>Ga0181532_10000273_pt1 | contig 55036 bp, 47 predicted proteins | sample PEATcosm2014_Bin_33_FD_119768 | JGI IMG/M metagenome (GOLD analysis project Ga0181532, IMG submission 119768) | Peatland microbial communities from MTU Mesocosm Facility, Houghton, MI, USA - PEATcosm2014_Bin11_30_metaG | ecosystem: Environmental > Terrestrial > Soil > Wetlands > Peat | place... | reverse complement strand
GAAGGAAGAAGGCGGGCGGCACACCCCGTTCTTCAAGGGCTATCGGCCGCAGTTCTACTTCCGCACGACGGACGTGACGGGCGTGGCAACGCTGCCGGCGGGCACGGAGATGGTGATGCCGGGTGACAACGTCAGCCTGGAGATCGAACTGATCACGCCAGTGGCGATGGAGAAGGGCTTGCGGTTCGCGATTCGCGAAGGCGGACGCACTGTGGGCGCCGGCACCATCAGCGAAATTATTGCGTAGGATTAACTTCGGCGAGGCCATGTGCCTCGCTGATTTCCACGCTTCGACGTGGACAAGATCTTGCGGCTCATCCGCGAGATAGACAAAGGGAAACTTCAATGCCTCGAGAGATTGTTACTTTGCAGTGCAGTGATTGCAAGAATCGCAATTACTCCACCACCAAAAACAAGAAGACCACGACGGGCCGGCTGGAGTTCAGCAAGTTCTGCCGCACCTGCCGCAAGCACACGTCGCATAAGGAAGTGAAGTAGCAGTTAGCATTTGGCACTTAGCATTTAGTAGCTGGTGCCAGGCTGGGCTGATGGAACTGGCAGGGAAAAGCTAAGAGCTAACGGCTAATTGCTAATTGCTGCTTTTTACAGGGGCGTAAGCTCAACGGTTAAACTGCCGGTCTCCAAAACCGGACTTGGGGGTTCGAATCCCTCCGCCCCTGCCAGACATTGAGACGGCCGGCGGCAAGATTGAAATGCAGTACAGGCGCAGGAAGCGCCGGAAAAAGGTAGCGGATGGCGAAGTCAACAGCAATCGAGTTGGCGGACGACAGTTTCGGTGGAAAGCTGAAGGCGTGGCCACAGCGCGCGAAGAGCTTCTACAACGACGTGCGCACCGAGATGCGCAAGGTCACCACGCCGTCGCGTAAGGAAGTACAGGGCACGACGTCGGTGGTTATCATCACGGTGTTTCTGTTTGGTCTTTATTTCTGGGCTGTCGACACAGTGATCGGCAAGAGCCTTGATCACCTGCTGAGAAGCTTGAGTAACCGCTAATGAGCGGAAACATGGCTGAAGAAGAAATCAAATCGGAAAACAACGGCGCCAAGCCCGAAGCGAAATCGGAGCAGCCTGGTGCGGGCACTACTGCTGCGCCTGAGGTCGAGTCTGCCAAGTCGCAAAACCCGAATATGAAGTGGTACATCATCCACACCTATTCGGGCTTTGAGCGCAAGGTGAAGGAGTCGATCGAGTCGCGCGTGCGCGCCTACCCGGAGCTGGAGCACAGAATCGGCCGGGTGCTGATCCCAACCGAATCAGTCACCGAAGTTCGCGGCGGTAAGAAGTACACCAGCGAGCGCATGTTCTATCCCGGCTACGTGCTGGTGGAGATGGACATGGACGACAACGTCTGGCACGTGGTGAAAGGCACGCCACGCGTTACCGGATTCGTCGGCACCGGGCAGCAGCCGACGCCGCTGTCGGACGACGAAGTCCAGCAGATCGTCTATCGCGTCGCCGACAGCAAAGAGAAGCCGAAGCTCAAGGTCAAGTTCGAGAAGAACGAGTCCGTGCGCATCAGCGAAGGGCCGTTCGCCAGCTTTACCGGCGTAGTCGACGAGGTCAACGAAGATCGCGAGACCCTGAAGGTCATGGTCACCATCTTCGGCCGCTCGACTCCGGTGGAACTTGGTTTTGGGCAGGTGGAGAAGGTTATCACGTAGAAATGCCGCTCTTCGCTTTTCGCCATTCGCAATTGCTGCGATGAGTTCTGGCGAAGAGCGAAAAGCGAGCAGCGAAGAGCGAGTCAAACATGGCAAAGAAGATTACCGGTTCGGTGAAGTTGCAGATTGCGGCGGGCAAGGCCACTCCGGCTCCGCCGGTTGGTCCTGCGCTCGGTCAGGCGCAGATCAACATCATGGAGTTTTGCAAGCAGTTCAATGCGAAGACCAGCGCCAAAGAGCTTGATGGCCTGATCATTCCGGTTGTAGTGACGGTGTACAGCGACCGCACATTTACCTTCATTACCAAGACGCCGCCGGCTGCGATCCTGTTGAAGCGGGCCGCGGGCGTGGCCAAGGGTTCGGGCACGCCGAATAAGGACAAGGTCGGCAAGGTGACCGAGAAGCAAGTCCTGGAGATCGCCAAGCAGAAGATGCCCGACCTGAACGCAGCTTCCATCGAAGCCGCGGTGAAGAGCGTGAAGGGAACTGCGCGCTCGATGGGTATCGACGTAACAGCGTAGAGGTTTGTCCCACAACGTGGGACTAGTCGTGAACACCACGGCCATTCGGCTGTAAGGATTGGCGGTGGTAGACAAGGAGCAGTAATGAAGAAGTCTGGAAAGAATATCGAAAAGGCGCGCGCCGAGGTGGAAGCGAAGTCGTATCCACTTCAGGACGCGGTGCCGCTGCTACAGAAAGTGAAATACGCCAAGTTCGACGAGACGGTCGACTTGACGATGCGTTTGGGTGTCGATCCCAAGCACGCCGACCAGATGGTCCGCGGCACGGTTGTTCTGCCACATGGCCTGGGAAAGTCGAAGAAGGTTTTGGTGATCGCCACCGGCGAGAAGGTGCGTGAGGCGGAAGCTGCAGGCGCTGACTTTGTCGGCGGTGAAGACATGGTGGAGAAGATCCAGAAAGAGAACTGGACCGATTTCGACGCGCTGATCGCCACGCCCGACATGATGAAGTCGGTTGGCCGGCTGGGCAAAGTACTCGGACCGCGCGGTCTGATGCCCAACCCGAAGACCGGAACCGTGACCTTCGATGTCGCCTCCGCAGTAAAGGAAACCAAGGCAGGCAAGGTCGAATTCCGCACCGACAAGACTGCTCTGGTGCACGTGCCGGTCGGCAAGATTTCGTTCCCGCCGGAGAAGTTGGTGGAGAACGCTGCCACTGTGATTACCAGCGTGATCAAGGCGAAGCCATCCGTGGCCAAGGGCAAGTACGTCAAGGGCTGTTATCTCAGTTCGACGATGGGCCCCGGCATCGCGATTGACATATCGGCGGTAGAAGCGGCAGCTCGCGCATAGCGCTGCACCAAAATTTCGGCTGCCGCTTTGAGCGCAGCGACAAGGATTCGAACATGGCCGTCAGCAAAGCAAAGAAGATCGAACAAGTAGAGCAGCTCACCAAAGAGTTGCAGGATGCCAAGCACGGTATCGTCGGCACCTTCTCCAAGATGACTGTAGAGAAGGACTTCGAGCTGCGCAAAGTGGTCCGCGGCGCGGGAGCTCGCTATCGCGTCGTTAAGAACACCCTGGCGGAGCTTGCAGCCAAGGGTACTTCGGTCGGGCAGGCGGTGAAGGACCTCGCCGGAGTTACCTCAATCGCCTACACCAGCGGCGACCCTGTCGCACTGGCGAAAGCGCTCAGCAAGTATGCCAAGGACCATCCCGAGTACACCTTCAAGGCGGGCATCGTCGAAGGCCGCGTCATCGCCATTAAGGACATCGATGCGCTGGCTAACATGCCGTCAAAGGAAGAGCTTTACTCAAAGCTGCTATTCCTGATGACTGCCCCGGCGCAGCGTCTGGTGACCGTGATGAACGCGGTTGGACGCGACATCGCGGTCGTCATCAATCAGGGCGTGGAGCAGAAGAAGTTTGGCGGAGCGGCGGAAGCGCCTGCTCCAGCAGCAACCGAGCCTGCCGCAGAAGAAGCGCAGGCCTAGGGTTTGTAGTTTGGTAGAGCTAGCCTAATTGGCTCCGCTCTACGGATCCATCACGGGTTTGGAGGCGAAAGCTTCCGGAGAGATTGAGTTATCCGTTGTGAGGGGTGCTCCCCGGGCGAGTCTGGCGCGCGGGTGCACATTGGAAACCTCGAGACGATAACGAAATCAACACAACGAATAACGAAGGTGGACAAAGACATGGCGGATCTGCAGCAGTTGGAAGATCAAATCGTAGGCTTGTCGCTTCTGGAGGCGGCGGCCCTGGTGAAGAAGTTGGAAGAGCGTCTCGGTGTCTCGGCTGCGGCCGCGGCCCCGGTCGTGATGGCGGGCGCGGTCGGCGGCGGCGGCGCTGCGGCTGCGGCTCCGGCAGAAGAGAAGACAGAATTTACGGTCGTCTTGACTGCCGTTGGCGCGAACAAGATCAACGTGATTAAGGCTGTCCGTGAAGTCACGAGCTTGGGCTTGAAGGAAGCCAAGGACTTGGTGGACGGCGCGCCCAAGACCGTGAAAGAGGGCGTGAACAAGGAAGAAGCCGAGAACATCAAGAAGAAGTTTACCGAGGCAGGAGCCACGGTCGAAGTTAAGTAGTCCTTGCCCGTTGCGGCGGTGTAGGCTTGCGCTGACCTTGCGCTCGTCGACCGCTGCGACGGAATGGGGCTTTTCACTCCGGGCGCGCTGACCGGAGTCTCTGGCCGCTGCCGCCTGCGCTAGTGCGGGGCGGCGGCTACGTTCTTCTCCACGTGTGAGCGCTCGTGGGGAAGCGCGATGAAGCCGAGGAAGCAAGCGGTTCTCGCAGCGGGGAACCGCGGAATTCCCGGGCATCGGCGAAAGCTGGAGTCGTTTTCCGAACTTCAGCATCAAAACAGGTTACGGCGGACGTCAGCCTGTCCGAGGATCGCATCAGCTCAGACGCGACGGCAGGTTGGACGAAAACAAGGCCTGAAGACACTGGCGCGGGAAGCTATAAACATCAAGGTGCGGAAAGCACCAAGATCCCAAGCCGATTGGTTATGGGATTGCTTGACGCCTCGATCGGCGCTCACGGGGACTTTTGTCTTCGCGGGCGCAGTCGCTTTTTCACGCAACAACTGCACCCTAGGTCGTTCTTCTCTCTACTTCTCCATGTGCGACGGCGGGCGGTCGTCACACATCGCGCAACGGTTTGCACGGCCAATGCTGGCCGGTACTGATTAGGAGCTTTATACATGGCGCAACAGAAAACTGCCAACAGAAATCGCTTCGATTTCTCCAAGATTCCGGCGACCATTCAGATTCCCAACCTCATTGAGGTTCAGAAGCGTTCCTATGACCGCTTCCTGCAGATGGATGCCCTGCCGAGCGAACGCGACGATGCCGGCCTGCAGGCGGTCTTTCAGTCGGTTTTCCCGATCACCGACTTCCGCAACGTCTCGCAGCTGGATTTTGTCGAATACGCTATCGGTAACTGGGAATGCAAGTGCGGCCACCTCAAGGGGCTGAACCACCTGCGCACCACCTGCCGCAATTGCGGTGCGACGGTGAAGACCGACCCATTCCATTTGGGCGATGTGCTCTGCAACAAGTGCGGCACCTATAACGCCAACACACCCGATTTCTGTAACAAGTGCGGCGATCCTGTCGGACTCCAGCTGAAGTACGACGTGGCCGAGTGCGAAGAGCGTGGCATGACCTATTCCGCTCCGCTGAAGGTCACGATGCGCCTCACCATCTACGACAAGGATGCCGAGACCGGCAACCGCTCCATCCGTGACATGAAGGAGCAGGAGGTCTTCTTCGGCGACATTCCGCTGATGACGGCCAACGGTACCTTCATCATCAACGGCACCGAGCGCGTGATCGTTAGCCAGTTGCACCGCTCGCCGGGCGTGTTCTTCGAGACCGCCAACAACCGCACCTACTTCCTGGGCAAGATTATTCCCTACCGTGGTTCGTGGGTGGAATTCGAATACGACCAGAAGAACATCCTCTACGTGCGTATCGACCGCAAGCGCAAGTTCCTGGGAACGATCTTCCTGCGCGCTCTTGGCCTGCGTTCCGACGAAGAGATTCTTCGCACGTTCTATACAGTCGATCGCATCGCGATTCGTGACAAGCAGCTGTATTGGACGCTGGAACCCGGCTCGGACAAGCCGACCAACCTGCTTGGCATGAAGCTGGCGCATCGTATTGCGACCAAGGGCGGCGAAGAAGTCGCGCATTCTGGCCGCAAGGTCACGGCGGCGGTGATGAAGGAGATTCAGAAGCACCGCATCTCCGAAATCGAGGCTGATCTGACCGACCTTGAAGGCGCGTTTGTCGCGGCGGACGTGGTTGACATCAACACCGGCGAGGTTGTGCTGGAAGCCAATTCCGAGCTGACAGCTGACAAGCTTTCGAAAATGATGGACGCCGGTATCACCGAAGTCCACGTCTTCTTCCCCGAGCGCGATGACGTGGGCACGGTGATCAGCGCGACACTGCGTCGCGATTCCGTGAAGCAACCGCAAGAAGCTCTGATTGAGATCTACCGCAAGCTGCGTCCTGGCGATCCGCCGACGCTTGACACCGCGACGGCGCTCTTCCACGGAATGTTTTTCGATGCGCGGAAGTACGACTTCTCGCGTGTTGGCCGCCTGAAATTCAATATCAAGTTGTTTGAGAGCGAGGACGCTACCAATCTCGATAATCGCACCCTCGAGCCGGACGACTTCTACGGTACGATTCGCTACCTGCTGAAGTTGCGTCGCAATCTCGGTTCGGTGGACGACATCGATCATCTCGGCAACCGCCGCGTTCGCGCCGTCGGTGAGCTGCTGGAGAACCAGTTCCGTATCGGCCTGGTCCGTATGGAACGCGCCATCAAGGAAAAGATGAGCGTGTACCAGGAGATGTCGACGGCCATGCCGCACGACCTCGTTAACGCAAAGCCGGTGATGGCTGCCATCCGCGAGTTCTTCGGTTCGTCGCAGCTGTCGCAGTTCATGGATCAGACGAACCCGCTGTCGGAGATTACGCACAAGCGCCGTCTGTCGGCACTTGGACCGGGCGGTCTGTCGCGCGAGCGTGCGGGATTCGAAGTCCGCGACGTTCACCCCACGCACTACGGACGTATCTGCCCGATCGAGACGCCGGAAGGTCCGAACATCGGTCTGATCTCGTCGCTGAGCTGCTATGCGCGCATCAACGACTACGGCTTTATCGAGTCGCCGTACCGCAAGGTGAAAAATGGCCGCGTGCTGGACTTCCTCAGCGTGGTGAACGCCGGCGATAGCGAGTTTCGCGTCGGCGATCATGCGGAGAAAGCCGAGATCGTCAAGATCAACAACGACCTGAAGGAGCGGCGCAAGAAGGCAATTGACTTTGAGCCGTACTCCTTCTACCTGTCGGCCTGGGAGGAAGATCGCCACGTCATCGCGCAGGCGAACGCCGAGATCGATGACAAAGGCCGCATCGTTGCCGAACTGGTCAACGCCCGCAAGGCTGGTAACTTCGTTCTGGTCAACCGCGAAGACGTTGACTACATCGACGTCAGCCCGAAGCAACTGGTTTCGGTAGCTGCGTCGCTGGTGCCGTTCCTGGAGCATGACGACGCCAATCGCGCGCTGATGGGCGCGAACATGCAGCGTCAGTCGGTGCCCTTGCTTCGCGCACAGGCGCCGCTGGTAGGCACGGGAATGGAAGGCGTTACCGCCCGCGACTCCGGCGCAGTAGTGCTGGCTCGCCGCAGCGGCATCGTGGATTCGGTCGACTCCGAGCGCATCATCGTTCGCGTTGAAGGCGAGCATCATCCGATGCAGCTTTCCCGCGAGGTGGGCAGCGACATCTATCAGCTCACCAAGTTCAAGCGCTCGAATCAGAACACCTGCATTAACCAGCGCCCCATCGTGAAGAAGGATCAGCGCGTGGCTAAAGGTCAGGTGATCGCCGACGGCCCTTGCACTGATATGGGCGAACTGGCGCTCGGACGCAACGTCCTGGTCGCCTTCATGCCCTGGCGCGGTTACAACTTCGAGGACGCGATCCTGGTCTCCGAAAAGATGGTGAAGGAGGACTATTACACTTCCGTCCACATCGAGGAGTTCGAGATCGAGGCGCGCGACACCAAGCTCGGTCCGGAAGAAGTTACGCGCGACATCCCCAACGTCAGCGAGTCGGCGCTGCGCGATCTCGACGAGAGCGGCATCATCCGCATCGGCGCGACCGTAAAGGCCGGTGACATTCTGGTGGGCAAGGTTACGCCGAAGGGCGAGACGCAGCTTACGCCGGAAGAAAAGCTGCTGCGCGCCATCTTCGGTGAAAAGGCCGGTGATGTTCGCGACGCTTCGCTCACCTGTCCTCCGGGTATCGAAGGCACGGTGGTCGATGTGAAGATCTTCTCCCGCAAAGGCCAGGAGAAGGACGAGCGCGCCAGGTTCATCGAGTCCGAGCAGGTGGCGAAGCTGGAGAAGAACCTGGCGGACGAGATTCGAATCCTCACCGACGAGCGCTTGAAGCGCCTGGAAGCGCTGCTTGGCGGCAAGGAAGTTCTTGCCGACCTGCACGACGAGCGCACGAACAAGCGTCTGCTCACTAAGGGCGTGATTCTCGATCGCGACACCATCGAGCGCATCTCGACCCGCAACCTGAAGCGCATCAAGTTCGCCGACAAGGATCCGCGCATCAACGAGCAGATCGACGAAATCGAGGAGATGACCTCGCGCCAGATCGACGTGCTGCGCAAGATCGTCCGCGAGAAAGTCGAAAAGCTGCAGAAGGGCGATGAGTTGCCCCCCGGCGTCATCAAGCTGGTGAAGGTTTACATCGCCATGAAGCGCAAGCTGAGCGTCGGCGACAAGATGGCCGGTCGCCACGGAAACAAGGGCGTCATCGCTCGCATTCTGCCCGAAGAGGACATGCCGTACCTCGAGGACGGAACGCCCGTCGAAATCGTCCTGAACCCGCTCGGCGTGCCAAGCCGTATGAACGTCGGTCAGATTCTGGAGACGCATCTCGGCTGGGCCGGCTTCGCACTCGGCCAGAAGATCGGCGAGTTGCTGAAGGAAAACTCCAAGGCCGAGCACCTGCGCAAGGAGCTGAAGGCCTTGTTCAAGGGCACGCCGTTTGTCGATGACCTGATCGCGCTCGACGACGAGCTGCTGCAGAAGGCGGCCGATGGCATGAAGGATGGCGTCTACTTCGCTTCGCCGGTATTCGACGGATCGAAAGAAGGCGAGATCAAGTCGCTGTTAGAAGAAGGCGGCTTGCCGACTTCGGGCAAGGCTTATCTCTACGACGGCATGACCGGCGAGAAATTCGAGCAGCCGGTCACGGTCGGCTATATCTACATGCTCAAGCTGTCGCACCTGGTCGATGACAAGATCCACGCGCGTTCCATCGGGCCATACTCGCTGATTACCCAGCAGCCGCTGGGCGGCAAGGCTCAGTTCGGTGGCCAACGCTTTGGCGAAATGGAAGTGTGGGCGCTGGAAGCTTACGGCGCCGCGTACATCCTGCAGGAGCTGCTCACCGCGAAGTCCGATGACGTTTATGGCCGCACCAAGATTTACGAGGCCATCGTCAAAGGCGAAGCGGCGATTGAGCCGGGCGTACCTGAATCGTTCAACGTATTGATTCGCGAATTGCAGTCGCTGTGCCTCGACGTGGAGCTGATCAAGACCAACGAGCGGAACAAGTTGCTGGTTGCTCCGGAAGCGCCCGTCGCCGCCGACTAACGCGCAAAAGTTTTAGGGCATGCAAAGCACGATGGGATGCCGCCCAACAAGGTGGCCAGAATTGAGGCGGCTCCATCGTGATGACAAAAACTGATAACTGACAACTGGCCACAGAGGACTGAATTCATGTACCGTTCGAGTCCATTTGATCTCGGAAATCCGATCGCCGATTTCGACGCCATCCGCATCAGCCTGGCTTCGCCGGAAAAAATTCGCAGCTGGTCGCACGGTGAGGTCACCAAGCCGGAGACGATCAATTACCGCACCTTCAAACCAGAACGTGATGGCTTGTTCTGCGCTCGCATCTTCGGTCCGGTCACCGACTGGGAGTGCTTGTGCGGCAAGTACAAGCGCATGAAGCATCGGGGCGTGATCTGCGACAAGTGTGGCGTGGAAGTCACACTGTCCAAGGTTCGCCGCGAGCGTCTCGGTCACATCGAGCTCGCTTCTCCTTGCTCGCACGTGTGGTTCTTCAAGGGACTGCCCAGCCGTATCGGGCACATCCTCGACATCTCGCTGCGCGATCTGGAGTCGGTGCTTTACTTCGAAGCCTACGTCGTGGTTGAGCCGGGTGACGCGCCGGTGAAAGAACGCGAAGTTATCAAGGACGAAACCAAGTATCGCGAACTCGATCTGGAGTTCCGTGCCAGCGGCTTCAAAGCCATGATGGGCGCGGAAGCCATCAAAGAGCTTCTGAAGCGCGTCGAGGTTGAGACAATGTCGGCCGAGCTGCGCGAGAAGATGCGCACGGAGACCTCAGTCCAGAAGCGGCTGAAGTATGCCAAGCGCCTGAAAGTGACCGAGGCCTTCCGCAAGAGCGGCAACAAGCCGCAGTGGATGATCCTCGACGTCATCCCGGTCATTCCGCCGGAGCTGCGTCCGCTGGTTCCACTGGATGGCGGCCGCTTCGCCACGTCCGACCTGAACGACCTCTATCGCCGCGTCATCAACCGCAACAACCGGTTGAAGAAGCTGATGGACCTGCACGCACCGGAAGTGATCGTGCGCAACGAAAAACGCATGCTGCAGGAAGCTGTCGATGCGCTGTTTGACAACGGACGCCGTGGCCGTGTGCTGCGTGGCGCCAACAATCGTCCGTTGAAGTCGCTGTCCGACACGCTGAAAGGCAAGCAGGGCCGCTTCCGCCAGAACCTGCTCGGCAAGCGCGTCGACTACTCCGGCCGTTCGGTCATCGTGGTCGGTCCGGACCTAAAGCTGCATCAGTGCGGATTGCCGAAGAAGATGGCGCTAGAGCTGTTTAAGCCGTTCATCTATCACCGGCTGGAGCAGACCGGGCACTGCACCACCATCAAGCAGGCGAAGGAAATGGTGGAGCAGCAGGAGCCCATCGTGTGGGACATCCTGGAAGAGGTGATCAAGGATCATCCGGTTCTGCTGAACCGCGCGCCCACGCTTCACCGCCTCGGTATTCAGGCATTCGAGCCGGTGCTGGTGGAAGGCAAAGCCATCAAGATTCACCCTCTGGTCTGCACCGCCTTCAACGCAGACTTTGATGGCGATCAGATGGCCGTGCACATTCCGCTGTCGCCGGAAGCGCAGGTGGAAGCTAGCGTGTTGATGCTGGCCTCGCACAACATCCTGTCGCCGGCATCTGGCCAGCCGATCACCGTGCCCACGCAGGACATGGTCCTCGGAATCTACTACCTGACCAAAGGCAAGCCGGGCGCCAAGGGCGAAGGACGAGCCTTCGCGAACATCGACGAAGTCATTCTTGCCAAGGAGGCCGGCGAAGTGGAGACACTCACGCCGATTCGTCTGCGCTACACCGGCGAGGTCATCGATCTGGTGACGGCGTACGACGATCAGGACGTGAGCCACACCGAGCCGACAAAGTTCGAGCGGCAATACATCTCGACCACCGTGGGCCGCGCGATCATGAACGACCACATAAAGCGCGGCGCTCCAGAGATGCCGTACATCAACGGCCTGCTGAAAAAGAAAGGCAGCGGCAACCTGGTCAACTACTGCTACCTGCGCTTCGGGCTGGAGACGACGGTGCGGCTGTTGGACGGCATCAAGCAGCTTGGCTTCCATTACGCCACCAAGGCGGGTTTGTCGATCGGCATCGACGACATGGTCATCCCCAAGGGCAAGGCTGGGCTGGTGAAGGAGGCCGAGAAGGCCGCCATCGCTGTGCAGCAGCAGTATCTGGACGGCGCAATCACCAACGGCGAGCGTTACAACAAGGTCGTCGAAATCTGGTCGGGCATTACCGAAAAGGTTGCAGACGAGATGTTCGAAGCCATGCAGCAGGAAGACAAGGCGGGCGAGCTCAATCCGATCTACGTCATGGCCGATTCCGGCGCTCGCGGATCGAAACAGCAGATCCGCCAGCTCTCCGGAATGCGCGGCTTGATGGCCAAGCCTTCGGGCGAAATCATCGAGACGCCGATCACGGCGAACTTCCGCGAAGGCCTCACCGTGTTGGAGTACTTTATCTCCACGCACGGCGCGCGTAAGGGATTGGCCGACACCGCTCTGAAGACCGCGGACTCCGGTTACCTCACGCGTCGACTGGTCGACGTGGCGCAGGACGTGATCATCAGCGAATACGATTGCGGAACGGTCGATGGCATCTACGTCACCTCCATCGTGGAGTCGGGCGAGATCATCGAGCCGCTGCGTGACCGTATCGTGGGCCGCGTCTCGCTGGAGAAGATCAAGGACTACGAAGGCAACATCATCGTCGACATCAACCAGGAGATCACGGAAGACCTGGCCAACGCGGTGCAGGCTGCCGGTATCGAGCGCGTGAAGATTCGTTCGGTGCTTACCTGCGAGTCAAAGCGCGGTGTCTGCGTGATGTGCTATGGCCGCAACCTGGCGACGGGCCGTCTGGTCGAGCTGGGTGAGGCTACGGGCGTCATTGCGGCACAGTCCATCGGCGAGCCCGGAACCCAGCTGACGATGCGTACCTTCCACATCGGCGGTACGGCATCGCGAGTCAGCGAGCAGTCGCGCCTCGATGCCAAGAACAACGGTGCCGTGCGATTTGTGAACCTGATCACCGTACGTTCCAAGGAAGGCAACCTGGTCGTCATGAATCGCAACGGCTCGATCGCGGTTGTCGACGAGAAAGGCCGCGAAAAGGAGCGTTACGCGGTTGTGTACGGCGCCAAGGTCAAGGTCGAAGACGGTGCGCAGGTCAAGCTCGGTGATGTGCTGGTCGAGTGGGATCCGTATACCTTCGCCATCCTCACCGAAATCGGTGGCACGGTGCAGTTCAAGGATTTGCAGGAAGGTTTGACACTGCACGAAGAAGTCGACGAAGTGACGGGCCTGTCGCGTCATGTGGTTGTCGACTCGCCTGACGAGAAGCGTCAGCCGGCCATCATCACTAAGGGTGCCAAGGGCAGCAAGCGATACCTGATGCCTTCGCGCGCTCACCTGATGGTGCTGGATGGCGACACCGTCACTCCCGGCGACGTGCTGGCGAAGATCCCGCGCGAAACCACCAAGACCAAGGACATCACCGGCGGTCTGCCGCGCGTGCAGGAGTTGTTCGAAGCGCGCAAGCCGCACGAAACCGCGGTCATCAGCGAAATCGATGGCGTGGTGAAGTTCGGCGATGTAGCCAAAGGCCAGCGCAAGATCTACGTCGTGGCCGATAACGGCACCGAGAAGGAATACCAGGTGCCGCGCGGCGTTCACGTCAATGTGCAGGAAGGCGAGCGCATTCGCGCCGGCGAGCCGCTGATGGATGGCCCGCTGAACCCGCACGACATTCTTGCCGTGCTGGGCGAGAAGGAGCTGCAGGCTTACCTGGTGAACGAAATCCAGGAAGTCTACCGACTGCAGGGCGTGAACATCAGCGACAAGCACATCGAAGTGATCGTGCGCCAGATGATGCGTTGGGTGAAAGTGGAAGATGTTGGCGATACGCCGTTCCTGCTGGAACAGCAGATCGACAAGTTCCGCTTCCGCGAAGAGAACGAGAAGGCGATTGCCAACGGCGGCAAGCCGGCCACCGGCCGTCCGCTGCTGCTCGGCATCACCAAGGCCTCGCTCTCGACCGACTCGTTCATCTCAGCCGCATCGTTCCAGGAGACCACGCGTGTGCTGACGGAGGCCTCGATCCAGGGCGCCGTCGATCACCTGCGCGGTCTGAAGGAAAACGTCATCGTGGGCCGTCTGATTCCCGCGGGCACCGGTATGGAGTACTACCGCAATGTCCGGCTCTCGCAGGAAATGGAAGAGGCTGCGCAGAAGGTGCAGGAGGAGGTTACGGCCGCGTACGAAGAAGCCGAACGCGCGCTGGAACTGCTCCGCCACGAAGGCGAGAACGAGGGCGAAGAGCTGCTAACGGAATAGACTCATCATCAACAGAGGCCGCCGAGTTAAAGTCTCGGTGGCCTTTCTTTTTGCGATCAGTTTCGGACTGGATCCGATGGACCTCCCGGTGTCAGCGCCACTCGCTGCAGTTCTGAGGCATTCTTCCACCCTTGCGACTGACAATCGTTTGCCCCCTGTGTAAACTTCTTGTGCTCCCGGTTCGCTGGTATGTTGCGGTTCTTTCAACATTTTCGGATGGCGCTGTGGCGCGCCTTTCAGCACGACGCATTCGCCATCGCCAAGGGTGCTGCCTTCTCGGCGATCATCACCTTATTTCCGGCGATCCTCATGTTGGCGTCAATACTCTCTATTTCGCGCACAACCGAATTGCTCTTCCGCGAAGTGAGCCATGCTGTCGGACGTATTCTTCCCGAAGGCACCCATTCCGCGGTCATGCAGTACTTCATTGGCAACCAACGAATCAGCCTGAAATTTCTGCTGACCCTCATCGTCATTACGCTGTGGACAGGGTCTGGCGTCATGATTTCGTGGATGGAAGGCTTCCGCAATGCCTATCAGATGCCGAAGATCTGGGGATTGGTGAAGGAGAGGATGATCGCATTTCTGCTGGTCATTTTGGCCGGCGTCCCGCTGGTGTTTGCGTCGTTTCTGCTGGTGTTCGGCAACCAGATTGAGCAGTGGATTGTCTACCGCGTGGGCCATGAACTTGGTCCGTACATACTGGGGCTGTGGACTGCGCTGCGCTGGATCATCGCGACCCTTACCAGCATCGCCGTTATCGGACTGATCTACCACCACGGTGTTCCGCGCACGCAACCATGGCATCGTGTGTTGCCGGGATCTACGCTGGCGACGGTGTTGTGGTTTGTTTCGACCGTCATCTTCGGGGTCTACTTGCGCCGCTTCGCTAATTACGACGTAATCTACGGCTCGGTGGCAACGGCCATTGCGCTGATGATCTGGCTCTATCTCGTATCGATGGTGATCCTCATCGGCGCGGAGTTCAATGCCGTGCGCTATCCGCGATTCCTCTTCGGGGCGCACTCAGAGCTTGTTTCCAAGCAAAAACGCGTTCAGACCGGCTGATTTCATGAGCAGATTCCCGAACAATCCTCTCAGCGTGCCCGCCTCGCAACGACGAGCCAAGATCGTTTGCACGATTGGGCCGGCTTGTGATTCGGAAGAGATGATCCGCCAGCTGATGCTAAGCGGAATGGATGTTGCGCGGCTGAACTTTTCGCACGGTACACATGAGGATCACGCGCAGGTGATCCAGCGGTTGCGGAAGGTCGCGGCTGAACTGAAACGGACAATCTGCATCCTGCAAGATCTGCAGGGACCAAAGATTCGGACCGGCCGTCTGGCTGATCGCATTGCAATCACTCTGCAGAAAGGCCACATCGTCACCATCACATCGAGAGACGTGATGGGCACCGCCAATCTCATCGCGACAACCTATCAGAACCTTGCCAAGGATGTAAAGCCGGGCGAGCACATCCTGCTGTCCGATGGACGAATCGAGCTGGTAGTGAAGGAAGTCCGCGATCGCGATGTAGTTTGCGAAGTGCTCAATGGTGGCATGCTGGGCGAGCATCAGGGAATCAACCTGCCGGGGACGAATGTCAGCATTCCATCACTAACGGAGAAAGATGAGGTCGATCTCGATTTCGGACTGAAGCAGCAGGTGGATGCGGTTGCCATTTCGTTTGTGCGCACAGCCGAAGATGTCTTGCGAGCGGAGCGCGCCATCGTATCGCGTGGCTATAACGTGTCGTTAGTGGCCAAGCTGGAGAAGCCCCAGGCGATCGACAATCTCGATGTAATCCTTGAGGTAGCCAATGCTGTGATGGTGGCCCGCGGCGATCTGGGAGTAGAGATGGCGCCGGAAAAAGTCCCCTTGATCCAGAAACGCATTATTCGGCGGGCCCTGGATTTCCGGCGGCCGGTGATCACCGCGACGCAGATGCTGGAGTCGATGACCGAGAGTCCTCGACCCACCCGCGCCGAGGCCAGCGACGTTGCCAATGCTGTTTTCGACGGCACCGATGCCGTGATGTTGTCGGGCGAGACGGCGATCGGCAAGTATCCTCGCGAAGCAGTCGAGATGATGGCGCGCATTGTCGTTGAAGCCGAGCGCCATCCTTTTCAGCGACTGGCGCCCGGCCATCGCCAGGCCACACATCTCTCGATTGCGGAGACGATATGCGAATCGATGGCGCATGCCGCAGAAGATCTGGATGTACGGGCCATCGCGGTTTTTACGGAGACGGCTACTACTGCGCGAATGCTTTCCAAATACCGCCCGGCGGCTAACATTTATGCCTTTACCCAGTCCGAAGCCGTATGCAATCGTATGAATTTGTTGTGGGGGGTTACTCCTGTACGATGTCCTGCGAATCTATCGGTGGAATCGATGGCCGGATTCGCCGAAACAGAGCTGACGCGAATGCAGGTGTTGTCGCGGGGTGACGTCTTCGGTTTGATCGCGGGGACAACCCACGTTGCCGGAGCTACGAATTTCATGCGACTCATCACTGCTGCTGAAACCTAACTAGCGATCGCGTAACAGCCGTCGAGAGCGGTTAGAAGAGAACGGTTAGTAAGAAAAGAGAGCACGATGGCTAAAGAGATCTTGTCAGTAGCCTTGTTGGAAGCGCTGCCGGGCAAAGAAGAAGAACTGCAGACCATGCTGCGGGAGCTCTACACGTTGGTCCACGCCAAGGGATATGCGCGCGACACGCTCCATCGCGACAGCTCCCGTCGCGACCGCTTTCTGCACCTGCGCTACTGGACTTCGCCCGAAGTGCGCGCCGAAGCCCTCGCCGACCCTGAAGTCCACCGCTATTGGCTCAAGCTGCCCGATCTATGCACGGTAAGTGTGCTGTATGAGAGTCTGGAGAAGGTGTTTGAGACGTAGCTGTGGGCTATCAGCTGTCAGCCTTCAGTTCAGATTGATGCATTTGAGCATCAAGCGCTAGCGAGCACAAGATGAATGGGCTACAAGCCGCTTGCTAATTACCAAGAAGTAAGAGCTGACGGCTGATGGCTGAAGGCTGATAGCCTTCTCAATTCACCCACGGTCCGCGCGAATCTCCATTCCCCTTGCGATCGCGTTCATTGGGATCGCGGAAGTTGCCGTACTCATCGAAGTAGTCCTCGTGTTTGTAGTCGCCGCGGTCGTCGTGCTTCCGCATGTAGACTTCGAACTTGCGGGCGGCACGCTTGCGCTTCCAGCGGTAGTACGAATTGCGGAGCCCGAACACGCGCTCAGATGTGGCATAGCCGAAGCCGCGCCGGGGAACGAACTTCAGCCAGATGTAGCCGAAGAGCAGGCCGCCGAGATGGGCCATGTAGGCGACGGAAGATCCGGGCTGATGAGACGCCGACAGGGTTAGGAAGACCTCGATAAAAATCAGGCCCATTACGAAGTATTTGGCCTTGATGAGGAAGGGAATCGGAAAGAGCATGATCTCCGACTCCGCGTGAAGAATACCGAAGGCAAGCAACAATCCGAAGATGGCGCCCGAAGCGCCTACTGTCGCGACGACCGGGCTCACTCCTAACAGCCCGGTGAAGGAAATCGCAACCGTGGTCAGGGCTGCGCCGACAGCGCAGAAGAAGTAGAACTGCATGAAAATGTTGTAGCCCCAATCCTGTTCCAGCTGTGCGCCGAACATCCAAAGCGCCAGCATGTTGAACAGAATGTGCCATAGGCCCTCGTGAAGAAAGGCATACGTGACCAGCTGCCACAGCCAGCCGCGCACGACCAGCGCGGGTACGAGGCCGAAATGAAAATTAATCCAGGTCCTAATATCGCCTTGGGTAAAAGCGCCCAGCAGCGCAACTGCCAGGAAGACGGCTCCGTTGGCGATCAGCAGTTGCTTCACTGCCGGCGTGAATGGCGGGAAGCTTAATCCCATGCCCGACGTGCGTCGCATGACTTACTCCCTATTGCGATGCCGGATTTCAGCGCTCCGGCTGCGGCACAACGGCCAAACTGCGGTGACCTTTGGCATCGAGTGCGCGCACCGCAAAGATTACATTGTCTTTCGATACCGGCACAGTGACACGGGTTACATTTCCTGCGGCCTTCGCATGTTGCCATTCCGCCGCCGTGGTATCACGCCACAAGACTTCGTAGCCCGTCGCCAGGCCGCCAGGCGAAGGCTTCCATTCCAGAGTGGAATCGTTTTGCAGCTGTTTCGTCAACAGGTGGACATCGCCAGGCGGAGCGGGCGCCGACGCCAGCGAGGCCAGCGTGGCAGCATTCAATCGCGCCACATTCGCCGTGTAATCGTAGTCAACGAATTTCGGCAGGTCACCGTATTCGATGCCATTCTCGGTGCGAACGTTCTGGTGCTGATGATTGAAATTTTCGCGATATTCGGTAAATCGTACTGCAGCGAATCCCTGGTCATTGAACGAGATGTGATCGCCGCCGCGAAGATAGCGGTCGTGACGAAAGATCAGCATGGCACGGAAATCCGCTGTCGATAGGTATTGTGTCGCGACCTCCGCAATATAACGAGCCAGCTGGCGTGACGGCCCGTCGCTCTCGCCACCAAGCGAACGAATCCGGCGCAGCTCGTCGTCGCTGGCCGTCGAAGGAATGCCTTCCGAGAAGACGCGTACGATGTGGGGATTCTGCCCGGTATCACCGGGCGTGCGATCGCCCCCAACAATGTCGTTGTTCAGCACGGCCGCGATGTCCCAGCCCACGGCCTTGGACATCTTGGCGAAGTGCGCGCTTCCGTAGAGACCCTGCTCTTCGCCAGCGACAGTGAGAAAGATGATCGTCGCGGGAAAACGATGCTTGCTAAGGACGCGCGCACACTCCAGGCTGACGGCGGTGCCGCTCGCATCATCATTAGCACCAGGCGCGGCGTTGGTCGTATCGTTGGGGTCGCTGTTGCGCGAGTCATAGTGGCCGCTCACCACGTAGATGCGGCCGGCGTTCGCGGGATCGGTGCCGCGCAAAACTGCATAAACGTTGGTGATTGACGTAGGCTGGGGGACTCGCGAGGCCGTCGGCTGGGTAAACTGATCAAGCCGCACCTCAAGGCAATCACCGCACTGGCTGGAGTATTTCTGAAATTCGCCCTGAATCCATTGCGCGGCGGCAGCAATCCCCTTGTCGCCAATCGGCGGCATGTCCGACGACAGGGTTTGACGAGTGTAGAAGCCGGCGAGCGTTTCGATGTTCTTCTGGATCTGAGCCGATGAAACTTCGGCCAATGCGGCCGCGATTTGCGGATCGGGAGTCGACATGGGAATGCTGGTTTCCTGCGCGGAAACGCAAGCAACCGCCAGGAATAGTGTAGTCATCACACCCGCGATTGCCACAGCACTGTTCTTTACGATAAACATGAAGGTCGCGAAACTTCTTTCTCGGGCTGGCGTCTATCACTTGACGATGCTGCCAAGAGATTCTAAATATAAATGACGGGCGGCGCAGCGCCGTTCGTCCCGTGAAAAGGGAATTCATAGGAGCGGAGGCATTATGGTGATCTGTCCTGAATGCGAGAGCGATCTGGACATTGAAGAGGATGAGGTCGACGAAGGTGAGGTAGTTTCCTGTCCGGAGTGCGGCAGCGACTTCGAGGTCGTGGGAGTCGAGCCTCTGGAACTCTCTCTCGTCTCGGACGAAGAAGAGGAAGATGACGAAGACGAGGAAGAGGAAGAGGAGGAAGGGTATTAGCTTGTCCAGCGGCCTGCGGAGCACGTTTCTTCCTGCCTTTGCTCTCTGCGTGCTCATCACTGTGAGCGCTTCCTTGGCCGCCGCCGGAAATGCTCCTAGTCAGTCTTCGTCTCACCCTAGCAAGAACGATTACGCTTTGATTTATGGTACGGTCTGGGGTCCGGATGATCGCCCTGTGGCCGGCGTGGCGATCAAGATTCGGCGGGCAGAAGATAAGAAGGCGAAGTGGGAGTTGATCTCCGACAGCCGTGGCGAGTTCGCGCAGCGCGTGCCAGTCGGGGCCCAGGATTATGTTGTCCAGGCCGACGTGAAGACGCCCAAGGGGCAGCCCAAGCCTGAGACCACCGCACACATCGACAACAACGAGCGAACCGATGTCAGCCTGCATCTCAGTAAAGAGGAACTCCCCTCGCACTAAAACACGTAGAATGGAAATCAAATGTACAAAGTCTTAGCCGGCTTCATTGTCGTGCTGATTACCTTGAGTTGCCAGGCGCAGATAACGATTCCGGTGGGCGGTTCGTCGCCCAGCGATACGAACCGCAAGAGCGCCCGCATCACCAGCCGATTGCTGACAGGAACGGTCCTCGACAAGAGCGACAAGCCCGTGGCCAACGCGGTGGTTTACCTGAAGAACACCAAGACTCTGATGGTGAAGACCTACATCGCGCAAAATGACGGTACGTATCGCTTTCCGGAGCTCTCGCCGAACGTGGATTACGACGTCTATGCCGAGAAAGATGGAGAGAAGAGCAAGACGAAAACATTGAGCCAGTTCGACGATCGCGACAAGGCGAATATCAACCTGCAGATTAATACAAATAAGTGATAGAGGCCGTCTGGTCTTTCATAGGGGCGTCCGACTCCACGCAAGCAAAGACGGTTCGCGCTCCGCACAGGATGACATGGAGACACAAGAAAGGCCGCCATTGCTGACGGCCTTCGTTTACCTCTGATTCTTCGGTCAGTTGTTTTCGTTGCTGGCGCGCTTCCACGACATGAATTCGCCAATCGTGGAGCCGCTACCCGAGGAAGAAGTTGCCGCCGGAGCCTTGTAGCTCTCGACATCGGAGCGCGTCGCTTCCTCGCCAACCGCGCGAATGCTCAGGCCCACTTTCTTCTCGCCCTGGTTCATCTTGATGATCTTAAAGTCGTGCTCCTGGCTGGGTTCCAGTTTGACCGGAGCGCCATGAGCATCGATGGCTTCGGAGTTGTGGCACAGCCCCTCGACGCCGTCGGCGATCTCGACGAAGGCACCAAAGCTGGCCAGCCGCAGAACCTTGCCGTGAATCACGTCGCCTACGCGATGCTGCTCGAAGAACGTGTCCCAGGAGTCGGGCTGCAATTGCTTCACACCCAGGGACAAGCGGCGCTGATCGGGCTCAATCGCCAGTACAATCGCTTTGACCTTGTCGCCCTTCTTGAGCACCTCAGAGGGATGTTTGACGCGCTTGGTCCAGCTCAGGTTGCTAACGTGGACCAGGCCGTCGATACCATCTTCAATCTCGATAAACGCGCCGAATTCGGTGAGGTTGCGGACCTTGCCTTCGACAATTGAGCCCACCGGGAACTTCTCGTGCAACGTCTCCCATGGATTGGACTCAAGTTGCTTCAGGCCAAGACTGATGCGCCGTTCAGTGGGATTCACATTGAGCACAACCGCCTCAACCTGATCGCCAACGTTGACGATCTTCGACGGGTGCTTCATGCGCTTGGACCAAGTCATCTCGCTGACGTGGACCAGACCCTCGATACCCTGCTCCAGCTCAATGAACGCGCCGTAGTCGGTCACGCTGATGACGCGACCGCGAACATGCGCGCCGATGGGATAACGCTCCGAAGCATCCAGCCAGGGATCGGGAGTGAGCTGCTTGAATCCCAGCGATACACGCTGCTTGTCGCGATCGAACTTCAGCACCTTCACCTGGATCTGGTCGCCGACCTGCACCAGGTCGCGAGGATGCGTCAGGCGTCCCCAGGACATGTCGGTGATGTGCAGCAGGCCGTCGATGCCGCCGAGGTCCACGAACGCGCCGTAGTCGGTGAGATTCTTCACCGCGCCGGTGAGGATCGCGCCTTCTTCCAGATGCTCCAGCGTCTTGCTGCGCTTATCCGACTGCTCTTCTTCCAGCAGCTGCTTGCGCGAAGCGACGATATTGCCGCGCTTCTTGTTCAGCTTGATGATGCGGACTTCAATCTCCTGACCCTTCAGAGCCTCCAGATTGCGAACGGGACGCAGATCGACCTGCGATCCGGGGAGGAAAGCACGGGCGCCGAGGATGTCGACCGTCAGGCCGCCTTTGATGCGATCGATGACACGCGCCTTGACCGCGGTCTTCTCATTGAAGGCTTTGTCGATCTCGTCCCAGGAGCGCAGCCGCTGCGCCTTCTGATGCGAGAGGTTGATGTAGCCTTCTTCCGTGCTGCCGGGCTCGCGCATGACGGCGATCTCTTCGCCGCGTTGCACCGTCACGTTGCCTTCGTGATCCGTGAACTCGGCGACGGGAACTACGCCTTCGGACTTGTAGCCGATATCGACGAGCACATACTGCGGCGTGACCTTCAGGACCGTGCCGGTAATGACCTGCTCTTCGTTGAGTGCGGCTTCGGTCTGGGCCTGCTCCTGCTCAAAGGTTTCCAAAGCGCTGGCAAAGTCTTCCGGGCCGGGCTCTTTTTCCGCGCGCGGCGGGGCTGACGCCGCAACGGGTTCAGGAGTGGCGTCAGATGTGTGTTCGGACGGCTCGGGTGTCGCCTGCTGGACCGGCTGTTCAGTGGGCTGGGTTTCGGGCTGCTCGGCAGCCGCTTCCTGGGTTGGGGTAGTCGGATCGTTGTGGGTTTCTTCGAAAGACATGAGTTGCGTTCACACTCCGCGGGTTCTGAAAACGCGCAGAGAGCCTTGAAATGACGGACTGCTGGCTTGGTTCGACAAGTAAGATTGTCCCGCTGCAAAGCGGGTTTGGACAACCCAGCGGCCGGATCCGATGGAGCGGGCTGCGCATCCAGGGAACTCTTCGACTATAGCAACCGAGGGGGGCAGTGTCAAACGCGCGAGGGCCGGATCGACGTTGATTTTGCAGGGTTTTCTCGGATTTTTAATGTGCTAGTCAAGTGGCCCGATCACTGCTCGGTGTGACAGCATTTTCGATTGGTTGGGCGGGTCGAATTGGGGATGATAACCTGCCGAAGGTATGGATTATCTCTGGACTCCCTGGCGTTATGCCTACATCACCACGGCGGACACCTCCGCCAAAGATGAGGGCTGCATTTTTTGCGGATTGCTGCGCGCGGGCGATGACGAGAAGGCTCTGATTGTCCATCGCGCCAAGCACAACTTTGTTATCCTCAACGCCTTTCCTTACACCTCGGGCCACAGCATGATCGTTCCTTACGATCATCTCGACAGACTACAAAAGTTGCCGCACGCGGCGGCGGTCGAGATGATGGAACTCGCCCAGCACCTGGAGATGGCGTTTCACGACCTCTACCACCCCGACGGCGTGAACGTCGGCATGAACATAGGCAAAGCCGCAGGCGCGGGGATCGCAGGACACATCCACATGCATGCCTTGCCGCGCTGGGTAGCCGACGCGAATTTCATGACCGTGATCGGGGAGACGCGCGTGCTGCCGGAGACGCTGACCACCACGTATCAGCGACTGAAGACGAAATTCTGATTTCTTCCGGTTGCATTCCCAGAACGGAACCAGCCTCCCGAAAGTATCCTGAATTTGCTTCGGATTTCTTCCGGCTCGGCAGATCATTACAGCGACAGCTTCACTGTCCCAGCTCGTTATAGCGCGGCGCAAGATCGCGCAGCCCACGGTTCCTGCAGTCCACTCGGCGCAAATGCCTTGAGTACGAGGCGACCCCTCTACCGTCGCCTCATTTAACGTCGCATCTTCTACCGGCATTCATTCCTCCACCGCATCCCACCTTCGCTTCATGGAGGCACTCATGAAGTCCCGAACTTTGCTGCTGGCCGTATGCCTAATCTTGACGGCCATTTCCGCTACAGCGCAAACGATCTATGACAACGGCTCCATCAACGGCAACCTGAACGCATATACCATTAACTTCGGCTACGCAGTCAGCGACAGTTTCAATGTCCCATACAGCTACACCGGCTCAACGATCAGCGGCGCCAGTTTCGGCATGTGGCTGTTTGCCTACGACACTCTGACCTCAGCGGAACTTTCCATCACCTCACTTCCATTTGGCGGTACCAAGTACTTTGATGAGACGGTGAACTTCACCCAGGGTCCGTGCACTTCCAACCAGTACGGTTATAGCGTCTGCGCTGAGAACACGACGTTTAATGGCCCGATACTCTCCCAGGGAACCTACTGGCTGAGCTTGCAGAACGCCAGCGTACCGAGTGGCGACCCGGTCTACTGGGACGAGAACTTCGGACCGTCCAAGGCTAGAGATTCGTCCGTGCTGCCATTCGCGGTTATGGGCTCGGAGGCATTCACGGTCCTCGGCTACAGCAGCACCTGCATGTGCGGCTGCAGCGCTCAGGCCAACTGTGCGGATTCTCCATCTTCGACGGTTCCCGAGCCCGGCAGTATCTCGCTGCTCGGTGGTGGAGGCGTCGCCATACTTGGCTTTCTTGGCGCACTACGTCGCAAGCTGTTCTAGGAGTGGCGAAATTGAAGGTATACGAATTGCCTCTTTAACTTTTGCTAAAAGGTGGCTCTTATGAAGAAGCTCGCACTTGTTCTCATAGTTATGTTGTTTGTTATTCCGGCTGCGGCGCAGTTTTACAGCAGCGGCCCCATCAACGGCAATACTGATGCCTGGACTATCAACTTCGGCTTTATTGTGAGTGACAGATTCTATCTGCTGGAGAACAACGACGATGTGACAGGCGCTACGTTCGGCATGTGGTTGTTTTCGGGAGACACACTGACCTCAGCCGAATTGTCCATCACGTCGCAGGAAAACGGCGGTATCAGTTACTTTGATCAGACAGTCAACTTCACGCAGGGCTCCTGCACCTCTAACCAGTACGGCTACAACGTCTGCCAGGAGAACACTTGGTTCAACGGCCCGACGCTCAATGCCGGCTCTTACTGGATCAACCTGCAGAACGCCAGCGTGCCCAGCGGCGATCCGGTGTACTGGGATGAGAATTCCGGAGGCACTAACGCGTGGCCGCCAGGGGCATCGGAGAACTCAGTGGGCTCTATACCGTTGGAGTCGTTCACGCTTTTCGCCGGCTGTGGTGCAGGTGATGGCAAATGTCAGGCATCGTCGGCCACTGCCGACCAATCATCTGTGCCCGAACCGGGTAGCCTTCTTTTGCTGGCCTCAGGCGTAGTCGGAATCGTGGGCTGGCTGCGTCGAAGCCGGGCCTGATTGCGTATTCACAACGCTGATTGTTGAGCCGGTCGCGTCGTCAAGGCGACAAGACCCTCCTCGTCTGCTTCAGAGCTGATGAGGCGGCCAATTCAGGGCGCGAGGAGTAACTTTCATGGCTCATTACGGAATGTTGCGGGCTTATCGTTTTTCTGACGATGTGGACGACATTCGCGGCGCAAGTCTTTACGGTTACACCGGCAAAAAGCTGGGAGAGATTGACGACGTAGTCTTCGATCATGCAACCGGCACAATTCAATATGCGGTAGTGGACACCGGCGGCCAGCAGGCGGACAAGAAATTCCTGGTCCCGGCGACTAGCATTCGTGGCTGCAAAGAACATCCGGATGCGTTTGCCATCGACGCCTCGAAAGAGCACATCGAAGCGCTGCCGCCTTATGAGGAAGGCACAATGCGTGACGAGTCGCGATGGCATGACTACGAGCAGAGATACCGCCAGTCATGGGCGAATGGGCCGGTCCTTCATAAAGAAGGCAGCACACACGCGATTACTCCGGAGGCGAGTGAGCTGCCGGCGGGCAGTGGTTCGGGAGTTGACGATCAGGCATATATGCCGGATCGGTTCGCGGGAAAATTTCCTGAGGCCAGCCCCGATTCCAGCAAGCTGCGCATGCGGCCGGCAGGGGTAGCAGCCAAGGCCGAGGATTCGCGGCTGCTGGGAACCTTCGAGCCGATGGAAAAGCCAACGCTCGCGGCGGAAGAAGCTGAGGAGCGCGCAATGGGAGAGCCGCTTCAGGCGCAGCGCGATCATCTCACGAATCCCGATGCCGTGTACGTCTCCGAGCGCGAGCGACATGCGCGCTGGGCGGCGTTTGAAGATGAGCTGCGCCGGAAATCGTGTGGACATCACAGCGAGTTGCCGGAGCTGTGGAACGGCGCGAGAGAAAGTCGCGTAGGACCACTTCCGCAAACAAGTGAGGGCAGACTGCGCCGGTCATCAGGCCGGCGTTCTTGTTGCCGATGAAGTTCTGTGCGGCAGGCCTTTGATCGCGAAGAACAGGATATAAAAGTAGCACAGCACCGGCAGAATGAAGGCGTGGTGAATGCCGATGCTATCCGCGATGAAGCCCTGAATCAGCGGAATGATTGCGCCACCGACAATCGCGGTGTTGAGGAGACCAGATCCCTCGCCGGTCAAAGGTCCAAGTCCCTCGATGCCCAGCGTGAAGATAGTCGGAAACATGATGGAGTTGAACAGACCGACCAGAATGATGCTCCACATCGCAAACCGACCGCTGGTGGCCATCGAGAAGCAAACCAGACAGGCGGCCACCAGCGCGTTGAATCCGAGCACGACGCGCGGCGATATCTGCCGCAACACCCAGGAGCCGGCGAATCGGCCCACCATCGCTCCAAACCAGTAGCCGAACGCCAGATATGCGCTCGCCTGCTCGAGTGTCAGGTTCCCGATAGATGGCTCGTGCAGGTAATTCACCATAAAGCTGCCGATTGCGACCTCGGCGCCGACGTAGGTGAAGATGGCGATTGAACCCATCACCAGGTTGCGATGACGCCACATGCTGTCGTGCGCGCCGGCTTCGGTCTTGTGCCCGCCTTCAGCCGCGGAAATCTGCGGCAGCTTGAAGCGGGCAATCACTATCCCAAGCACGATCAAGGCAATCGCGATTAGCAGATATGGCAGCTTTACGGTCGAGGCCTCCTGAATGCGATAGGCGTGCAGCTGTGCCGGAGTCATCTTGACGATTTGCTCCGCTGTATAGGCGGTTGCGCCGCCGAGAATCAACCAGGCGCCCAGACGCGGTCCGAGCACGGTCCCCAGTGAATTGAAAGCCTGCGTCAGAGTGAGCCGACTGGAGGCCGTTCCCGCCGGGCCCAGCACTGCAACGTAGGGATTTGCAGAAACCTGGAGATCGGTGATGCCCGTGGCCAGTACCGCCAGCGCGAAGAGGAACAGCGGAAACGAAGGAACCATTGCGGCGGGGATGAAGAGCAGCGATCCCAAGCCCATGATGAGCAGGCCGACCACCATGCTGGGCTTATAGCCCACGCGCTCGATGACGATCCCGGCCGGTATGGAAACTACAGCATAGGCGAGGAAAAAGAAAAACTGGACCAGCATCACCTCGAAATAGTTCAGGTCAAAGATGGACTTGAGGTGGGGAATGAGGATGTCGTTCATGCTGGTGAGGAATCCCCACATGAAGAACAGCGTGGTGACCATAGCCAGTGGCCCGCGATAGTTTTGGTCCGCGGCCGGTGTGTTGACTGTGGTCGAGTTTTGTTGTGTTCCGAGTGCCATGCTTGCCTGCGAAAAGTTAGATGTCAAAACCGACTGCCGCGCCCTCTTGAAACTTGGCAGACCGCAACTACGGCGCTCGCTCGATTTGCATGGGATGAGCTTCGGTGTTGAAGACCACCTTGTGCAGATCCAGTGTCGACCTCGGCGCGTACACCAGATACAGATACTTTAGCGTTTCGGCCAGGAAGAAGCTCTCCATGGCGTCGCGCTTTTCCTTCGTCTCGACATTGAGCAGCGCTGCAAAGCCGACGTCGGTGCGGCAGTATTTCTCCAGGCTGTCGGCAAAAGTTCTTCCCATGTCGAGGTATCGCGGCTTGCCGGTGAAATAGTACAGGTAGTAAGTCGATTCGATGATCTCAGGCCGCAACTCGTAGCCCGGCTCGGTGATCTTCATCGTCGAGTAGTCGATCTCTTCCGGCTCGACGCCAAAGGTCGTCCACATCTTGTAGCTGGATTCCTGCAACGCCTCGGCGCGCTTAAGGTCGCCGGAGAGCGCCAGTTCGGCAGGGAAGAAGGCATCGAGCGCGCCGTATCGGGTCGAGACCTTGGCGCCGGTATTCATGTTGACCTGGGCGTACCAGAGGCCGGTGGGCGCTTGGTCGGCGACGTATTTGTTAAGCGCTGCGATGCTGGTCTGCCACATGCGCTCGCAGTCTTTATCGCCGAAGAGAAGCGAGCACTTGAGAAGATATTCGTAATAAGAATCGATGCCGCCGCTGATGTGGCTGAGGGGATCGATCCACTTGCCGGTTTCGACGTTGATGGTCGAGCCGACCAGTCCGATCGGCGAGCGGCGATCGTAGACCGCGACCAGCGCGCGCTTGGCTTTGTCATAATAAATCTGCTTCCCGGTCAGTTTGCTGAGCGTCCCGAACTCGATGAACAGCGAACCGATCTCGGCAGGATTGCTTTCGACGCCGCGCGTCTTGCCGGTCTTCAGGTTAACGAAGACGTAGGGCATGCCGGTCGGCGAATTGAAAGCTGGCAGCAGGCGCGTGCCCAGATCGTCGGCCAGCTCCAGCAGTCGTTTGTCGCCGGTGAGCTCATAGCTGCTGAGCAGGCCTCCCAGCAGGCGAATCGTGATCTCGAAATTCTTGACGTAGATGTCCTTGTCGAACGAAAGCTGCTTGTCGATGAGCTCGCGATCTTCTTTGGCTTCATCGGTGAGCTCCATCAGAACCATGGTGTCGAGCGCATCGACGGGCGTCATCAGCAGCGAAGTGCCGTACCAGTCGCGATAGCTCTTGCTCAGCGGCTTGAGTTCGTCGTGGCCCCACGCATATTGCTTGTAGCCGCTCCAGGCGTGGAGAAAATCGTCGCGTACGCGAGCAGCCATTTCAGACTTTTGTTGATCGCTCCAGGGCGCGGACGTGGCGGCCGGTGAGGATTGTGCGGTATTGGGTTTGTCTTGAGCGGTGCCGGCGGAAGCGAGGAGTAAGGCAGCGAGCAGAAGATTGCCAAGCTGACGCGCAGGATTCGTCACCGCGTTATTCTACTTCGGCGAAGCAGTTTCGGTGGGAGCGGCTCTGGGAAATCCGTCAACCCGGTTCGCGAGTATCGCACTAAATCGCAATCAACTCTTCTTTGACTCGTCGAACCAAAGCACGGTCTGTCAGCTCATATGCCGATTCGGGCGGACCATTGGAACTGCCGAACTGGATGTCAGGATTGGCCAGCGTGGACGCATCCGTTCGCGATGCGAACGCGGTCATGTGAATCTGCGTGCAGCCTGTACTGGCGACGAGTTGTCGCACATTGTCGAGCGTAATGCCGGCTCCGGGCAATACCTCGATTCTGCCGTCGGCCCGCTCGATCAGCCGGCGGGTCAGGTCAGCTCCTTGCGGTGCGGCGTTCTTCTGACCGCTGGTGAGAACGCGAGTAATGCCCAGCTCAATCAACTCCTCCAGTGCGCGGAAGGGATCTTGCGTGACATCGAAGGCGCGGTGAAATACCGCCTGACGAGACCCGATCCGCGTACGAAGCGCTTGCGTTCGACGAACGTCGACCGTGCCATCGGCATTGAGGATTCCGAAAACAACGCCGTCGGCGCCCTGCTCCAACAGCAGGTCAGTGTCACGCTCCATCACGGCGAATTCCGCCGCTGAGTAGCAGAACCCGGCCTGCCGTGGGCGATTCATCGCGATGACAGGGATTGTGGTTCGTTGTTTCACTTCCAGTAGGGAGCCAAGGCTCGGCGTCAGGCCTCCGAGAAACAAGGACGAGCACAATTCGACGCGGTCGGCGCCGCCCGCGGCAGCTTCCATTGCGTCTTCGGCGGAGCCGCAACAGATTTCCAGCAGTATTTGTGACATCGATGCACGGGACTGCACGGCTGGATTCTACAGGAGCAAGGTCGCAGCGGCTGCGCGGGCATTCCCACTTTGCTTCATTGCCTATCGCTTGAACGGGATTCTGTTTTCTCTGGCTCGCACAAGCGGTAAGCTCGTGAGCAGATTCCCTTGCCGTTGATCGCGGAGGTCACTATGTCCAGCCCTCGTACCTTCGATTCCTATGTTGAGCCGTGGCTGCTGGCGCGCGTGCCGTCGATGGCCAGCTACGCGAGCCAGCTGGCGGAGTTTTCGCATTGGGTCTCCACGGAAGTCGACGCGCAGGCGAACTACACCGATCGCTACGCGCCGCCTGCGCTGGAGACCTACGATCGCAACGGCGAGGTTGTCAATCGCATTGTTGCGAATCGCTGGTACGAGGAGCAGCACTGCGAGCTGTATCGCCGCGGGATCATCGGCTTACCATATCTCGAAAAGGCGCCCCATCTGCTGACCTTCACTATGGGCTACATCCTGTCGCAAGCGGATATTAGCCTGCACTGTCCGGTCACACTTACGGGAGCGGTGGCGTATGTGCTGGGGTCGCATGCGCCGGAGAACGTCCGGCAGAGATTCTTGCATGACATGATTCGCATGGATGGTGAGGCGAAGACCGGCGGGACCTGGGCGACCGAGCAGCACGGAGGCAGCGATGTGGGCGCGACGACGACCATCGCGACTCCTACTCGCCCGCCGTCGGAAATGCGCGTGCTGGAGAACGGTAGGCACGTATTTTTGAGCGGCTTGAAGTGGTTTACCAGCAACGCGAACAGCGGGCTGGCGGTTGCAACGGCACGTCCGGAGGGTGCTGCGCCAGGATCGGCGGGGCTTGGACTTTATCTTGTTCCGAGCCACCTGGCGGACGGCTCTCCCAACCACTATCGCATTCGCCGGCTGAAAGACAAGCTCGGGACAAAGGGACTGCCGACGGGTGAAATCGATTTGCTTGGTGCGGTGGCGATCGAGATCGCGCCGCCGCCGGAGGGATTCAAGCTGATGATGGAAGCGCTGGAATACAGCCGCGTACACAACGCCGTCGGGTCGGTGGGCGTGCAGCGGCGAGCGCTGCGCGAGGCGCTGGCGTGGGCGAAGTCGCGCCAGGCATTTGGGCATGTCTTGGCGGATTATCCGATGGTGCAGGATGAATTGCTGCGCATGCGCGTTGAGTTTGAAGCTGGGGCGTTGCTGGCGTTTGAAGCGGCGATCACCTTCGACGAAGTGCAACGCGACGCGGAGCGGCGGACATGGCTGCGGTTGGCGACGGCGCTGGCGAAGTATCTAACGGCGGAGTATGCGATCGCGGCGACTCGCGCGGCGCTGGAGTTGATTGGTGGCAACGGGTACACGAGCGACTATGGGGTGGCGCGGTTGCTGCGCGATGCGCAGGTGCTGACGGTGTGGGAAGGCCCGGCCAACATCCAGGCACTGGAATTGTTGCGGCTGCTGGGACCGCGGTATCGCGGTTGGGAGCAGTATCGGACGCGCGTACAGGCGATCTGCGAACGGATGCCGGATGGGTTGGTGGATCTGCGCGAGGCGCTGCAATCGAGACTTGCCGGCGATGAAGAAGCGGTGACGATCACGCTGCGCGATGAAGCGAGCGCACAGCGGTTTGCGCGAAAGCTGCTGCATCGCATGAGTCAGAGTCTGGGGCTTGCGTTGCTGTGCGAGAGAGCAACCGAGGAGCAGGCTAAGGGGAATGCACTGGCGGCTAGTTCGGCGCAACGGTACTTCGAGGCAATCGAGCCGCCGGCGTTTGGTGCGGAGGACGAAACAGCGCGACGCGGCGTGCTGCAAGTGCTGCAGGACGAAGTCGCATTGTCCGCCAAAGCCGTTGGCTAATTTGCCAACGCGCGCGCGGCTTTGATCTCGTCCCAGCGGACCCAGGCGATGTAGAGAACAACGAGAATGTTGATACCCAGAACGATCCAATGGAATTCGTCGGGGTGTCGGATCAGTCGCTGCACTTCAAAGGGGATGTAGATGCAACCCGAGACGATGGCCAGGTACTCGGCCCAGGCGCGCTGCTTCCACAATCCGTATCCCTCCAAAAAGCGAAGCGTGGCGTAGACGATTGCCAAGCCCAGGACCGTAGCAATATGCGCATCCGACAACTTGCCGGCTGCCTTGAGAAATTGTTGCGCCAGACGATGGTGCAGACCGATGTGCAGAAAACGCAGGATACGCTCCGCTACATCTCCGAAGTCCACATCGCGGTGAATCATGTGAATGAAAGCGTAGGCCACGAGAAGCGCGATGATTCCCTTTAGCGCCTCAAACAGGCCCACGGTTCGCAGACCCATGCGATGCGAATGTCCTCGCGCGACCAGTTGCTTCGTGGTGGAAGTGCTGCTCATCCTGGAAAAGACGCCGCCCGGGCGTCTTGCACAATGTACATTATCAAATCGCCGCGAGATAGGTAGTTCGCGAGGCTGCATGTCATCTTGGATTCGAGCGGCAGAGTTTGCCGTTGGCTTGACCGGCAAGTTCGGCCGCAATGACCTGCCGCCAGCCTTACGGGTTGATGGTCTTAATCGCAGGGTTAGCCATGACGATCTGCCGAATGAGATCCCGAAGCTCTGCTAGTTCAGGAGGGTCAGGGCTCCCGAGGACGCGCTTGACAGATTCGAAGCCGCTTTCACGTACGACAGAGATAACGAATTGAGCAGGCGCTTCTTGTGGACCGCTCCCGACGTACGAAAGAGCAACCCAGAGCCGGGTCTTGCCGTGCGAAACGTGAAAACCCCAACCGTAGTCTTCCTGGACAGGCTCTGAAAGTTGAAAGCTCCTGTCGAGGTGTAAGAGCTCTTGTCTCAACCACGCCGCAAAATCCTCTCCAAAGCAGCAGGGATTAATGAAGTGCGCCTTCACTTCACGATGCTCAAACAGATCGGTTTCAATCGTGATCGACTCGCCCAATCGTCTCCTGCGCGTCTTTAAGCTCCTAGCCACTGATCACTGGCCACCAGCCACTGTTTCAGTGCAGCTTCACATACTCGTAATCGACCGGGTTGTTGTTGATGCCGCGATCTGGAGGCGCAATCCACGCCGCCATCTTCCCATGCTCGTGCACGCCGTGCATCAGGCTCATGATGTAGGCCCGATCGCCGTCGCTCGGCAACCAACCTGCGATATGCGCGCTAAATTCCTCTTGTGTAATCGGCTTGCCGGTTGTGTCGGTCGGCACTCCCGCCCATGTCCCGATATTGCGGCGGAATCGCGTCGAGGGCAGCGCCAGCCGGAACGAGTAGCCGGCTTTCTCAATGAGCCGGTTCCAGCGCGTCACGCCCAACTCGCAATCTTTCACGTACGAGCCGCGCGTCACCTCGTTCATCGCATTGCGCATCGGGATCTGTTCGCTTTTCGTTGCACCGTTTCCATCGGGCACCTCCAGGGTGAACATCTGATCGGCGGCGATGTGATCTTCGTAGCGCCCTTCGTCCGGCCGGCCCTTCAGCCCATTCGCAAAATAGGACGCCGCATTGGACGAACTCTCCGAGCCAAACAGATCGAGCGACGAACTGAACCAGAAGTTCAGGTACTTCTGCAGGGTCTGCAAGTCAACCGCGCCGGCCTTGCGAATCGCCTCCGGATCGTCGCTGCTCAATTCCTTCATCACCTCCAGCGTGCGCTTGATGACGCGGCTGATGCCGGTGTCGCCAACAAACATGTGATGCGCTTCTTCCGTCAGCATGAAGGAACAGGTGCGCGCCAGCGGATCGAAGCTCGACTCGGCCAGCGACTTCAGCTGGAACTTGCCATCGCGATCGGTGAAGTAAGTGAACATGAAGAAGCTGAGCCAGTCGCGAATGGGCTCGTTGAACGTGCCCAGAATGCGCGGCTTGTCAGCGTCGCCGGAGTGGCGCTCCAGCAGTTCCTCCGCTTCCTCGCGGCCGTCGCGGCCAAAGTAGGCATGCAGCAAATAGACCATCGCCCACAGATGGCGCCCCTCTTCCACATTCACCTGGAAGAGATTGCGTAAGTCATATAGCGACGGCGCGGTGTGGCCCAGCATGCGTTGCTGCTCGACCGACGCCGGCTCCGTGTCACCTTGCGTCACGATCAGGCGGCGCAGCGTCGCGCGATACTCGCCGGGGATCTGCTGCCAGACCTCCTGCCCATAGCTGTCACCGAAGCCAATCTTGCGATCGGGATTGCGGTCGGCGAGGAAGATGCCCCAACGATACTCGGGCATGCGCACGAAGCCGTACGTCGCCCAACCTTTCGCGTCGACTGACGTTGCCGTCCGCAGATAAACGTCGGCGACCTGAAAGTCTCTGGGTCCCAACTCCTGCCACCAGTTCAAAAACTCCGGCTGCCAGTGCTCCAGAGCGCGTTGCAGAGTGCGGTTGGAGCCGAGATCCACGTTATTAGGAATGCGGTCTTGATAATTCATTGACATGATGAAAGCTCCTGGTTCGCTTTTCGCTCTTCGCCTTTCGCTGTTTGCCAGATTCCTAACACTGCGATTTGGCGAAACGCGAATAGCGAGTAGCGAACAGCGCTTCTTCCCTACACCCTCTCCCACGTGAACCGCGCCTTTTTGCCGGTTCCGAACAACTTCAGCGCGCCGTTTTCGCCGGTGGAGTTCGGCCGAATGAATACCCAGTTTTGCCACGCCGAAAGACGCGCGAAGACTTTCGTCTCCGTCGTCTCATCGCCAGGGAAACGCAGGCTGGCTTCCATGCCAGTCAGCGCATCCGGCGATAAGCTGGCGCGCTCTTCGATAGCGATTCGAACCTCATCTTCCCAGTCGAGATCATCGGGCGCAACCGTTATGAGACCGAGCGACATCGCCTCTTCCGGTCCCAGCAGCTTGCCCTTGGCTTCCACGGCTCCCGCCATATCCTTCGCATCAGCGCTGAAGCGCGTCTCCAGCCGGCTGCGATCATTTACTGCAGGCAGCAGGCCGAAATTGAAATCGTCAACCGCAATTTTTGGCGACTCTTCTTCCCCTGGCAGGGCAAGCATGTAGCTGCGATCGGCCGCCAGCGCCAGCTCAAACAGCACCCCGGCGAAGCACGAACCGGGTTCAAGGATGGCGTACATGCTGCGCGAGGAAACGTCCAGGCGCGCCAATGTCCGCCGCAGCATTCCAATCGTCTCGCGCACCAGCCAGTCGTTCTGGTGCTCCAGCATCACCGCATCAGCCGCCAGCACAGCGTTCGGATCTCCCGAAGTCTTGAGCAGCAACAGCCCAAGCTCAAGCTCGTTGACGCGCATCATCAGGATCGCGTCGTCCAGTTCGCGCGCCATCGCCAGCGGCCACCATTGACCACCCGCAGCATGAATCTCATCGACAGTCTTGGGTTGATTTCCTTCGGGAGCGCGCACCGTCAGCGTTGCAGTTCGCGCGCTGCGATCAAAGGTGACTTCGACGTATTTGTAGTGATAGCCCTTGTCGTCGACCGTGCGGTCCACCGGATTCAGCTTGATGCCCTTCGCGCTCGCCGTCCGGGTTGATCTAGCTACCAGCTTTTCGGCGCGGCTGCGCACGACTTCGGGAAACTTTGCCGGCACGGCAATGTCATCCACCAGGCCCCATTCTTTCGCGCGCTCACCTTTTACGCCATCAGGATTGGTGCAGAACATATCCGCCAGATCGCGCCGCACTTTGCGCTTGTCGACCACGCGCGTCAGGCCGCCGGTTCCCGGCAGAACGCCGAGTAGCGGAACCTCGGGCAAACTGACGGCGCTGGAGCGGTCATCGATCAACACGATTTCATCGCACGCCAGAGCGAGCTCGTAGCCACCGCCGGCGGTCGTGCCATTTAACGCAGCGAGAAAGTTCAACCCATCGTGACGGCTGGAGTCTTCCATCCCATTGCGCGTCTCGTTGGTGAACTTGCAGAAGTTCACCTTCCAGGCCTGCGTGGAAGTCCCAAGCATATAGATATTGGCGCCGGCGCAGAACATGCGTTCGCGCGCACTGGTCAGCACCACACACGCGACTTCCGGATGTTCGAAGCGAATGCTCTGCAGGACGTTATGCAGCTCGATGTCGACGCCGAGATCGTACGAGTTGAGCTTGAGCTTGTAGCCGGGACGCAGCCCCGCGTCCTCGTTGACGTTCATCGCCAGCGTTGCGATGCGGCCATCGATGGTCAGCCGCCAATGGCGGTACTCTCCGGGAGCGGCGTCAAAGGTGACGAGCTCCGCTTCTTTGACTTCAGGCATGCAGGTGAACTCTCCTCAGAACTGTGCCAGGATGGCGGTCAGAATCCCCACAATTGATAAATGCATTATAGTGCATTATCGGCGGCTGCGTACAGGAAGTATTATGCAGGTCTGCTTTCCCGAATCGTTCGGTCGAGCAAGTCGACGGCCTCTTCCAGCGGGACAGCACTGGTATCGATGGTAACGTCGGCCTTGCGGTACAAGGGCTCGCGCACTTCCAGAATTCGTTTCAGATCCGACATCGACTCGCGATTGTCGGCCATCGGCCGCATGTCGCCCTGCGCGATCACGCGCTGCATGTGCTCCTCCGGCGTCGCCTTGAGCCACACCGTGAAGCACATCGTCAGCAGGCGCTCGAACGTCGCCGGCTCCGAGACCAGACTGCCGCCGGTGGCGAGCACGAAGCGCGGGTGTCGCTCGATCACCTGGTCGAGGCAGCGCCGCTCCAGCCGGCGAAATCCGCTCTGCCCGTAAAGATCGAAGATGGCACTCAGGCTGACGCCGCTCTCCTGCTCGATCAGCCGATCCAACTCCAGAAACGGAACCTCCAGACGCTCCGCCAGCATTGCGCCCAGCGTGGATTTTCCTGCACCGCGCAGACCGATGAGCGCGATCCGGCCGCGCCGCGCCTCCAAGTCGACCCCGCCGAAATGCTGAACCAGCAGACGGCGCGCGTCCGCCAGTTCGGCCGCAGGCATCCGCCGCAGAAACTCGGTTGTGTGGACCAGGTCGACCGGCGGCTCGGGACCTTGCAGCACCAGCGCTTCCACCGGAATGTCCAGCGCCTTGGCGATCTGCCGCAGCAGCAAAATCGAAATGTTTCCCTGTCCGGTTTCCAGCTGCGCGAGATAACGCTCGGAAACACCAGAATCCCGCGCCAACAACTTACGCGTCATGCCACGGCGCGCGCGCGTTTCACGCACCCGCTCGCCCAGCAGCGTGAGATAGTCGGCTTCCGCCGCGGTCTCTTGCTCATCTTGAGGGCACGCAGCCTCGGCCAGCATGTCCGGCCGCTCGCTGTCGTCTAGATGCACTATGTCGCGCTTTCGTCCCACGGTGGATGCATTATACTTCCACAGCGGGCACGTATAATAGTGCGCAGGTGAGGACGGCGATCGCGTGGGTGTAGACATTACGATTCTAATCGGTACCATGACCGGCACCGCCGAGATGGTGGCGCAGGAGGTCCAGCAGGCGCTGGAGTCTGCCGGCCACGCGGCCACCATTCGAGTGATGGACAATCTGGACGCCAGCGTTTTCGCCACCGGTGGCGCGTTTCTGATTTGCACTTCTACTTATGGCGCCGGCGACGTGCCCGACAACGCCCAGGCGTTGTTCAACAGCCTGGAGACCGAACGTCCCGACTTGAGCGCCATTACTTACAACGTCATCGCCCTCGGCGATACCACATACAAAGACACCTACTGCCAAGGCGGCAAGCGTTTCGATCAGTTACTCACCGAACTCGGCGCCAAGCGTGCCGGCGACATCCTCATGCATGATGCCAGCTCCGGGACCTTGCCGGAGGAACTGGCGGCACAATGGGTGGTGCCCTGGGTCGAGCAATACCTGGCGCCGCTCGAGCAGGCGTGAATCACTTTCATTGGAGATGGCATAAATCATGGCGACAACCGTAGAAAATCGCGTTCGATCCGAAGCCAAGGTCCTACAAAGCTACCTTGGCGGCAAGTGGCAGGCAGGCGCAGGAGAAGGTGCGCTGCTGGTTAATCCCACAACCGGGGACATCGTCGCATCGGCAAGTTCGAAAGGTCTGGATCTAAGTACCGCATTGTCGTACTCCCGCAATGTGGGAGGCGAGGAACTGCGCAAACTAACCTACGCGCAGCGCGCGGAGTTGCTGAGCAAAATTGCCGACGCCCTTGCCGCACGGCGCGACGAGTGGTTTGAGATCGCGCGAACGAACTCCGGCAATACGAAGGCTGATGCCATGATCGACATCGACGGTTCGATCGGCACGCTGAAGTACTTCGCCAAGATTGGCGCCAAGCTGGGTGACGCGCGAATGTTGCGCGACGGCGCACCCAGCCGTCTCGCGCGCGATCAGAATTTTCAAGGTCTGCACGTCGGAGTACCGCTCGACGGAGTGGCAGTCCACATCAACGCCTTCAACTTTCCCGCGTGGGGACTCTGGGAAAAGGCAGCCGTCAGCCTGCTCGCTGGCGTGCCTGTGTTCTCAAAGCCGGCGACCTCGACCGCATGGCTCGCGCAGGAGATGGTCAACGCGGTTATCGATGCCGGCGTTCTTCCGCCGGGAGCGCTGTCCATCCTCTGCGGTTCTCCTAACGATCTACTCGATCATCTGCAATTGGGCGACGTCGTCGCATTCACCGGTTCTGCCGATACCGGCGAGAGCATCCGGCAGCATCCGCGCATTCGCAAGCAGAACATTCGCGTCAACATCGAGGCTGACAGCTTGAACGCTGCTCTGCTCGGCCCGGATGTGCAGCCTGATTCCTTGGAGTTCGGCTTCTTCGCTCGCGAAGTCGTGCGCGAAATGACTTCCAAGACCGGCCAGAAGTGTACGGCGATTCGCCGCGTCCTGGTCCCTGCCTATCACGAGCAAGCCGCGATTGACGCCATCTCCGCGCAACTGAAGATGACGGTCGTCGGCGATCCTGCTAATGCCCTTGTCAGCATGGGACCGGTGGTCAACATGGCGCAGCGCAGATCTATCGGAGAAGGCATCGCACAGCTGAACACGCGGGCTGATGTCGCCTATGAGCCCGACAACTTTTCTCCGCTCGATGCCGACACCGAGCATGGCGCCTTCGTTGCTCCCACGCTGCTGCGCGCTCGTGAAAAAGGGAATGATGATGTCATCCACGAGATTGAGGTCTTTGGACCGGTGGCAACCGTTGTTTCGTATCGCGATAAAGATGACGCGTTCGCGTTGGCCCGGCGCGGTGGCGGGTCGCTGGCAGCATCAGTCTTCAGCGGCGACGCCAATTTCCTCGCTGAAGCCGGAGCCGCGCTGGGGACGACCCACGGTCGTCTCCTGCTGGTGGATCCGTCGATTCGCGAAAGCCACACCGGGCACGGCATTGTGTTGCCGTCCTGTATGCATGGTGGACCGGGACGCGCCGGCGGCGGCGAAGAGTTAGGTGGATTGCATGGGCTGTGGTTCTATCATCAGCGCGTTGCCATCCAGGGAGCAGGGCCGACGCTGGCCGCGTTGAGCGAGCAGGCAGTCGATCCGCACGAGTAATTCACAACGAGCCGCGACGTGGAGTTTTCGTATTACAACGCAGCCGTCGATCTGGTCGAGCGCAACCTGACGTCCGATCGCGCGAGTCGGATCGCGGTGATTGACGAAAGCGGCTCGCACGCCTACTCCGAGTTGGCGGAGCGCGTGAATCGTTGCGCCAATGCGCTGCGCGAACTCGGTCTCCAACCGGAACAGCGCCTGCTGTTGTGTCTGTACGACAGCATCGATTTTCCGGCGTGCTTCCTGGGAGCGATCAAGGCTGGCATCATTCCCGTCCCGATCAACACCATGTGGTCGGCCGGCGACTATGCATATGTGTTGAGCGACAGTCGCGCGCGGGCCGCCATTGTCTCAGAGGCGCGCCTGCCGGTGATGCTCGAGGCTGCGCAGATCAGTGGCTGGCAGGGAAGTATCGTGGTTGCGGGCAATAGTCATGTTGGCTATCCCGAGCTTTCCCGGCTCATGGCGTCGGCTTCGTCCTCCTGCGAGCCGTATCCGACACGGCCCGACGATGCATGCTTCTGGCTGTACTCGTCGGGATCGACCGGGCGGCCAAAGGGCGCTGTCCATGTGCACGCCAGCCTGGTGAAAACGGCTGAGCTTTATGGGCAAGGCGTGCTCGGCATCCACGCCGATGACCGCATTTACTCGGCGGCGAAGCTGTTCTTTGCCTACGGACTGGGGAATGCACTGACGTTCCCGCTTGCCGTGGGTGCGACATCGATTCTGTTTGCGGGGCGTCCGAAACCGCCCGAAGTAAACCGGATTCTTCGCGAGCAGCGGCCCACGGTCTTCTTCGGTGTGCCGACGCTGTTCAGTTCTTTGCTCGCTTCGCCTGACCTGCCGGCGCGAGGAGAACATGCGTTGCGCCTGTGTGGCTCAGCCGGTGAAGCTTTGCCGGAACCGGTGGGACGAGCGTGGACGGAACGTGCCGGCGTTGAGATCATCGATGGCATTGGTTCAACCGAGATGCTGCATTGTTTTGTCGCCAATCGCCCTGGCGCCGTGCGCTACGGAACTTCGGGCGTACCGGTGCCGGGCTATCGTGTACGGTTGCTCGATGACGACGGTGCCGAGGTCGCGCCGGGCGAGATTGGCGAGTTGCAAGTCAGCGGCCCAACGACCGCGGCATGCTATTGGAACAATCGCGAGAAGACGCGCGCGACGTTCCTGGGCGAGTGGATGCGAACCGGCGACAAATACCGGCAGGATAGCGATGGTTATCTGATCCACTGCGGCCGCAGCGATGACATGATGAAGGTCAGCGGCCTTTGGGTGTCGCCGATGGAAGTGGAGTCGGCCCTGATCGCCCATGACGCGGTTCTGGAAGCAGCTGTGGTCGCGGCCAACGATGAAAATGGCCTGGTCAAGCCCAAGGCGTTTATTGTGCTGAAGGAAGGCGTGCCGGCAGGCGATGCCATGCGGCAGGAGCTGCAGGATTTTGTGAAGACGCGCCTGGCTCCCTACAAATACCCTCGATACGTCGAGTTCATGACGGAGTTGCCGAAGACCGCTACCGGTAAATTGCAGAGATATATTCTGGCGAGACGTGAATCGAAGTTGGCATAGTTGATTTGACCAGAGGAGATGCCGAACGGGTGAGCACGACCAGCAACCGCGGTGAAGTTATCGTTGACGGCAAGCGACTGGAGACGTTCTGGATTGGGCATGAGCGATCAGACCAGCCTGTGATTGTCATGTCGCACGAAGGCCTGGGTTCCATCGCGCTATGGAAGGATTTTCCTCAGCAGCTCGCCGCCCGCACCGGTAGCGCTGTGCTTGTTTATTCGCGCTACGGCCACGGCAACTCTGACAAGCTGATGGAGAAGCGACCCGTCGACTTCATGCATCGCGAAGGCGAAGTGGTTTTGCCGGAGTTGCTGGGCAAGCTGGCAATCGGCCGGCCTATTCTGCTTGGTCACAGCGACGGAGGATCGATCTCGATCATCTTCGCGGGAAGATATCCGGATCGTCCGCGAGCGTTGATCCTTGAGGCGCCGCATGTTTTTGTGGAAGACCTGAGCATCGCCAGTATCACGCAGGCGAAGCTAAACTTCGAGACGACCGACTTGCGGCAGAAGCTCTCGCGCCATCACGCGCAGGTCGACGCGACGTTCTGGGGCTGGAATGATATCTGGCTCGATCCGAATTTTCGCAGCTGGAACATTGAAGAATATCTGGCGACGATTCGTTGTCCCGTGCTCTGCATTCAGGGCGAGGACGATGAATACGGAACGCGCGCGCAGGTTGACGCGATCGCAGCGCAGGCGCCACAAACCGAGGTCATGATGCTGCCGGACTGCAAGCACTCGCCACATCGTGATCAGCCGGAGAAGACATTGGATCGCATCGCAGAGTTTATTGCCAGGGTTCCTCGAACCGCAGACCCCATGCCTCCGCGGGCCCACGAAAGGCCGGCTCCGATCAGAATGGTAGTTCAACAGGAATCGAGCTAAGGGCGAATAGCGAAAAGCGATTATCGAAAGGCGGCATTTCATGGCTGAGTGGGTCCACACATTTAAAGGCGCGGTGCTGGCTTCCGAATATGACTTTGCCAGCCACATGAATTCGCGCATGTATGTTTCGCGCTTCGATCAGGCAACGTGGTTCTTGTTACACGCCATTGGGATGACGCCCGGGTCGATGAAACAGCAAAACCTGCGCGTCGCCATCGTCCGCCAGAATTTCCAGTTCCTGGAAGAGCTGCGCGGCGGCGAACTGGTGGAGATCAAGAGCGGCTTCCTCGCCGTCGGCGAGAAATATTTCCGCTTTCTCCATCAGATGTACAACGATGAATCGGGCAAGATGGTCGCCACCTGTGATAGCGTCGCTGTCCAGGCGAGCCTCGAATCCGGCAAGAGCGTGCCGCTAACCAAGTCGCTGCAGGAAAAGGCCAAGCATTACCTGGTCACGTCCAACGTGCCGGAGAGCGAATCTGCCGGCTAGTGTGCGCTAAACCCGACGCTCTCCCACAGCGGCGCGGGATCGTAAATCACGCCGTTCGCGACCACCGTACGAACCGAACGAATGTTGTGGATATCGTCCAACGGATTCGCGTCAAGCACATCCAGGTCAGCGCGCTTGCCAACCTCCACGCTGCCGCTGTCGGCATCAACTTTCATCGCGCGTGCCGGCACAATGGTAGCCGCTTGCAGCGCTTCCATCGGCGTGAAGCCCGCCTTCACATAGAGCTCGATTTCGCGATAGAGCGAAAAGCCCGGCACCGCCTGGTCGGTTCCGGCGATGATCGGTACTCCCGCGCGATGCAGCGCCCCGATGATCGCCAGGTCCTCTTGCGCGATCTTCTGCCCATAGGGAGCCGCTTCCGGAGGCATTCCGCCGCTGACCAGTTGTTCACGCAGCTCGGGCGCCACGCGCGCGATACCGGGCTCCATCTGTGTGGCCGGCTCACTGGCAGGGCGAGTCATCATCTCAAACAGCGCCATCGTCGGATCGATCACGGTTCCGTGCTGCTTGAGGAACGCAACCGCCTGCTTGCCCTGCTCGGAATTGATGTCAGCGGAGGCGAGTATCTTCAGTCGCTCCAGCCCTTTGACCTTGCTCGGATCGAAATCCTTCGGCAATAGAAGATCGGCGATGTAGTGGATGTGGTTGATCATGTCCATGCCGTCTTCCACGCCTTCGTAGGCGTTCATCCCGTTCGGGATGTGGCCGGTGACCGTCATGCCAAGCTTGTGCGCCTCGGTGCAGATCGCCTTCACATTCTCCGACTTGACCGAGCTGTAAATCTTGATCTGCTGAAATCCGGAATCGTGGTAGCGCGTCACCCACTTCTCCGCGTCGGCCGGCGAATTCACGCGCGTGATGCCAATGGCCATCGGACTGTCGCCGTCCACGATTCCTGCCAGCAGCATGTGCGGTCCCAGCGCCTTGCCGCTGTTCACCGCGTCGCGCACCTGTGTGATGAAATCGTATTCGTTGCCCACATCGCGCACCGTTGTGACACCCGCGGCAAGATAGATCGGCCCCCACTCCACCTGCTCATAGTGCGCATGCATGTCCCACAAGCCCGGGATAACGTACTTGCCGCTGACATCAATGCGCTGCGCGTCCGCCGGAATCTGCACCCCCGCGCTCGGCCCGGCCGCGACGATCTTGCCATTGCTGGTCACAACCGTTGCATTCGGGATCGGCGGCTTGCCGGTGCCATCAATCAACATAGCGCCAACAAAAGCAAACGTCCCCGTGCGCCTTCCCGGCATCTTCTGGCTCATCTCGGTGAGCGCAGCCATCTCGTCATGCGCAGCGCTGGCTACGAAGTTCGCTAGCGAAGATTCGTAGTCATCACGCACGGCTTCGAAGTGATCGAATTCCGCATCGGTCGAAACCAGCGCTGCGAGGTTGTTACTGCTGTCCATCCACAGCGTTTCCATCCCCCAGATCAGTCCCTGCACGGTGTAGCGCTCTACCTGAACATCGTGCCCATTGATCTGCATAGCCTCCGAGCCACGATCCTGAATTCTCACCGCCCCAATGGGCAGCGTGTCCATCTGTACCGGCTGCCCGTGCGCGCGCCAGTAGCGCATCATCTCCATCTGTACCGCGACCGGCGCATAACCGGAGATGGTGAAGAACTTCTGCGGAACAGTTGCGGTTCGCGTCTCCTTGCCCTGGCGGATTGTCGCGCTTCCGCCATTGATCGTTACCTCAGTTTCGATCGCCGACATGCGCGAGGTTTTTCCGCTGATAACGAAGCTCTGCGGAACATAGCTTTCCGACGTGCGCAGAGTCGCTGTGAGCGGGACCGCGGTGCCGCGGTCGGTGAATTTGAAATCCGTTTTCAACGTGAGCGTCTTGTCGGCAGCCGTGATGGTGTAAGACTCCTCGCCAATGGGCTGCTCGAACTTGTGCAGGCGGAATTTGCCGGCTTCGGCTGTCGGAGCGGTTTGTGCCGGCAGGATGGAGGAGAACAGGACAAGCAGGAAGACACCAGAACGACGAAGATGATTCAAACAGACGCTCCTTTGCAATCCGTTCTAGAGGCAGATTTGCCGAGTACTCGGAAAGCAATCAAAGATTACAACACAGTTAAACGCAAAGGAGCGAGGCGGAGTTCCATTAATCAGGTCGCAAGGATCCACCGGGATATTGGAGTCGAGTGCGAGGAGGAGAGAGGGTGTAGAATCGTGGCCGCCTGAGGAGGGCAATTCACATGCGCATGATGCTGAAAGTCTCTATCCCTGTAGAAGCTGGCAATGCCGCAGCGCGTAACGGCAGTCTGGGAAGTACAATTCAGCGAATTCTTGATGACCTGAAACCAGAAGCAGCGTACTTCGCCGAGGACAATGGCGAGCGAACGGGTTACATTTTCTTCGACATGAAGGAATCGTCGCAGCTGCCGACAATCGCTGAACCATGGTTCCTGGCTTTCAATGCAAGGTTGACCGTCCGGCCGGCTATGAACCCGCAGGATCTGGCCAAGGCCGCTTCTGGTATAGAGCGGGCAGTGAAAGGATATGGAAAGGGTGCAGGGGCTTAGTCTCATAATGTGAGGTTTCTGCTTAAACTGCATGATCATCAGAGCGGGGTAGCGGCGCGGTTAGCAGGCGGTCAATGAAAGTCGTGCGAGCGCACGTCAGCATCGGTTACGTCGCCGGTGTCAGCATGGTGGGCTTCTCGCATGGGTGCCACCCGACTTACTTTGACGGAAATTACGCCTTCCTGGTTTTGCAAAGTGCCCTCCAGCGTCAGGAACTTCTCTGACAGGATCAGCATGCGGTTCTGCTCAAGAATGTCGGGCGAAATGATGGCATTGCTGATGCCGGTCTCATCTTCGAGGCTAAGAAAGACAAATCCTTTTGCCGTTCCCGGCCTCTGGCGCGCGATGATGCATCCGGCGGTTCGAACATGTCGGCCATTAGGGACTCGGGTCAAATCCAGCGCTGAAAGCACACCTGCTCGGCGCAGATCAGCGCGACGATACGCCATCGGATGCGGTCCCACGGTAAGCCCTGTGCCGTGAAAATCGGCCACTAGCCGTTCTTCCGGAGTCATTGCTGCCAATGGCGAAGCTTCATCGTCTTGCCGAATTCCTTCCAGCAGTGGCCCGGCATATCGGGCCACGCGCTCCACCTGCCACAAAGCATCACGGCGATGAAAAGAGGTAGAGCGGGCCCTTCGGTCGTTACTGTAACAGTGCGCAATCTTGGCGTCCTCGCTCCCAATCGAATTCAGCGCTCCAATCGAGGCCAGCTGTACCAGTTCATTGCGGCGCAACTCTGGAACACAATGTGCAATATCGGCAATCGACTCGAATGGCCGCTTACGGCGCTCCCGCAAGATGACCATTGCGGTCTCTTCGCGCAATCCCTTGGCATATCGAAAGCCCAGCCGAAGGGCTAGGCACTTGCTATCCCACATTGTGGTACGTTCGTCTAGTTCCAGGGTGCACAGCCAGTCTGAGGAGGTGATATCCACTGGCTTTACTCGGAGCCCGTGCCTCTGCGCATCTTTCACGATGGTGGAAGGATGGTAGAAACCCATCGGCTGATTGTTTAGCAAGGCAGCGGTGAATGCCGCCAGGTAATGGCACTTGAGCCAGGCGCTGGCATAGGCAATTAGCGCAAAGCTGGCGGCATGTGACTCTGGGAATCCGTATAGAGCAAATGAGGTAATCGACTGGATGATCTGCTCCTGCGCTCCTGCTGGAATACCGTTGCGCTGCATGCCTTCGCGCAATTTAACCTCGATGTCGCGCATGCGCCGCTCGCTGCGTTTGAAGCCAAAGGCACGCCGCAATTCTTCCGCTTCGCCGCCGCTGAAGCCCGCAGTGATCATCGCCATGCGCAGCAGTTGTTCCTGAAAAAGTGGCACGCCCAAAGTGCGCGCCAGCACCGGCTCCAACGAAGGATGTGGATATTCGACAGCTTGTTTGCCTTGCCGCCGCATCAGAAAAGGGTTCACCATCTGCCCTACAATCGGTCCCGGCCGGATGATGGCGACTTGTACCACAATGTCGTAGAAGTGCGTGGGATGCAGCCGCGGCAGGCACGACATTTGCGCCCGGCTCTCAATCTGGAACATGCCGACGGTATCGGCTTTCTGTAGTGTGTCATACACTGTGGGATCATCTGCCGGCAGCTTCGCCAGATCAACCTCCTCGCGATAGTGTTTACGGATCAGAGTGAGCGACTCTTCCAAAACTGCCATCATGCCGAGGCCCAGCAAATCGACCTTGACGATGCCCATGTCGGCGCAATCTTCCTTATCCCACTGCACCACCACGCGGCCTGGCATCGTGGCAGGCTCGAGCGGAACGATGGAGTCCAGTTGCCCCTGGCAAATGACCATTCCGCCGGAGTGCTGCCCCAAGTGACGCGGTAGATCCTGTACGGCAACACAAAGTTCGAAGAATTTACGAATGCGGGGATGACGCAGATCGAATCCGGCATCGCGAAATTGCCGCTCCAGCGTGTCGCCGGGATCTTTGTGCTCCCACGAACTCACCAGGCTGGCGAGGCGATCGAGGGTCTCGCCATCGAAGCTGAGCGCCTTGCCGACTTCGCGCGCGGCCGAGCGCCCGCGATAGGTGATGACGTTGGCTGTCATCGCCGCACCCAGCTTGCCGTAGCGCTGATAAACGTACTGGATGGCGCGCTCGCGCTGGTCACCGCTGGGCAGATCGAGATCGATGTCGGGCCACTCGCCGCGCTCCTCGGATAGAAAGCGTTCGAAAAGCAGATCCATGCCGACAGGATCGACTGCGGTAATGCCGAGCGAATAGCAAACAGCGCTATTAGCTGCTGAGCCGCGTCCCTGCACAAGAATGCCTTGCTCGCGGCAGTAGCGAACAATGTCCCACACGATCAGGAAGTAGCCGGCTAGCTTTAGATGTTCGATCAGCGCCAACTCGCGCTCGATTTGCCGTTGCGCACGTCGCCACAACTCACCTTGTCCCGGACGTAGATAACGATCGCGAGCGCCTTCCATGGTGCGCATTCGCAGAACGGAGTCCATCGTTTCGCCTTCCGATACCGGATAGCGAGGGAATTCATAACCCAGATCGTTCAGCGAGAATCCAAGACGCGAAGATAATTCGACAGTATTAGCGATAGCTTCCGGCAGGTCGGCGAAGAGTCGCAGCATCACATCCGGCGTTTTGAGATAACGTTCACCGTTGCGCGCCAGCAGACGTCCGGCGGTATCAAGCGTGCAATGGTTACGAATGCAAGCAAAAACATCCAGGATTTGACGCTCTTCCGGCTTGGCATACTGCGCGCCCTGCGTAGCCAGTAACGGCAGGCTTAAGCTGCGTGCGAGTTCAACGCACGCTTGATTCCGCACCTCCTGTGCCCGATGGTAGTGGCGCTGCAACTCGACATAAACATTTCCACGACCGTAAAGAGAGATCAGTTGCTCTAAAAGCTGTCGACCGGACTGCATGCCACCGGCTTGCAATGCTTGAGCCAGCGGACCTTCATCGCCTCCAGTCAGACAAATCAGTCCACCAGCGTGCTCGGCAAGATCGGCCAGTGAAGCTGTCGCTTGCGACTGTAGAAGTGTGTCTTTGTTTGTAAGAGTCCCACTCTGTGGCAGATGAATTGGATATTTGGGCGCGCGCAGCTTTGTACGAGTGATAAGGCGGCATAGATTCTGATAGCCCCCACGGGACGCGCAGAGCAGCGGCAAACGAGGAAGATTTGACGTGCTCACACGGCCTATTAGAGAAGTGACTTCAGCTCCAATATGAGCCTTGAGTTTCAACTTCTTCGCTGCGAGATGGAAACGCGGCGAGCCATAGACGCCATCCCGATCGAGCAATGCCATTGCGGGCATCTGATGCTGAGCACAGACCTCGGCCAGTTCCTCTGGAACGGAAGCTCCTTCCAGAAAGCTGAACGCCGAGCGAGCATGAAGTTCGATATACATCAGTTGTCAGTAGCCAGTAGTCAGTTGGTTTTACTAATTGCTAATTGCTAATCGCTAATCTTCAGTCATAAATGGCGTCGGCAAACCAGTTGCCGGTCGCCACATCACGATAAATGCGGTACAGCGCAACCCCGACGTCACCTTTGTTTTCCTGGTCGATACTCGTCAGAGCCAGCGCAATGTCCCATTCTTCGCGATCCCAGGGGCCCATTGCGACATCCTGTTTCATCTTCTCGGTCCACCAATCGCCCGACGATCGCCACGGACCCGCAGACCATAGAACCTTTCCTTGTATTTTTGTTCTCTCGGTTTGCTTTTCTAGGACAAGAGTATCGGGACGTCCTGCCAACAAGCAGACCTGGAGCGGCTGGGCAGGCCGAAGAATTCTCAGGGCCAGGGGAATATGGTTGTTGCCCTCTGACAATGTCGGACTAGCAATGTGGGAAATGCCACTTGCCGTAAGTGCAAAACGGTCGACGCAAAAACTTTCTCGCCGATGGCTGTCGAGTAGCCGAGCAATGCCCGCCCGCCGCTCGCCAACAATCGAGCTGATACGAGCCAGAGTAATCTCCAGCCGTTCTGGTTCAGGAGTTACTGGTAGAAACAGACCACGCTGGGCCGTCCGCGGAGGAGCCGGTTCGGCCGCAATCCAAAGTTTTATGACAGGAGCGCCAGGGGGATGTGCCGCCAGCTCCAACTGCAATAGCTTCAGGAATACTTTGGAATCACGCATGGAGACTGGTAAGCGCAGGGTGCGCTTGAATATTGATGGGTATGCCACATTGTGGGAGTCCAGTGTCTTAAGATCGTCTACGGTGTCTGCTTCTTCATCCGCCACCCGCCGCTCCAACTGCAAACGCAAACACAATTCATGCGTAGCAAGAGCTCTGGCTTCCAATCGGGCGCACAATTGCTCCAGCAGGCGGTTCAAAACGAAAACGAACGATAAGGACTCAATGGTTTCAACCGGAGATTCCAGTTCCATTGCTTCCTCAAACTGCACTGATGGCGCACACAAAACCAGCGTGCGCATACCTTCGCCGCGAGCCAGTCGCCGCAATTTCGCTCCTCGTTCACCCAAACGCGAAGCCAGGGCGTGCTCCGGCAACAGCGCCAAGGTACGAAAATCGTGGACTCCCCATCGCTCCAGGGTATCCAGCATCTGCGCGCGCAACTTTTCTTCTTGTCTACGAGGCGCCTCGCCACCGACCTTTTTCTGCGAAGCAATTTCGAACGCATCCAGCAAGACCTGCAACGGCAGCACGCCTAAACGTTGCGCTTCACTTCCAGCAGGAATGATCGTAGTTCCGCTGAATCCACGGGCTGCATTTAAGGCGGCATCCGGATTTGCGGCGAGGGCAATATTCGCTTCGATTCCGACGGCTATCACGCGCGATGCCAGATCGCTGGCCATTTTGGCGGGCGCACCATAGAGTCGATCCAATCCGACGAGATCGAGCAGCAGAGTGTCAGGAGCAGTGTCTTCCACGCGCGGCGTAAAAGCGTGAGCAACGTCGAGGAGAGCAGCGTGCGCCGAGAGTTCCTGTTCGCAGGAACGTTGGCGCAAAACTGCTAAGCCGATTGAATCGCGTGTGGGGGATGGGTTCCGGGAAAAAACCGCGGCCTGCAGCTTGGTCATTCCGATTTCCATCCCCAGTTGGCGAGCTCTTTCATTTAGAGCAATCACCCGCACCAATGGCAGCTTGCCTTCCAAAACAGCGACTGCATGTTCGCGCAGTAATGGCTCGGCGCGAACAATGGCTTCCACCGGAAAATCGGGAATGTAGATACAGGCAAACATCGGATCCGCCAACCGCAAGTTTCACGGTGCAGTACGCATTTCAAAGTGAGTGCCGGCCGATTGCGGTGGTTTTCGCTGTGTCCAGGAGCGCACCATCTCGGCGCGAAAACCCATTCCGCGTAACAGCGATGCATGGCCGACAGCACAATTGTTTGGAATATTCATAGCGAAATTCCTATATCCCACATTGTGGGATAAAAATCTGAGATCGTATTGAGATCGGTCAAAAGCGTCCGAATTCGATACGAAAATTGTTTCGGACTGCAATCGCAAAACCAGCGACGCACAGGTTTTCGCACAAGGCTCCTGTTCGATCAGTAACAGCACGGTTGCCGTGGGCTCGACTGCGCGGCGAAAACGAAACCACGAGGTGAGCGGCACACGATGCGCACTTTTCACCGGCACACCGCCAAGATCGAGCACCACCATGCCAAAGCCTCCGCTCTGCAGAAGCAGGTCGGTGACCTTCAGAACCTGCTCCAGTACGCCACTAAACGCAAACCCAGTCGGGCGGGATTTCATCTCACCCGCAGTGCGCTTGACGGTTGCTGGTTGACCGCAGCGCACCCACAGCAGTCGCTCCAAATTGACACCGGCTGTGGCCGCCGACGCAGGATCAAAGCTGTCGCTGGCATCCACCAGTGCGCATACTTCCTGCCGTTGAGCGGCACCGGCGAGCGCCGACAGCATTACGCTTGTGCGTCCTGAAGACGGCGGCCCAGTAATCTCGCTGAGCGCCCCGCGGGGCAGACCTCCAGTGAGTGCATCGAGAGGTGCAATTCCGATGGGAACGGTAGGTGGAGCGGCGCGTTCTCGGAGCAACAAAGTGGAAGAAAGCCTTTCGTCCAGCGACGATTCGATATGAGCGCGCAGGCTGGAAGCGGGTCTTCGAACCGATATCGTGGGCACAGCAGCAACCGATGACATAAGACCTCAGGGCGGGCGAAGCGGCACAAGGGAGGGCGGTGTAGTTTCGCTTTTTATTCGCCTACAAATAGGATTGTGCTACGGGGAATATAAGTTGTCAACACCGGCCGGAATTATTTTCGCTTTCGAAGGTCTTGGCCAGAAACATAATAGATTCTGTCACTTGCAGGGATGATGGTAGGCCGGCGGAAGCCTTTCTGTTGGGCTTCGGATTGTTTCATGTACTCGCCGGCTTTGGTGGCTCCATACCAATGTGTGCTGGGGCAGTGATACACGCCGCTCTTGGTATTGACCCATACCCGAGCATCAGGATTGCCCTGCGTTGCGGAGGAATCCTGCGAAGCAGCCGATTTCGGTTGGGCAGTCTGGGGAGTGGAAGTTGGTGCAGATTGCGTTTGCTGCGCGCGAGCTGCTCCTGGAATGAGCAGTGCGATAAACACAACGAAGATCGCAGCCAATTGTCTCATTGAGAAATTACTAATGAGGATGCGCTAGGTTAACCCAACGTGAGGTCAAGAACAACCTTTGAATCAGCGAGCAAAATACAATCTCAACATCAGCGTATTACCGGCGGCGATTGATCGTTTGACACAGAAACTACGCGCGTGCAAGCCCTCATCCAATGCTGGCGGTTTGTTATAATGCAAAGGTCTTTCCTGCCAGTGGCGCTATCGTCTAGGGGTTAGGACGGAAGATTCTCAATCTTCAAACCCGGGTTCGATTCCCGGTAGCGCTACCAACTGTTCTTTGTCGCCAATATCCTCGGCTAAGATGCTGAACAGTGAATGAGTTACAGTGGTTCGATAACACCCTTCTGAATAGGTCACTCCTTGAGGAAATAGAACCTGCTGCAGGCGCTGCTTCGTGCCCAACTCGCTGCGGTTCCATACAGCAGCAGCATCAAGTAGCAGATTCTCGCTGAAGTCCAGCAATTCTCCTATCTCCAGTTCCTCTTCTGCAGCATCGCTAATCTTCATTTCCAGAGCAAGAATGTCCTGCTCGATGGCCTCTTTCAGTTCGCGGTAATCGGCTTCCGTGATCTCCCGACGACGATAGATGTATGCTTCATTGAGACGACGGCGGTCTTCGCGTTTCTGCTGTAGCTCGCGCTCAAGCATGTTTCGCTGTGCAATCGTTTCATGGCCCTTTCGTTCATACACCAACACAACTGTCTCCCTGAACAGCCGCAGATAGTGAGGTTCAGGTCTGAGCAACCGTAAGAAGTCGACAAAATCAGTTTCGACCGCTTCTTTCGGGGCACTCACGCGAGAAAGGCACTTCTTATTCTGGCAGTGGTAGTAGGCGTATTTCTCACCTGAACGACCTGTAGATTTGCTGCCCGTCAATGGTTTGTCACAGTTTCCACAACGCACAAAACTACGTAGCGGGAAGTCTGGATTCGCACGACGGCGCGGCGTGACAGTGGGCCGTCTACCAGCGAGGTAACCTTGTACCTTGTCGAAGATTTCAGGTGAGACAATTGGCGGAAAGTTTGCTTGGCAATTGACTGTCCAATCGGCTCCGGCACCCTCTTTCTTGCCCCGAACAATCATTCGACCTGCGTATAGAGGATTGCAGAGCATTCGACGAAAGGTTTCGGTGCTAACCGGTTTGCCTTGCCATGTACGCAATCCTTTGTCATTTATCCATTCGAGCACCGCCTGCCGCTTGTACAAACCTGTTGCAAAACGCTCGAATGCCTCGCGAATCAAGGGAGCGCGCTCCGAATCGTGCACGGTTGTTTTGACATTCCCGTTCCGAACGTTCCTGTAGCCCAACGGTGCTTTGTGAGTCCAATTGCCCTGCCGAAGGCGAGTTTCCATACCACCTAGAGTTTTTTCCTTGCGTATGTCGTTATCGAGTTCCGACTGGCCCGACCAGATACGTTCGATGAACTTTTCCATCGGCGATTCGCCGAGTTGTTGGCTCGCAGAGCGGAGTAGCACATCCCAGCCCAACAGCGTTTTTCTAAGCGCATCGTGATCGGAGCCTTGTCGAGCAAACCGATCAACGTGATAAACCACAAAGAATCTCGGACGTGGCTTGTTTTCGCGGCAGAATCGAAGAGCCACTTGTAGCTGAGTGCGATTAGCTGTCTTCGCTGACTCGCCTTCCTCGCGGAACACTTTCAGCACTTCCCATCCCATTTGGGCGCAGTAATCCCGGCAGGCGTGCTCTTGGGTTTCTAAACTGGCATTCTGTACCTGTCTGGCGGAAGAGACCCGGATGTAGATGATCGCGTATTCGGTCTTACTGACTCGCGCAAGCGGCATTGCTCTTGGACTCGGCATCGGCGCATCTCGGCACAAGAGGGGGACACCTCGCTAGCGAGATATCCCCTTGCATTGCAGCCCGCTCACATGACTGCCGTTTGTGGCTCGGCTACCAGTGACGGGACGAATAGCGGCCCGGAAGCGGTCGAACTGCGCTGCTTCCGCGTCTCCATGAACGCATCGTTCGCAACCGCAGCGAGGGCCATCAACTCGTCGATTAGTGCTTCGAGGTGCTGATCGCTGAGCGCACAATCCTTGCTCAGCAACTTCCTCGCCCTTTCGCAACTGAGAACGCTGCCTTCGTTATTGTCATATCCCGCGTCGGCTTTCGCCAGCACGGGCGTTTGCTGCCTATAGGACGGCGACACAGGTAATTTGTTTACCAAGTCCCCGTGTCACCCAGCAGGATGTTGTATTGACATCGAAGGCAACGTACCATCCATGCCATACATGGTTCAACGACTGGAATCACAGGCGTGTGTGCGGTTCCCAGTCGATTGCACATTGTGCAGTGAGCATGGAGCAGGACGGCCTATGTTGCGAAGTACAGTAGGAAATGTTTTGGTTCTCCCAGCGGTCGCAGCAAACCCCGCGCAAACCGATTTGCGCGGGGTTTCTAGCGAGGATCGACAGAACGGTGACCTCTCCACTCCACCCTTCAACTCTACGCCGTTATCGCACGTTCGATTTCGGGGACAAACCTGCCTTTCGAACGCCGAAATCACCGCTGGAAGGTTCGACGCCCGACACTCTGCAACTCCCGATTCAACAAATACTTACCGTGTTGCAACACAGAATTCTTGCCCGATTCCTGCACTTACTCGACCCCGCCTCGAACCTCAAAAGTTCGACGATCTGCCCATGTTCCTCAAATGTGCTCAAAACCAGCGTAAACACTAGCGATTTAATGTGTAGACACACCCTCCAACATCGCAACTTTGTCCGGCGAGTACCGCGAGGTGTCAATGTGGCTGTACGCCCATCCATCATCGTAATCGGCGACGGACAAAGCAGTTACGGAGTAGATCGGCGTTCTGCCATCGCTAGTGACAACGTACCCGGTGTTTCACGATGTGCTTTTCGTTGCGCGTGTAGCCCGGATAACTTTACGATACAGGTATTGCGAGAAGGCGAACGGACGGCGCAAACTTACGCTATTGCCTGTTCTCGCCAGTTGACCGCAACTTATAGAATCGGCATATGGTCTGTCACCGGCTGAAATGGTCGATAGTCTTGGTCTTGTCAGCACTCTGTTGCGCAGCGGCGGCTCAAGATAATGACCAGTCGTGGAAGAACTTGAGCGAACTCAAGCACCTCACCCGTTTGATTCTTGTAACTAAAGAGCGCCACTGCGCGGCAGGTTCACTGAAGTCTGTCGGCTACACGGATATGACTATGAAGCTTCTGGACGGAACGACAGCAACATTCCACCGTGCCGACTTATTGCGAGTAAACCGGGGTGCATGGTCATGGGGCCTGTTGTTCAGCAACAGGAGTTCGTGGTTAGACGTGACGATTCTTCCAACGAAGCGGCCCAAGTTCCCTACGAGAGTTCGCGTCGAGACGAAAGACGGTCAGAAATCTGAGGGCACGCTCACCGATGCAACAGATGACGGGTTGACATTGCAGTCGGGCGGCAAAACCACAGACTTGCAGAAGTCCGTGATCGCAACGGTGAGCTACATCATCCAGAAACCCGCTAGCGATTCTGCTATCTATATGGACGAAGAGGGACTGTTCTTAAAGTTTTTCGACCCCGAACTCTGGCCCTATTTCTTCGGCGTGGAAGGCTCGTGGAGCATCAAACTGTACGATGCATCGCTGCCCGAAGATGACTCTCAAATCGTCTGCCAAAACAACCCGTGGGACAGCACGGGTCGTCCTCTGAATCTCACTCATCCCTGAGTAGAACGGGCGGTCACTTACGTAATATCGCCATATCACAAGCGACCGGGGTCAGCGCGTCGGGGACTAACGTCATTTCTTCAGCGTCAACCAGACCGGATAGAAGAAAAACGAGAGCGACGCCAGTATCAGCAGTGCCCCAAATAAATTGCGCTTGACGCTGTTCGGGAACTGCTGGTAGTGCATCTGCCAAGCGGCGTTGACCGCGTTGCGCCAGCCCCGCCAGTCTCTTCGGCGGTTACCTATGGAGCCGCGCAAGTGAGACTGATGTTCGCTTGGAAGATACGGCAGCACATCGACGACAATTGCATAGAAGGCGACAAACGCAGCCAGAAATAATGCGGAACTTGTGGCAACAAACGCACTCGGCACGAATGCGATTCTACGCCAGGTTCGGTTGGCTGTTGATAAATCCCGTGGCTGTTGAAAAACTCTTTCGGCGTCTTTGGTCTAAAAACTCGACACGCTAGGATGCCCTATAAACGATTTTCTCCACCTCCGGATACATTTCTGGTCACCCAATTTCGGCAGTTT
>Ga0181532_10000270_pt1 | contig 55423 bp, 48 predicted proteins | sample PEATcosm2014_Bin_33_FD_119768 | JGI IMG/M metagenome (GOLD analysis project Ga0181532, IMG submission 119768) | Peatland microbial communities from MTU Mesocosm Facility, Houghton, MI, USA - PEATcosm2014_Bin11_30_metaG | ecosystem: Environmental > Terrestrial > Soil > Wetlands > Peat | place... | reverse complement strand
TTTGATCTCAGCTCGTTCTCGGTGCGCCGCCGTCCCGGGTATCGATCGGCGCTTAGCGCGCTTGTGACGCAAGTTCATGAGGGGCTTCGCGCCTCGCTTGGCCCCGCTTTCCCAGTGGCACCAGACGAGCTGCTCGCTCGCGCGATCAGCACGGCCGTTCGTGACGCCACGTCTGAGTCCGCTGACGCACCAGGCGAGCCGGCCTTGGGCGGCGAACGCTCGGGCAGCTGAGTCCTTCGTTATCCAAAGGTGTCCGGGTCCAACGGCGATGGGATCGCGTCGAGCTGCGGGGGAACTCGCCGAAGAACGGCGACCCAGGGCCTGGATCGCGCCGATCGTCCCCGCCTCATTCCAGCTTCCGCTTTCCGGATGGACCGCGCGCCCATCTACCAGGGGATCTCCTCAGCTAAGTTGATGAGCCAACCATTGCCTTTTGCCGAGGAGCACCGGCAGGGAAAGGGCGACGACGTACCGAGCGTCGCCACGTTGACGGCCTCTGGGGCGTCTGCGAAGATGAATGCGAACAGTACGAATGACCGGTTGGTCATTTGCGCTTCGTGTGGTCGGCACCGACAAGCGGGGGATCGAATGACGGTGGTCAAGGGCCACCACATCGAGCCCGGTGAAGGCGCTCCACGACGAGATTGAGGGAAGGACAGCTTTGGACGATCAGAAACCTTCCGCGTACCCGCTCCTTTCGGAGATCCGTTCGCCCCAAGATCTCAAGGAACTCCCGCTCTCGTCGTGTGTGGCCCTTGCTGAGGAGATTCGGGCGTACATCGTTGAGATGGTGACGCACTCGGGAGGACATCTCGGGTCAAACCTTGGTGCGGTCGAGATCACCCTCGCGATGCACCGCGTCTTCAATTCACCCGAGGACGTCTTGCTCTTCGATACCGGTCACCAGGCGTACGTGCACAAGTTGCTCACGGGACGGATGCAGGCCTTTGCCGGGCTTCGTCAAGAAGGTGGGCTTTCGGGCTATCCGAGTCGAGCAGAGTCCATACACGATGTCATCGAGAATTCTCATGCCTCAACGGCGTTGAGCTACGCGCACGGCATCGCGTCGGCGTTCGCGTCGAACCCGCAAGACTCGCACCGGCGTGTCGTTGCGCTGGTCGGCGATGGCGCCCTGACCGGTGGCATGGCCTATGAGGCGATGAACAACTTGGGGCATGCAGGCGCGCGTGTCGTGATCGTCTTGAACGACAACGGTCGAAGCTACGCGCCTACGATCTCGAAGCTTTCTGAGTCGTTGAACAAGCTGAGACTGAATCCGTCCTACGGCGCGTTGCGCTCGCGACTGAACCGCATGGTCGAAGACCTGCCCGGCGTCGGTCAGCTTGCTGGTCAGTCGCTCAAGAACTTCACCTCGGCATTGAGAGAGCTCATCGAACCGCACGTGTTCTTTGAGGCTCTCGGGATTCGTTACGCGGGACCGATAGACGGTCACGATGTCGGTTCCTTAGAGGCTGCTATGCGTAACGCGGCCACGTGGCAAGGACCGATCGTCCTCCACGTCCTTACGCGAAAGGGAAAGGGATTCGGGCCCGCCGAAGCCGATGACGTCCAGTGTCTGCACGACTACAGGGCGGTGCCAGGTTTCGGTGCGCCGGGGAGCGTATCGGACCAAGGAGCGCTCGCGATCGAACCGAGCCCCCCGGAGAAGAGCTATACGGAAGCTTTCTCGAAGGCACTGTTGGCGGAAGCCGCCGCAGACCCGTCGATCTTCGCGATCACGGCGGCAATGCCGGGACCTACGGGGCTCTTGGGCTTCGAAGCCCGCTATCCGGAGCGCTTCATCGACGTCGGTATCGCCGAACAGCACGCGCTGACAATGGCCGCTGGTCTTGGCCTTTACGGGAAAAAACCCATCGTCGCTGTGTACTCGACGTTCTTGTCGCGCTGTTTTGATCAAGAGAACCTCGACATTGGCCTCCATCAAGTACCGGTTGTGATCTGCGCAGACCGCGCGGGAATTACCGGAGACGACGGACCGAGCCACCACGGGATCTGGGACATGGTGCTCGGCCTTTCGATTCCGTCTCTTGCCGTGTTTGTGCCCTCTGAGCCCGGCGAGTTGAAGAACATGCTTTCAGCCGCGCTCAGCCTCGGGTCGCCGGCACTCATTCGCTATCCAAAGACTCCCGGCATTTCCCTCGGTGTGAAGCCGGGATCGGGTCTGCACGCACGCATCTTGCGCGAGGGCTCAGATCAGATCGTCGTCGTGGGGATCGGAAAAATTGCGGGGTTCGCACTGGCGGCTGCGGAACTCCTCGAAGAAGAGGGAATCGACGTGACGGTCATTGATCCCCGTGTCATCAGGCCGGCCGACCCGGCGCTCCTGGAGCGTTGCGTGAACGCGCGACTTGTCCTTACGGCAGAAGATGGGCTCGTTCACGGGGGAGCGGGACAATACCTTCGGTCGCTGATCGAAGATGAGGCCGCGACGTTGGCTTCGCACGGTCCCAAAGTGACTTGTCTCGGGGTCCCGACTACGTACATTCCCCAGGCGAAGCCCGACGCGATCTTGGCCCGGCTCGGACTCGACGCACCGGGCATTGCCGCGTCGATTCGAAAGGCGATTCAGCTCGTCGAAGCTTCGGATCTTGATGAAGCGCAAGCGATCACGGCAGGAGCGCGAACGTTGTCTGTCGGGACCGGGACCTGGGGGATGGTTGTTCGATGACCCCAGTGGCGCACACGAAGAGCGCGCCAAGCGGTGTCCTCGTGCCAGACATTGATGCTGTCACCGTTATGGGCAAGGCCGAAGCGGAAAACTTCCCTGTCGCAATGCGGCTTCTGCCTTCTGCAAAGCGCGAGCAGCTTCTCTCGATTTACGGATTCGCTCGTTTCGTCGACGACGTCGGAGATCTCTCCACGGGGGACCGTCTGCGCGAGCTCGATTGGGTCGAAGCCGAACTCGATCGCGCGATAGCGGGTAAGGCGACGCATCCGATCTTCGTGAGTCTTGGTGAGACCGTCGCTAAGATCGGCGTCAGTAGAGAACCGTTCGTCGCGCTCATTGAGGCAAATCGTCAGGACCAACGCGTCCATCGTTACAAGAGCTTTGAAGAGCTGCTCGCCTACTGTCGCTTGTCCGCGAACCCTGTAGGCCGTCTCGTGCTCGCAGTATTCGGCCGACACGACGACGCCTCGATCATCCGTTCGGATCAGATCTGTACCGGGCTTCAACTCGTCGAGCACTTCCAAGACGTGGCTGAGGATTACCACGCCGGACGCATCTATCTGCCAGAGGAGGACCTCGAGCGCTTTGGCGTCACGAAGGACGATCTCAACGCGACCGAGGCATCCCCGACGTTTCGCCGCCTGATGGCCTTCGAGGTCGATAGGGCGCGCCGTCTTCTCCTCGACGGCAGCCCATTGGTTCGCATGCTCACCGGCACCGCGAAGTGCGCGATCGCTTGTTTTGTGGGCGGTGGCCTAGCCCAGCTCGAGGCGATCGAGCGCGCGAACTACGACGTGTTGTCCGCACCGATTTCTGCCACGACGGCTTCTGTGCTGTGGCGTGCAGGAGCAGTGCTGTGCGGTTCAATCGGGAGGCCGGCATGAACGACCTCGAGACCGCGTACGCGCGTTGTGAGGAGATCACAGACAACGAAGCGAAGAATTTCGCCTATGGCATTCGACTCCTCCCGATCGAAAAGCGAAGAGCAATGTCGGCGCTCTACGCGTTCGCGCGCCGAGTCGATGACATAGGCGACGGTGCAATTTCGACCAGTGACAAGTTGCGCGGCCTATCTTCGGTACGCGACCAAATCGCAATGCTTGCAAATGGCGACCCGCCTGCGTCGGACGCGGTGCTCGTGGCTCTGGGCGATGTCGTAGCGCATTACCCACTCCCGCTCGGCGCGCTGGAGGAGCTCATTACAGGCTGTGAAATGGACTGTCGGGGTGAGGTCTACGAGACCTTCGACGAGCTCGTGGGTTATTGCCGTTGCGTCGCCGGTTCCATCGGGAGGCTTTCGCTCGCGATCTTTGGGACCGACGAGCCCGATCGCGGTGGGTATCTTGCTGACACCTTAGGTGTCGGGCTCCAGATCACGAACATCTTGCGAGATATCGTCGAAGATCGACAGGTCATGGGCCGCGTCTATCTTCCTAGAGAAGACCTCGACCGTTTCGGCTGTGCAAGCGACGCGAGCGGTCCGCCCGAGGCGCTCGTCGATCTCGTGCGCTTCGAAGCTGGCCGGGCGAAGCAACGTTACGCAGAGGGCCTTGCGCTGCTCGATCTGTTGGATCATCGTTCGAGGGCCTGTGTCGCTGCGATGGCTGGCATCTATCGTCGGCTGCTCGCGCGCATCGAGCGCCATCCGCTGAGCGTTCTTGACCATCGCGTATCCCTGCCGACGTGGGAAAAGGCCTGGGTAGTGGCACGTAGTTTCGCCGGGATGGGCGCGTGAGGCACTCGAACGCACCGCACGTCGTCGTCGTCGGGGGCGGTCTCGCCGGTCTGTCTTGTGCGATCGCGTGCGTCGATGCGGGCGCGCGCGTGACGATGTTCGAGGGGCGTCCCCGTCTCGGAGGGGCAACGTGGTCCTTTGAGCGCAACGGGCTCTTCTTCGACAACGGTCAGCACGTTTTCTTGCGCTGCTGCCACGCGTACAGACGCTTTCTTGAGCGCATCGGATCCTCGTCGCACGCACCGCTACAAGAGCGCCTTTGCATCCCTGTGCTCAAGGCGTCTCCAAACGGCGGCGAACCGACGGTCGCTTGGATCCGACGTGCCATTCTCCCAGCTCCTTTTCAACTGGTGCCGTCGCTCATCTCCTACCGTCACCTTTCCCCAGGTGATCGATGGCGCGTCGGGCGAGCAGTCCGCGCCCTTCGCAATGTGCGTCTCACTGATGCGTCGCTAGACGAGGAAACCTTTGCTGAGTTCCTCTTACGACACGGACAGAGCCCGCGCGCGATCGAGGCGCTCTGGGATTTGATAACGCTGCCGACGCTGAACGTCCACGCGAGCGAGGCTTCGCTCACGCTCGCGGCGAAGGTCTTCAAGACGGGGTTTTTCGACGAGCCAGACGCGGCCGACATCGGATGGTCGCGCGTCCCGTTATCGAAGCTTCACGTCGATCCTGCAGTCGAGGTCCTGAAGCGCGCTGGTGCGGCGATACATCGACGAGCCAAGGTGACTTCCGTAGATCTCGATGATGTCTCCGCGTCGTCGAATCACGAGGGATTATCGCTACACGGCGGTCCTTCGCGACGCACGACGGGAGTCATGGTCGATGGGGAGCACATCGCTTGTGACGCCGTCGTGCTCGCCGTGCCACATGAGACCGCCAAGGAGTTGTTACCCCAATGTGGAACGATCGATTCGAGCCGTCTTAGCGGTCTTGGGCGTTCGCCGATTGTCGACGTCCACGTCGTCTATGACCGCAAAGTGACCGGATTCGACATCGCTGCCGCAGTGGAATCCCCGGTGCAATATGTGTTTGACCGCACGCAAGCGGCGGGCCTCGATGAGAAGGACGGCCAGTGCCTTGCGGTCTCCATATCAGGTGCCGACAAAGAACACGGAATGCGCCCCGAAGTGCTCATCGAGCGGTACACGACGGCGCTCGGAGAGTTGTTCCCCGAAGCTCGCAAAGCAAAGGTCCTTGATGCCGTCGTGAGCAGAGAGCACGCTGCGACGTTTCGCGCCGTGCCCGGAACCGCGCGATTGCGCCCAGGAACGACAACGGGCATCGGAGGGCTTTTCCTCGCGGGGGCGTGGCTCGATACGGGGTGGCCCGCGACGATGGAGGGCGCGGTGCGAAGCGGAATAGCAGCTTCCACCCAGGTGCTTCGTTCTTTCGGTCGCAAGCAAATGATCGCGAAACTCCCCGAGGAGGTCGTGGCGTGATCCCGACGCGGAACACGCCCGAAGTGCTCGATCGGGCACGTGAACTTGTTGTTCCGGCGCTTCGCGCCGCGATTGACAGGCTTTCCCCCGACCTTCGCCCCATTGCTGAGTACCACCTTGGGTGGTCCGACGCGACAGGTCGTCCATCTGGTGGAAACGGAGGCAAAGGCGTGCGACCCGCCCTCGCCGTCCTTTCTGCGGAAGCCGTCGGGGCTGACGCTGCGTTTGGAGTACCCGGTGGTGTCGCCGTCGAGCTCGTCCACAATTTCTCTCTAATTCATGATGACGTCATCGACGAAGATGTCGAACGCAGGCATCGGACGACGGTGTGGGCACAGTTTGGCATTGGACCCGCAGTCATCGTTGGCGATGCGCTTCTCGCGCTCGCACTACAAGTGGTGTTGGACGCGTGCGAGCAGAATTCGCAGCGCGGCGCGCCGGGGAGCACGAACAACAGCGGTCGTGCGACAGCGTGCATCGTCGACGCGACCGCTGCGATGATCGCCGGTCAGGCGCTCGACATGGCCTTTGAGTCGGTGCCAAGTGTGGACATCGAGGGATGTCTTGCCATGGAAGCGGGCAAGACCGGCGCACTTCTCGGTTGCGCGGCGTCTATTGGCGCAGTGATCGCTGGAGCAGATGGACATGATGTCGTCGCGCTCGATCGCTTCGGGGTTGAACTCGGCATGGCGTTCCAGGCCGTCGACGACCTGCTCGGCATTTGGGGGGACCCTGCAATGACGGGAAAGTCGGCGTGGAGTGATCTGCGCCAGCACAAAAAGACGCTTCCCGTCGCCGCAGCGCTCGCAACGGGAAGCGGTGCCGCTGAGGAACTCGCAGCGCTCATGTCGCTTGCGCAATTGAGCGACGACGAGGTTGCGCGCGCAGCGACGCTCGTCGAACAATGCGGAGGGCGGGAAGTCACGACTTCCGAGGCGAGGTTCCACCTCGACAACGCCGTCGCGAGCCTCAACGCGAGCGGGCTCAAAGAGCGCGCAAGAGACGAGCTCATCGAGGTCGCACACTTCGTCGTCGATCGGGAGTCTTGATGGCGATCGCCGAGGATACCGGGCAGGATTCCTTGCTCCAGCCAACAGAGGGTCTCGCGGCCGTAGCCGAGAGCCTTGAACGCGCGAAGCAGTGTCTTATGGCGCTTCAGTCGCCCGATGGTTGGTGGAAGGGCGATCTCGAAACGAACGTCACGATGGACGCCGAGGATCTCATGTTGCGCGAGTTCATCGGCGTTCGTGACGAAGGAGATACGAAAGCCGCCGCAGCGTGGATACGGTCGAAGCAGCGAGACGACGGGACATGGGCGAACTTCTTCGGAGGCCCTGGGGACCTTTCGACGACAGTTGAGGCTTACATCGCGCTTCGCCTCGCAGGCGATGAGCCGAATGACGCACACATGAAGAAGGCCGCGGCCTTTGTGCGCGCGTCCGGTGGCATGGAACGGTCACGTGTGTTTACTCGGATTTGGCTTGCGCTCTTTGGTCTATGGCCTTGGGATGAGCTCCCGGCACTTCCGCCCGAGTTGATCTTCTTGCCCAAATCGGTTCCGCTGAACATCTACGAGTACGGATGTTGGGCGCGTCAAACGTTTGTCGCGCTCACCGTTGTCCTTGCGTATCGTCCGGTGCGACCGCTGCCCTTTGGTATCGAAGAGCTCCGAAGTGGCGACACACCCGACAAGCCAAAAGTCTCCCTAAGGGACTGGAAGGGACGCTTCGCGCTCTTGGATCGCGTGTTGCACGGCTATGAGAACCTCACACGTCACAAGATCGTTCGCCGAAGCATTCGCGAGGCAGCGCTTTGCGCCGCAGAGCAATGGATCATCCGCCGCCAAGAAGCCGACGGGAGCTGGGGTGGCATCCAACCTCCGTGGGTTTACTCGATCCTCGCGCTGCATCTGCGCGGCTATCCACACGACCATCCAGTGCTAGCGAGGTCCTTCGACGGCATCGAGAAGTTCCTCGTTCGCAAAGACGGGATGCGCTGGCTCGAGGCATGTCAGTCTCCCGTTTGGGACACGGCGCTCGCCGTTGTAGCGCTCGTCGACGCGGGTGTCGCACGAGACGCCGGGGTGGTCGTACGCGCGGCGCAGTGGTTATTGGGCGAAGAGATCCGGGTCCGAGGCGATTGGGCCAAGAGGCGCGCCGATCTCGAACCCGGCGGATGGGCCTTTGAGTTCGCGAACGATAACTACCCCGACGTCGACGACACAGCCGAGGTCGTCCTCGCGTTGCGTCGGGTGTCCTTTGGCGATGGCTCTTTTGCCAACGACGCAATCGAGCGCGCGATCAAATGGACCGAAGGCATGGCATCTTCGGGTGGTGCCTGGGGAGCCTTTGACGCGGACAACGTCCGCGGTCTGCTCTATGAGCTCCCGTATTCAGACTTTGGTGCTGTGATCGATCCTCCGAGCTCGGATGTCACTGCCCATGTCATCGAGATGCTCGCCACCGAAGAATCGGCGGACGCCGAACGCATAGAACGCGGCATCGCGTGGTTGCGCTCTGAACAAGAACAAGACGGCGCGTGGTATGGGCGTTGGGGTGTCAACTACCTCTACGGAGTGGGCTCGGTCGTGCCCGCACTTATTGCGGCCAACGTACAGTCCGATGACCCCGCGATCACGCAAGCGGTCGAGTTCCTAGAGCGCCACCAAAATGCGGATGGCGGATGGGGTGAGGACATCCGCTCTTATGACGATCCCTCGCTTCGTGCCAAAGGGGCTTCGACGGCGTCGCAGACATCCTGGGCGTTGCTCGCTTTGGTTGCAGCAGGCCGTGCAAAAAGCGTGGCCGTACGACACGGAGTCGCGTGGCTGGTCAAGACGCAAAGAGACGACGGCAACTGGGACGAGCCCTATTACACCGGTACCGGATTCCCCGGGGATTTCTACATCAACTACCACCTCTATCGGCTTGTCTTTCCCGTGATGGCCCTCGGGCGCTTCCTCGCGGCGTCCCGTGAAGATGGCGGGATCGACGACGTCGAGATGCCAAAGACCCGGAGGAAATCAAAGGCGAGCGCTCCATGAGCACCGAGCCGATCTTTCTCGCGCCGCTTCGCCTAGAGGCGCTTGCTTTGCGGCTTGGCGCGCCGCATTCTTGCATCGAACGAATAGGGATGGGCCCGATTCGCTCCGCGCAAGCTTGCCGGTCCATCTCGGCTCGGATAGCGCCCGAGCGACCGATCGTGCTCGCGGGAGTTGCCGGAGCCCTCGTCGACGGTCTTCATCCGGGTGACGTCGTCGTCGCGAACTCTCTCAGCGCGATGAATGGAGCGAAGCCTGTCATGTTGACGGGCGCGTGCGATCTCGCTACGGAGCTCGAGCATTACGGCCATGTGGTTCACGTCGGCCCGATCCTTTCTTCGTCTTCGATCGTGCGAGGCGACGCTGCTCGAGCAGATGCGGCAGCAAGAGGAGCGGTGGCGGTCGATATGGAGTCGCTTTGGTGCGCACCCCTCGCGCTAGCGCATCCGTTTTACGTTGTACGTGTCATCTTGGACCTTCCAGGTCATGACGTCGTGTCATGGGGAATGCCGAGAGCGTCTCTCATCGCATTCCGCGCGCTTGCGCGTGTCGCTCGCGTCTTGACGAACAGCACGATCGCACTCGCCCACAATGTCCCACTCACAGAGGTTGGAGAAGGCTGATGTCCATTCCGTTGCGCCAGAACATTCGCATGGGGTCATATCTCATGCGACAAAAGCTCGCGCGCAGGGAGAAGTATCCCTTGATCGTCGAGTTGGAGCCGCTGTTCGCGTGCAACTTGGCGTGTCCGGGCTGCGGAAAGATCCAGTATCCGACCGACGTGTTGCGTCAGCGGCTCAGTCCCGAAGACGCGTTTGCCGCGATCGAGGAAAGTGGAGCACCGATGGTGTCGGTCGCTGGTGGCGAACCCCTGCTTCATCCTCAAATCGAAGAGATCGTCCAAGGGCTCATCAAGCGCAAGCGTTTCGTGTACCTGTGCACGAATGCTGTGTTGTTAAAGCGCAAGATGGATCGCTTCAAACCGTCGCCGTACTTCGCGTGGGTCGTGCACCTCGATGGGCTCAAGGAGCGCCACGACCAAGCCGTTGACCGCACCGGGGTGTTCGACATCGCCGTCGAGGCGATCCGCGAGGCAAAGCGCCGCGGGTTTCGCGTCACGACGAACTCGACATTCTTCTCGACTGATTCGCCAAAGACGATCCGCGACGTGCTCGATTTCTTGAACGACGACCTAAAGGTCGACGCGATGATGCTTTCACCTGCATACGCGTACGAAAAGGCGCCTGACCAAGATCACTTCCTCGGAGTCAAGCAGACGAACGAGCTGTTCAAGTCGGCATTCAGCGAAGGCCGGAGGAAGCACTGGCGTCTCAACCACACTCCGCTTTTCCTCGATTTCTTAGAGGGCAAGGTCGACTACCAGTGCACCGCGTGGGGCATCCCGAGCTACTCGGTCTTCGGGTGGCAAAAGCCGTGCTACCTCATGAGCGACGGTTACGCGAAGACCTACAAGGAGCTCTTGGAGACGACCGATTGGAGCAAGTACGGCCGGGGCAAGGACGAGCGATGCGACAATTGCATGGCGCATTGCGGCTATGAGCCCACGGCCGTGCTCGCGACGACGAAGTCCCTCCGCCAGTCGATTCGAGCGGCATTCGGAACCCACTAGAGCTGCGAGCTTGCCCGGGCGCGCACCATCGCGACGTAGTCTTTGGGCCACGGGGCCATAGCTCAGCTGGTAGAGCGCCTGGTTTGCATCCAGGAGGTCAGGGGTTCGAGTCCCCTTGGCTCCACTTGTCCGATGTATCACCTTATGTGATACACTGTTGGTCATGGCGCATGCCGTATCCGTTCGACTTGATAACGAGGTACAGCGAGCACTCCGGACGCTCGAGGCGTCGGGGTTGAGTCGATCCGAGGCGATCCGAAAGTCGATCCTTGAGGCTGCGGCGGCCCTTCATCGCAATGAGGCGCTACGGGCCGAAGTTGCCGCACTCGAGGCTGATGAAGCCGACCGTCAGGAGATGCAGGAGGTCGCGCTGCTGATGGAGAGCCTCCGTGCAGAGGGGTGACGTTTACGAGCTGCGACCGCCGCGCGCAGCTGGACACGAACAGCAGGGTCGGCGCTTCGGTGTAGTCGTCCAAGCGGATGCCCTTTTGCCGCGCTCTGTGGTTCTTGTAGCTCCTACGTCTCGGAGTGCACGGCCGGCGACGTTTCGACCAGAGCTCGTTGTCGACGGTGAGACTACGCGAGTGCTTGTCGAGCAACTCGGCGCTGTCGATGTCAATCGACTTGGCGATCAGGTGGGGCATGCGAGCCCCGAGGAAATCTGGGGGATCGACGAGAGTTTGGTGACGGTACTTGGGCTCCGATGATCGGTCCTCATCGGGCCTAGGCGTTCGCGCAGATCGCGGAAGTTCGAATACCGTCCACTAAGGACCACGACGCCGTGGAAATTTGATGCGTCGCTACAACGACTCCTTGGTATTCGCGAGTCTTCTTGTCAGTGGGCAGGCCAAAGACTTGAAGAAGATCGTCTCTAGCTATGCAGAAGATGCTCATAGGCCGTGGCACAGATCGCAAGGTAGGTAGATGGGAAGCCGTGTCCGAACTTCCTATCGCCACGCACAAGCCTTCGGACTACCCTGACCCCACTCGGGTTGCGCAATGCACAACTCGAAGTGCGCAACAAAAGGAACAACCATGTCCCGTCCTAGAGACGAGAGTGCCAAGAGCGGCACAAAGACCGAGAGGGAGAACACGTCGTGCAGCTGCAGGACAAGAACGCTGTCGTCTACGGAGCAGCAGGGTCAATGGGCGCAGCCGTGGCGCGCGCCTTCGCCCGAGAGGGGGCGAGGGTGTTCCTCGCCGGCCGCACCCTGGCCAAACTTGACCGGGTCGCGCAGGAGATCCGTTCGGCCGGGGGCGTGGCCGAGACGGCAGAGGTGGACGCCATGGACCAGGCCTCCGTTGCCACACACGCCGAGCGCGTCGCGAAGAAAGCCGGGAGCATCGACATTTCCTTCAACGCCATAAGCATCAGAGCGGTGCAGGATGTGCCGCTCGTCGAGATCTCGCTCGAGGACTTCATGGCCCCCGTCACCGACGCCTGCCGTACGCATTTCATCACCGCCACCACGGCGGCACGGCACATGACAGCACAGGGCTCGGGCGTGATCGTGCTCTTGTCCGCGACGGCCTCTCTCGAGTCCCGTCACAAGATGGGCGGCTTCAACGTGGCCTGCGCCAGCATCGAGGCGCTCACGCGGAGCCTTGCCGGCGAGGTCGGCCGTCACGGCGTGCGGGTCGTGGGGCTCCGGCCCAACTTCACCCCCGAGACCGTTCCCGATATCACGGACGACGACGTCGCCCCGTTGGTAAAAGACACCCTGCTCGGGCGCCTGCCCCTCCTGCGCGAGGTAGCAGGCACGGTGGTGTACCTGGCCTCAGACGCGGCTGGCGCCATGACGGGGGCCGTCGTCAACTTGAGCTGTGGGGCCGTCTTCGGCTGAGAGCTGCGGGGAGCTTCCACGCCGCCCGCGATCGCTGACCACGTCGCCAAGCGCCGCCAACGCCTTGGCACCCGGCATCTGGGTACGGTCCAGAGTCACAAACCACTTCGGTTCTCGGCTTTGTTGGACCTTGGAGCTTTGTTGAATGCACGAGTCTTTGGACCTTCGTTGCAACGGCGGCGAAATGCGCCGTTGAGCTCGGAGCTGACAAAGAATCCAAGTTGCCACTGTCGAAGAAGAACAAAACCGCAGGAGTTTCGCCAACAAAGAATCGATGAAGCGACATTCAGGTCTGGAGCCTCGGGATCGACCTTGCCGACTTGGCGTTGTCAATTGCTGGCGAGAGCGATCTGCGCATCCATGCGAATCCGAGGATCGACGCGACGCAACACACAATGAGGGCTCCAAGGAACACGTCACCGAGGCCGGCACCGAGCAGCGCACCAGCGAGGGCAGGACAAAGTGCGCTCGTTACGGTGAATACCGTTGAGGAAGTCGCGTTGTAGCGACCTTGGAGTTCGGTGCGAGCCATCATTGTCACGATTGGCCCGCCGACTGGGGCGAGGAGTACCTCGCCGAGGGCAAAGACGCCAAACATCGTGACGGCCAACGCACTGCCGACGAGCGATCGCGGGAACAAGCCGCCTATTGCCAAAATGATCCAGGAGGTCCCAAAGAACGCCGCACATATGGATAGTGCGGTCGATCGTCGCATTCGCCCAACCAAGCGAAGGGCAAGCGGCTGTATTGCAACGATCAAACCAGTGTTCACGCCAAACGCCCAGGCAATCACACGGGGGTCCACATGGATCACGACCGTCGCGTAACCAACGAGCCCCGTGTTAACTGCCGCATAACCTGCGAATATCATCAGGCCAGAAGCGACCAAATACCGGATGAAGCGTCGGTCGGAGAGGACTTCTCGGTAGCCACCGATGCGATTTTCGGAGTGGGCATGGCCTGATTGTCGTGCCCGAGCAAACGCCGATGCGGGCATTAGGACAAGCGCGCCGACGATCGCGAGGTACGTGACGCCGTCTATCAAGTAGATGAGCTCGAACGAGCGTGGATGTGATACGTGGACGACCAGTCCAGCGATGACCGATCCGATTCCGAGCCCGAGGTTGAGCAGCTGGAAACTTCGAGCAAACACACGGGGACGAAGTTGTTCGTCTTCGACCATCACTGCAAATAGGGCGTTCCACGCTGGCCACGTTGAACCATTGGCGATGCCGTAGATGAACATCACCGGCAGGGCGGAAAGCGGGCTGTGGACGGTGATGAGCGCGAGCGCCCCGATCGCGTCGAACGCGAGCGCCGACGCGCAGACGACTCGGGGCCCGAACCTATCGACGAGCACGCCGGTCGCCGGTCCGACGGGAATGCTCACGACAGCAGTTCCACCTATTAATAGTCCGGTTATGCCGAGGGGTATGTGGCGGACCTCATGCAGGTAGATGAGGAGGAAGGGGAGCGTGAGGCCGGATCCGAGCACCGAGACGAAGTTGGCTGCGAGCAGGACGCGTATTTGTCGTGGGATGCGCTCTTCTCCGACAGCCATCTCCTCATTTTCACATTTTGATGGCGGTCTCGAGCCGTTTGGTTGGCACGGAACCGATGCTCGCCCGCCCAGGAGGCTTGTGCGAGGACGATGTGCGTGGGCGATATTGCGTGACCTTGCAGGTTTCGCCACGACGAGAATGCCATTTCTTTGTCGGCGCAGATGGAGTTGTCGCACGCTCACCGGAACGCTCCGCCAGAATCGCGTTGTTGGTCGAGCTCATGCGATCGTTGTTCACTCGAATTTCGGCGCTTAAGCTACGTGGGCCGACGAAGCGCAAGGCGGGAAACATCACGTGTTGCTCGGAGCGTGGCACGAAAAGAAGAGCCGGGAGTATCGATTGGGCAAACTACCTGCGCGTTCGCCATCGCTCTGCCCGACACGGAATGTAATGGTGGAATTACGGCGACCTTGAGCTGTCGCGGGCGATGCGGACAATGAAGCGACTCGAACATGCGATCGGATGGTCGCATAGGTTCAACTGGCCAAAATTCCCTGTCAGGATCGATTCGGATCTGGCGCTGCTTGTCGGGTGGTCGGCGATCAGCGGGGCGGCTGCGCTGACGAACGGCTACTACAGCTCGTCAGCGATCAGTCTTGTGTTGCTTGGCACTTTCGTACTCTTTGCGCTCGCCATGATGCGTCCGCGCAAGCAGCCGATGGCGGGTCAGCACATGGACTTCGGATTTGCAGTCGCCGCTGTCACCTTCACCGCCCTTGCACTTCCGTCCGGACTGTATGGATCCGGTTTCGACTTCTACTGTGCGCACACTTTGACCGCGCTTGCTGCAATAAGCCTCGCCGTGGTGTTTGTCTTCTCGATTCGAGTGCCTCGCGTCTTCGTCTATGTGGTGATCGCCGTGCAATTGATCGCTGGATGCTTGCTCGTGATCGCAAATCCGGATCCCTTGATTGACGTGTGGAACGCTCTTCAGGCGGCAGCAAATGGACTCGGGCATGACCGGAACATGTACAACATGCAGTGGTTTGCTCTCCCCGGCCAGGACTCGAACGCCTTTCCCTACTTTCCTGGTTGCGTTGTGTTCCTCTGGCCGTTCTATTTGATCTTTCGCGATGTTCGCTACGGCGAGCTCTTCGCGTTCGCCTCGACAGCTTTGATCTTGATGCGCTCTCGTCGCGGACAAAGCGGAGTGCTCATCGGCTGCTTGGCGGTGCTCTACCCTGGAGCGCTCTTTGGAATTCAATCCGCGTGGATCGATCCCATCTTGCTTCTCGAGGTATCGGCTGCCGCCTGGGCGTGCACAAGGGGCCGCAAGGGGCTCGCGATGCTCGCTTTCGGGGCGGCGCTCGCGAGCAAACCACAAGTGTGGTTGCTTCTGCCCCTGGCGGCCGTGTGGAAGGATTTCGGCTGGCGAAGGACGGCGATCACCTTCGGCGGCTCCGTTGTATTCATGTTGCCGTGGTACCTCGCATCACCGTCGGGGTTCGTAAACGGCGTGCTGCTTTCTCCTATTCGCCATTCCAACGGACTTGCATCGCTGTCGCTCTATACGACGCTCGCCCTCCACGATTGGCACATTGCTGTTGGCGGGACGGTTTTGGCGACGGTGGTCGCGCTCGGACTCGCGATGTGGCGTGGACAACGTGACACGCGGGGATTCCTCTTGAGTTCGGCACTTGTCATGGCGATCTTCAACCTTACGAACAGCGACTCGTTTTTCAACGAGTGGTGGCTCACTGCTGGGCTCGTGCTCGCCGCGATCGCGTTCAGCGAGTCGACCGTTTCGGATCCAAGCGGAGCGTTTGTTTCCAAAGTGGATCAGTCACAGACCCATGTTCCTGCTGTCTCGTGAGCATCTCGCGTTGTTGCATAGGCTGCGGTTGTCATCACGCTGTCTTGAACATTCGGCATCCCCATGACCGCCAGAGGTTCGACGAGGTCGTCTATGACAGTGACGCGTGCTTTCCTCGAGGTCGAAACTGACATGACGCCAAAGAGGCTGCATCCTGAGATAGCCCCGTTAGTCGCGTAGAGCTTCTCTCGGCGACAGATACTCGTGGGAGACGCCATTCATTTGGCCCGGGAACTCGGACACATCTTCGTCGCGCACAGCCCAGCGCGGTCCGCGATCAGAGCACCAAAACAATCCTTGACTCAACTATCCTGCGGATCGTGGCCGAACACACGATCTCGATCGTGGTGCCGGTGTTCCGGGGAGAACACACCCTGGACGCGCTGGTCGAAGAGATCAGTCCCCTGACGGAAAAGTGTCAAACGCCAGCAGGTCGTCCGATGCGCGTCGCCGAGGTCCTCCTCGTTCACGACGGAGGATCGGATCGCTCAGATGTGGTGATGCGGAGGCTTGCCGCAACGAAACCGTTCGTTCGTACGGTGTGGCTGTCGCGAAACTTCGGACAGCACGCAGCGACGATTGCGGGCATGTCTTCGACCGGGTCCGAGTGGATCGTGACCATGGACGAGGACGGACAGTTCGACCCCGAAGATATCGGACGGATGCTCGACGTCGCCGTCGAGAACAAGGCGCAGCTCGTGTACGCGACCTCTGCCAATCCTCCCCCGCACGGATTGTTCCGCAACCTCGCCTCGCGCCTCGCAAAGGCCATAGCGACGCACGTGCTCGCGGATCGCAACCTCGTCGCATTCAGCAGCTTCCGCCTCATGGTCGGCGAGATCGGTCGTGGTGTGTCGGCCTATGTCGGTCCAGGCGTATACCTCGATGTCGCGCTCACCTGGGCGTTCGGTCGTATCGCGTATTGCCCGGTTCAATTCAGACAGCGCTCCGGTCGACCTTCTGGCTATTCGTTCCGCAAACTCGTGTCACATTTCTGGCAGCTCGTCATCACCATTGGCCCACGACCGCTCCGGTTCGTCTCTCTCACCGGCGTGCTTGCTGCATTTGCCGGAGTCGTCGTTGCTTTGGTGCTGCTCTGCGAGAGGTTGGCCGGCAACATACGAGTTCAGGGCTGGACATCCCTCGCCGTCCTCGAGCTCCTTCTTGGCGGGATGATGCTCCTCGCGCTCGGCATCGTGGCCGAGTACGTCGGCGCCGCAGTCCGAATGGCGATGGGCAAGCCGCTGTATCTCATCACGTCGGACCCTTCCGACGGCCCTTTGCACCGCGTCCCAGGAAGCGAAAGCGAACCTGGCGTCGTCGAGTCCGTGGAGTGACGTGATCTCTTGGGTGATCGGCCGAGGCGGCCTGCTCGGCCATAGCGTCGAGCTGGCGCTCACGAAAAGGGGCGCCACGTGGCATCCAAACCGGGCCTTCACGTGGCACGATTCCCACACCGCCGAGGCCGAGCTGACGATGGCGTGCCGGGACTTTGCAAGAGAAGTCGGTGATTCGCCGTGGCAGATCGCGTGGTGTGCCGGTGCCGGCGTCTCGAGCTCCGCGCCCTCAGACCTCGAGCAAGAGACCGTCGTGTTTGGTCACCTCCTGAAACAAGTCACCGAGGCATTCGGTGGACGCAGGGGAAATCGAGGCGCGATGTTCCTTGCGTCATCTGCAGGTGGTGTCTACGCAGGCGCGCACGATCCTCCATTTCGCGAGGATTCTTCCGTCGCGCCCCTAAGCGCTTATGGCTGGAACAAGCTCGCTCAGGAATCCCTGGCACGCAGCTGGAGCCAGGAGACCGCGAACCCGCTGTTCATCGGGCGTCTCTCCAACCTCTACGGCCCCCGGCAGAAGCTCAGAAAGAACCAAGGGCTCATCACCCAGGTGTGCCTGCAGGTGTTGGTTCGTCAGCCGTTGATCCTGTACGTACCTCTCGACACGATCCGGGATTACCTCTTCGCGGAAGACGCCGGTCGACTCATCGCCGACGGTTTTGCTCGCCTACGTCGCGAAGCATCAGAGCTCACCACGACACCGGCCGTTACGAAGGTGCTCGCGTCGCAGCAACCAGCGACGATTGCTACGGTGCTCGCGCAGTTTCGGTGGATCCTCAAGCGCCCGGTGAGCGTGATCATGGCTGTTTCACCGAACGCCAGGCACCAGGTTCGGGACCTGCGCTTGATCTCGACGGTGTGGCCTGAACTTGACCAGCGTCCCCTGACGCCTTTGAGCGCGGGGATCCGGTCGGTGCTCACCGGCGTCCTCGAGACCGCCGGAGGAGGACAAATCGGAGGCATCGCGTTGTCTTTTTCCAAACGCTGAGGTCGACGGGGACAGAACGGTCCACCCGCTGCGCGTCCTTCTTCTGTCCATGGACAAAACTGGCACGGATCGCCGACGAATGAGCGAACAACGAGAGGGGTCGGCGTTTGGGGAGTCGTCTTTCTTGGTGACGAGCGCAACTGCGAGTGCAGCGAGATCGGGCCCTCGATGACTTCTTTGGAAGGAACGTGGGCGCATGCGACGCTTGCCGTGGATGTCCTTCGCGCGCCTTGCCCGGGTTCCAACTTGGCCAGGTCCCTCGGACGTCGTCATCTAGGATCGGCGGGTGAGCGATCTCGGTGACATCCTTGGGAGCTACAAATCCTTCCCGGCCAATGAGTGCGCACGCGAAGAGCGTCGATCGGGGTGACGTTGAGTCCTGAGCCTTTGGTCTCCGTAGTGATCCCCGTCCTTGACGGTGAACGTCATATTCAAGCGTGCATGACCTCGGTGCTCGACCAGACGTATGAGCACTTTGAAGTCGTGGTCGCGGACAACGCCTCCACAGACCGGACCGCCGAGATCGCCCGATCTTTCGATGACCCACGTGTGCGGTTCTTGCCCAACCCCACCGAGCGGCTCAGTCTTCACGACAACTGGACGCGTGGACTCTCGGGTGCGAAGGGCGAGTTCGTCAAGATTGTCTGTCACGATGACCTGCTCATTCCAGAATGCCTGTCCGTTCAGGTAGGGCTGCTTCGGCGGTACCCGTCGGCGGCCCTTGCCTGTGGCCGTCGCCGGATCATCGACGACGACAACAAAGTGATCGTCGGTGCACGGGGCCTTCGCCATTTGGCCAAGCCAGACGGTCCGCGAGTGGCAAGCGGCGGTGCGCTCGCGCGAGCTTGCACTCGAGCAGGCACGAATCTCTTGGGCGAACCGGCAGGCGTGCTCATCCGCCGATCTTTTCTCCCGGAGCCACTCTTTGATCCCCGTTGGAACTACACCATCGACATCGAGTTCTACATGCGGTGCGTTCGGCAAAGCGACGCTGTCGTCGATAACAGAGTCCTTTGTTGTTTCCGGGTGAGCCATAAACAGTTGAGCGCGTCACTGGCGGGAAGCCAAGTGAATGAGCTTCGAGCCCTCTTCACGGAGATGGCGCGTCGTTATCCAGACGACGTGTCTTCCGCTGACATCTGGCTCGGGACCGCACGCGCACATCTACTAGCCAGAGCGCGTCGGATGCTCTATTGGCAGATGCGGATGCAGCCGTCGCGCTCGACAAGAAGAGATCGACGCGAGATGCCGGACGGCCGCCAATGAGCGCCGTGGAGCAGCGATGAGTGAGATCGAAGCCGAGCTTGGTCGGATCCCGGGGCTCGTCCAACTGCGACCGACCGTTCGCGCCGACGACCGAGGCGTGCTCGTGAAGACCTATCACGAATCCTGGTTCGAACAGCTTGGGATTCCGCTCATTTGGCCCGAGCACTTCTACACGCGGTCGAACCGACGCGTCATCCGTGGGTTGCACTTCCAGGTCCCGCCAGCGGCCTTTGACAAGTTGGTTTATTGCGTTCATGGCAAAGCGTTAGATGTCGTCGTCGATCTAAGGATCGGCTCTCCGACGTACGGAGAGTTTGAGATGTTCCACTTCAACGACGAATATTGGAGCGGCCTTTTCATTCCGAAAGGCTTAGCTCACGGTTTTGCCGCGCTCAGTGACGCGACGGTGCTCGCGTACGCGACAAGTACCGTATACGACCCGGTGCGAGAAGCCGGGATCCGTTGGGACTCTTTGCCGATCCCTTGGCCGATAGATGACCCGATCGTCTCGTCGCGCGATGCAGCTCTTCCGGCATTTTCTGACTATGTCTCGCCGTTCACCTATGGATAATGGCGAGATGTCGGCGAATCCGCCCGAGAGTCACCGACGGGCTCTCCTAAGCGGAGCCACCGGGTTCGTCGGCGGCCGGTTGGCGAGGCGACTCGTCTCACAAGGTTGGGACGTCCACGTCATCACGAGGCCGAGCTCCAAGATTGCCGGCCTCGCCGGCCTTCCGTTGGTGATCCACGTAGACGACGGCGTCGGACCCTTGCACGGGATCGTTGCGGCCGCAGCGCCGGAGGTCTGTTTTCACTTGGCGGGCCGTTTTGTCGGAGCTCATCGCGATGAGGACATCGTGCCTCTTATCACCGACAACCTGCTCTTCGGGACGCGACTCATAGACGCTGTCGCCGCGCACGGTGACTGTCACATGGTGAACGCCGGGTCGTATTGGCAAAGTGCCGGGGGCGCTTCCTACCATCCGGTCGCCCTCTACGCGGCGACGAAGCAAGCGTTCCAAGACGTCATGCAGTTCTACGTCGAATCGGCTGGGCTTCGGGCCGTGACGTTGAAGTTCTTCGAGATCTACGGGCCAGCAGACCCTCGCCCGAAGCTCGTCAATCTCTTGTTGAACGCAGCGTTAACGGGCAATGCGCTCGGAGTCAGTCCGGGCGAACAGCTCATTGACCTCGTGCATGTCGACGACGCTGCCGAAGCGTGTTGTTGTGCTGCTCGTTCGATAGGTGCGGCCAATTGGTTGACACAGCCGAGCTACGCGGTCTCCTCTGGCGCACCGCTTGTGCTGCGGGCCCTCGTCGACCGCATCGGGCAAATCATCGGGAAAGAGGTGCCTGTCGAGTGGGGCAGGACCAGCTATCGCTGGAGAGAGATGATGCAGCCTTGGGACGTCGCGCCCATCGTGCCCGGCTGGGTGCCCGCTGTTTCCTTGGACGACGGCATCGGGGAGCTATGGCGCTCACTCACGGCATCTCATGCGCCGCGCGACGTCGCGGAGTAGGCCTATCCCGGTGATTTTCGGCGTGCTGTTCAGCTTCTTCTCATCGGTGTGCTTCAGCTTGAGCAACCTCATGGAAAAGCGAGCCGTCGATTCCATGGCCGAGATCTCGATGCGGCGTGTGGTCCACATGCTTCGGTCACTGTGTTCCTCGCAGTTGTGGATGTTCGGCTTTGTCGTCGGGATCGTGGCCGTGGGGTTCATGGTCATCGGGTACTCCTTGGCCCCAATTGCAGTCGTCCAGACGATCTTCAGCGCTGGGCTCGTGCTCTTGGTACTGGCTTCGCGCGTGTACTTGCACGAGACGATGGGCACGCGGGAGTACGTGGGCCTTTCTGTGATCGTCGTCGCCGTCATCCTCGTCTCTTTGACGCTCAGCTCGGCGACGACTCCGGGTGTCAGAGGTTCGACCTTCGACGCGCTCTATGTGAGCGCCGCGACCGTGCTTGGCGCGGGCCTCATCTTCGGGGTGTTGCACCGCACGTCGGCGGATGTCGGCCTCTCATTTGGGGCGGCTTCGGGCCTTCTCTATGGAATTGCAGCACTGCAGGCAAAGGGCGCCTCGGTACTCCTTGAGAAGCACGGTCTGCTCGAGGGCGTGGTTCGCGTGTTCGCATCGCCATATCCCTACCTCTTTGTTGCGATGTCCGTTCTCGGACTCATCATCTTCCAGACTGGCATCCAGCGGTGTCGTATCGCGGTCATCGGACCGATCGCCAACGTTGTCGCGAGCGCGTACGTCGTCGCGGCCGGCATGTTCGTTTTTGGCGAGGCCCTTCCTAGCGACGCTGTCCTCAGCGTCGCGCGTTTGCTCGGCTTCGCGTTGGTGCTCATCGGAAGCTGGATTTTCGCCACCGGTCCCGCAACCTCGACATGGCGCGGCATCGCTGGCAACCTCGAGACTGAGCCCAAGGGGTCGACCTCCGGTGTCGCACATCCAGAAGATGCAACTAGCCACGGGCTACAGAGCTAGATCCTGTGCGGAGAATTCGCGCTCGGTTGCTTGCGTGCAAACCGGTCAGACCTTAGGGAGGGGTGTGTCAGACGAACTCGTGTCCGTAGTCACCTTTGAGGCGCTCGGGCTCGGCAATCGCAGTTACCTCGTTCACGACGGGAAAGCGGCAATCGTGATTGACCCGGAGCGCGATAGCGAGCCGTACCTCACAAAGGCGCTCGAAGTCGGTGTGCCCATCACTCACGTCTTTGAGACCCACATCCACAATGACTATGTGAGCGGAGGGCTCGCTCTCGCGCGGCTCGCTGGAGCGACCTACGTCATACCGGCAGGCGAAGATGGATCGCTCGCAAACCTTGCGATTGGCCTCGACGACACAAACTCGATTGAAACAGGCGACATGCACGTTCTCGCTATTGCAACGGCGGGCCATACACCTCATCACCTCTCGTACTCGGTGAAGGCTCGAGAAGGCATCCCCTCGGCCTTCACTGGTGGGTCGCTTCTCGCGGGCACGACGGGCCGTACCGATCTCTTCGGTCGAGAGCACGCGGTAGAACTTGCCATTGCGCAGTGGACGTCGGTTCGAAAACTGCTCGAGATTCTCCCCAACGAGACAGCGATCTACCCAACCCATGGTTTTGGCAGTTTCTGTTCCGCGTCTTCGGCTGATCCGCCAGCGGGTGGATTCTTGACGGTAGGACAAGAGCGATTGCACAACCTTGCGGCGGTGCTCGACCAAGACGAGTTTGTCCACGCGCTTACCGACGAGCCTTTGCCCGTACCGGCCTACTACCCCTATATCGGCCCGTTGAATCGCGTCGGGCAACCCGCGCCGGATCTTTCCCCAATCGACGTAGCCGATGATGACGATATTGCCGAGTTGCTTGAAGAAGGAACCACCGTCGTCGATCTGCGTGGTCGTCGTTCGTTCGCGGCCGGGCATTGGCAAGGCGAGCTGAACATCGAGCTCGGAGTGAACCTCACGACGTACCTTGGTTGGGTCATTCCCTTCGAACGCCCCTTCGCATTGGTTGCTGAGGCGCTAAGAGACGTCGACGAGGCGCGTCGGCTGTTGAGTCGGATCGGTCGTGAACGCGTCCAGGCATGGGCGGCGAGCGAGATAGTGACCGCCGAGTCGAGCGATCGCACCAAGCACTACCGCGTCGCATCCTTTGATGACCTAAAGGCCGAATCGCTCGAAAATGGACTGCCGATGGTTGTCGACGTTCGCCATCGGAACGAATGGCTGGATTCTCACATCGTCGGTGCTCGAAACCTTCCCCTGCCAGGCTTCGCAGGCTCGATCGATCATCTTGAAGGAGACGACGAGCCCATTTGGGTCCATTGCGAGGCGGGGTTCCGAGCGGCAATTGCTGCCTCGATGCTGTCCGCCCATGGGAGGAACGCAGTGCTCATCGACGACATCTTCGCGGGCGCGATCGCCGCGGGACTCACCATCGAGGGAAACTCCAGGGCCCACGTCACAGGTGTTTCAGGCCCAAAGCCGGGCCAATCCTGACAGGATCCGGTACGCCGCGATACCTCTGGGCCTCACGTGGACATTCGTGCGCAATGGTGCGGGACGGTGTCTTGGGCGCATTGACGGAGCGTTGTCCTTCGAAGGCTTGTGGGCCTTGCGATGAGGTCGGATCTTTCTATTCGACGATGGCCAGCGGACGTGTTGAACTTGTCAGATGCCCCATCTTGCAGACGTCGATCTGTCCCAGTCCCTGTCGAAAGAAGAGTCGGCCAAGCGTCTCGTCGGCCTACAAAAGAGGCTCTTGCATCTGCGGCTCATCACCGGGGGCCTGCTCGGGACGCCGAAGCTCGGACCACCGCTTTGCATCGTGTTTGAAGGCTGGGACGCAGCCGGCAAGGGTGGTGCGATCAAGAGGCTCACAAGCTACCTAGACCCGAGGCACTTCACGGCGCAACAGTTCGGTGCGCCGTCGGAGGAGGAGCGGCGGCGACATTTCTTGTGGCGGTTCGATAGCGATATGCCCGGCTGGGGCGAGATGGCCATCTTCGACCGGTCTTGGTATGGGAGGGTTCTCGTCGAGCGAGTTGAAGGCTTCGCGACCGAGGAGGAGTGGCGACGCGCGTACGACGAGATCGTGAACTTCGAGAGCTCGCATGTGTCCGAAGGCATGACACTCGTGAAGCTATGGCTCCATATCTCGGACAAAGAACAGTTGCGACGTTTTGAAGAGCGAAAGAACGATCCGCTGAAATCATGGAAGCTCACCGACGAGGACTGGAGGAACCGCTCGAAGCGCCACGATTACGAACTGGCCCTTGAGGACGCGTTCAAGCACACGGATCACGCCAAAGCGCGCTGGGATCTCATAGCGGCCGAGAGCAAGCATTTTGCTCGGGTCAAGGTTCTTGAGACTGTTATTTCTCGCATGGAAGAGGGCATGCGACGATGGGGAATCGAACCGCCCCCCTCTATCGGAGCTGACTTCGGCGCGTAACCGTGATCATTGGGCATGCTTCGCGCATAGAGGGACGTTCATCGCGACTCGAATTCATCATCGGTCCTGCGAAAGACGCTCCTCGCGTCGATTCGCTAGCGCGTTGCCCGAAGGGCCCGCAATCGGGCTCTTAGGCTCTCGTGCATGTGTGGCGATTCGGTCAGGGGCGCCGATCGATGAGCTCCTCGACGATTTCATCGGGGACATTGAGGTCGCCTTTGCCTATGACCATGCGCAATCCTTGCTTGTAGCTTCCGTGAAAATCGGATCCGCCCGTGGGAACGAGGTTGTGGCGGCGCGCAAGCATGGTGAGCTCTTCCCTCGTAGCGGGCTCGTATGCGGAGTAGAAGCATTCGAGTCCGGTCATACCTAACGAGGCGAGCTCCGCCACGGTGCTCTCAAGTGCGCGTTGATCGAGTCCGAGTGAGAGTGGGTGCGCGAGAGCGGTGACGCCGCGGGATCTTCTGACGTGGTCAATGATGGTCGAGGCAGGGACGCGCTCTTTGTCCACGTAACCGGGAGCGTCCTTCGCGAGGAAGCGATCGAAGGCTTCTCGAATCGAACTGACTGCGCCGTTCTTGACAAGCACCTCGGCAAAGTGGGGCCTTCCTATGACCGTGCCGGCTGCTTGGTTCGCGACTTCTTCATAGGTGATCGGCAGTCCGAGCGAAGCAAGCCGGTCAGCCATCTCGAGGTTGCGCTTCGCTCGGTCGCCACGTAACCGAGCGAGTTCGTCTTGAAGCGGCCCTCGTCCAGGTTCGACGAAATAGCAAAGCAGGTGCATTGTCCCCGGCGAAAACGCACACGACACCTCACAGCCGGGAATGAAGTTCATTCCGAGTTCTCTTGCACGCGTGGATGCCGACGCCACGCCTCCGAGTCCGTCGTGGTCCGTGAGAGCAACGGTCGAACATCCAAGTTCGCTCGCGAGCTCCACGACGCGTCGAGGCGTCTCGGATCCGTCGGAGAACGTGGAGTGACAGTGGAGGTCAATCACCTCTACAAAGGTAATAGTGGCGAGCGTCCTCCCTGGGCCGGTCGGACCGACATGGCAGAATGACTCAAGTGAGGGAAGCCTGCGGCGTTTTCGGTGTCTACGCACCAGGTATCGATACCGCTCCGTTGGTCTTCGACGGTCTATTTGCCCTGCAGCATCGTGGCCAGGAGTCTGCAGGCATGGCGGTGAGCGACGGGGAAAGCATCACGGTCGTCAAGGACATGGGCCTTGTGACCTCGGTATTTGACGTTCGCACCGTGGCTTCGCTCGGCGGTCATGTCGGCCTCGGGCACGTCCGGTACTCAACGGCGGGCCCGAGCACCTGGCAGAACGCGCAACCTGCGTTCCGGTCCGTGGGAAGTGCTGGTTTTGCACTCGGGCACAACGGCAACTTGACGAATGTTTCAGCTCTCGAGGATCAATCGGGCATGCTGCCAGGGATCATGGGGTCTGACAGCGAGCTCGTTGCCGAGCTCATCGAAAAGGCATTCCCCCCAGAAAGTGCTTTGGAACTGGCCGACGATGCCCTGGAGAACGCGTTGCTGTCGGTGCTCCCGCGCCTCGAAGGGGCGTTTTCGCTCGGGCTCATCGACGCGACGCACCTCGTCGGGGTGCGCGACCCAAACGGCTTTCGGCCATTGTGTCTCGGTCGACTTTCTCCTTCGGCCTCCTGTGAGTTCGGCGGATGGGTAATCGCATCAGAGACACCGGCGCTTGACGTCGTTGGTGCTGAGTTTGTCCGAGAGATCGAACCCGGCGAGCTCGTCATCATCGATGACGATGGTCCGCGATCGCTTCGTCCCTTCGATCATGCGCGCGTTAACCCGCGTCTGTGCATCTTCGAATTCGTGTATTTCGCGCGCCCCGACAGTCGACTTTATGGGCGGGAGGTCCATGCGGCGCGGCATCGAATGGGAGAGCAGCTCGCCACGGAAGCACCCGTCGAGGTGGATCTCGTCGTAGGTGTGCCAGATTCTGGCGTACCGGCGGCCGAGGGTTTCGCGGCGCGAAGTGGAGTTCCATTCGGTCAAGGACTCGTCAAGAACCGCTACATTGGCCGGACCTTCATCGCTCCAACTCCACAAGCACGCATCGACGCGGTACGCAGGAAATTGAACCCGCTTCGCGAAAGCGTTGCCGGCAAGCGCCTCGTCGTCGTGGATGATTCGATCGTACGCGGGACAACGACACGCCAAATGGTGCGCCTGCTGCGGGACGCTGGAGCGAAAGAGGTCCATTTGCGGATTTCCTCGCCCCCATTTCGATGGCCGTGTTTTTACGGGATAGATACTCCAGTGCGCGAGGAGCTACTTGCTGCGCGCATGAATGTGGAAGAGATCACCCGTCATCTCGGCGCAGATTCCGTTGCGTATTTGACCCTTGAGGGACTTATTGCGGCAATCGGCTCGCCAGACGCGGGCTTTTGCTCGGCATGTCTTACCGGTACGTACCCGACTTCGATCCCCGTGAAGTTCGGTGAGTTCGTCTCGGTATCCCCGTCGTAATTGCGCGCCGGCGTGATGTACAAGAGGGATGAGTCCGGCCAGTCACACAAGCGGTGGTCAATGTTGGTGGACTTCGTGACGAGCCTGCGATTTTCCCGGCGCATTGTTTCTGGTTCAAAGATGCGCTCCGAGTGATCATGAGCGAACGTCGGCCCACTTCGACTTCGAACTTCGGTGTTGGGCGACGGGAGTCTCACGACGCTTCAGCCTTTTACAGTTGCTTCGAGCCGCCGGAACTCTTGAACAACTCTGAGATCGCAGCCGAACCTTATGATGGCGCTGCGTTCATCTGCGGAGATTCGCGACACATGGACGACATCGCGGACAATTGCGTCGCACTCGTGGTCACGTCGCCACCATATTTTGTCGGTAAGCAATACGAAGAAGAACTTGGCAACGACGGTGTCCCCCTGTCGATGAGCCGTGAACATTGCACTTGTGCGTGGTACTTTGTACCGACTTTTCACTTGTGCGCGGTACTTTGCACCGAACCTGAGGGCGATCTGATACTAAATCGCGATGATGCTGCGATTGCGCCGAAAACGTGTCGGTGTGCTCACTTCTAGGTGGGCATCGTTTCGGTGATTCGCGGGCGTTTGCACACTTCTTGTCCGTTTGCAAGCCGGAGTGCTGCGAGATCGAATGTGCAATGGAGTCCGACGGTTTCTAAGTCGCACGAAATTAAGGAGTCGCCCAGAAGCTTCTTAGCCATAGAGTCGAGCCGCGCGCGTTCCTACGAATGGTCTCCTATTTGTGGCTTAGTTCCGGCTTCAGCCGATCATCATCCAGGCACCTCGTCCTCGCGATCAATGCTCACTTCCCAGTCGAATAGCTCCTCGTAGGACTCATCCTCAACATCCGTGGGCTTCACACTCTTATAAACGAAGCGGCTGGTGGTTCTCTGCCTGCGGTCAATGTCGGCATATCTAACGACCACAGTCATTGGTGCGTCTTTGTCGCTTATCGGGATCTCGAGCGGAACCTCATCCTTCTGGCCCGCTGCAGCGCGAAAGACAAGATGAGCGCCGTCTCCTGGAGCTAACACAGTGCTGGATCCACGTCCGATGGTGGTCATGCCTCCGTCAACGGTCGAGTGGATCATCACGGCATTCGGTTCATTAAGGATGAACGCTGGACCTTTACCGATGTTTCTAAAGGGCACGATTGCCCAGACCTTTGGACCGTCGTCGGTCTCCTCTTCCCAGGTAATCGGAACGAATCGCATACGCCTTTTACAGAGCGCGCCATCGAGAGCACCAAACTCAAACACCTCGGTCTTGCCCGCGATTATTGGCACAAGCGAGGGCGTTAACTCGGAACGTAATTCTCGTGCCGATAGGTCAACTGACGTCGAGGTTTTCTTTGCAAGCCGCGACGTAACTTTCGCCAGAACGAGAGTGCCGACGGCGACACCGCCGCTCGCCAAGGCGCTCCAGTCGTCAGCGGTCCATGTCACCGCGCGAGTCGGATCTTCTTGCAGTTGCTGATCACATAAGTGAGCCTACGCTTAAGCTGCGCGCTCGTACTGGCCCATGATCGGCACATATGTCATGCCCCACGACCACTGTGTACCGACGCTCTTGTCACGTTGGCGTTCCAATCACTGCTAGTTCCGAAAGGGGGTGGCGCCATCCAATTGAGGCGGAATCACGCCTGCAGGTCGTTTGTCGAAGCCCCAGATTGCGGCCAAACTCTGTTTGCACCATGTTCACTCCGGGTGGCGGGAGAGGCGAGCTTTCGATGACGTCGGCATCCCTCACGGACTGGCTCACGGCCATTGGAACAGTCGGTGCCGTCGTCGTTGCGCTGGGTACGCCGACTGCTTTCTGGGCGATTCGACGTTCTCGGCGAGCTAGGTTGGCGCCGAGGTTGGAGAACCGAGATCCTTTCTTCAGCATCGAGGTACTTCCTTTGCCTGCTGGAAGTCCGGCTCTGACCAGCGTTCGCAATGAAGCCCGCCTCGGAGTCGAGAACGTCGGGGAGAGAGAGGCGAGGGATCTTCGGGCGCAACTGATTGGTGTGTGGGACCGACAGCTCAATGCTCCGAACTGGAAGTGCCAGCTGTCTGCACCTATCCCCTTTAGCTGGTCCAGCTCCAGCAGCGGCAACGCGAATGTTGTCGCGCATCGGATGGACCTCGTCGACATGTTGGAGTGGTCGAGGTCGGACCGAGTTACCGTCAAGTCGCGTCCCTCCAAGAGTCTGCCGTGCCAGGACGGCCAAGAGTTCGTCGTCGGGTTGGCCGTGGTTGGCCCTGACGTTGACCCGCTGGAGGTCTTCGTCGCCTTCAATGTGGGGCCGACCGGCCCCTACAACTTTCGGCTCGCACTTCGACAGCCAGCCCCGACGGAGCCAGGGAGCTTCTACGGCATGTCGCGTCAGCTCTCAGATGCGTTGAATCAATTGCCGGACGACCCGACCAACGTCGTCAGCTCTACCGCTCCGCCGGCGTCCAAGTCCTCCGAAGAGGCGGGAGGGGTCAAAACGATTCTTTCCAAGGCGTACGCGTCCACCTTCGGACGCATTAGACATCGCTAGCCCAAGCTCGGCGGCGCCACCAAGTCCCAGCCGTCACTTCCGGAACGCCGAACGCCAATGACCGACTCAGACGTCTGGTCCATCGGCACCATTCTGGTGTGGCGGACTCACAGGAGTTGGCGAAGCAAGCCAAAGAAAGTGTGCCCCCGAACCGGTTGAATGCGGCACTCGCCGGCACTTCTGTCGCACTTTCGCCGGCGCCAATCATGAACCAAGCCCACCACAGGCAACAGCCATCAGAAGTAGCTACAGGACAAACACTTGGCCGCCAAACGGGACTGCTCTGGGTTCAGTTGACAGCGTGTCAACCAAACTCAAAGCAATCCCGTCGTCCCGATTCGCGCAATGTAAGAATCCTCCAGTAACGGCACCCGAGAGCTCGGCTGATGTCTCAACAGAGGGTTTCCTTGTGTATCCCCGACTGGCACTTTATGGATATTGATTGCAGCGGCACGCTCCAGAGCCGGAGTGCGGGGAGCGAGTCAACCGCCTCCGTGGCGCGCAAACGAACTCGGCGCGAGGCGAAAGTGCAAACAAGAATGAGGCGTCGACGGGCCTTCCCGAGAGGAGTTGGCGGCCTTGGCTGACGAATTGTTCAACGAATGGCGCAGAGCCGATCGCACATGGGCTACAAGTCCATTCAATCGCCCGATTTTCGAAATCGCTTTCAAGTGGTTCATTCGTGAGGGTGCGTGGCCGAAGGTTTCAGAGCTAAAGCGCTATCTATTCCAGAGCAGCGTCAGTAGCGTCGACGTTCAGGCAATCGCCAATTCGAAGCCGCACATCCCTGGTCAGTTGCATTTACCACATCAGGAATACTTGACGCTCGGAGCTCGCCACGTGTTTGAACTTCCAGCAGCTGCTGATCTAATGGACTTGCTGGTTGTCGCAACCCAGCTGTCCGTCACTGCATATCGGTCGTCTGCGGAGCGTCCTTCTGTTCGCTATGACGACCCCGCGTTCTTTCGGTTTGGCTCCGACACGATCGTGAGATTGCCGGCATTCGTGGGAGCGGACTATCCAAATCCCTTTGCCGGCGGCGGAATTGGTGACGAGTGGGAACTGCTTGTGAACGAGAACCTCATCACCGATTTCGATGGTGTCACCAACCCTGTTGAGTATGAGCAATGCCAGCTGAAGATCATCAGAGGATGGTGTGTCGCCGCGCAACCGAATCGCGACCGCTTGGCTCCGGTGTCGCCGACATCTACTGCTTTCATCGTCATGCCATTCCGCGAGGAATGGTCAGACACGATGTATGACTTCATCCGGCGCTGCATCGACCGCCTTGATGGTCGACTGCAGTCGGTGCGAGCTGACGAAATCGCTATGCCAGGGCGAATCAACGACCAAATCATTGAGCAGATTAGAGCTGCCGATCTTATCGTTGCCGATATCAGTGGATTGAACCCAAACGTTGTCTGGGAGCTCGGCTTCGCGAGCGCTCTTGAGAAACCTTGCGTGATTCTCATGAGACAGGGGTCAGACGTCCCATTCGACATCTATGACCAACGAAGAGTCGATTATGAGAGTGAACCGACTCAGGAAACCGAAGATCACGTAGTGGCGTTGCTGAAGGGGGCTTTGGGCGCAACTGACCCTCGACAAACTGGTCCTGGTTCATAGGAGTAATCACGAATGCCATCAAGATTGGCGGTGATCTCGCCCCACCTAGACGATGGAGTATTGAGCTGTGGGGAGCTGATCTTTGCCAACCCGGGATCAGTCGTTGTCAGTGTCTTTGCTGGCGGTCCGAACGACGTTAGTTGGCTTACTCCTTGTGACAATGCGTCTGGATTCGCACTGGGTGATGACGTCGTGAGCGCTCGCCGGGCTGAAGACATCGCAGCGTCACAACTGCTCGGAGCAGCGGCGCCCATTCAATTGGATTTCTGGGAGTCACAGTACCGTGACCCGCCTTTTGACTACCGAGGACCGTTCGGCACCAACCTTGTCAATGCAATCGCCGACACGTTGCACCACGTGCTGGCAGATCAATCAATTGACAAAGCTTTGGCTCCTCTCGGCATGCAACACGAAGATCACAGAGACGTAAGGCGCGCCGTTCTTGCGCTAGCCGCGCAAAGCGGTGAGGTTGAGGTTGATTGGTGGATGTACGACGAACTGCCATATCGGGAGGAGTTTCCCTCGGAACGTCAGAAAGCAACCGAGAGTCTTGCCAATGCTGGATTTGAGCGAGGTGGGCTACCTCTTAGCCATGAGCGACATGTGGGAGCGAAGAAACGCGCTGTCTTGTGCTACCGCTCGCAAGTGAAATCGCTGGGCGATTGCATCCTGAAAGCTGTCCAATATCCCGAAACCGCCAACCGACTTGTGAGAATGAAAGCGAGCAGCTAGTCAACCTACTTTCCGTGTTTCGATTCCTAAAGGTTTCAGTGTCAATAATGATCTGACCGTGACCTACTGGCACAGTTAGTTTCGGCCGCTGCTCCGTAAGATCCGACGGGGTAGTTCCTCGCAACCTTGAGAAACCGGTTGGCGGATCTGGCGGGTCGGCCGCACGGTCCGCGCGACTTGACTAGGGAGGATGTTGTTCCGTGCAAGAGGGTTCGGCAACCGGGTAGCGGTCTACCGCCGCGTTAAGCAACGTTCGAGAGGTTCGGGCGCTATGAGTCTGATCCGGAATTCTGGGCCGGTCAATGCGTGCGCGAGAATGCTTGGAGATACGAATGAAGCGCACACTGCCAACTCCCACGAGGGAAACTCACGGATGATCCCCTTATGAGTCCGTTGATATCTGTTCGAGAACTTGCGGCGCGAGCGGAGATTGACTTGGATGAGGCGCTTGTTGCCTTGTGGGAGATCGGGATCGAATCGGTAATTGATCCTGATGATCGCGTTCCATCTCGACGCATAGGTGCGGCCCGTCGCGCTCTTGGTTTGCCCGCGTCAAATGAAGAAACGCGTGTCCAGTATTGGCTCAATCGAAGTCGCCTGAACGCTGAGGAATTCGCAGCGAAGCTCGCTGAACTTGGCATCTTCCTTTCACCGTCGGCGCGGAAAATGCCAAAGAACAGCATCCGCAAGCTTCGAAGGGCGTTCGACATTGAGTCAACGCGAGCTGTTGTCGAATCGAAAGAAAGTCGAACTGTCCGGCCTCTTCATTGGGAAGATGTGGGAACGGCGTCGGCCAGCGGGTACCTTGAAGAGGCAGAGGTCTTAGCGATCCATACGACGCTCGAGGATGAATTTCGCAGTTCGGAAGATCCAATTCTCCCTGAAGGAGTGAGGGATCTTGGCCTACTGAGATCAGCCTTGTCCAGGCCACATACATCCCTTGGTGACATTAAGAAGTATCCGACGGTCGAGATGGCCGGGGCTGCCCTGGTTCACTCTTTGGTTCACAATCATGCATTTCAAAATGGTAATAAGCGCACCGCTTTTGTGAGCTTGCTTGCATTCCTAGACGCTAACGACACAGTGTTGACCTGTTCGGAAGATGAGCTGTTCCGGTTCATGCTGCGTGTCGGCCAGCACAGTTTGGTGCCGATGTGGGCAGACCAGCTCCCGGATCGCGAAGTCATGGAGATTTCACGCTGGATTAGAACCAACTCACGTCGTGTTGAGCGTGAAGAAAGGATGCTTCGATGGCACCGCCTCAAGCAACGCCTATCAAGCTTTAACTGCCACTGGGCACCAGCTCCTGGTGTTGGCAGTCGGATCAACATCTGGCGGGAGGTTGAGCGGCGAGGACGTTTTCGCTCTAAGCGAGAGCGGCTGCATGCGCAGGTCGTGTGGCGTGGAGACGCAACCGAGGCAGATCGTGGGGTAATCCATGAGATTCGCCGGCGTCTTGAACTAGACGATGGACACGATATCGATTCGGCAACGTTCTACGCTGGCGCAAAGATCGACGCCTTCATACTTCAGCATCGACGGATCCTGGAACGTCTGGCGAAGTTCTAGTTTCTCTTAGTGGCTCACCTGCGGAGGCGGGTCCTTGCCTTTTCAGCGATCTCCGTGGCTTTCCGGCCACCCGAGCCGAACCCGAAGATGCGACATAAGTTCATTGTGTCTGGCCCGAGCAGATACATGACGGCGGTTCGCACGTGCACGTCATGGCCCTGGATGAAATCTGTTCCACTCGTGGTTCCACCGCACCCGCAGTTGCACTCCATCGTTGGTCCTCGCCGCTCACATACCCCGATTCGCGAACCTGCCGGTGCTGAACTGGGGAAACTATCATCCGCAATCTCCGGCCAAATCGCCTGTTTCAAATCCAGCTGAGAAGACCTCGGGTTGGGACACTATGAACGGACACACGCTAATCATCGCTTCTCGATCCGCGGCTATCCCGCATGCCAGACGTAAACAAGTTGACGACCGCCCGAGTCATAGCTGAAATTCACCGAAGACCAGTCAGACCCTCGAGTGGCGTCAAGGAAGATATCGCCCGTAACACACTGATTCGGTCCAACTGCGCCATAGTTGCCAAGAGCGGTCGGAACCGCGCTATCGAATGTAACGTCATCTTCGGCTGCCTGTTGCTCATTTGGTGATCCCAGCGAAAAATCGCTCTCCTCGAACGCAGCGTCGGCGATTCCTGTACCACCAGCACAAAAAGACACACTTACATCATCAAGTTGGTCACCTAGAGGAAGCGTGTCCGAATCCGGATCCGGATCGGGCCACGCGATTGCTTGCGAAACTCCGTTGAGCGTTACCGAGACGGTGTCTTCGTCATCGGGTGCCGGGAATGTGAATTTGCATGTACCTGTGCAGGATGTCGGGGCACCTGCTTGCGTGAAATTGACGGTTCGCCGCGCACTGCGGCCCGGCCCTGCTCAACACTCTTCGCATAGAGGACCCTCCTCCTTCCTCGCTGGATCGACGCACCTAAACACTCTGGAAGAAGTATTTACAGATCACTAGCTTCCTTTGGAAGAGCAGACGCTACAGCTGCAACGATCGTCTGGACGCCAAATTGATCTTCGGTCGCGTTGTTCTCAACAAGGTCATTTTCTGGTTCATCCTCGCTGCGATCAATTGGCTGTCCGAGTTCGTCGACCGCGCCGAGCGTGTCATCGACAGCTTCTGGATTTTTCACCTGTGGCGCGCCGCTATTCCATGGTTTGAGGCTCTGAGCAATCTCCGAATAGAACTTGTCGACCAAGTCGAGGACAGACCCAACAAACGAACCTTGACCTTGACCTCGCCTTAAGCCCGTCGGATGGCTGAGGGTCAAATTGAACGACACAACATCAGCTTGTGGATCGGGAAGCAATCTACTTGGATCCTCGAGGGCTTCGGACAAGGAACGGCTTGGTCCCTCGACTCTCGAACGCGCCGCGTGCGCCTTGATTCGGGCATTAGGTGGAGCAGATTTCAATTGTCGGAGAAGCCACGACACTCGTGTTTTTGGACGTCCGGACTGTGGAGCGGTCGTCGTCATGGAGACATCGACGCGTCCAGCTCGAAGATCGACCCCAATAACCAGTGGTCCAACGGCGTCGGGAACAACGAGGCTCCCCTCAAGTCGTCCAATCTTCGCAAGCGTGACTGCTTGTTTTTGCAGTTTGGCAGTCTGGTTTTCTCGATCCTTCCGCGAAATCAACGGATGCACGTACACACCTAGTTGGCGCGAGAGGCGCATCCCCGCGTAGATAACAAGTTGGTTGTACCTAGCAACCACTTCGGTGGTTGCATGATCTGTTGCGCGAAGCGTTTGCAACGCTGCAGCATCGCGAACCGCTACCCAAGATGGCCCCATATCATCGAAATCGATCGCACCAGACTTCTCGTACTCGAGATAGCGAATGAATTCCGACAGTATCCATGCCTGGTCTGGATCCGAGACAGCATGATTAGCGCGTTCAATCAATGCCTCTGTGTGAATGCGACTCCACGACATGTGGTGGAGAGTGACCTTGTTGAGCTTCCGACGAGGAATAGAGACCGGACACTCCCCAGTAATAGTTGCGATCTCATTGCTGATGGTTAGAACCGCGTCGAATCCTTGGGCTCTCGCGATTTCGACATAAGCACCGACTTGTTCAGCCCGAAGACAGTTTCGCCCGGTCTTCACTTCGACCAGGGCCGTCCAAGTGCGTTGACCACGGCGAACTCGAATCAAGCCATCAGGCCGATACTTTTTCTCTCCCAGAGCGAACGGAACCTCGATAAAGGTTTCAATACTCCCTGCTGGCGCTCCAAGCAGGCCGGTGATTGCTCGTCCGAACTCGCGGACCGAAGTAAGCACCGCAAGAAAGGCAGAGCAGCCGCGACGCTCTTGCTCATCAGCGCCACCAAGACCGGTGACAGGAATAAGCCGCGAAGGTTGCCAGGGCTCTTTCACCTCGGGCATCGCGTCCCCTTTTAGTAGGGCCTTCAGAGCAATCTAATTGAGTCCGCGGGACAACTTCCAAAATTCGCTCGCGCCCGTAACACGTCTGAGGCATCGTGGGACATATTCAGATAACCCACACATATGCCCTGCTGGGCCTTGTCAGCGGACCTGAGCGGACAGCATAAGAATCGCTTTCTCCGCCTCGAAGGGAGAGCGGCCTACTCAACCGGTGTAGCTGACTGTGAATCCGTCGCCAGAGGGTGGAGAAGGTGTCGAAAGCACGACGCCGTACTGAACCATTTCCAAGCCGTCGTTCGTTGTCAGATTCCAAGAAGAAAGGCTGATTTTCAGATCTAAAAACGTCACCGATCCGTAGTCAGCGAACGGGGCGAGCGAACCGCTAGACAACGCGTAATCTTCCGCGATCCATTCGGCGGTGTACCCACCAGAATACGAGACGTTCGAAGTCGATCCCTCGTCAGAGAAAGTGGTACTCGAATCCGCTCCCACTCCCCAAGCTTCTCCCGTGACCATCTATCCCGAAAGGCCAGTGGTCAAATCATCCACCCTGGTCGCCCATTGACCACTAGAGATTTGGTACACGGATGCCTCTAGGGATGCTCCAGGTGACACCGCAAGGTTGGAAAAATACAGTTCACCGCTGTTGGGTAAATGTGGAAATTCATCCCACCACGCAATGTCTTGCTGCACTCCATCGACACAATCATTCTCAACGTCGGTTTGAAGTAGAACGCGCCTATACCGAGAGGATAGAGGCGCGACGCTATGGAATAAACATGCCAGGCTCAATAGGGGCAACGGATGATCCGCGCTATACGGCGGCGGTGGCGACTCTCGCTGTCGAAATGCTGATTTCGTCGGATGTTTCACAACTCATTGATCAGTGTGAGTGGCTCGTGCGACGAAAGTGGGATCGACATCCAGGCACGGATCGTACTGGTTATCGGCGGCAGGACCTTTTGAAAGTGGTGGTCACCGCTCTCGACCGCGTCATTCGTCCGAAAGGTCGATTCGGACAAATCGTGGGCCTTTCGTTAGCTCGCGTGAAGTGGTGAGTGGACCCAAGATTGGGTGACGCTCAACCGGCTGGACCTTCAGCGGATCGCTTCGGACCACACCATGTCCCGGAGCTTCTGTGGGAAAGGGAGTTCTCTTCTCGATTTGCCAGCTTCTTTCCTCCGGGTCGACCAAAAGTCGCCCGCTCATTCTGCTCGATAGCGCTCGTCAAGCTGTCTTGGCCTCTGACATGGGACGAGGCGACTGCAGCGATCGGACTTGATCCAGAGACGCTACGTCCCTCGACGTGGTTTCCGGGGTATCTTCAACGCAAGAGGGCTGCATCAAGTATTGATTCTCAACTCGAAGAACTGGCTCGATCGATCGCGATGGGCCCACGCTCAGTCAATTATGCTAAGCGCCACGCTGCATTCGCACATCTGACAGATATCGATGAGGTCAGCTGGGCCAGATTGCGACGTCAGTTCCCCGATTCAATTCGTAACTCGCCTTATCTCCGGTCCAATTGTGCGGCGTGGATCTGGGTAATGCTCACTGGTGGCAATGAGGCTCTTAGTCCCGCGAGTGTCAGCCACCCAGAACTTCACATGACAAGTATGCGCGCGAAATTCAGGAAATATCGTCTGATACTCGTTGCCGATGCGCTCTATACATATGCGGAGGGCCTCCTCCAATGCCATCTTGACGAGTAATTTCGCGTTGACGGCAGTCGGTCAGAAATGCCAGTGTTCTTGCTCTAGCAGAGCCATACTGGGGACACTACGAACGAGGGATCGATGACATGACCGCCACGTCCAACTTCGGAGTCTCGCGCCGAGAAAGTCACAATGCGCAAGCGTTTTACGATCGATTTTCCGCGCCCGAGATCTCAGATGACAAAGTAGTGAACGACTGCACAGTCAAGGACCAGGTCTTTGTGGGCAATTCGACTGACATGATTCAGGTTCCGGACAAGTCGGTGGCGCTCGTCGTGTCCAGTCCCGCGTACCATTCGGGTAAATCGTATGAAGAGGACCTAGGTAGCGGACACGTCCCTGCGACATATCTCGAATATCTCGCTCAACTAACTCAAGTTTTCGAGGAATGCCGACGAGTCTTGGAACCTGGTGGGCGAATCGCGATCAATGTGGCAAATCTTGGGCGCAAGCCGTATCGGTCGTTGTCTGCCGACATCATCCGCATACTCCAGGACGATCTCGGTTTTCTCTTGCGCGGTGAAATCATCTGGCAAAAGGGAGTCGGTGCTTCAGGCAACTGCGCCTGGGGATCATTTATGAGACCGTCCAATCCGGTTCTGAGGGATCTAACAGAGCGGATAATCGTTGCGAGCAAAGGACGCTTTGATCGAGCTCCTGATGTCAAGACGCGCGAAGCAAAGCACATGCCTCACGAGGCGACCATCTCGAAAGAAGACTTCATGGCGTGGACTCTCGACGTCTGGCACATTCCGCCAGCGTCGGCAACCAGGATTGGCCATCCAGCACCCTTCCCGGTCGAACTTCCCCGACGCTTTATTGAGCTCTACACATATAAAGGGGATGTAGTGCTCGATCCCTTTATGGGATCCGGAACGACCGCAGTTGCATGTATTGAAACTGATCGGCACTTTGTCGGTTTTGATGCCGATCAAAGTTACGTCGACCTATCTCTTGAGCGTATTGCAGCGGCACGCAAATCCCGCGAGGATGAGGAAGCCGCGTAAGCCAGCCTCGAGATGATTCTCCCCCTGGAGTCGAAGTTATCGGCGGCTTCAAAAGCACATAGGTATCCTTTAGCGCATGCCCACTGAGAAGTTCTATGAGGGCCTTGCCTTGCCGGAGGCGATTCGCAAGCTCGCAGAACATCACAGTGCGCCGATGACCAGGCATTTTTCACAATACGAATACCAACTGTTACTCACACTTGCTGATCGAGTCGATCGTCCACCTCGCCAGCAACGACTGACTCCAAGCGAAATCAACGAAGTGTGGCAGCGACTCGTCCAGACCTACTCGACGAAGGTTGAGTCATCAGACGGCTCGAGTGTGATCGTCATTCAGTCGATCCCTGAAAGAGCGATCGATTCACTGGCTCGGCGAGACCTCTTGAGCAATTTCCCGGAAGTGGAGTATGCGCGGCGCGTGCCTTCCAGCAGAGATGTGCCAGCAGCACTCGTCGCGTTAGAAGCGGTCGTTGGTGCGAGTCTCGCGTCATTGCGGGAACACACAACATTGGAAGTTGCAGAAGGTGGCGAAACAAATAGCAGTGAACTGTTGGAGGATTTCTTAAGGAACCCATCGCGTGTGCAGGCACTCCTTAGCCCCGCGGACTACGAATTGATGAACCGTGCTCTGTACCAGCGATCTGTCGCGACGGAGCTATCGCCACCGAGCTTCAAGTCAATACAGAAAATTATAAGTGCCGCTGGAGGCGCGTACGTCGGAGTCGGGCAGCATTTTGGTCACCTAAGTCCGGCAGCTTTGATTGAAGTGCCAGGGATGATTGTCCTGATCTATGTGGCTACTGGTGTTGGGCAACGGTTATCCGAAGCGATCGAAGACCTTGGCCGCACAAAGAGGAAACGTTCAAGGAAGAGTCGGGAACGAAGGTAGCGCCAACTCCCTGTTCGTGCCACAGGTGCAAAGTACTCGGCTCAAAGCTGGCGCAAAATGGCTCGCTCAAGACACCCAAAGTCCTGGTACTTGGTGCAGACTGCACAGCTCGTCGACACCCCCGTTCGTTCTTCGACTACCTCGCGCTCTTGCGCGAAGTTCTCTCAGAATGTAAGCGCGTTCTCGAGCCAGGCGGGCGGATAGCCGTAAACGTGGCGAACCTTGGTCGGAAGCTCTTCCGGTCATTGGCGTCTGATGTGACGTCGATCCTTCAGGACGACCTTCATATGCTCTTGCGTGGAGAGATTGTGTGGCAAAAGGGTGACGGCGCAAGCGGGTCGTGCGCGTGGGGCTCGTTCCGCAGCCCAGTGAATCCCGTGATTAGTGACATCACAGAGCGGGTCATTATCGCCTCAGAGGGACGATTTGATCGAGCGCTCGGGGTGACTGAGCGCGCGCGACGGGGTCTTCCGCATGAGAGTTCGCTCACAAGCGATGAGTTCATGGCGGCGACGCTCGATCTCTGGGAGATCGCACCAGAAAGCGCCCGGCGTGTCGATCACCCGGCCACATTCCCCGTTGAGCTCCCCGAACGACTTATCCAGCTCAACACCTTTGTCGGTGAACTTGTGCGCGACCCGTTTAAGGGTTCGGGATCGACGCTCGTCGCTGCTGTGAGAACTGGTCGTCGATACGTCGGTTACGACCTTGAGCAGAGCTACGTCTCCATTCCAAAAGAGCGCGTCGATGCCGAAATTGCGCGCCTCGCCGAGGATTTTGGAGGGCCACGTCAAGATCCGAAGGTCTTGGAGAATGCGCGAAGCGACGAGACGCATCGGACACTCGCGGAAGAGGCCATCGAAGAGTCTGGCTTTGCCATAACGAGACGCAATGTTCGCATTGAAGGTCTAAGAGTTGACGTTGTGGCCGAAGACAAGAGCGGTGTGCCGTGGATCTTCGTCATAACGGGAGCACTCACGGCCGTTCGCGGTGGTCTCTCTCGTACGGAGATATTGTGGCGGGCTCTCGGCGTCGCGTTCGCGCTGGCGAGACGCGGGGTCGGACCCGTTGTGCTCGTGACGTCGCGTCTCCCGAGGCGCTCGAGCGAAGGTGACCTGGCGCTGCGTCTCGGCGGTCCGAGTGTCGTCTTCGATGCGCTTTCGATAGCAAGCGGCGCAAGCAATGAGCGTCTTGCAACGTATGCACATGGTGGGCACGAGAAGAGGCCGCTTCCGGGTTTTTGGAGCGAGGAAGAACTGAGCGCAGACCCCGCGTAGCTGGGTTGTCGAGCCGTCGCTCGTCGAGAGCGAAGCGGAGGCTTTCTGTGCACTGACGAGGGGACCCCTGTTCTCGTGCCAGCCAATGGGGACGACGGCCGCGACCTGGGCCGATCCATTAAAGAGATGAGAGCTATACAATAATTCTGTTTGACAGATGAATCCGCTTACGCGATCCTTAGAGGAGATGAGAACCTACCTAGACACGATCAATGAGAGGGCACGAAGCAAAATGAAAGACATGAGAGAGGACGCCGTTTCCCGATGGGCAATTTCGCGGAGGGTCGACCTGGCCGCTCCCCGGACGAAGTCCACCGTGGGTGCGAGTCGGATTGTGACGACCGATTTCGGACGCCTTTCTATCGGATCGCCGATGTCCGTCGATGCAGGTCAGGCCTTCACGGGCGAGCTGACCGTCGAGGGTCTCGTCGACGTGAAGGTGCCCGTTGTCATCAAGGTCGTTCCCTTCGCGACGAACGCGGTGGAGCTGAGCATGCAAGTATCCGGACGGTTTCCTCGGGTCGGACTGAGCACACGTCGCTACTTCAAGGCGGCGTGGTCCGTCGTCGACGAGCTCTTCCGGGCGATCCGCACCGAGGATCGCGAAGCTTTCGAGGAATTGGAGCTCGCCGCCTAGGCATCGAAGAAGCACGAGCTCGACGCTCGTCGCGCGACCCGCACACGCGCGGGTTTCCCATTCCGACACGACCCGGGCCTGGTCGTTTTCGGCGTCGGGCGGTTCAAGGACAAGCGGGCCACCCCGAACGCGCGAGGAGTTAGTAGGTGCCTTGAACCTTTGCCAAGGCGCCCGATGCGCTCCTTGGCATTGGAGTCTTGATGCGATGTCAAAGCACAAGTGCTGGACGGCTGGCACAGATGAAAGAACTCCCTCCTATTGGCCCGCTCGGTTCCGAAGGTGGACGAAAGACCACCCGGTAAAGGGGGACGATGAGTCCCTGGGCCCGTTAGCAGGTCCTTTGCAATGTGGTGAGTGACAAGAGTCCAGTTCTCGCCTATATTGTGGCTCTGCGGATGCGGAGAGTGGCGGTACCATCATCCACAGTGGTCGGGGCATCCGCCAGCAGGTTGTCAGTGGCGAAGCCGATGACAACCCTGCGGGTGAAGCCGAAGACGCAAAGGATGGCTTGAGTGACTAAGCACGGCACTTCGTCCCGGCGCAACGACCACGTTCTTAGGTTGTCACGCGGCGCTCTTGCACGCTCTCGTCGATGTGGGCGACGACTCGTTTGTCCCGCTCGAGGACAACGGTCTCACTTCAGCCCGGGACCTCGCGAACTGGCGGGGCGAGGAAGCGGACGATGTTGGCCGGAAAAGCGCCGCCTAGGACGGGACCTTGTTCAACGATGCAGCTTGGAACGTGGACGCTTGGAGCTGACACGACCCCACGACCTCTAAGCTTTTAGGTCATCGCCAAGCCGATGCATCTGCCCCGACGAGCCCAATTTGCCATCGTATTCACCGTCCTTGCGGCGGGGTTGAGCATTGCGGATCTGCTCTATCGATATCACGCGAATGGGATCGGCTCCGCTTGGGTGGTCGGGATCATCACAGCCTTTGTGCTTGCGAGCTGGCTGTGGCCGATCGTCATGTACCTGGACGAGACGTCACAAGCCCACCACCTCGGCGAAGGGTTCTTTCTCGTGCTCGTGCTCGTCGCACCCCCGCCCGGTGTTCTGCTCGCATTCTTCGTTGCGACCGTGCTTGCCCAGGCAATTCGTCGGAGACCATTCGTCAAGTCCGTCTTCAACCTGGCGTCGATCATGCTCTCCGTTTGTGCTGGGATCGCGATCGTTCGCGCGCTTGCTCCTCCTCAGAGCCACCTGAGCGCGGAGTCGCTCGCAGCGGGCGCGCTGGCGGCGATCGTGTACTTCGTTGTCAACTCCCTTACGGTCGCAATTGTCATCGCCGCTACTGGGGCCGAACGGGTGCAGAACACTTTGTACGAGGGCTTCGAGATTCGCGCGCTCCTTCTCGCAGCCGCCATTGCGCTCGGGATCGTGGGGGCGATGGCGGTTTCCGCGTATGCGGCGTCGGCCGTCTTTGTGGGGTTGCTCTTCTGGGCGTTTCGTCAGGCCCTTGCGGGCCACTTTCAGGCCCGTCACGATCGGACGCGTCTCATGGGGCTATTCGACGCGACGCTCGATGTACACAAGACGATGGGGGTTAATGAGGTCACCTCGGCGCTCTCGCACGCCGCTTCGTCGCTGCTTCGTTCCCCTGAGGCAACGGTGACGGGCGACGAGCCGCCTCCTGGCGCAATGGCAACACGCATGACGGTGAACGATTCCGATCGCTGGCTCGTACTCAGCGGAAGAAACCGACTCGAGCCCTTTGATTCCGCGGACCGCTCGCTTCTCGACGCGCTCGGGGCGGTCGGATCCGGCGCTTTAGAGAACTCCTCTCTTTATGAGGAGCGTCGCCGTCAGCAGGAAAACCTTGTAGCCATCACGTCGAGCCTCGGCGAGGGGGTGTGCGCGCTCGATTCCTCGGGTCATTTGACGTTCATGAATCCAGCCGCCGAAGAGCTGCTCGGATGGGCGGAAGAAGAAGCCATCAACGAAGGGCATTCATCACCAGACGGCGTATTCGGCTTCCTTGTAGCGCCAGCACTTCGCGCGATGCGTTCGAACACAACGATTCGGAGTGAACGCGCGATGTTCGCTAACCGCAGCGGATCTCAATTTCCCGTTGAATTCACGTGCTCTCCCCTGCGTCCTGGACTCGACATGGAAGGCGCAGTCGTCGCGTTTCGGGATATTTCTGAACGAATCGAATTCGAGGAGCAACTTGCCTATCACGCATTCCACGACGCGCTCACTGGTCTGCCTAATCGCCGCGTGTTCCTCGACCGTCTTCAGCACGCGCTCTCTCGTTCGGCGCGCACCGGAGCAATGCATGCTGTGCTCTTTGCTGATATCGACCGATTCAAGGTTGCGAATGACAGTCTTGGACACCGCGCGGGCGACGAACTTCTCATTGTCATCTCTGAAAGGTTGAGCCATCTCGTGCGTGAAGGCGATACCCTGTCTCGTTTTGGCGGTGATGAATTCACACTCCTTGCCGAAGATGTTGACGACATCAGTGCAGGCGAGGAGGTTGCTTCTCGCATGCTCGAGGTCGTGCGGAAACCCATCACATTAGAGGGCGGGCGCACGGTAACGGCGAGCATAAGTGTGGGTATCGCCCTTGCCACCGCGGGATGCACGCCCGACGACGTGCTGCACGACGCAGATGTCGCGATGTACCAAGCGAAGCGCAAGGGTGCAGATCACTATGAGGTATTTGATTCAAACGCCATGAGCGTCCGATCTGCTGAGTGGGTGGATCTCGAAGTGGAGTTGCGCCACGGGCTCGAAAACCACGAACTCGTTATCCACTACCAGCCGTTGTTCGCGTCCGGCACCCTCGAAATCGTCGGAGCAGAAGCGCTCGTGCGCTGGAATCACCCGGAACGGGGGCTCTTGGATCCCGAGCAGTTCATCAGCCTCGCCGAAGAGACCGGTCTCATCCACCCGCTCGGGCGATACGTACTGCACGAGGCTTGTGACCAGGCGATGATCTGGACAGAACAGCTCGGAGAGCCATTCAACATCTCGGTCAACCTCTCGGCACGACAGTTCCAGTCCCAGGGAATCGTCGAAGAGACCGGGTCGTTTCTTCGTGACTGCGGTATCGTGCCGTCTCAGCTTTGCTTGGAGATAACCGAAAGCGTTGCCCTGCAAGACATCGAGCATTCGATCGCGATCCTGTCGGAGCTCAGTGCTCTCGGAGTACACCTGGCGATCGACGACTTCGGGACCGGGTACTCCTCGTTGAGCTACTTGAAGCGCATCCCCGTCGATGTGGTGAAGCTCGATCGCAGTTTTGTTCAAGGTCTCGACGTCTCCCCTGTGGACGCCGCGATCGTTGCTGCCGTTGTTGACCTCACACGCACGATCGGGATGACCACTGTCGCCGAAGGTGTCGAGACCGAAGACCAGCTTGCGCGGCTCGTGGAGATGGGATGTCCGGTGCTCCAGGGCTATCTGCTCGCTCGCCCTATGCCTGCTGCTGAATTCACTCGCTTTCTCCTCAAGCACATGGCAAGGCGCGGACGCCACACCTTGCCTCTGGCCGCAGGTTCCTGAGGGGCTTCGAAGAATAGGGCGTTGCCTTCGCCTCGACTCTCAAACGCGGCAGTTACTCATCTTTGTCGGCGAAACGACTCACCTAGATGTGGACGGGTGTCTTTTTTTAAGAAGACCCGTTCGATCCCATTGCGCCACGATCATCTGGCAACTTGCGGGCGAAGATTTCCGAAGAAGCTGTGCCGATCGCGGTGTTATCGAGACATTCGTCGTCAGTCGTTTGTTGCGACAAGGACATATCCAACCCCCGGCACGGTCCTGAGCAGTGTTCCGGATGCGTCGCCGATCTTGTGGCGTAACCGATTGATGTAGACGTGGAGATACTGAGATTCTTTTCCATAGGGCTTGCCCCATACCGCGGCGAGAATCATCTGATGGGTGCACACCTTGTCGGCGTGACGCATGAGATAGGCCAAGACATCGAACTCCTTCGAGGTCAGCTTGATTTCCGTGCCACCGAGGCGTGCCTCGTGACGAAGTGCGTCAAGAGCGAGCGCTCCCGCTGTGAGCACCGCCGGTGGCGGCCCTTCGGAATCCGCATTGCGGTGTCGTAGAGCCGTGCGGATGCGCGCTTCGAGCTCTGCCATCCCAAAGGGTTTGGTGACGTAGTCGTCGGCTCCTTCGTTGAGCGCCGTGACCTTTCGGTCCTCGGCGTCGTTTGCAGAAAGGACGACGATGGGAACATCACTCCATTGTCGGATCCTCTTGCACACCGTCAGGCCGTCGATATCGGGAAGACCGAGGTCGAGCACGATCACATCGGGCGCGGCGAGTGCGGCCTGGGATAGCCCCTGTATTCCGTCGGTTGCAACGAGCACGTCATGACCGCTCGCACGTAACCCAAGACGGAGCACCCGCAAGAGGGAGGCATCGTCGTCAACGACGAGAACACGTGCCATGTACTAGCCAGTCGCTCCGTCGTTCTTCACGAAGGGCAACATGAACGCGAAGCGGGCACCGCCCTCGGGGGGATCTTCGACCCAGATCTTCTCGCCATGGGCTTCGATGAACGCCTTTGCGATCGCGAGGCCGAGACCTGCCCGCCCACCGGTGTCGAAGCGCACGAAGGTCTCGAACACGACATCACGCTCTGTCTCGGGGACTCCCGGGCCATGATCGGTCACCGAGACGGTGACGTGATTGGTCCCAGTGCGCTCCGCCGCGACGACGATCGCGCTGTCCTCGGGTCCGTGGCGGTGCGCGTTATCGAGCAAATTCGTCAGCACCTGGGCAATGAGAAGGTGGTCGATGTCGACGGGTGGCAGCGAATCGGGGACGTCTATCTCTACCTTGCGGTCTTCGAGGGAAGGGCGAAGATCACGGACGACTTCTTCGACGAGGTTCGTGAGCGACCAAGGTTCGCGCCGGACCTCGAGGACTCCCGCTTGTATGCGCGTCATGTCCAAGAGGTTGTTGACGAGTCTCGTGAGGCGATCGGTTTGCACGTCGATGAGCCTGTGCATCTCGAAGGTGTCCTCCTCGGGCAGCGCGGCCGTCGGATCGAGCAGTGCGGAGGAGGCGAACTTGATCGTCGCGAGGGGGGTACGTAGGTCATGGGAGACGGCACCGAGCAGCGCGCGGCGGAGACGATCGATCTCTTCAAGGAGCTCGACTCGATGGACGCGCTCGCGCAGCTGTGCACGCTCGAGGGCGAGCGCCAGATGGTTCGCGAGGGTTGGGAGAAGCTCGCGAGCCGAGCGCTCGTCCGGCAGCCCGCGCAGAACCAACAGACCAACGGGCCGGCCAGCCGCAGCGAGGGCGAGCGTCTGGAGGTGTTCTGTCGACGTGAGCGTGCTGAGCGCGACGGGTACGCGCGCGTTCGGCTGCAACTGAACAAGCTCAGCTTCTTCAATGGGAGTCCCGGACGCCGCGACAACTTCGAGACGACCGTCAATAGACATCAAGAGCGCGACACCGCTCAGCTTGAAGGCGCTGTGCACCTCCTCGACGATCGCGTTTCCGAGCTCGGGGATCTCCTTATTGCCAAGGAGGAGCTCGGAGAGCTCGAAGAGGTGGCGCGCATTTGACTCACGGGATTGAGAGGCTGCCCGCGCCTCGTCCAAATTCGCCACGACTCGCGCCACGAGCACCATGACGACGACGTAGACGCCGAGCGCAACCCAATGCTGCGCACTGCCGATGGACAAATTCCAATACGGGGGGATGAACGCGAGGTCATACACGAGGAACCCCGACACCACGCTCACGAGGCCGGCGATGAACCCACCGGTCACGACGCCCACGACGATGGGGATAACGAGCACGAGTGCGGCCGTCGCAATGTCGAGGTGGCTCCGAAGCGGGAGCATTGCTGCTCCGAGCGCGACGGAGGTGGCGACACCCACAGCGGAACCAGCAACCCTTCCCATCATGGAGACATTGTCGTCTCTGTATCTAATGCGCGCTCCGCGACGGCCCATCTGTTTAGGTGGTTTTTAGCTTCTCCGGCTTTCATTTAGGTCATTTTTAGACCGGCCGGATACATGATGGCCGCATGGCTGACTTCCTCGCCGTCGTGGGCATTGTCGCCTTCGCGGTGGTGATGCTCGGGCTGATCTGGGCGCTCGAGCGAGTATGACCGACGTCCAGGGCATCCTCCTAGCCCTATCCATCATCGTCTTCATCTACCTGGGCGTGGCCATGTTCAAGCCCGAGTGGTTCTAGATGGGCTTTTTCTGGACCATCGTCGTCCTCGTCATCGTCCTTGGCATCACCTGGCGGTACCTGGGCTCGTACATGGCTGCCGTCTTCGACGGCCGGGTGCACTTCTTCGCCTGGGCAGAGCGGCCCTTCTACCGGCTGCTCGGGACGAGCCCCGAACACGAGCAGACCTGGAAGCGCTACGCCGGCTCCCTGGTGATCTTCTCCGCCGTGTTCGCCGGCATCGGCTATCTGCTGCTGAGGATTCAAGGGTCGCTGCCGCTCAACCCGCAGCACCTAGGCGCCGTGCCGCCGGCGCTCAGTTTCAACACGGCGGTGTCGTTCCTTACGAACACGAACTGGCAGAACTACGGCGGCGAGGAGGCGATGTCGTACTTCTCCCAGATCGGCGTGCTCACCGTGCAGCAGTTCGTGAGCGCAGCGGTCGGGATCGCCGCGGCGATCGCCATGGTGCGGGGCTTTTCCCGCCGCAAATCCCCGACGATCGGGAACTTCTGGGTGGACATCACCCGTTGCATGCTCTACATCCTGCTCCCGATCGTGTTTCTCGCTGGCATCTTGATCGTCGGCCAGGGCGCCGTGCAGACCCTGGCCGGCACGGTCACCATCCATGACTCACTGAACGGCGTCACTCAGACCATCGCCCGAGGCCCCGCGGGGTTCATGGGCACGATCATGCAGCTCGGGACGAATGGCGGTGGGTTCTTCGACGTCGACCTGGCCCATCCCTTCGAGAACCCAACAGCTCTCACGAACTTCGTCTACATCTGGCTCACGCTCTCCATCCCGTTCTCTCTCACGTACACCTTCGGCAAGATGGTGAAGAGCATCCGCCACGGCGCTGCCCTGCTCGGGGTCATGGTGATCCTCTTCGGCTCGTGGGTGGCCTTCACGAGCTACTCCGAGCACACGAACAACCCCGCGGTCCTCGCCGCCGGTGTCCACTCCACGGTTGGCAACACCGAGGGCAAGGAGGTGCGCTTCGGCGACACCACGAGTGCCCTGTTCAACGTCTCGATGACGCAGACCTCTGACGGCGCCGTCGACAGCGCCACCGACTCCTACAACCCGATGGGCGGCTTCGGTCCGCTCACCGGGATGATGCTCGGCGAGGTCACCCCTGGCGGGGTGGGAAGCGGTATCTACACGCTCCTCATCTACGCCATCATCGCCGTTTTCATCGGCGGATTGATGATCGGGCGAACGCCGGAGTTCCTGGGGAAGAAGATACAGGCCAAGGAGGTGAAGCTGGCCGGCCTCGGGTCGCTCGTCATGCCGCTCATCGTGCTCATCTTGACGGCGATCGCGGTGTCGATCCACGCCGGGCGAATCGGGCCGCTCAATTCCGGTCCCCACGGGTTCACCGAGATCCTCTACGGGCTCACTTCGCAAGCCAACAACAACGGGTCGGCCATGGCCGGCCTCAGCGGCAACACCGCTTTCTACAACGTCGTCGGCGCCGTCGACATGTTGATCGGCAGATTCGGCATCCTCATCCCGGCCCTTGCGCTGGGCGGGTCCCTGGCGGCGAAGAACGTGGTTCCGGCCTCAATTGGGACCTTCCGCACCGACAACGCCATGTTCATCGGGCTCGTCATCGGCGTGATCTTGATCATCGGTGGCCTGACCTTCTTCCCCGCAGTTGCGCTCGGCCCGATCGTCGAGCAGCTGAGCCATGGAAGGTTCTTCTAGATGGAGACCAACAAGATGAACGACTCCGTGTCAGGCGGGCGCGGCGCCACGGCTGTTCAGGAGAACGCGCCCTCCCAGACAATCGCCCACGGTGTGGCGGAGGCTCGCAGCCTGTTCGACAGCCAGATCCTGGCCCTGGCGCTCGTCGGCGCCTTCAAGAAGCTCGATCCCCGCGTCCAGGTGAAGAACCCCGTGATGTTTGTGGTCCTCATCGGCACGGTCGTCACCTTCATCGAGGCGATCGCACACGGCGGCAAGTTCGCCTGGTTCATCACGGTCTGGCTCTTCCTCACCGTCCTCTTCGCCAATTTCGCCGAAGCGATGGCCGAAGGCCGGGGCAAGGCCCAGGCGGAGACGCTGCGGCGGATGCGCACGGAGACCGAGGCTCGCCGCCTGAACCCCGACGGCACCGAGAGCCGCGTCGCGGCGGTCGACCTCGTGAAGGGCGACCGCGTGGTCTGTGAGGCCAACGACCTGATCCCCTCTGACGGAGACATCGTCGAAGGGATCGCCTCGGTCGATGAGTCGGCGATCACCGGCGAGTCCGCGCCGGTCATCCGCGAGTCCGGAGGTGACCGTTCAGCCGTTACCGGTGGCACCAAGGTGCTTTCCGACCGCATCGTCGTCGAGATCACCGCCGAGCGCGGGCGCACCTTCCTCGACCGCATGATCACCCTCGTCGAGGGCGCCAACCGTCAAAGGACGCCGAACGAGATCGCTCTCACGATCCTGCTCGCCGTCTTGACGATCGTGTTCATTCCCGTGGTCGTCACGCTCCAGCCCTTCGGGCACTATGCGGGTGCGACCGTGTCGATCGTCATCTTGGTCTCCTTGCTGGTCTGCCTGATCCCGACGACGATCGGAGCGCTGCTCTCGGCGATCGGGATCGCTGGGATGGACCGTCTCGTGCAGCGCAACGTGCTGGCGATGAGCGGTCGGGCTGTCGAGGCCGCGGGCGACGTCCAGACCCTTCTGCTCGACAAGACCGGCACGATCACCCTCGGCAACCGCATGGCCTCGGCGTTCATACCGGCAGCCGGTCACGGCGAGGAGGAGCTCGCCGAGGCCGCGCAGCTCGCCTCGCTCGCGGATGAGACCGCGGAGGGCCGCTCGATCGTCGTGCTCGCGAAGGAGCGTTTCAACATCCGCGAACGCGACCTCGGCGAGAGTCGCGAGTTCATCCCCTTCTCGGCGACGACGCGCATGTCGGGTGTCAATTTCGACGGCCGCCAGATCCGAAAGGGCGCTGCGGACTCGGTCCGACGCTGGGTGACCGAGCTCGGCGGCGAGGTGCCCGCGGGTCTCGACCAGATCGTCGAACAGATCGCCCGAGCCGGCTCCACCCCCCTCGTCGTTGCCGACGGCCCGATGATTCTCGGTGTCATCGAGTTGAAGGACGTCGTCAAGGAGGGCATTCGCGCGAAGTTCAACGAGATGCGCCAGATGGGCATCCGAACGATCATGATCACCGGTGACAACCCGCTCACCGCCGCAGCGATCGCGCAAGAAGCTGGTGTCGATGACTACCTCGCCGAGGCGACGCCCGAGGCGAAGATGGCGCTCATCAAGTCCGAACAAGAGGGCGGGAAGCTCGTCGCGATGACTGGCGACGGGACGAACGACGCGCCCGCCCTCGCCCAGGCCGATGTCGGCGTGGCGATGAACACCGGCACGACCGCGGCCAAAGAGGCCGGCAATATGGTCGACCTCGACTCCAACCCGACGAAGCTCATCGACGTCGTCGAGATCGGAAAGCAGCTCCTCATCACACGCGGCTCGCTCACGACCTTCTCGATCGCGAACGACATCGCGAAGTACTTCGCCATCATCCCCGCCCTGTTTGTCGCCACCTACCCGCAGTTGAACACGCTGAACATCATGAAGTTGCACAGCCCGCAGAGTGCCGTCTTGTCGGCCGTCATCTTCAACGCCCTTGTCATCGTCGCGCTGATCCCGCTCGCGCTTCGCGGAGTGAAGTTCCGAGCGACCGGCTCGGCGGCGATACTTCGCCGCAACGTCTGGATCTACGGCGTCGGCGGAGTCATCGCGCCGTTCATCTTCATCAAGCTCATCGACCTCATTCTCACGGCGTTGCACGCCTACTGATGGAGAACCGCTAATGCTCACCAACCTCCGCCGCGCAATCATCGCGATCGTCGTCTTCACGCTCTTCTTTGGGTTCGTCTACGCCTTTGCCGGCACGGGAGTTGCCCAGCTCTTGTTCAGGCACCAGGCGGACGGGTCAATCACGGCCAACGGCTCCACCCTGATCGGACAGAACTGGTCCGACACCGTCTGCCCGGGACATCCCCTTGGCAGCTGCGTGTTCCAGGGTCGGCCCGACGATCTCGGCCCCTACGCCGCTGAGCCTACGGCGAAGTCGCCGGTGTCTGGGGGCGACAACCCCCTCGAAGCCTGCAGTTCTTCGGCCGCGAGCTCCTGCGTGTCTGGCGAGTCCGCGGCCACCAACCTCGGCCCGCGCTCCAAGGTCCTGCTGGCAAACACGAAAGCGCTCGTGGCGTACTGGCGGGCGCGGGGAGTCGACCCCACACCCGATCTCGTGACAACCTCGGGCAGTGGCATCGACCCCGACATCACCCCTCAGGACGCGATTGCCCAGATCCCGATGGTCTCCAAGGCCACGGGCATCTCCCCGTCGGCCCTCGACAAGCTCATCGCAAAGGAGACCCAAGGTGAAGAACTGGGCTTCCTCGGCAGCCAGTACATCGACGTCCTCCAGCTGAACGAGGCTCTCGCCGCACTGCACTGAGCGCGTCGGTCTCTCTTTGCCGGCGGCGCACGCGACCTCCTGACCCCGCCCCAGGGGAAGCCAAGGTCCGGGCGTCGCCGGCATCTCGCCGATAGAGCGTGCCTCACGGTGACGCCCCTCCAGAACATGGAGGAAGTGCGAGGGCCCTGTCTTTTCGGGTGACCTCGCATTCATCTGTCGCGCGCCCATATCCTCGTCCGGGCGGAAAGACAAGCGACACAATGGACGGCGAAAGACCCAATAAATGGCACGGTATTTACTCGGTGGCTTGTTCACGACCACTTCCGACCTGCGCTGCTACCCGCTATCTCGGAGGGGCTTCACTTTCAAGAGCGGGGGTATTTCACTTTGACAAAACCGTCGCCTGACTAGGTAGTTGATCTCTCTTCTCCGTGTTTCCGCGCGCACCCACGCCCGCAAAGCGCGAATGATTTCTTGCTGACCTGGCTGTTCGCGCAACTCGACCAGGGAGGATGTTGCAGCAGAAAACTTCTAGTCGAGATCCTGAAACCGAGATGGCATGGCGGAGCTTTCAAACTTTGTCACCCTCCCCACGGCTAAAGCCAGGGGATTGCGCTCGGCGGTTGGTCAGAATAAACCGACAAGTGTTTCCGCTGGTTCGTGTGTCAGGATATTCCGACTTGTTACACTGAACTGCTATAATGTCAGGATATGGTGACAACTAAGGACCACCGAATTTATGCCGGGGATTCCTTCGGGAAGGCTCTTCAACACTTCCGGGAAGAGCACGGTTTGACCCAGGGAGAGCTGGCCAGTCGCGTCGGTCTGTCTCGGCAATACATCAATGAGCTTGAAAACGGCACTGGCACCGAGCGGCTCGATCGTCTTGTTCGGGCATTCAAAGAACTGGGTGTTCGAATCAAAGTTGGGCCGGAGGATTGGTGACGTCCCCTCCAAGCAAACTAAACGTCTGGTTTGAGGGAATTGCTGTCGCTGTGATTTCTCGTCAACAGAAACGTGGGTCTGTGCAGTTGTCGTGCCAGTACACGGCCGAAGCGATGAACAGGTTTGAACCGGGGACTCCGCTGCTCTCCGTATCGATGCCAATCCAAAGCCGCCCGTACGGGCATTCGACAACAATTCGATTCTTTGATGGCCTTCTTCCCGAGGGACAAGCCCGGGCAATGCTCGCCTACGGCTTCGGTCTTGGCTCCGAAGACACGTTTGGCCTTCTAAGTGAACTTGGTCGAGACAGTGCCGGGGCTATGGTCATCACACTCGATGGGGAAGTACCACCAAAGCGACCGACGAAGTATCTGGCTCGTCCGGTTACTGATGAGGAAGTGGCAGATCGCATAGACCAACTCCGGTCATTCCCGCTCGGGGTTGACAAGGAAGTTCGGGTGTCGCTCGCTGGCATGCAAGAAAAGCTTCTCCTGACAAAACTCGACGCGGGATGGGGATTGCCAATCAATGGAGCTCCATCGACGCACATACTGAAGCCCGAATCGTTGATGCTTCGTGGTGCTGTGAATAACGAGGCATTTTGCATGCGGCTTGCGCGTAACGCCGGGATATCTGTCGCCAGTTGCGATCCCGTTGTTTTTGGAAAGCGCAATGTCCTTATTGTTGAACGATTCGATCGACACGTCGCTGACGATGGTTCGGTTTATCGGCTCCACCAAGAGGACATGTGTCAAGCCCTTGGGAAGTCGGCGAAATATGAAGAGGCTGGCGGTCCGACTCTGCACGAAATTGCCAAGCTTCTTCAGCGGTATGGCCACGATGCAGATTTGGAACACCTCGTTGAGCTTGTCACTCTTCATGTCTTTCTTGGCAATGCGGATGCTCACGGGAAGAACTACGGCTTATTGCACTCGAGGGATGGTGCAATTTCGCTGGCGCCTGCCTACGACGTGATGTCGACAATCGTGTATCCCGATGTCAGCGCTATCGCAAGTATGTCAGTTGGCGGAGAAGCGAAGATTGATGCGATCACGGTCGGCGACATTGAAGACGAAGCAACCCGATGGGGTTTCTCACGGCGTCGAGCTCGCGAGATCGTCCTGGATGTCAATGATCGATTGGTATCGGCCATTGATCAAACCGCTGGGGAGATCTCTCCAAGCGATGACATGAGCGAACTGCTCGCTGCGAGGAAGTCGGGTGTCCTTTCTCAACAGGATCGTTGGATAGCCGAGAATCTCATCAGTGTTTCTCTTGAGTCGGCAGCGCGGTCGGCCGGAGCGAGCCATCAAGAACTACCAGACGGGCCAATGTGCGCGGCAATAACTCATGCCGGGAACCCATGCCCCTGGCACGCACTTCCTGGCAAGCGGTCTTGTGGTCATCACAACGATTGAGGTTCCTTGGACCTTTCGTGCCACTGGATTTAGCTCAGCAAACACGGCTGGTCGTTGACTCTTCTCCCGAAGGACCCCTGACCAAGTAGTTCTCTACGCCGGCCAAGCCGGCGTAGAGGCGCGTGGGTCGTGAGCCAGGAAACGCACTTAAGAACGCGGCATCTCCGAAAACGGGCTTTCGCGGGTCGCTGAGCGGACCAAATCAGGCAAAAAACCACGGATGTCGCTGTCCAACATCTAACTCGTGAACTTATTCGAGTTAGATAGTGAACAAACCACTCGGTGGCTTGTTCACCACCACTCCTGACCTGCGCTGCTACCCGCGATCTCGGAGGGACTTCACTTTCAATCGAGGGGGTATTTCACTTTGACAAAACCATCCTCTGAACCGGTAGTTGATCTCCCTCCACCGTTTTCCTGCGCAGAACAATGCCTGCAAAGCACGAATGGTTTCTTGCTGGACCAGCTGTCCGCGCAACTCGACCAGGGAAGATGTCGCAGCGGAAAACGGCGGGTCAAGATCCCAGTGCCCAGCGGATAGCGCTGCTTTCGGCACTCAGCACCTGAGAGCCCGGCGGCGAAAATTGTGCCCTTCGCATTCAAAATTGAGGAGCGGGCAAGTTAGACAAATAGGTGTCTAGCTGCCACTGTTGTTACAGCCGAGGGGTATAATAGATAACGATATGGACATCATAGTTTCTGCCCCCGAAGCAGCTCGGGCTTTAGACACGACCCTTCCGAGGGTCCACCGATCAATGTCGCGGCTCGGGATTGGGGCGTCCGTATGCGGCCGGCTGAGGCTTACTGGTGCCGAGTTTCGGCGTTTGTCAGAAGAGCTCGGTTATGCCCCAGTTCGAGATGAGCTCAACCGGGAACAGATGTTTGTCCTCGCTGCATTACTCCAGCACTCTCTCGGGCTGCGCTCTGCCCGTGCAGTAGCCCGGGTCGCCGGTGTCAGTCCCACGACAGCGGCACGAGCGCTCGTTCGGCTCGAAAACGGCGGATACGTCGTGCACCCGATTAGGCGAATTATCGAGGGGGCGGTCAAAGACGTTAAATTGTGGGAGATCGACTGGACATCGCCGGCGTGGCAATCAGTCGAATCGGACGTTCGTCGTACCGTTCCGCCCGTCGGAGTAGCGGATACCACCTCCTCGACAGTTCCCGCTCGCCTCGACCATCTCTTCTGGAACGTTGATCGCTCGACACTCGACACCGAGAAAGACGGTGCTTTCATTGCGCTTCGCATTATCGGTTCTTCTGATCTCCAAGCTTTG
>Ga0181532_10000269_pt1 | contig 55433 bp, 43 predicted proteins | sample PEATcosm2014_Bin_33_FD_119768 | JGI IMG/M metagenome (GOLD analysis project Ga0181532, IMG submission 119768) | Peatland microbial communities from MTU Mesocosm Facility, Houghton, MI, USA - PEATcosm2014_Bin11_30_metaG | ecosystem: Environmental > Terrestrial > Soil > Wetlands > Peat | place... | reverse complement strand
GGAAAAACGAGGGCGGACAGGAAAAAAGGCTTGCAAATCCGGCCGGTGGGAAGATAATCACAAAAACGGCAAAAAACAGTTCATTTACGCCATGAACCACAAATCAAATGGGAAATCCCGGATTAACTGAAAAAACACCCTTATGAATGATCTGAATCCTTCCCGAAAGCTGACTGCGTGGACGCGCGCTGGTGTTTATCTGTTCCTGATCGCTGGTTTACTGGCTCAGGTGATGCCAATGCACGCACAAAACCCACCGACGTATTTATTTCAGATTGATGCCTCTGCCTTTCCCGGCGGATTTAACCCCTACCCCTATTTCGTGGCGCTGGACAGCAGCAACAATGTTTATGTGACCGACGATAATAACAACCGCGTTGTGAAGTTCGACAGCAGCGGCAATTATCTGGCGCAATGGGGTAGTGGCGGAACCGGCAACGGCCAGTTTGAAAACCCCTCCGGTGTTGCAGTGGACAGCAGCAACAATGTCTATGTGGTGGACAACTCTAATTCTCGCATTGAGAAATTCGGCAGCAATGGCAATTATCTGACGCAATGGGGCACTTATGGCACTGGCAACGGCCAGTTTGATCAATCACAAGGCATTGCCGTTGACAGCAGCAATAATGTTTATGTGGCTGACTCTGGAAACGCCCGCATTGAGAAATTCGACAGCAATGGCAATTATCTGGCGCAATGGGGTAGTTTGGGAAGCGGCAACGGCCAGTTCAATTTCCCCAATGGTGTTGCGGTGGACAGCAGCAATAATGTCTATGTGGCTGACAACAGCAACAACCGGATACAGAAGTTCGACAGCAGCGGCAATTATCTGACGCAATGGGGCACTTATGGCACCGGCAACGGCCAGTTCAATGGTCCCGAAGGAATCGCGGTGGACAGCAGCAACAATGTCTATGTGGTAGACACTGGAAATGCCCGCATTGAGAAGTTCACCGGCAATGGTTACTATCTGACCCAATGGGGCAGTGGCGGCAGCGGCAACGGCCAATTCGACTTGGTGTCTGGCATCGCGCTGGAAAGCACTGGGAACCTTATTTATGTAGCTGATTATTATAACTATCGGATTCAGGTTTTCGTCAACAATGGAACTATCGTTCCGCCCATATTTACCAGCCAACCCGCGAGCCTAACTGTTCCGACTGGCGTTAATGTAATTTTTGGTTTTAGCGTCGTTGGCAAAGAGCCGTTTGCCTACCAGTGGATTTCCAATAATGTCGCCGTGTCCGGCGGAACGAATGCCACCTTCACGCTGACGAATGTCAGTCTCTCCGACTCCGGCAGCACTTACTCGGTGCTGGTCACCAACAGCTATGGCAGCGCTTTAAGCAGCAATGCTATGTTGACCGTTTTGCCGGCGGTAGCCCTGACCCAGCCCGCCAGCAGCATCACTACCACCAGCGCGGTGCTGAATGGTTCGGTCACGGTCGGTTCAGACGAGACGGTGGTGTGGTTTGAATGGGGGACAGATACTAATTATGGAAATATCGCAGACGAAACCATTGTGCCGGGCAACAGCGGTAGCAACAGCATCAGCGCGGTCTTGAACGGACTGCCCGGAAATGTTTATCACTATCGGATTGATGCCGCGAATGATTTTGGAATTGTTTATGGCAATGATGTGTCCTTCACAGTGGGCCTGGCTCCCACCGCAACGACGCTTGCTGCGATTAACAGCACAAATGGCACGACCTTTAATGCCTCGGTCAATCCCAATGGCTGGGACACGACTGTTTATTTTCGTTGGGGAATCACAGCCATTACCAATTCGACGCCGGTCATGGATGTGGGCGCGGGTGCCACCCCATTAAATGTCAGCAGTCTCATCACCGGCCTGGCTCCGGCCACTCGATACGTTTTTCAGGTGGTGGCTTCAAATTATCTCGGCACAGTTTATGGGGCAGAACTTGCTTTCTTTACTCCTCCGTTTACCAGCGCACCGCTGGAGCAATGGCAATCGGTTGCCTGCTCGGCAGACGGCACAAAAGTGGTGGCCGGCGGCCCGCTATGGACTTCAACCAATTCAGGCGCTACTTGGATCAACTCTAATTCGATCTATGCGGAGGGAGTGGCCTCCTCCGCCGATGGCACGAGACTGATCGCAGGAGTTTATGGAGGATCCATTTACATTTCGACCAACTCGGGTGCCACTTGGGCACGTGCTACTATTGCACCCGGCGCAAGTTGGAATTCGGTTGCCTCCTCAGCGGATGGCACCAAGCTGGCGGCGGTGGCTGAAGGTTCGGGTGTCTATACGTCAACCAATTCCGGCGTCAATTGGACCCACCAAACCAACGGGCTCCTGCCATATACGAGCTTTACCTATGTTGCCTCCTCGGCCGACGGAAGCAAACTGGTGATAGCAGCGAACAACAATCCGCTCTTTACTTCCACAAATTTTGGAGTCAATTGGACCAAGGCCACCAACGCGCCGACGGCGGACTGGTATTCGGTCGCATCGTCAGCGGATGGCAATACATTGCTGGCATGCGCTTACAATAATGGTAATGTCTATCTCTCCACCAACGCAGGCGTGATCTGGACCAAGAGCAGCCTGCCCGCAAATGACTGGAACAGCGTCGCGGAATCAGCGGATGGAATAAAAATGGTTGCTCTGGCCAATAATAATTCACCTGCCTTTGGGACAGGAAACGGCGGCATTTATACTTCGACAGATTCCGGAACAACCTGGGTTTCCAACAACGTGCCCAGTTGGTCGTGGACTTGTGCCGCTATGTCTGCCGATGGCAATGAAATCATTGCAACCATCGGTGGTGCGTCACACACCGGCACCATTTACGTCTCGCAAACCACGCCCGCACCGGTCTTGAACCTGTCGGCTTCGGACAATGTCATTTCCTGGATCATTCCGTCCTTGGATTTCACCTTGCAGCAAAGCCCCGATCTGTTGAACTGGACGGACGTGACGAACCCGCCCGTGCTCAACCTCACGAACCTGCAAAATCAAGTCGTCCTGCCGCCGCCGGACGGAAACAGTTTCTTCCGGCTTATGCACTGAAATAGCCATGAAAACCATCGGCCAATATTGGAAGCGCAAGAATGCCCGTTGGTATTGCCTGTTTAGCTTTTCTTGGAAAAAACTTGAGTCCCGCGCTGCCAGCAAATTGTTGACCAATTGGCTTGAAGATGAACGATGACCCGCCAACAATTTTGGAGCCGGTGAACACGCATAGAGGTACCGTCTTTACTGTAACGCTCGCACCTGGCGACGTTCGCTATATTCGCGCGGAGGAATTCTTTAAAACGGATGTCGAGAAACTGATCGCACAAATAAAGCAATTAGCGCCATGCCCAACGATTAGAGAACCCGATTCTCCATTCTACGACTCCTTTTCCCTGAAGACCAAACAGGGTAGATGTCGTGTCACCACTCAAATCTTCAGCCGACTAATTGAGGGGGAATCATGGGATGTGCGACTGCGCTTGTACCACGCTGTTGGTCAGATGGTGGTGAATGAAGGGATGCCAATTTCAACGAGCTTGCCAATGCCCTGCCCAGTTTCTGCACTCGTTTAATTGAATCAATCTCTCAAACCATGTCGGAAAAGTTTACAGTTTGAGGTCTCCAATGATGTTTGCATTGGTCTTCTCTCAGCATTTTCTCCAATAACCTTCTCCCAGCATCTTCTCCATTGACCTTCTCCCATGATCTTCACGGTGAGACTTTGAGACTTGAGACTTGAGACTGGCGGGGTGGTTGGGCGGTCCTGACAAATGGCTGGTAAAATCTGTATCTCGGTTCAAATCTCAAATCTCCAATTTGAAATCCCCCACGGTTGTCTCCACTGCCTTTCGTTCAATCAGCCTCTGCTCCCCCTGGTAGGGCGAGACTCCGTCGAGCCGTGACTGAAGTGTCAGTCCCGCATAATCGCACATTATCGTATCCTTTTCTGCATCACGTCTCAGGTTCGCCAGGCAACCCGCCGCACCCTCGTTCAATCGTTTGGCAATCCAGTTCAAAGTCAATTCGCGCCAAAAAACACAAATCCTCAATGAAATATGTGGTTATGCGGGCTTGACCAATTTAAGATACCGACGATTTCAGATGAAAAGAACGTCTTGTTAAAACATCGAACTGATTCAGCCGACACATTTACACATCGACTCGCTCCCACTCCGCCATGTCCTTCCACTCTACACTGCCGTTCAAATACAAAACTAACATTTCTGTGGTCTCATCTTTCCCACACGGTTGTTTTGCCTTCAAATGATGATAAGTGTCACCGTCTTGGTATTCAAGAAAAAACCCAGCCTTTCTACGACCAGTGACTTTGATAAACGTATTCTTGTCGCTCTTGCCTATTTTGATAAATTGAGCATTCGCATCCGTAGTTAAACATGACAACATCGGTGCAATATCCTTCTCTTGTGCAATTACATGCGGTGTCCAGAGTAAAGTGTAGTGTTCACCGATATTGATTGCGTATCTGTCTTCTAGTCGTTCAGCTTCTTCAATTTCCATTTCCAATGCTCTATTGGCCGCCTCCACCAATGAAATTGTTCTACTGTGCTTCACAAAGGCGATAAAAGGTGTACCATAGCCGGAAACCAGTAATATCCACATTCCGCGCAGAGTCATCTGGGCGTCCGGATTAAAACTAGCATATACCATGAAGCTCAGTAAAACTAAGGACATGAGTATTGAGAATCCGACAAGTATTCGTTTATAAAACGGATACCTCGCACTTATTACAAATCCAATAGGAAACGCATAAGTATTCTTCGTAACTTCTACCTTCCTCTTGTACAGCTTAGTGTGTTCTTGCTGCAGATCTTTAATGCGGTCTTCAGTATATGGAACCAACTCAAAAATATAGAAGAGCGCATTTATTCCAAATGCGATTTCAAGCACAGTATCAAAATCCGCAATTTTTACCATAAGGGTCAAGCCCGCATAACCATATATTAATTGTTGTCGTTTCTGTACGGCGCAGCAGGTTCGCCAAGGAACCCGCCGCACCCCGTTCAATCGTTTGGCAATCCAGTTCAAGGTCAATTTGCGCCAGAGAACATAAATCCTCAATCAAATATGTGGTCATGCGGGCTTGACCCCCCCGTACATTCGCTGTCCAAAACACGGGCTGCGAGAAGGCGGTTGACATCCGCTTCCATTGGGCGAACATTCGCCGCAAATGATCTCGGCACGAAAGCGACTCTGTCTCGAGGGGAGTGTGGGAATTTGGATTCCATTGGCTGCATTACTACTCGGAAATGTCCAGGCCACACATGCTGCCGACTATGTTCCACCGCCGGGAGACACATGGGCGACGCATACGCCGGAGCAGGAAGGATTCGACGCTGCTAAGTTGAAGGTTGCCATTGATTTCGCGGTCCAGCATGAAACGACGGTTGCGCCCGAACTTGCGAAGGTTATCGATCCGCGCGACCAACGCATCACTGTTCCGCTGGACTTCGCCAAGGAGCCATTTTCCGCTCCCATAGGACCGCTCACGCCGCATGTTCCCGCAAACGGCATCATCATCCGTCATGGCTATATCGTGGAGGAATGGGGCGACACGCACGCCGTGGACATGACACATTCGGTGACCAAGACATTTCTCTCGTCCGTGGCGGGCGTGGCGTTCGACCAGCACATGATTCGCAGTGTGGACGACCGTGTCATTGACTATGTGCAGCCGACGTCGGATTTCATGTTGGAGCACAATCAGCCGATCACGTGGGACCAAATGCTGCGACAGACATCCGGATGGGTCGGCACGATGTGGGGCAAGCCATGGTGGGCGGACCGGCCGGGCAAGAACCCGTGGGACGAACTTGCGGCGGGACCGCCGCCGGTCGGCAAGGCGTGGAAATACTCCGATGTGCGCGTGAATGCCTTCGCGCTGGCGCTCACTTATTTATGGAAGCGCCCGTTGCCCGAGGTGCTCAAGCAATATGTAATGGATCCGATTGGCGCATCCCAAACCTGGCACTGGGAAAATTATAGCAACGCTTGGGTGACGATTGAGGGCAAACGAATCCCGGTGCCGCCTGGCGGAGGGCATTGGGGCGGCGGGATGTTCATCTGCTCTCGTGATCTGGCGCGGATGGGCTTGCTGGGCCTCCACAATGGCAATTGGGACGGCAAGCAAATTCTGTCCGAGCAATGGGTCAAGATGGCGCGGACTCCGACCGGACCCAAGCCCGACTATGGTTATATGAACTGGATTCTAAACACCGGCCAAAAGTCGTTTCCGGCGGCGCGCGCCGACAGCGTCGCCTACATCGGCAGTGGCGACAACGTCGTGTTCATAGACTATGAGCATGACCTGGTGGCCGTATTCCGCTGGATTGACCATAAGCAAGTGGCGGAGCTGGTGCGTTTGCTACTCGCCGCTGTAAATAGCTAGAGGCAGCCACTCAGCCCATGCCAATAAACGGCCCGTCCGCGTCACCGGCACGATGCGGTTCAAAATGAGTTTCCACAAGCCGTCCGAGTCGTCCGACCAAAAAAAGAGCACCGTAAACGGGTCTAAACGGGCCAGTCCCGCATAATCCCGCATCATCGTTTCCTTTCCGTGCCGCACCGCAGCTTGGCCAGGCAACCCGCCGCACTATGCATCGGAAGACCCTGTTCCCTGACTCCGTCCATTGTCAATTGCCAACTGTCCATTGTCCTTTACCTCTCGAGCTTCTGCCGATCGCCTTTGCGGCGTTGCGCGAGTTCCGAGGCCATCCTGAAATCCGGGTTCCTCGACAACAACCTGGTTAGATTCCCACTTTGCAGCAGAGGGCGCGCACGTTGGAAGTCAAGGGGCATGGATCAGGATTCATCGGTGCGAAAGCCGATGCGCCGTCTTGGAGGATCGGGCGGAGTCATGAGTTGGCGGATGGCGTCAAAAACCGATTTAAACTGGGAGTCGTACTTGGCTTCCAGGGCGGCCAGCTTGCGGGCCAGATCGGCGTTGGTGAGGAGCATTTCACGCAGCCGCACGAATGCGCGCATGATGGCGATGTTCACCTGCACCGCCCGCGGACTGCGCAGCACGCTGGAAAGCATGGCCACCCCTTGCTCGGTGAAAGCGTAAGGCAGGCTGCGGCGGCGTCCGCCCCAGTCTCTTGAAATGCCAATTTGGCATTTCAAGGCCTCGTGTTCCTCAGCGCTTAATTGGAACATGAAGTCGTCGGGGAAACGGTTCGCATTGCGTTTGACGGCCCGATTCAGCGCGCTGGTTTCGACACCGTAAAGCTCGGCGAGATCGTAATCGAACATGACCCTGAGGTTGCGGAGCAAAAAGATGCGCCTTTCGGCCTGAAGTGCAAGGACGTCAGTTTTCATGTGATGGCTTGATTGACGTAAAATTGAAGCAGCCGACGCAAAAGTCGGCCCGTTCGGACACGAGAAAGGTTTGCTCCAGTGCAAGGAGCAAATCCACTTCGATGTTGTCGAAGATGCGGGGCATCGCGTGGAGCGATGATGATCAGGATTGCTTGAATTTGCATCACAAAACCTTGCTTGGGTGAGTTTTGAGAAGCACCTATCATTGTCGTTTCCTGGCGCAGCCACCGGGCCATCTCGAGCTTCTGCCCATCGCCTTTGCGACGTTGCGCGAGTTCCGAGGCCGTCCACCGCCGCCGCTTTCCATGATCTGTCAGGCCATCCGTGAAAAAGGCAGAAGGAAGAAGGCAGAATTAAGAAGTCAAAAAAGGAATCCGGTTCGACTTTTGGCTGTTTTTCAGATTTCTTAATTCTTAATTCTTAACTCTTAATTCTCTTCGCATAGCAGGGGTCAAGCCCGCACAACCACATGTTTCTTTGAGCACGGACCACATGAACAAGCACAGTGGAATGCGGCTCATGGTTGCCGGCAACCTCGTTGTTAATGCGCTAATATGATTCTATTCTGTAGAATCTCTGCGTGCCGTTGGGGGCAAGGTCAATGATCTGTCCCTGGCTTCCTACGACAGTGGCCGGTTCGGTCAGGTTCTGCCAGAGCGGATCGGCAAGGTCATTTTTGAATTGTACTTGATAGCCAGCGCCGGGCAGCGCGGAATTCCATGTCAACACCGATGCCGCCTGGCCGTTGATCGTGGCAAAGTTCAATCCGCTGAAGGCGAGGGGCGGGGGGTTATTGGTCGAAACTCCCACGCCAGCCGATGACAACGCCAGCGCAAAAATATCGCTGCACTGGTTGAAATCATTCGCGCCAACGTCAGTGGCCCAGCTTTCGAAGAAAAGCGTCTGCCCGTCCCCACTGAAGACGGGGGTCAGCGACCGGCTGTTGGCCGCCTGGTTTCCGCGCGAGCTGACGCTGATCAAGGTCGTGGCGCCAGAAAGCCGGTCATAAAGAAAAATATTTGGAATGCCATTCGTATTGCCGGGGACGAGGTTGGTGGCGGCGCTTCTATAGGCCATGTAGCGGCCAGTGGAGCTGATCGTCACCGAATCGCAACTGTTATTGGCGCCACCGGCGCTGGAATAGGCCTGGCTGATCAAGGTGTTGGTGGCTCCGGCGAAGCTATACAGGTAAACCTGATTGGTGGAATAGCTGTCTTGGACAAGGTTCACCAGCCACTGGCTGTCCCCGCTAAACTGCATCCGGGTGTGAGACGCGGGTTTGGCCAATCCAAGCTGTGTGGAGGTATGCTGAATCAAGTCGGCTATGAAAATGGCCGTCCCCGTGCCATACGCGCCGCGCGTTGCGTCGGGGCCGATCGCGACGTCGTTGATGACGCCGGCTGCGGTGAGGATGGTGGTGGACGACTTGGTCTGCGCCTGCCAGAGTTCGAGCGATGTGCCGGCACCAATGAGGACATTGCTGCCATCAGGCGTCATGGCCGCAATATTGGTGGAACAGGCGGCGATTTGCCAGGTGGCGCCGGCCTGCAGATCTCTCCAAAAATAACCGCCCGTGCCGCCCGTCACGAGATTGGTGGCCACGCTGCAAAATAAAACATAGCGGCCATCGGCGCTGATTTGGGGGGCGGAGGAAGCGTCATTTCCGGGGATTGATCCGGTGAGGTCCACACTGACCATTACAGTGGCGGCCGCCTGGAGATCGCGCAGGTAGATCTGCTCGGCGGTGGGGGCGGCGTTTATGACCAGGTTGGTGGCGTAACTCGAAAAAGCCACGTAGCGGCCATCCGCGCTGATGGCGGCTTCGTAAGATGTGCTGCTGGGAGCGGATCCAGCGGCGCTCACAGAGGCCAGCGTGTTCGATCCACTGCCAAAATCATGCACGTAGATATTGGCTGAGTTATTGGCAGGGATGCCCGCGAGATTGGGGGCGTCGGAGGAAAAGGCCACGTATTGGCCGTTGGAACTGAGCGAATAGGGCGAAAGCCGGCTGGAACCGTACCCCGTCGTGGAAGCCAATGCCGCGAGAGGGGTCGAAATGACTTCCGAAGCGCCGGCAACCAAATCACGGGCGAAGACGTCCATTTTATAGGGGCTGACGCTGTTCGTGCCGTCGAATGAATCAAATGCCAGCACGCCGCCACTTGCGCTGAGGAAGAACGGCGTCATGTTAGCCGCGTAGCCAAGCCCGTTGGTCCAAACATCGGCCATCTGGATCGCTGAGGTCATCGTGTCGCGGACAAAAATGTGACAACTGCCATCGCTGTTCGTGGTGAGCGCGCTTTCATTATCGGAGAAGGCAACATATCGACCCGACTGGTCGAGACGCGGAACGTCACATTGAGCCCCAACAGTGCCGCCACTCACGAGCGAGGTCATGTTGCTCTGGCCGTCCCACAATAGAACTTCTGAACCAGGACTGCCATTGGTCATCGTAAACGCGACAAAGCGACCGTCGGCGCTGATATCGATATTACGCTCATACACGTCCAGGACAGCGTCCACGCCGCCATTGGTGGCGATGATGTCGGTTACGCCGTTGGAGAGATTATAGCGAAAGACCATGCCCGCCGGTGTGGTTCCGGTGGATTGATAGGCGACGTACTGGCCGTTGGTGCTGATGGCATAATTGGCCGAGCCAGGGGAGGTGATATGGCTGTGGGCATTACTGCTGGCCCATATGGTGATATTATTGGAAAGATCGCGCACATAGACCTCACCATGGGTCGGCCCGTTTGTCACGAGGTTCGTGGCGGTGCTGTAAAAGGCCGCGTAACGCCCATCGACGGAGAGAATGGGAAACTCGGAGGAGGAGCCCGGCGTAAAGGGCGTTGTTGCGGATGACGCCACTGCGTTCGCCCCGGGACTGGCCAGGACAGTTGTTCCCGCCTGCATGTCACGGACGAAAATATCGGGGATTCCATTGGTGTCCTGCGCAACAAGATTGGTGGCCGCGCTGACGAATGCGACAAAATGAGCGTCCGGCGTCATGGTCGCTTCGCGGGATTCGCCATTGCCGGAATAGCCGTTGGTGCTCACGCTGACCAGCGCCGTCGTCCCGTTGACCGTGTCGCGAAGAAAAATGTCCTTGGCTCCATTCGTATCATTCGGGACCAGGTCCGACGCGGCGCTTTCGAAGAGCACGTAGCGGCCATCTGCCGAAACGGCATCCGGCCAGGAATCGTCATTACCCCCTCCGGTTCCAGCGGCGTTCATGCTCGCCAGGAGTGTAGTGCCCATCTGCCGGTCGCGAAGGAATACATTCATGTGCGCGGGAAAATAATCCAGCAGCACGGCATTGTTGGAGCCGGCGACCAGGTTGTTGGCCGTGCTGGCAAAAATGACATACCGGCCATTCGGCGTGGCCACCGCGTTGTAGGAGTCGCCTCCGCCGAACGGGGCCGGCGCCGGGCCGGGCGGCAGTTGACTGGCTATGACGGATGCCCTCACGCGCTGTCCCGCAGGTGCTGCCAGGATAAGCAGAAGAATGAGGACATAGTTTCTGAGAGAACCAGGGAGGGTCATTCGAAGTTTCATGAGCGGCCTTTGGCTGCAAAGTTTTAGAGAGCAGCCCAAGTCAAACACAACCTGGATGGCATGTCGAGAATAAATGAATTTAGCCGATGTTGCCGATTTTCCAGACTATCTATCCATCTGGGCGGTTCCTGCTTTCGGGGTTCGCGTGTTTTCGGGTGGTCCGCGGTTTCCCCGGTCTTCCATGTTTATCAGTCCTTTGGTCTTTGTGGTTTAATAGTTCGCGGTTGACTCTCCTTTCCCAATTTCAGCGCCTTTGTAAATACTACTATCAACCCTGTTTTGCAACTGACTGACTGACAACCCGTTATGACTTTGCAAAATGCCGAAATTTTCACGGTTTTTTTCCGGGGCGGATTTCTCTTGAGAAAATCAAAATCGAAGCATTGCAAATTGAAAGGGAATCATCGGGTTCGGCAAACTTTAACCTTTCCCCCCGTGGGCCTTGCATTACAATTTGCGCGGTAATTCATTGTCAATTTGAATATTTTTATGAAGCAGGAAGCCAATGCACCCCAGGACGGCGGAGCGACGCGCCGTGAGTTTATCAAGAAGTCAACCCTGGCCGCCGCCGCCGTTGCGGCCAGCGCCAATATTTTCAAAACACCCGTTTATGGCCAGGAACAGGCGCCTTCGCCCGGCAGCGTGGTCGGGGCCAACAACCGCCTGGTCGTGGCCTACATCGGCACCGGTCCGCAGGGCATGGCTCATGTCCGAACGCAAAAGGCGGGGGCCGCGGCCAACAACATCGCGCAGGCGGCCGCGTGCGATCTTTCCACACATCGGCGGGAGGAAGCCAAAGCGGAAATCGGCCCCGATTGCGCAATGTTCAAGGATTACGAAAAGATGCTGGAGCGAAAAGATATCGATGCCGTCACCATCGCCACGGTGGACCACTGGCATTGCAAAACGGCCATCGCCGCCGTGGAAGCCGGCAAGCACGTCTATGTCGAAAAGCCGATGACGCGTTATCTCGGCGAGTCGTTTGATTTGCATGACACGGTCAAACGCACCGGGAAAATCCTCCAAGTCGGCTCGCAAGGTTGCAGTGCGGCGGCCTGGCACAAGTCGGCCGAGTTGATCAAGGCCGGCGCCATTGGCACTCCCGTCTGGGCGCAGGGCTACTACTGCCGCAACAATCCCAATGGCAAGGCCGAATGGAATTATGACATCAAAGAATGGTGCAAGCCTGAAGATCTGGACTGGGACAAGTGGCAACTGCCCGTTCACAACAAAACCAACTTCAACGCCGATGCTTATTTCCGGTGGCGCAAATACTATCCCTATTGCGCCGGCCTTTTGGGTGATCTGGTGCCGCATCGCCTTCTGCCCTTGATGGTCGCCACTGGCAATCCTGAATTCCCCACGCGCGTTGTCTGCCTTGGCGCCAAAAATGTCCACAGCGACGCAGGCATCACCGGCACGCCGGAGCGCGATTGTCCCGAACAAGTCGAGCTTCTGGCCGAGTTCCCCAGCGGTCTGACGCTGGTTATTGTGTCCAGCTCGGTGGCTTCACGCAGCCCGGGCTTCGTCATTTATGGACACCATGCCTCGTTGGAAATCGGCAGCAGCGGTGAAAGAGTCGAAGTGAAACCGGAAAAGGATTTTTCCGACGACGTTGACTTGCAGACTTTTGACGGCCTCAAGCCGAACGAGGACATCGGAGCGCACGAAGCGAACTGGTTCGACTCCATCCGCAAAAACCAGCAGCCCAATGCCGGCATCGACCTGGCCATTCGCGCCCAGACGGTCATTTCCCTGGCGGAAATGTCCAACCGCCTGAACATGATGTGTTTGTTCGACGAAAAAACCCGCAAAATCACGTCAATGGCGGACGGCAGGGAAGTCAACGCCATCACTTACGGCACGCTGGCCAAGTCCTAAGCCGGGTGCGCGCTGATGAAAGTCACTCTCAACTGGCTCCGGCAATACGTTGATTTCAATGGGTCGCCTGAAGAACTGGCGGAGCGCCTGACCATGCTCGGCCTGGAGGTCGAGGGTGTGCAAAAGCTTGGCGGCGATTTTGAAGGCGTCGTCGTCGCCCAAGTCATCACGCGCGACAATCATCCCAATGCCGACAAACTGTCTCTTTGCCGCGTCAACGATGGCTGCGGCGAACGGCAAATTGTTTGTGGCGCCCAGAACTTCAAACCCGGCGATAAAATCCCGCTGATTTTGCCCGGCCAGACGCTGCCCGCCAAATCCGGCCAGCCGCCCCACACCATCAAAACCGGCAAGATTCGCGGTGTCGAATCCCACGGCATGCTCTGTTCGCCTGACGAACTCGGCCTGCCCGGCGACGCCAATGGCCTGCTCATTCTGCGCGAGGACGCAATCGTCGGCCAGTCCTTTGCCGAATATCTTGGACGGCCCGCCGGCGACGTGGTTTACGATTTGGAGATCACCCCAAACCGCCCGGACTGGAACAGCGTCATCGGCATCGCCCGCGAATTCAGCGCCCTCACCGGCAGCCCGTTGCGGCTTCCCGAGGTCAACATTCCCGCATCGCAACTGGGCGGGGAGGCGACGGAAAAATTTGTCCGGGTGCGCATTGAGCAGCCTGATCTCTGTCCCCGCTACACTGCCCGCCTGGTGCGCGGCGTCAAAATCGCTCCCAGCCCGGACTGGCTGCGCTCGGCCCTGGAAAAAGCCGGCTTGCGCAGCATCAACAACGTCGTCGATGTCACCAATTACGTCATGCTCGAAACCGGCCATCCGTTGCACGCGTTTGACTTTCGTTTGCTCGGCGCGGCTTCGGCCTCAAGCCTCCCCACCGTGGTCATTCGGCTCGCGCGCGCGGGGGAAAAATTTGTCACCCTCGACGGCAGGGAACAAACGCTCACCGATCAAATGCTCCTGATCGCCGACGAAACCAAAGCCATTGCCCTGGCCGGTGTGATGGGCGGCCAAAACAGCGAGATCAGTCCCAACACGACCGATGTCCTGATCGAGAGCGCCTGTTTCAAACCGCAGAACATTCGCGCCACCTCCAAAAAACTCGATTTGCGGACCGATTCCTCCTACCGCTTCGAGCGCGGGGCGGATGTCGGCATTTGCGAGTGGGCCGGCCGGCGCGCCGCCCAATTGATTCTCCAAACGGCTGGCGGCACTTTGTTGGAGCCGCCCATCGACGCTTATCCCGCCCCTTGTGCGCCCGCGGAAATCACCCTGCGCCATGACAAGACCAGCCAACTGCTGGGCGTCATTATTTCCGCCGCCGACCAAAACAGTTTTCTTGAGCGCCTCGGCCTGGCCCGTTCCGGCGAGGCCACATTTCGCATCCCCACTTTTCGTGTCGATCTCAAGCGCGAAGTGGATTTGATCGAAGAAATTGGGCGCCTTTACGGCGTCGATAAAATTCCGTCCACGCCGCCCCGCGGGGCGATCGGCGCCCATGCGTTCGACGCGGTCCACGACCAGATTTCCGAAGCGCGCCGCATCCTGGCCGGTCTTGGCCTCAACGAAGCCCAGGGCCAGACGTTGATTTCCGACGAGGCTGCCGCTCTGCCGTCCGGTTCAAGCCCCGGCCAGATCGCCGGACTGCGGCACCCGCTGAGCAGCGATATGAACGTGCTGCGCCCCAGTTTGTTGCCCGGCCTTTTGGATGCCCTGCGCCGCAACATCGCCCGCCAGAACGCGGATGTGGCGCTCTTTGAAATTGGCCGCGTCTTCCTTCAGCCGGATGGCCAATTCAAGGAGGAACGCCGCCTCGGCCTGGCCCTGACCGGACGCCGCTCCCCCGCCTTTTGGGCCGGCGCCGAACGCGACGCCAAATTCGACATCTACGACTTGAAAGGCGCGCTGGAAGAATTTCTCGAACAATTCGGCTTGCGCGGAGTGACCTGGGTCCGCCGCGAAGACAGCGGCGCTTTCTTCCTTGAATCCGCCGCCGTTCAACTCGGCAAGCTGGCCCTCGGCGAAATGGGCCAGCTCTCGCCCGTCCTCCAGAAACGCTACGATCTGCGCGACGCGGTGTTTTTGGCGGAACTGAATTTCGAGCAGGTGCTGGCCCGCCGCGCCCCGTCCAAAATGTTCAAGCCCCTGCCGTTGTTCCCCGCCATCCGCCGCGACGTTGCGATGCTGGTGCCGGAAGCGACGGCGCATGAAGCCGTCGTGAATGTTGTCAAGCAAGTCCGCCCGCCCAACCTGGAAAAATTCGAGTTGTTCGACGTTTTCCGGGGCCAAAACATTCCCGCCGGGCAGAAGAGCCTGGCCTACGCCTTCACCTATCGCAATCCTGAGCGAACATTGACCGACGCCGAAGTCAATTCCGCCCACGAAAAGCTGGTCGAACAATTCAAGCAGGACCTGTGCGCCACAGTGCGCGCAGCATGAGAAAGTTTTCAGTTTGATTTTGATTTTCTCAAGAGAATCTGCCCCGCAAAAAAGCCGTGAAATTTTCCGCATTTTATCGGTTAAATGATTGCAAGCCATTGTAAATTAGGCGCTTATGTCAAAGTCGCCATCCGCTGCCCATTATCGCATTATCCTTGAATCTCTGCTTTGGGCCTCCCCCGATTTGGCGGGCACAGGCTCGAAACAGTTGGCAAGTGAAACGATTTTATGCGATTATACGGGACAGAACTGACACAACCGGGATGTCGCCACCATTTCCGGTTTCGGAACAGCTCGAAAACAATGGCAGAAACGAGAGATTACGCCGTGAAAAACGTAATATCCTCCATTCGACTGGGGGAAATTATTCGATATATTTAACTGGCTGAGAAAATAACTGGAAAGAAAACGCATATGAACCTTATGAACCAACCGCGTGGCCCATCCGGGAAGAGGACGTCCGAGGCCTTCACCTTGATTGAATTGCTGGTGGTCATCGCCATCATCGCCATTTTGGCGGCCATGCTCATGCCGGCATTGGCCAAGGCGAAATTCTCCTCCCAGGTGTCCTCTTGCGCGTCCAATTACAAGCAGTGGGCCTACGCTTGCAACGTCTATGCCACGGATAGTCCGCAGGGATGCTATCCTTCATTCGCGTGTGGGTCTCAGCCCGGAGAGAACGTGACTGACGTTGCGGCCAATTTTATCACCAACATGAATCCTTACGGAATGAGTGTGCCGATGTATTTTTGCCCGGTCCGAACCACCGGAAACAATTCGTTTGCGTACGCGGATAACTGGTTCTTTAACAATATAGCGGGGCACCGCCATATTCAGAATACGGGCCAACTGAGCCTGTATTACACGCAAAGCAATCCGTACGGGAATTATATCATTCTGGGTTCCATGCTCTTTTGGGTGCCGCGCACCGTGGCGGGGGGGGCGGATATGGGGAACTGGTGGCCGTGGTGTCCATTGTCGTCGGGCAACGAGTACAATGACGTGTACAATCCCATTGACATCACCAACGGCGGTTGGCCGCTGAAAACGAGCGACCGGGCGGCCTCCAAAGAACCGGTTGCCAGCGACGTATGCACCGCCTATGGCAACACCCAAACCAACGCCATCAACGCCAACCCGGCCATAAGCGTCAGCGGAACCGATCCCACAGGCCACCCCTTTAATGGCAAGCTGATCAATATGAATGTCGCCTTTGCCGACGGGCACGTCGAGACACGCTCCAAGGCGGTCTTGAACTGGCACATGGTTGGAGACAACTACAATGAGACTTACTTTTATTGAAAATGTGGAGACAGCAAAATTATGGCACGCAAAAACCAGTAGTGCCCGGCAAGGTGAATGCCTGGGCCGGGAAGATGCATCCCCATCAGCCAGAGGATGAACCAACGCGGTGTTCGACGGCGCCGGAGCATCCATAAAATACAAGCCGCCTCCGCCAAAATGGCCAGGGTGATTTTGGAAATGATTTCTGGTTGGAAGATGGGGCCTTCGCCTATGACAATCGGGTCGGCTTTCAACGAAACCGCCGAAAGCAACAGCCCGGCCACAACTCCCAGGCGGGAGGCGGCACCGTGACGAATGAGGCCGTTCATGTTTACAAAGCCTGAATCTTCCCGGCGGAATGGAGAAGCAAAATTCATTATAAAAGGCTCGCCAACAACTTCAACAAGGAGCAAAAGTTGATGCGATAACAACAGAAGAAGCGGCCCGTGAAAACTCGTCTGGCAAATCTGCACTGGAAAATCGTGTGGATTCCCACAGTCGTTGGCGTCATCAGCGCCGCGCCCGTTTCGCGCGCGGACGACGCCGGTCAAAAGGCCGTGGAGGAAACCCGGCAATCTTTGCGCAAGCAGGGGTTCAAGACTGATCTGGCCGACTTTGATTTTTCGACTTCGCCTGACTTGCGCGCCCGCGAAGCCATTCTGAAAGCGACCGTCCCGGATCAGCGTTCCACGCCATTTCACAACCATCCGAACCTTATGGAAGCGGTGGGAACCAACACCGCGGTTGTCGTTTGGAAACTGCACTCCCTGAGAAAAGAATCCCGATCGTCATGGCGGGACAGAAGCGACGAACTCACCTGGAAGGAATTTCGTGAAGCCATCAACGCCAACCAGCCGCAGATTGAGAACGCCTGTGACGCAATTCTGTCCGGCCCGATCCGTTTCAACCTGAATGGCAGTAGTGGCCGCGCCATGTTGATGCCGCATCTCGCCCTGCTGAAAAATCTGACGCAGACGTTGGGAAGCCGGACCGTTCTGGACATCAATGACGGCAATTTGGGCGCGGCGTGGACAAATCTAATGGCCGCAACGCGCCTGGTCACGGCTTGGGAACCGGAGCCGGCCGAGATTTCGCATCTGGTCCGGTTCGCCGACACCTCGCTTGCGTTCAATGCCATCTGGCAGGCGCTGCAAATGAACGGCTGGCCGGACGAGCAACTCGCGCGGCTGCAAACGGAATGGGAGTCGGTGGAGTTTTTCGCCCGTTTGCCGGAGACGGCCGCCTTCAATCGCGCCAGTGACGCAGCTTCGTGCGGGCAAGATCGGCAGGCAGGGCTGAGCCCACTCCCGCCGTTCAGCCAATTCCTCAGAGAAGCATTGCAATCCCCTTCTCTCCTCTGGTCTGAACTCAATCAGCGCCGGAATCAGATTAATTATCTCGAACACGGAAGCTACGAAGATGAAAAAGCCCTGTTGCTTTTTTATCGCGACCGAGAACTGGAACTCCGCAAGGCCGTGCAAGCTCCAACCTGGTCAGCCATGCGGCAGCTTCCGGGTGTGACGAACAGGCCTGTCTTCCAGTCTAAGTATCGTTCCCGAATGCAATCCATGTTGCATCTGCGCACAATGCAGTTGCAGTTCCAAAATGAAGATTCCAGCTTGCTCGGCCGGGCGGCCAAGGCCGAGGCGCAGCGCGGACTGATCATCGCCGCCCTTGCGCTCGAACGGTATCGCGGAAAGCATGGTTCGTATCCGAACACCTTGTCAGAACTCGCGCCGGAGTTTCTGAAAAACCCGCCTGTGGATTTCATGGACGGCCAGCCGTTGCGCTATCGTTCCACGGACGACGGGCATTTCATCCTTTATTCAGTCGGTTTGGATTGTGTGGATCATGGCGGGCAGATGCCATTGGGGGAGCGGCGAGGACGGTTTGCCTACGGGTCCGGCGGTTTCGGCACTCCACCGAAAGGAGACATCGTTTGGCCGCTTGCGGCCTCAACTGCAGTGGTGGAAGCTCTCCGTGCGGCGGAAGCAAAGGCGCAAGCTCAAAGAGCGGACCAAGGTGAAGACATGGCGGCTGCCGTCCAGTGGAATCAAAGCGCCCGCCATCAGGCCGACGTTGAAAAACTTCTGGCCGCGCCCGCGTCGCAAAATCCGCCGGACCTGAAATATCATGGCCGCCATTTAAGCGAAGTGCTTCGCAACCGGGCCGCTTCCGGCACAAATCAACTGACTCTGGGCGAAATGCTCACGCTCAAGCAAATCATCACCGGCGCAGAACCGGAGACCGTCACCTTTGAAATGCCGGTGAGCCATGACGTGGTGACCAAACTCGGCGGCCTCTTTTTGTTCATAGACCCCGCCCACAATGAGGAGTCTGACGAGGGTTGCAACGTTCAGCAGATGGAATGCAACCGCGCAGACAACGGGGATTGTCTGTTGGTCTGGAGCACGATTTACGAGTCACCCGGAAAACATGCGCTGCAAGCGGGACTGATGGTGAATGAATTGCCGCCCAACAGCCCGGACATCAGCGGTCCCTTGATGCCCTTTACCATCACCAACCTTTGCCAGATCAGCCTGTCTTCCGCCTATTTCGATCCCGGAACCGGCTGTACGATTCACGCAAAATTGCCGGAAAGAAACGGCAATTACACCATCGAACTCAACACCACCAACGGCGCGTTGCTGAAAACCATCACCGGCAGCACGTCCAACGGCGTCATCAAAGAGCATTGGGATTTGATTGACGACCACGGCCGGCATTTTACCAACCACGTTTTCAATTCCGTTTTCCACATTACGCTGCCGGACTCAGGCCGCTCGCAAACGCTGAAAGGCCCGTGAAATTGGCGAAAGATTTGCCTCGATTTTTGCGGAGGGGTTGTTACGCTGCTTCCAGAAACAGCACGAAAGCGACCTAATTTATGGACATCACCTTCAATTGTCCCAATTGTGACCAGGAGCTGGCTGTCGATGCCAGCGGGGCCGGCTCGGAAATCGAATGTCCCGCCTGTTCCCAAACGATCACCGTCCCTGCTCCTGAACCAGAAATGGCCCACGCCGCGGGTGGGGGGCCGGCTGAGGCAGCTCCGCCAGCCCCGCCCAAGGAGGACAAGCACTATTCCGTGCCCGTTCACGAGCACGCCGCGGAGACGCTCATCAAAAAGCCCAGCGTCCGCCCGTTGGAGGTCGTGGCCAAGGAGGGCGACAAAACGCTGCGGATAAGAACCATTCGAAGAACCGATTGCCAGGAAGTGAACAAGGACCGTTTTGATGAGATCGTTTCGGCTTTTTTGGAAAAGGTCGGGCAGGCGAACATTGTCAGTGTCAATACGATCAATTACAGCTACATGGAATTGAGCACGCGCCATCTTTTGCAGGATTATGGCGTGATGATAGTCTTTAAGGGTTAGGCCGCTTTCTCCGAGCGCGGGTCCCAGGCGTCGCGCAGGCCGTCGCCGACAAAGTTGAGGGCAAGCAGTGTCAGGGCGAGGGTCGCTGCCGGATAGACGATCAGCCACCAGTAAATGCGAATGGAGTTGATCTGTTCCGCCCCGCTGGCGATGAGCGAACCCAAACTGGCCTGCGGCGGTTGTATGCCAAGTCCCAGATAGCTGAGAAAAGATTCGTATAGAATAATGGAGGGAATGGTCAGGGTCAGATAAACGATAATCACGCCATAGACGTTGGGCAGGATGTGGCGCAGGACGATTCGGGCGTGGCTCGCGCCCAGCACCCGGCTGGCGTCGATGAATGCCCGATGGCGCAGCGTGAGCACCTGCCCGCGCACGATCCGCGCCATGGTCAGCCATGACACCGCCCCCAGTCCGGCGAACAGGCCGGCGAATTGCAGGAACCGCGCGCCCGCCGTGGAAAGGCCCGACGATTGCATTTTTTCCAGGACAGCGTTCAGGGCGGTGATGAGCACGATGACAAAAATGATCGACGGCATGGCGTAGAGCACATCGACAAAACGCATCATCACACCGTCCCAGCGTCCGCCGCAATAACCGGCGGTCGCGCCCCACAAGACGCCGATGACCAGGCTGACCGCCGCGCCGACCAGGCCGACGAGCAACGAAATGCGCGCGCCGTAGCAAACCCGGCTCAACAGATCGCGCCCGTGGACGTCGGTGCCGAACCAATGCCCGGAGCCAGGCGGTTGGAATTGGGCGTCGGAAATCGCGTCGGGCGGATGGGTCAGGGCCGCGGGCAGGCGCGGGGCAATGCCGGGCCGGCTGAAGAGCGGCCACAGCAAAACGGCCAAAACCAGGAAGGCCAAAAGCACGGAAGCCACGGCGGCGGGCCGATTGCGGCGAAAACGACGCCAGGCTTTTTGATTGGGGCTGAGAGTTTCGGGCCTATTCATAGCGCACCCTCGGGTCGAGCAGGGTGAAGACGAAATCGGCCGCCAGATTGAGGGCCAGCAGCAGAATCGCATAGAGCAAGACCAGGCCGGCCACCAGGGTGTAATCACGGTTGAGCGAGCTGTTGACCATGAAAACGCCGAGGCCCGGAATTTGAAAAAGGTTCTCGACGATGAAGGAGCCGGTCAACAAATCGGCCAGCATCGGGCCTGAATAGGACACCACGGGCAGGACGGCGATGGGGAAGGCGTGCTTGATGAGCACCGCCATTTCGCCGAGACCCTTGGAGCGGGCGGTGGTGATGAATTCGGACGGCAGGGTGGCGAGCATTCCTTCGTGCATCAAGCGGGCGACGCGGCCGGTGAAGTAGAGGCCGAGGGTGAGCGTGGGCAAAATGGCCTGCGAGGGGGAGCCCCACAACGCGACCGGGAACCAGCGCCAGTGAATGGCAAAGAGCATGATGAGCACCGGCCCGATGACCAATCCCGGAATGCAGATGACGAGCAAGGCGATAAAACTCCCCAAATAATCGCCCCAAGCCCCCTTGTGGACGGCGGTGAAAAAGCCCAGCGGAATGCCCGTGCCCAGGGCAAAGCAAAAAGCCATCGCCCCCAGGCTTAGTGAAACCGGCAGGCCCTGCACGATGATGTCCATTACCGAACGATTGCGGTATTTGAGCGACGCCCCGAAATCGCCATGAACGATGCCATCAAGATAGCGCAGGTATTGGCGGAGGACTGGCTCATCGAGGTGATACTTGGCGCGGAGGTTGCGTTCGATTTCCGGCGAAGCCGGTTTGCGCTCGCGATCAAACGGCCCGCCCGGCACGACGCGCACCATGACAAAGGCCAGGAAGCTGATGAGCAACAGCAACGGCGCCATGAAAAGAATGCGTTTCAGGAAATACATCCGGTTTATTTAACCACAAAGTTGTATCAGAGCACAGAGAGGAATGGGCCGGGGGGTTGCATATCGCAAGAGAGCCGGGAATACGCAATATACCCCATTTGCAATTTCGATCTGCGCGTCTATGTTGAAAAATGAAAATGAAACTTCAAATCGCATGGGTCGCTCTGCCGATGCTGGCGGCTGCCGGCGTCGCGCTGGCGGCTGAGCCAACGGCCTTTGCCCTGGTGAAGGCGGGGAATCGGTACGTCGGCGAGCAGAGCAAAGACAAAGTGGTGCAGATTCGATCCGAACGATCCGCCGGGACGCTGACCCCGAATATATGGTACGTGGTCTATTATGATCCCGACGCGACATTGAAAGCCGTCGAGGTAAAATTTGGGGCGGGACAAAAGATGGACGTCTCGCGGCCATTCCGGCTGTTGGAACCGATCACCGGCGCGGACAAAGTGTTGGATCCGTCCAGATTGAAAGTGGATTCCGACAAGGCGCTGGAGACAGCCAGGTCCCAGCCGCTTTTGGGCAATCTCACCCTGGTCGCTTCGCAATTCTGGCTGCAACACGGTGACGCAGGTCCACGATGGAAGATCAAACTCTGGGCTGCCAAGCCCAACAGTCCCGGCCACGATGCCGACGTGGGTGATGTTTATATTTCAACCGCCGACGGCTCGGTTGTCCGGGCTGACCTGCATCCCGGCAGCGTGAATTGAGATGGACAATTATCAAATGTCCATCGTCAATTGACGGCGGCCGGGCCGATTATTCACTTTGACTCAACTGAACTGGCGCTGTTTGTTGGCAATGTGGTGTTAAGCAGGCGCAGCAGCGGGCGCGGTTTTTTTTGAATGGCCGGAAGTGGGCCGTAGCCGGTTGTCCCCCGCACCGGGCCGCTTGCGAACATTCGCTGGATCCTTTCCTGGAGTATTTGAAGTCTCATGGAAAAGGTCCAGGTTCCGTCCCGGCTTGGGTCTCTGCCCCATGTCCAGAGAGTGCCGTCCGCAGTCAAGCCGCAGGCTGTGTTGCCGCCGCCCCAGATGGCTTGCCAGTCCGACCGTTTTCCGACCTGACGCCACTTTTCATCCGGCGCCACAATGAACTGCTGGCCTATTGAGAAAGGTTTTTCCCAAAGCGTGCCGTCGCCGCGCAATTCGAAAAGCTCCGGTTTGCCGACATCCGCGGCAACGAGGTGACCGGGGAGGGAATTGGATGCCAGGAGTTGGCCGGTTGCGGAGGCCACGGCCAGCGGATCGGCGAAGGCCGGGGTCAATTGCCAGACTTCGCCGGATGCAGTCCGCGCCCACGGCCAGAAGCCGAATCCCTCGCCAAGGGCAGTCCAATTGGTTTCGCGGCAAAACAGTGTTGGCATTGGAAAATTTTTGGAGCCGGTCTGCTGGCTCCGAGTCTGGCCCCAGATCCAAAGGGTTCCATCAGTCCTCAAGCCTAGCGTGTATTGTTGCTGGCACAGCACACCCATCCAACCGGCTTCGCTGCCTATCTGGATGGGGCTGTCGGAATTCGTTCCCGGGCCGTTGCCCAATTCATTGAAGTGGTTTTGACCCCATGCCCAAATCGTGCCGTCTTTCTTGAGCGCAACAGAGTGTCCATAGCCCGCGCTGACACTGATCCAGTTGTGCGCGGAATCCACTGGCGTGACCACACTCAGCCTCCGCTCCCATTCCCAAAGAGTTCCGTCCTTGTGAAGCCCGACACATTTATTAAAACCGGAGTCGGAGATTTGAAGCCAATCGTCATTGGCGCCGACCCGCTCCGGCAGCATAACCGGCGGTTGCTTTTGTCCAATGTTTCCGGTCCCGCCCCAGCGCCAGAGCGAGCCGTCCGGCAGAATCATGAAGGTGGTCCAGCCGGGAAATACACGGAGCGGCGCGTTGCTCCGAGTAATTGACACAACGAGCGGCGGTGGAAAAACCGGCTCCGGCTTCCGCAGGGCGAAAAATGCACAGACGATGAGAAGGCCCAGGGCGGTCCCGGCCAGAAGCGCCTTTTTTCCGGTGGCGAACCGGGGCGCGGATTGCGCCTGGCGGCGGGCCAGCCTCCGGGCCGCGCGTGAGGGCGGAGGCGCAAACCGCTGGGTGGCCAGTTCGCGCAAATGCCCGTGCAACTGCCGCCAGGCGCTGAGGCCGAAGACAAGATCAACAACGATCCCGGTCCAAAACCACAAGCCCAGATAGGTTGCGCGCCCGGGGAAATCAAGCGCCTGGTTGAAGGGGGAAAAAAGCTCGACCCACAGATTGGCAATTCCCGCGCCCAGCCAAAAAAGAATCCACGGCAGGACCAGCAGGCGCGAGACGGTGCCGAGGGTGGCCCGGCCCGGGTTTTTGGCGGTCAGCGCAATTCGCATGGCAACCACCGGCAGCGTCAACACGTCGGCCACGAGCACGATGATGCCAGCCAGCCAGAGATGCAGCTCCCATTTTTGGTTGCCGTGGTGGCGGAGGTCCGCCATCATAAGGATCAATTCAACGGCAATGGTCACAAGCAACGGCATTAGAAACTGGCGGCGCAAGGCCAGGAGTTGACCGCGCAGGATGTCGCGCTCCGTCAGTGGAGTGGGCAGCAACAATTCCAGCGCGCCGGCTTTCTGGTCCTCGGACAGTTGCTGGCCGGCTTCGAGGGCAATCCAAGCTTTGAAGGTGCAGTTGAGAATGAGAGCCAGGGTGATGGCGGTCACTGGATCGAACCAGAGTATGCCGGCATCCATCCAGCCCCGCACCCACCAAAAGGCCATCAGGCCGAGAAAGGTCCAGACGTGCAGCGGCTTGAGGCGGGGGCGGGCGGCCAGCCAGTAGAAGGCGTTGACATCGAGCAACTGCTTCCGATATTGAGCCAGTTTTGCGTGCCTGCCATAACTCCAGGCGTGCCAGAGACCGCGCCATGAGATTTTTGCGCCGCGGAAAGGCGCGAGCGGCTTGTCCTGCCAGGTCCGCGGAATGATCCAACTGGCCAAGGCGAGGAGAAGAAAGGTCAGGGCGGCAATAATGCATGCGGACAACCAGAACTGGTCCGGATGCGCATTGTAACGGATGTCTTCACAACAGTAGAAGGAATAGAACGGGCAGGAGATGAGAGCGCCGGGCTGGGCCGCGCCTTCGATGAGATAGCTGAGACCGAGGAAGCCGAGGGGCAGCGCCGCCATGAGAAACAAGAGCAAGGCGAAGTTCGCCGCCATGGCGCGGCGGGCATCGCGGCTGATGGCGGAACCGAAAATGCCGATGGCCAGCGAGAACAAAAAGGTGTTCACCAGCACCAGAACGATGCGCCAGAATTCCCCATTGGTGACGCCGCCCAGAAGCAGCGGCAAGGCCAGCACCGGCATGACCGCCAGCAAACCATACAGGGCACCCAGCGAAGTCGAGACCAGTTTGCCCAGCACGATGTCGTAGCCCTTCAAATCGGTCAGGAAGAGCAAACCGAGTGTTCCTTCACGCTTTTCTTCGCTGAGGCAATCCGCCGTCGAAATCCTGCCGGAGAGAACGCAGTAGATCAGGCAAAGGATGGAAAGGCCCAGGAAGATGTTTTGCCCCAGTATCCTCGGTGGCCCGCCGAAATTGACGAGAAAGATAACGATGACGGTAAGCATCGCAAACAAAGCGACGAGGAGGCGGACCCAATGGGTGCCACGCCGCCGCGCCGCCACGCGGAGTTCGCGGTCAACAATAGGCAGGAAGGTCATGCGCCTTTAAAGGACAATTGCCCATCGTCAATTATCCATTATCAGCGCTTTGTCCGTGAGGGCAATTGGGCCAGGTTCGGCCTGCTTCCGGCGCACACATTCAGGGCAATCCACAGCCGGTGGCGGCGCACGGTGGAAGGGCCGCGCGGCCCCTCGCGGGGGATGGCGGGATGAGCCGCGCCGGGATTCTCAATTTTCAACTTTCGTGCCATGACAAGAGGCTGCCACAAAACCGCGGTCGTCGTCAATCGGGCGTTCATACTAGCGGTGTCTTAATTTGATCGTTGTAGTGTCGGCGCTGCGCGCCGATTTCGAGCCACAGGCTCGACACTACACCAAATTAAGGCATTGCGTTCATCCCGCTTTTATTGGGTGGCGGTTTCTGGTGGCCAATCTTAATCATTTCGAGTCTTGCAAAACCCCCGCTAATTTTGGAAAGTTCTTCCGAAGATCGTCACAACCGCCACGAACGTGAAAGGAAAAGACAAGACCATGAAACTTGAAGCACTGGAAAAGGCCGCAGCCACCGCTCGCGGGCAGGCGCGGCGTCTTGAACAGGAAGCCCGAAAGGCGGGCGGAGCCGCTCGCGCCGCCAAGGTCAAAGCCCGCCAAGCCAAAGCCAGGCTCAAGCTGGCCAAACGCGAAGCCAGGCAGTCCCGGCAGGCCGCCAAAGAAGCCAAATGCGCCTTTGCCGACGCCCAGTTTGCGGCCGAGAAGGCGGATGCCAAAGCCGGCTCCCTCGAAAAGAAAAGGCTGAAGTTGCGCAAAAAAAGCCTCCAGGCCCGCGCCAGCGCGCGGAAGTCCAGCCACGCCCCCGCTCACAAAAAGAAAATGGAGAAGTTGCGCAGAAAAAGCCCCCAAGCCCGCGCCAGCACGCGGAAGCCCAGCCACACCCCCGCTCACAAACGCTTTGTCGCCAGGCCGCCTGTCGTTGCACCCAAATCGGTCGCCGCCAAGCCTCGACCAAGGCCTGATTCCCGCGTCAAGCCTGCGGGCGTCCTTGCGCCCGCGCCGGCTCAGCCGGCCGCATCGGGTTCGGATGCCAACATCCAGGTGCCGCGCGACATTACGCCTACGCCCGCCGCCGACCCATCCGAGGGCCATGATCCCGCACCGCCGGGCGATGACGAGAGCAGTTAAAGGCCAGTTCCTCTTAACCGCACGGCAGGGTCATCCGGGAAGCTGAATACAGTATTAAATTAAGATTAGGATTAAGATTAGGAACTGTTGAAATATACCCTTCGCCATCTCGTCCTGCGCAGCCTGCGGTTTTACGCGATGAGCCATCTTGGCACGCTGCTGGGTGTCATCGTGGCGAGCGCGGTGCTCGTCGGCGCTCTGGCCGTCGGCGATTCCGTGCGCGAGAGCTTGCGCGACATGGCCCTGGCCCGCATTGGCCGGGTCAGCTTCGCCCTCGCGGCCACGGACCATTTTTTTCGCGCGGCGCTGGCGGATGACATGCGTTCGGGAATTTCCAACGGCTTGGCCGCCGCCGTCCTGCAATTGCCCGGCACCGCCGCCAGGCCCGATGAATCGGCCCGCGCCAACCAAGTGCAGGTCCTTGGCATTGACGAACATTTCAGCGCCCTGGCGCAACGGCCGTTCCCTCCCGCCTTCTTCCCGCCTGGTGTTATTGATGTTGTCGTCCTCAATGCGCCGCTGGCCGGGCAGCTCCGGGTCAAGGCGGGCGACGCCATTGTGCTGCGTGTGCAAAAGCCCTCGCTGCTTTCCCAGGAAGCGCCCCTGTCGCCGCAGGAGGATGTCTCGACGGGTTTTCGGCTGACCGTGGCCGGGATTGTTTCCGACGCGCAGTTCGGCAGGTTCAGCTTGCAGGCCGGCCAGATACCGCCATTGAACGCGTTTGTGCCTCTGGCCTTTCTGCAAAGCAAAACCGGGCTGGAAGGAAGGGCGAACTTATTATTGACTGGAGCGCCGGCGGCGGGCGTTGCGCCGGCCGAACTGCTGCTGCGGCGCTGGACCCTGGCCGACGCCGGCCTGGAATTGCGCGCGACGCCCGGGGGATTGGAAATACGCACCGGGCGGATTTTCATCGATCCGGCCATCGTCCGCGCGGCGCAATCCTTCACGCCCCCCCCGGGGCCGCAATTGTTCCTGACCTACTTCGTCAATGAACTTCGGGACGGCCAAAGATCGACGCCCTACTCGATGGTCACGGCGGCCGGCGCCTCCCTTCTGCCCGCGGGCATGCGCGACGATGAAATAATGATTGACCAATGGCTGGCCGATGATTTGCAGGCCCGGCCGGGGGATCCGCTGCGCCTGACTTATTATGTTCCCGGCGCGACCCGTCGGCTCGAAGAAAAGCAGGAGCAGTTTCGGATTCACTCGATTGTTCCCATGGAAGGCATGGCGGCGGACCGCGCCCTGCTGCCGGATTTTCCGGGCATCGCCCAGGCGGAGAAAACGGAAAACTGGGACGCCGGCTTTGCCATCGACCTGCAAAAAATCCGGCCCAAGGACGAACAATACTGGAAAGAATATCGCGGCACGCCCAAAGCCTTTGTCACCCTGCCCGCCGGCCAGCACATGTGGGGCAATCGCTTTGGCGACGTCACGGCCCTGCGCTTCGCAGCGGGCCAGGCCTCGGAACGATCCATCCAAGAAGGGATGGCCGCGGCGCTGGACCCGGCGGCGATTGGCTTTGTTTTTCAGCCGTTGCGCGAACGGGCGCTGGCCGCCAGCGGCCAGGCGGAGGATTTTGGCGGTCTCTTTCTTGGCTTCAGCTTCTTCCTCATCGCCGCCGCCCTCATTCTTCTGGCGCTTCTGTTCCAATTCGGACTGGAAAAGCGGGCGGCGGAAACCGGCATCCTGCTGGCCGTGGGCTGGCCTCCGCGGCGGGTGCGGCGTTTGTTCCTTTTGGAAGGACTGGCCATCGCGGTGCTGGGGGGATTGCTCGGCGCGGCGGGCGGCGTTCTTTACGCGAAGGGGATTTTGTGGGGGCTGGCCACGCTGTGGCGGTCCGCCGTGGCCGGTTCGCCCTTGCGCTTCCACGTCACCGCCGGGAGTCTGGCCGCCGGGGCGGCCGCCGGCGTTATTGTCAGTACTATTGTCATCCGCCTGGCCTTGCGCGCCCAGGCCAGGCGGCCCGCCCGCGAACTGCTCGAACGAGGCTGTGAGCTGGAAGGCCGGGGTGCAAAGCCCGCGCACAGTTGGGCCGGATGGGTGGCCGCCGTCAGCGGCATTGCCGCCCTGGCCACAGTGGGCCGGGCGCTGGCCAGGGGCGACAACGCGGACGTCGAAGCCTTCTTTGGCGGCGGCGCGCTGCTTTTGATCGCTGGAATCGCCTTGGCGTCTGTTTTATTTCGTGCGGTGGCCGGGCGCGCCGCCTCACGGCCGCTCACCCTCACCAGCCTCGGCTGGCGCGGTTGCGCGCGCCGGCCCAACCGCAGCCTGGCCACGGTGGCACTGCTGGCCGCAGGAAGCTTTTTGATCGTGGCCGTCGCGGCCAACAAATTGGATGCCACGCGCGACAGCCATCAGCGCGCGTCCGGCACAGGCGGCTTTGCTTTTATCGGCCAATCGGCCCTGCCGATTGTGCAAGACCTCAACAGCAAAGCCGGCCGCGACTTCTTTGCGCTGGGTGAGAAAAGCCTGCAAGGCGCGCAGGTCGTCCCGTTCCGCGTGCATGACGGGGACGACGCCAGTTGCCTCAATTTGAATCGCGCCCAGACACCGCGCTTGCTGGGAGTGGACCCGGAGGCGTTGCAAAGCCGGGGGGCCTTCACCTTTTCCAAAGTGCCGGATCCATCGCAGGCCGGGAAACCGTGGAAATTGCTGGAGAGTTTCAACGCCGATGCGGATGAAATTCCGGCGGTGGGCGACGAGGCCTCGATCGAGTGGGCCTTGCACAAAAAGGTCGGGGACACCATCGAATACACCGACGGGCGCGGACGGCCCTTCAAAGTGCGGCTGGCCGGGGCGCTGGCCAATTCCATTTTACAGGGCAATTTGATTATTGACAATGCGGCCTTCACGCGGCGGTTCCCGGACGAAACCGGCTGGCGCCTGTTTCTAATTGACGCCCCGGCCGGCGATGCCGCCCGCGTCTCGGCCGTCCTGACGCGGGCGTTGCGGGATCGCGGCCTGGAACTGACGCCGGCGGCGGACCGTCTCAATGCGTTCAACGCCGTGCAAAACACGTATTTGGACACGTTTCAAGTGCTGGGCGGCCTTGGCCTGCTGCTGGGCAGCGCCGGCTTGGGGGTGGTTGTTTTGCGCAACGTCCTCGAGCGCCGCGGCGAACTGGCCGTGCTGCTGGCCGTGGGCTTCCGTCCGCGCGCCCTGCGCTGGCTGGTTTTGAGCGAACACGCCGCGCTGGAATGTTTGGGGTTGCTGATCGGGATTGTCGCTGCGCTGGCCGCGGTCCTGCCCGCCTTGCTTTCATTGGCCGCGCCCGTATCTTATCTTTCGCTGGCCGCGACATTGGGCCTGGTGTTTGTCAGCGGGCTTTTGTGGACCTGGGCCGCCGCCCGATTGGCCCTGCGCGGAGAATTGTTACCGGCCCTCAGAAATGAATGAATGGAGCGTGATGAAGAATAATCCTTCAACCATCCGGCGACTGTCATCGGTTCTGTTGGTCTTGTTGGTCGCATCGGTCCCATGGCCGGCGCTGGCCGGGCCAAAAGTCCTTTATCAAAGCGATTTTGCAAAAGCGGATCTGAACAAGGTCCCGGGCGGTTTTCTGGTGCTGGACGGCGATTTTGCGGTCAGGGAGAGCGACGGCGGGAAATTTCTCGAATTACCCGGCTCTCCGCTGGACACATTTGGCGTGCTATTTGGCTCTTCGACCAATGCCGGCGTCTGCGTCAGCGCCCGCATTTACGGCACGAGCAAGGGACGCCGCGCGCCCAGCTTCGGCGTCGGCCTCAACGGCGCGGGCGGTTATAAATTAAAAGTTTCGCCGGGGAAAAATTCGCTGGAGATTTACAAGGGTGACGTTTCCGCGGCCAGTGTGCCCTTCGATTGGAAGTCGGGGGCCTGGACAATGTTCCGGCTGCGGGTGCGGCAGCTTGGCGGCGACGCCTGGAAGGTCGAAGGCAAGGCCTGGGTTCAAACCGGGACTGAGCCAAAAGAATGGATGATTTTCCTGGACGAAAAGTCGGCGCCGCACGATGGCCGCCCCTCGATTTGGGGCAGCCCGTATTCCGGCACTCCCATACGATTCGACGATCTCCTGGTTACGACCGAATGAAGGTTCAGCCCTGCTTCCGCAACAGGCGCACATCGACTGCTTCCATGCCGGCGGCGCGGATGGCTTCCAATCCCAGATCGGTGTCCTCGTAAGCGCGGCAGAATTGAGGGGCCACGCCCAGGCGGCGGGCCGCTTCCAGGAAAATATCCGGCGCGGGTTTTTGCCGGGTGACATCTTCGCTGGTCACGACCGCCTGGAACAAATGCCGGATGCCCAGATGCGTCAATACTTCGTTAATGTGCGATTGAATGCCGCCGGAGGCGACGGCCATCGGAATGATGCCATAATGTTCCCGCGCAATGTTCACCACGACCTCCACCTCCTGCACTTGCGGCAAAAAGGGAATGTAGGCCGCCTCCTTTTCCTTCGAGGCGGCGAGGGGATCGAGTTCCCGCCCTTGTTCCCGGCTCAACATTTTCAAAATGTCCCGCGACGGCACGCCGCCCAGCGCATAAAAGCGGTCTTCCGGAAAATCGAGCCGGTAGCGCTCCGCCACCACCTGCCAGGCGCGCCAATGCAGCGGCATGGTGTCGGCCAGCGTGCCATCGCAATCAAAAATCAGCGCCTGTGGAAACATGGCTGGACTCATAATGTTAAAGCGGCCAGCCGCTTTTCCAGATCATCGGCCATCAACGGCTCAATCAGGCTGTCGATGTTGCCCTCGATCAATGCCGGCAGATTGTAAAGGGTCAATTCGATGCGGTGATCGGTCACGCGGTTTTGCGGAAAATTATAAGTGCGGATGCGTTCGTTGCGTTCGCCGGTGCCGACCTGCTCTTTTCTGTGCGCCGCATAGCGGGCATTTTCCGCGGCGATTTTGGCCTCCAGCAAACGCGAGCGCAACACGGTCAGCGCCCGGGCCTTGTTTTTTTGCTGCGACCGTTCGTCGGCGCAGCGCACGATCATGCCCGTCGGCTTGTAAATGATTTGCACGGCCGAATCCGTGGTATTGACGCCCTGGCCGCCCTTGCCGGAAGCGCGGCAGACGTTGATCTCCAAATCTTCCGGCTTGATCTCGATGTCCACCTCCTCCGCCTCGGGCAGCACCGCCACCGTGGCCGTGCTGGTGTGAATCCGCCCTTGCGCCTCGGTCGCCGGCACGCGCTGCACGCGATGGACGCCGCTCTCATATTTCAGGCGCTTGAAGACATCCACGCCGGTCACGCCAAAAATCACTTCCTTGAAGCCGCCGAGGTCCGAAGGGCTGCTGTCCATGCTCTGGACCTTCCAGCCGCGGCCTTCGGCGTAGCGCGTGTACATGCGATAGAGATCGGCGGCGAACAAGGCGGATTCCGAACCGCCGGCTCCGGCGCGAATCTCGATGATGGTGTTGCGCGAATCCGCCGGATCGGGCGGAGCCAGGCCCAATTGCAATTGCCGGGCCAGCCGTTGTTCTTCGATTTGAAGCTGGGCGATTTCGTCCCTGGCCAACTGCGCCAACTCGCTGGCGGCGGGTTCGGTTTTCAACAATTCGGCATGCTGCGCCAGATCATCCACCACCTTGAGATAGCGCCCGCCCGCCGCATGCAGCTCCTTGAGGCGGGCGTATTCCCGCGAAAGCTCCTGCAATTTGGCCGTGTTGGCCGGCAACTTCGGGTCGCTCAGAGCGGCTTCGACCTCGCTGTAACGGCGCGAGAATTTCTCAATGTAGGGGCGCAGGTTCATTTTTGGTCTCCACCGGCAAAAAAGCAATCCGCCCGTGGAAGGTGGGGCTTCCACGGGCGGGTTGCAGGGAAAGGGAGCTACTTCTTTTTCTTTTTGCTGGCGGCGGCGGCCTGGGCGGCCTGCGTCTTGACCATGCGCTGCTGGAATTTATCCACGCGCCCGGCGGTATCGACAAATTTCTGGGTGCCGGTGTAAAAAGGATGACAAACGTTGCAAATACCGACCATGATCGACGCCTTGGTCGAGCGCGTCTTGATCACGTTGCCGCAGGCGCACCGTATTTCCGCTTCCACATATTTTGGATGAATTTTGTCCTTCATAAGAGCAAGGCCGGACAACTTACCAGCCCGGCGACTTTTGACAAGTTTTAATTTAAAGGGAAAGGAAGTTCCTGAGAATCTGCCGCCCGTTCTCCGTCAAAATGCTTTCCGGATGAAACTGCACACCCCAAATCGGATGGCTTTTGTGGCGCACCCCCATGATTTCGCCCTCCTCGGTTTCCGCCGTGATTTCCAGGCAATCCGGCAGCGTGTCCCGCTGGATGACCAGCGAATGATAGCGGGTGGCGGCGAAAGGATTGGCCATGCCCTTGAAAAGGTCCCGGCCATTGTGTTTGATGGGCGAAGTTTTGCCGTGCATGATGCGGTAATTCACCACCACCCGCGCCCCAAAAGAAAAACCGATGCATTGATGGCCGAGGCAGACCCCAAACAGCGGCACGGTGGGGCCAAAGGTCCGGATGATGTCATTGGACAATCCCGATTCGCGCGGCGAACACGGACCGGGTGACACCAGGATGCGGTCAGGATTCAACTCCCGAATTTGATCCAGGGAAATCTGATCATTGCGCCGCACCTCGAGCTCCGCCTTCAGCTCGCCGAGGTATTGCACCAGGTTGTAGGTAAACGAATCGTAATTGTCGATGACCAGGATCATTCAATAATCCCGAAACAGTAACCCACCACCCTCGAATTGGAAAATGCTTTGTTGAAACCGGGCAGCGCTTCCCCCGGAACCGGCCAACTTCAATGCAGCCGGGTCATTTCTTTTCGTCCGGCGGGGCCGCGGAACCGGTTTTTTCATCCGGCGGAGTCGCGCAACACTTCCGGCAACGATCCAGGCTCAATGGGCCGCCGCCCGCCGCGGACAGATAAAGGAACACAAAGCAATAAATGACGGCCAGTTCCCCGTGATTGTGGATGGGCCACCATGCCGCGCGCGCATGCACCATGAAATAGGCGAACGCCATCTCCCCGGAAAGAATGAAGGCCGCGGGCCGGGTGAAAAGGCCCAGCAGGAGGAGCAGCCCGCCAACCAACTCCAGAATCCCCGCAACGCCGATCAATGAGAAAAGGGGAGGGGTTTCCGCATGACCGGTCGCCGGATACCCGAAAACTTTTTGCCCGCCATGACACATGATCAACGCAGCAATGACGACGCGCAACAAGGTCAGGAACCAGGGAGACCACTTCTCACAACAGTTACACAATTTGCACATGAGGTTCTCATACATTGTCAACCACCGGAGCGCAATGAATATCCGCCTTGCAAATTGTAATGCACAAGCAACCCCGAGCCCGGGAGCTTTTTGGACGGAGATTTGAATTTCTCAGGTTCCTCGCTGTTTTGAGTGGAATCCACCGTTCCGCTGACGGATCACCGTTGAGGATGAAAATGCATTTTCGGGGTAATAGAGTATCATTAAAAGCCTTCTTTGGCACCAAATTGGAGCAACCAGCCGGAACGAAGCAGCGTAGCGCACGGCTGAAGTGACTGGGATTCTGTACCCCCCGCTACAGTGCTACAAACGTTGATTATCAATGAGTTAGGGTGCTACAAGGGTGCTACAATTGGGCTTATTTGTAGCATCTGTAGCACCCCGGCATCACACCCACAGCGTCTGCTCATGGCAGCCGAGGTCCGTAACCTCCGTAAACGGTTCGACCATCATCCGATTCATCTTTATAACGCGACAAGTAATAAGAAATGAATTGCACACTGTTCGTCTTGGCCAAGTACCACAGAAGTTCGCCGAGGCAGCTGAACAGTCGGCCTTTTGTCTCTGATCGGCTCAGGCGTGCTCTTGGATTGGTTAGTTCGATCAAGACAGCCCTGGACTCTGTCGCCGGGCCACGGGTCGGCCGAATGTGGTTTTTGCTCTTGAGAAGCATCACAAACACCTTGTGCAATAGGTCATCGAGTGTTTTTGCGGTTATTTGCATTGAGCACTTTGCTCCCAATAATTTTACAACGAGTTCGCAAGCGCCCCGAGCACCCCGATATGCAGTGGCATGTTCATCATGGGCACACAATACCTTGTATCAAATCCAGGATGCAAGTATTTTTATTATAAAATAGTGCAAATATGATTCATTTGTGGGCATATTATACCTGATGAAGAGGTGGATCCTTAAGGTTGAGCGGCAACATCGGTTGCGGCTTTCGCAGGAAATCGTCGAGTGTGTCTCATGGCTCTTGACAGCCGAGGGCGCGATTACGGCGGCGGCCCACATTGGGGAGCATGGTCAAATCTGCGTACCGCCTCCAAAGTCTCGAATCCAAAAGCGGTTCGTCAGCCTAGAAAAGAATCTTGCGGCAGTGGGTGACAGCGAAGGCCTCTCCAAGGAACTGCTCGCCTTGGGGCGGTATATCGCAGATGCTGTCAACCTGACATTTTCGAAAGAGAGAAACCGCGTGACCGTTGTCCTCCCTGAGGAATTGCGATCTCTCAAATACGCCCCCGAAGCAGGGCAAATGGCGGTGGTGTTCGTCTTCAAAAACATTGTAGAAATCTGGAGCGGAGAGATCTGGCGGGACCATCTTCGGTCGATTCATGCCGACCTGGATAAACTTATTGAAGACTCGTCGGAAGATCTCGGGATAACGAACGATTAGCCTAGCGACATACTCGCAGCTTTTTCAACAGCGTCAGGCGGGATTTAGCGTAAAACCTTCTTGAGTTGGGTCAGATCCGAGGAACACGACACCCCGTTCAGAGTTGGTACACGGCTGTCTCGCGGATAAAAATTCTGATTGGCCCTCCTCATTCAAAACCTGCGTTGCGCACCGCAGGGAGATTAGATTCAGGATTCAGATTAAGACTTGGAAGGGAAAAGCAGGGCGATTTTTTTTTGCACGGCCTCGTCCATTTTAATCAGCGGCGGCCACTCGCGTTTGAATCCTTCGCCGGGCAGCTTTTTGGTGGCGTCTATTCCCATTTTGGTGCCGATGGCGAATTCACTGGTGGCATGGTCCAGCACGTCCGCCGGGCCACGGGTGAAAATGGCGTCGCGCTGCGGATCGGTCGTGGCGCAGAGACGGAACAACACCTCGCTGGTGTCATGCACATCCACGTCCTCATCCACCACCACGATGTATTTGGTGAACATCATCTGGCCCATGCCCCACAGGCCGTGCATGATTTTGTAAGCCTGCATGGGATAGGTTTTTTTGATGCTGACAAACACCAGGTTGTGAAAGACCCCTTCAGCGGGCAGCGCCAGATCGACCAACTCCGGAAAATTCATTTTCAGGACCGGCAGGAACAACCGCACACTGGCCGTGCCAATGTAAAAATCCTCCATCGGCGGCCGTCCGACAATCGTCGCCGGATAAACGGCGTCCTTGCGATGGGTGAGGGCGGTGATGTGAAAGGCTGGATACAAATCCGGCAGGGAATAATAGCCGGTGTGATCGCCAAAAGGCCCTTCCGTGCGCAAGGGCTCCTTCGGGTCCACATAGCCTTCGATGACAAAATCGGCGCCGGCGGGGACCTCCAGATCGTTGGTCAGACATTTGACCAATTCGACGGATTTTTTGCGCAAATAGCCGGCCAGCAAAAACTCGTCCATTCCATCCGGCAGCGGGGCCGAGGCGCAGAAGGTCAGCACCGGGTCGCCGCCCAGGAAAACGCTGACCGGCATGGGCTGGCCGCTTTCGCAGTAGCGTTTGCCGTGGCGCGCGGCGACTTTTTGGAGTTGCCAGTGCATCCCCGCGGTTTGGCCGTCGTAGATTTGCATGCGGTACATTCCCACATTGCGTTCGCCGGTGTCGGGATCCCGGGTCACCACGCAGGGCAGGGTGATGAAGCGTCCCGCATCCAGCGGCCAGCATTTGAGAATGGGCAGGGCGGCCAGAGTGGGAAAGGCTGAAGGCTGAAGGCTGAAGGCTGAAGGCGGACAGGCGTCGCCGGCCAATTCCGCCGCGCGAAGCGCCACCTCCTGGCACGCGCCCTGGGCAACGAGCTTCGGTTTGGCATGGCGCAAATCCAAAGCCAGGCCAAGCAGTTTAATCGCCTCCCCAAAACTGACGGGCGGTTTGGCCTTGAGCAACGCGCCCAACTCCCGTGCCGCCTCTTCGACCGACCCGGCCCCCATGCTCAGGGCCATGCGTCGGTGCGATCCGAGCGTGTTGATGGCCACCGGAAAGGGCGACACCCGCCCGTTGACCGTCGGTTGTTCGATGAGCAGCGCCTTGCCGCCGCCCGGCGATTTCATTTCGCGATCGGCCAGTTCGGTGATTTCCAATTCAGTGGCAATGGGCTGGGCGACGCGTTTGAGTTCGCCGGCCTTATCCAACGCCTGCACAAACTGGCCAAAGGAATCGTGGGCCATATTATGATTTGGGACTCGTCATGGGGCGAACATTAGGTGTTTCCGGCGCAAAGTTCAAAGTTTTTGGATGCCGAATATTGGGCGGACGCTGATGGCGGGGCCGGGAGGAACACAGTGAGAATCGGCAGTGCCGCTTTTTCAATGTCCGGCGCACACTTTTAGGAGGTAATCTGATTGATTTTGCTTCGGGAAAAGCCGATAAGTTATTAATAAATAAAGAACCCTAATTAAAAGCAAATCGCGATGGATGGCCGTCATGCCATCCCTGAATTCACCATCAAATCGTATGAACAACTTCACATTACATCCCCGAAATATTGTCTCACTGCTCATGTCGCTCGCCTGTTTCGCGCTGGCGGCGCCGTCGCGCGCCGGCACGGCGTATTGGACGCCTGGCGGCACGGATACCAACTGGTCAACGGGCGGCAACTGGATCGGCGGCAGCGGATCAGCCGGGGTGCCCGGCGCAACCGACAGCGTGATTTTTGGGCCGGCCGGAACGATTGCGACCGCTTTCGTCATCAATAATTATGTGGACAGTGTCGCCGGCAACTTTGGCGGCACGATCGGCTCGCTGGTATATTCGAACGGGGCGAACTATCATAATACATTGATTGCGCCCGGAGTGACGCTGTTGGTCGATGGCGCGACCGCCTCAATCGCCTCGTTGCAGGCGGCGGGCGACGTGTTCATGGTGGGGGGAGCCGCCGCCGGCACGTCGGGCGGAGCCACCATTTCCGGTCCCGGAGCGAGCCTGGTGGCAAGCAATACGGCCGGGCAATTTATTGTCTCCCAGGCCGGGACGGCCGCATCGCTGAATCTGTCGAACCTGGACACATTTGTGACCTACGCCAGCCGGTTCGGGGTGGGCGTTCCGCCGAATTACGGCTGGGGCGTCATCCCACAGGCGGAAGGGGGAGCGTTGATCCTGGCCAAGACCAACTACATCTCGACTGTTTTCAGCATGGCGCCGGGCGTCACCACCAGCTACACCAACTGGACGGGATGGGTATATGTCTCAGGCCATGAAATTGAGGAAGCCATCGAGGTGGGCAACGGGGCGGACAACAGCATCGGCGGGGCCAGCTCCATTCTGCTGGGCCTGACCAACGGATTTTATATTGACAGCATGGGCGTGGGCAAATCCAAATCCGCCAACGCCGCGGCGGTGGTCAAGTTCAACCCCGCCTTCACCAACCAAAGCCCGGCTCCGACGGCCTGGTTTCGCGGCACCAACGGCAGCCCCACCGGGCGCTTGGCCTTCCTGGCCATCGGTGACAACGCGACCGGGGGCAGTTCCTCCACCGCCGGCAACGGCACAATGGACTTCACCGGAGGATCGGTGGACGCGATGGTGGATTTGATGTATCTGGGCATCGACAAGAACGGCAACAGCGGCACCGGCGCCAACACTGGCACGCTGACGTTCACCGCGGGGAATATTAACATCAACATGCTGACGGCCGGAGCCCAGGAATCCGCCACCGCCGGCAACACAAATCCCTGCGTCGGCATTGTCAACGTCAGTGGCGCCGGCGCGGCCCTCACTGTCAACAACTTCCTGGAATTGGGCCACACCACCGTTACGTCGCCAACCGGCGCCGGGGCCCGCACCACTGGAGCGCTCAACATCACCAACGGCGCCGCCTATGTAAGTAACATCATTGTGGGCGTTTCGAGCACCAACAACAGCGTGCTGGTCAACGGCGGCACGCTGGTCGTTTCCAACACCCTGGCGACCAACGCCAGTGGACTGGCCAGATTTTCGCTCACCAACTCCACCCTGGGTTTGAACATTCCGGCCAGCGGCCTGCCGGTCAGTTTGACCAAAGCCCTGGTCACCGGCGGCTCGACCAACGTCATTCAAGTCTTGTCGGTGCCCGTTTTTTCCTCCTATCCGCAGCAGATCAAGCTGATCCAATACACGACCCTTTCGGGCGCGGGCTACAATTTCGGGTTTGGCGCGACCACTTTGCCGGCTACGGCCCCCAATGCTTACTTGACGAATTCCGGCAGTTCAATCGATCTTGTTCTGCCGAATGATCCGCGGCCGGTCATCGTCCTCCCCGAGCCTGCGAGCTACAGCGGCAATCTGGGCGACAGTGTGAGCTTCACCGTTCTGATCAACCCGGCGAGCGTGACGCCGCTCTCTTATCAGTGGTATTTTTACACCAATGGGGGCCCGACTAATCCGGTGGCCAACGGGGTGACGGCTGACAATGCCACCAACTCTGGCGCGACCAACGCCACCCTCTCCATCGCCAACGGCCAGGCGGACGAAAACGGCAATTACTTTGTGGTGGTGACCAATATTTACGGCTCGGCCACCAGCAGTATCGCCGTGCTCAACCTGAGCCAGCATTGCGTGCCGCCGAGCATCACCGGGCCTGCGAACCAGACTGTCATCATGGGCAACAACGCCACTTTCTCCGCGAGCGTTTCGGCCAATCCCGCCGCCACCATTTGGTGGACGCGGAACGGGGTCACGGTCGGCGGCGCCACTTCGAGCAGCTTGACGGTTTCCAATGCCCAATATCCAGGGGACGACCAGGCGAATTACTGCATCATCGCCAGCAATGCCTGCGGCGTACAGACCAACTGCGCCACGCTTTCGGTGATTTGGGGGCCGGTGATCAGCAATCAACCGGTCAGCCTCGTGGTCACCAGCGGCCAGCCGGCATTCTTCTCGGTGGTCGCCGGCGGCGTGCCGCCTCCGGCCTATCAATGGATGTTCAGCAACGCTCCCATATCCGGCGTGTCCAATCCGACTGCGCTGACCTCCAATCTGGTCATCGCCAGCGCGTCGCCCGCGAACATGGGGACCTATTCTGTGACGGTCACCAACGCGGCGGGCTCAGTGGTCAGTTCCAATGCGACGCTGACCGTCAATTCGGCGAGCCTTGCCATCGCCTCCACGTCCCCGGCCAACACTCAAACCGGCGTCCGCTATGACACGCCGCTGGCGATTACGTTTAATCAACCTCCCTCGGTCGGAACGGCGGGCCTGATTCGAATTTACAACGCCGCCAGCCCCGCCACGCCGGTGGACACGGTGGACGTGCATCCGGGTGCCCTGCAAACGCGGTCGGTCGGCGGGGTCGCACTCAATTCGTACGCGGTGCTGATCAATGGGAATGTCGCCACAGTCTATCCGCATGCCAACGTGATGACGTTCAACCAGACCTATTACGTGACGATTGACAACGGCGCATTCACCGACTCCACCGGGGCCAATTTCGCCGGCTTGACCAACACGAATGGCTGGAGCTTCAGCACCAAGTTGACGGGCCCGGCCAACAGCACCAACCTGATCGTGGCGGCCGACGGCAGCGGGGATTTCCTCACCGTGCAAGGGGCGGTCGATTTTGTGGCCGTCAGCAACACGACGCCGACCGCGATCAACGTGGGCATCGGCACCTTTATGGAAATCGTCCGCGTGAACACGAAGAACAATATTTCGATCATCGGCCAGGACCGGCAACAAACAATCGTAGCCTATCCGAATAACAACAATATCAATCCCAGCAGCTCGACGCGCCCGTCCTTTGGCTTCGTTTCGGCCAATGATTGTTCGGTGCAGAACCTGACCATTACCAACAGCACGCCTCACGGCGGATCGCAGGCTGAAGCGCTCTACATCAACTCCTGCAAGCGGTTCATCTGCCTGGACGCGAATGTGGACAGCTACCAGGACACGATCCTCTGCAACGCGCCGGGCGACCAGGAGTACATCCAGGACAGCCATGTGCAGGGCGACACGGACTTCATCTGGGGCGAAGGGACGCTCTATGCGACTAATTGTGAACTAATGTCGATGACTTCGGGCGGGCACTTGACGCAGCCGAGAACGCCGCAAGGCAGTAATGGTCTGGCGTTTGTGAATTGCCTGATTGACGGCGCCAGCGGCGTGACCAACAGCGACCTGGGCCGCGACGCCGCCAACAGCGGCAACGGCAATTGGTTCTATGGGCAGGATGCCTATGTCAACTGCGTGATTGACACCAACGTCATCACTCCTGCCGGCTGGGTTCTGGGCAGCGGAACGGTGGTCGGAAACACGACGTTCCTGCGTTTTTGGGAATATGACAGCGTGGACACCAACGGCAATCCGGTGAATACCAGCGCCCGCGTGGCCTGGGCCACTGAGATTGACGGCAACACGGCGACCAACGGAGTGCAAAATGTCTCCAACTGGTTCTCCGGCTGGACTCCGGCCCTGGCCCCGAACATCATCGGCCAGCCGCAAAGTCTGTCCGTCGCGGGCGGAGCGTCCGCGCAATTCTCCGTCAGCGCCACCGGCATTCCAGCGGCGACCTATCAATGGATGTTCAACGGCAATCCCGTTGGCAGCAACAGCCCGACTTACGCCATCGCCGCCGCCAATGCCAACAATGCCGGAACTTACACGGTGGTTGTTTCCAACCCGTCCAGCACGATCACGAGCCGTCCCGCCACTCTTGCTGTCGGCAACACCGCGCCCACCGCTGGCTCCATCCCGGACCAGACGGTTAATGTCGGAGTGACGGTGAGCCTCAGCGACGCGGCCACTGATCCGGATGTGCCCGCGCAAACGCTGGCTTACAGCCTGTTGAGCGGCCCGTCCGATGCGTCGCTTGACCCTGCCACCGGCGCATTTGCGTGGCGTCCGACGGTCAGCGCGGCGAACACGACCAATCTCGTCCAAGTCGTGGTCACAGACGACGGCTCCCCCAATCTGAGCGCGACCAACAGCTTCAATGTCATCGTGAACCCGCTCACGCAGCCGAACATCCTCACGCCCTCGTATTCGGCGGGCCAGTTCAGCGTGTCGGTGTCCGGAGAGGTCGGGCCTGACTACGCTCTGCAAGTTTCGACGAATTTGTCGGGCGGCGTGTGGGTCACGTTGCTCCAGAGCAACTCTCCGCCGTCGCCGTTCACATTCATTGATACCAACGCGATTGGCGCGGCGCAGTTCTATCGGATCATCGTCGGTCCGCCGCTGCCGTAGCGGCGGGAATTGAGCAAAAATTTCTCGCTTCGCGCGCCGGAATTCCCAATTCTGGCGCGTGCCCAAATGGGTCAAAATGTTGCTGGGAATTCTGCTGCTGCCCGTTTGCCTGGGCACCGCCCAGGCCTTGTGGATGGTGCTTTTCGCCTCCGCCGCGATGAACCGGGTGTGGCTGCCCCTGTTGGCGGGAGCGGTTTGTTGGGTGGTGATTTTTTTGCTCCTGCCCAAACCGATGTGGGTTTACGTCTTCGGGCACGAATTGACCCACGCGGTCTGGACCTGGATTTTTGGCGGCCGGGTCAAACGGTTCCAAGCCGCTTCGCACGGCGGGCAGGTCATCATCACCAAAACCAATTTTATCATTGCGCTGGCGCCGTATTTTTTCCCGCTCTACGCCGTGCTGCTGGTGGCGGTCTTTTTCATCGGCGATCTGTTCTGGCAATGGCGTCGCGGCTACCTGGCCTGGTTTCATCTGCTGCTGGGAGCGGCCTACGCCTTTCACGTCACGCTGACGTGGGAGATATTGAAGACCCGCCAGACGGACATCACCAGCCAGGGCCGTCTTTTCTCGGGGGTCATCATCTTTCTCGGCAATGCGATGGTGCTGGTCATCGCCATTCCGCTCTTGACGGGGCAAAGTCTGTTCCATGCGCTTAACGTGTGGTTCAACTGCAACCGCACCATCGTGGAGCGCGTGCTAAATATGCTCTAAGATTTGTTCGTTCAGCGCCGCGGTTGATCCAGCTTCTCCTGCAACTCGCGGAGATGGAGGAGGGAAAGACGGTTGGTTGGATTGAGGCGCAAGGCGGTTTCCAAGGCGGCGCGCGCCTGCGGCCAGTTACTTTCCAACCTGTAAGCGGTGCCAAGATCAATCCAGCACTCGGCGTCATTGGTTTTTTGCCGCGTGGCCAATTCCAGCAAGGGGATGGCGTTGCTCATCTGGCCGCGCAGCGCATAGGTGAGGCCCAGGGCGGCGGTGAAGCGGTGTTCATCGGGGAAAAGGCCGCGGGCCTGGGTCAATGTGCGCAGCATCGCCGCCGCATCCGCGGTCCGGGGTGGAGGGGCGGCGAACACCTGGCGCGTCCCGGGGTCCAGGGTGAAAAAGGGCAGTATTTGCGGCAGATTGAAAATGGCAACAACCGCATTTTCACGCGCCCGCCAGCTTTCCGGGTTGGCCAGGCTGGTCTCGGCAAACAATTTCACCTCGTCATGCCAGATGTCGAGCCGTTCGCGGCTGGAAGCCGCCCAGACTAAAATCAGCAATCCCGCCCCCGCGCCGGCCAGGCCGCGGCGGCGCAAATGCAAGCACAACGCTCCCAGCGCCAGCAAAAAGCCCATCAACGGCAGGTAAAGAAATCGTTCGGCCATGTATTGCATCATCGGCACGAGGTTGGAAACCGGCAGGAGGAAAAGGCCGGCCCAAAGGATGCCAAAAGCCGCCAGGCGCCAAGTCTCGCGCCGCCACAACCAGGCGGCCAGCGCGACGAAGAACAACACCAACAACACTCCGCCAAGCACGGCGCCTGAAAGAAACGAATGCGGCGGCGCCCCCACCATGAAATTGTAGTCAATTATAAATGGCGGGATGCCCCACAGCAGCCGCAGATATTTGGGAAGGACCGGGAACATATCGAGCAAAGTTTGTCCATAGCTGCCGGAGAGCGGCGCGCACTGCGCGGATTGGCCGAGAACCAGATGGCGAACGACCACATAGAACCCCGCCACCAACAGAAACGGAACCGTCAGCACCGCGCTCCGCCGCCAGGGCAGTTTATGGTACCCGGCAAAAACGAAAAACACGAGCATGGCCAGCGGCAGGGCTGATTCTTTGGAGAACGCCGCGAATAAATAGAACACCAGCGCAGCCGCATAGCCGCGCATTCCCTCATTCCACTTGAGCAGGGACCGCATGGCCGCGAGCACGAACACTGCCGCCATCAAGTCATCGAGGCACTTGACCCAGCAGACCGCCTCCGAAACCACCGGATGCGCGGCGAAACCGAGAGCGATGAACAATGCCGTCATTCGGACGGCGGCGGGCGGCGCGGCACCAGCCAGGCGCTGGCAGAGCAACAGCGCCACCGCAAACAGCAGCATGGCGGCCAGGCCGTGCCACAGCACATTGGCCAGGTGAAAAATCCACGCCTGCGGCTCCGGCTGGCCGCCGATGGCATACAGCAGCGCATAAAAGGCAGTCCGTGTCGGGCGATAACTCGGCGCCACTTCGGCTGACTGCGCTTTGACGGAGGTGAAAATCTCCGGGATGTTCTTGAGGGAGCGGAGGCTGGTGTTTTGCACCACCAGCAATGAATCATCCCAGACAAAGCCGAACCCAACCGTGGTTCCCCAAACCAGGAGCGTAAAAAGCCCGATCAGCGCGCAACAGAACCACGTTTTGGCCAGATATTTTTCCATGCGAAGCGTGGCGCACTATAATAATCCTGTTTCCGGAAGTCGTGATAAAAAGCAGGATTACTCTTGCGCATGGGCCGGAGTTAAGGCGAAATGCAGGAGCGTTTTATGAACCTTGGCGATATTTTAAGCTTGGAAACGATAGTGCCGGACCTGCACGCCACCAACCGTTGGGAGGCCATTGATCAATTGATCGATAATTTGGTGACCACCCACAAAATCCAGTCCGAAAGCCGCGATGCCATCGTCGCCGTGGTCAAAAAGCGCGAGTCCTCCATGAGCACCGGCATCGGCTTCGGCATCGGCATTCCCCACGCCTCGACGGACCTGATCCATGAAGTCGTCGGCGCGCTGGGCCGTTCGACCACGGGAATCGACTTTGACGCCCTGGACAATCAGCCGGTCAATCTGGTCATGCTCTTTTTGGTGCCACAAGGCCAATTTCAAAAACATCTCCATACCCTGGCCAACATCGCCAAGCTGCTTCACATCAAGGAATTTCGGCAGGAACTCGAACAAGCCCCCGATGCCGCGGCCATGTATGCCATCATCAAGAAGTATTCGGAGCCGTCCTAGTCCGCCCGCTTTGCCGGCCCGACAGGCGTTTGGCGGCATTTGACTTTTGGGTGGCGGTTCCCGGCTCCTGATCCTAATCTCAACCAGGCGTTTTCGTGCTCCACAAAATCCTCGAACAAAAATTGCAACAAGCCGTCGCGGCGGTCCTGCCCGGGGCCGGCTTGGACAGCGTGCGGGTGCGGCCTTGTCCCGATCCAAAGTTTGGCGATTACCAGAGCAACGCATTGATGGCGCTGGCCCGGGCGCGAAAACTAAATCCGCGCCAGTTGGCCGCCGACGTGGCCGCCAAACTGGACATCGCCCATTGGTGCGAACCGGTGCAAGTGGCCGGAGCCGGCTTCCTGAATTTCCGGCTCAAGCTCTCCGCCGTGGCGGAGGCCTTGCAAAGCGCCGCCCGGGGCGGCCCTTTGTTCTTCCAGAAAACGGACCGGCCGCGTTGCGTTGTTATTGACTTCAGCTCCCCCAACGTGGCCAAGCCGATGCATGTCGGGCACATTCGTTCCACCATTTTGGGGGATTCGCTGGCCCGCCTTCTGCGGCTGTTGGGGCACCGCGTCGTCACGGACAATCACATCGGCGATTGGGGGACGCAGTTCGGAAAACTGATTGTCGGCTGGAAGTCGGGCCTCAACGGGGAGGCGTTGCGCGCGGACGCCATTGGCGAAATGGAACGGCTTTACCAGATGATCAACCGCGCCTGCGAGCAGGACCCAAAAGTCCTGGAAGCCGCCCGCCAGGAATTGGTCAAATTGCAGAGTGGCGACGGGGAAAACCTGCGCATCTGGCGGGAGATGATTGCCCTCTCTGAATCGCAGTTCCAACGCATTTATGCCCGGCTCGGCATCACCTTCGATTATCAGTTCGGCGAAAGTTATTATAATCCACGCCTCCAGAAAGTGGTGCGCGAGCTGGAGGAACGCGGATTGGCCCGGTCGAGTGAAGGCGCAATGGCGGTTTTCTTTGAGGACATTCCAGAGCTGAAGGACCATCCGGCCCTTGTGCAAAAAAGCGACGGCGGCTTCAACTACACCACCACGGACCTGGCCACGCTGCAATTTCGCCTCGAAGGCGGAACCTGGGGCGCAAAACCCGACGACATCATTTATGTGACAGGCGCACCGCAGCAGCTTCATTTCCAGCAACTGTTCGCCATCTTCCGCCTCTGGCATCCCGATGCGACCGTGAAACTGGCGCACGTCTGGTTCGGTTCCATCCTGGGCGAAGACGGCAGGCCTTTCAAGACGCGCGCCGGCGACACGGTCCGGTTGGAAGATTTGCTGGATGAAGCCGGGGAACGGGCGTTCAAGGTCGTCTCCGAAAAGAATCCGGAGTTGAGCCGGGCGGAGCAACAGGAAATCGCGCGGGTGGTGGGTTTGGGCGCGATCAAATATGCCGATCTGTCGCAGAACCGGCAAAGCGATTACATCTTCAGTTGGGACAAAATGCTTTCGCTGCAAGGCAACACCGCCCCCTATCTGCTTTATGCCTACACGCGGGTGCGCAGCATCTTCCGCAAAGGCGGTGCAACTGTCCCCGGCGGGGCCGGGACGCCATTCATCCTGGAAGCCGCGGAGGAAATGACCCTGGCGCGGCATCTCCTGAATTTTGGATTGGCCCTGGAAGCGGCGGCCGAGGACTATCGCCCCAATTTTTTATGCTCGTATCTTCACGAACTGGCCGGACACTTCGCGCGATTTTATGAAAACTGTCCCGTGCTTAAAGCCGAAGGCCCCTCGCGCCTCTCCCGCCTGGGCTTGTGCGATCTGACCGCGCGCGTGCTCAAGCAGGGCCTCGATGCGCTGGGCATCGAGACGACCGAGCAGATGTGAGGCGGGCCAATTACTGCCCGGCTTTGCCCGTCAAGCCGGCCTTCTGCAACGCCGCAAAAACATCCGCGTCATTAAAATCGCCGGTGACAATGAAGAATTTGGCGTTCTTCACCGCGTTGTTGGTCGTCACGCCCGGCACGTCCGCCAGGGCATGATTGACAGCCTTGACGCACTTGGGGCAGCAGAGATGGACGCCCTCGACTTTCAATGATGGGACCTTGACGCCTTTGGCCCCCGTGGACGAGTCGATTTTGATCCCGGGGTCCGAGGACTCGCCGAAATAGCCGGCCTTGATCAGCGCGTCGGCGGCCTTTTGCACCGCAGCCTTGTCCGGCCCCGTGATCTCGACGACGTCCGTATCCATGTCTGCCGTGGCCTTGACGCCGTCGATGCCGGCGACAGCCTTGGCCACCCCCTTGACGCAACTCTGGCAACACAGATGGACATTGCTGATCTTGACGGTGACATCCTCCGCCTGCGTCAAATGGGCGAAGGCCAGGACCGTGACAATGGAAAGCAGAATGGATTTCATAAGCGCGCTCTTTTTATATGTTGTTGTTCAATTAATTGCCTAATGATTGAAATAACCGAACCGAACATAAGCGGCTTCACTCTGGACGGTCAAGCGCAAAAGACCGTCCCAGGTTTTGTGGCCGCTCAGGCAAAGAGAAGGCGTCCCCTGGCCTCCGGGATTGGCCGCCCGATGGTTTTGGCTGTTTCGATCCACTCCTGAATCACAGTTTGCGCGTTGGCCACGGCTTCTTCATACGTCGTGCCATCGGCCATGCAGCCAGGCAATTCGGGCACGTCAACAACGAAAGCGTTGTCATCTTTGCTCCAATAGATAATCAATTCGTATTTGCTCATTTCATTCTCCAGTCAGCCCGTACTTTGGCATAATTTGGCGAATTTGCTTCATTTGATATGGTTTCCCTTCGCGGCCGCGTGGTTGCAGGTTGATGATTTCAATTATTCCGTCTTTGTAGAAGATGCGATGACTTCCCCTGCTCTGCCGTTCGGAAAAACCAAGATGTCGCAACACCGTGCAGACGCTCTCAAAATCAAGGTTTGCATCGGATGCGCCGAGCAGCAGTTTTTCCCGTGTTGTCTTCCAACTACTCATGTCAGTTCCAATATCTTCAAACTCTTAAAGTCGTAAGAGCGTATTCTCGTACGAGTCGAATGCCAACCTGGACTTTTCTGTCATGCTGGCTTTACGCCGCCTCCATCCCGCGGCGCGGCATTCTGCAGGAGCCGGTCGCGCACGAACTGAATGTTGCCGCGCAAATCGTAGAACTGCCCGGCAAAGGAGGTGGGCACTTTCATCTTATTGACTTCATTCTCGATGCGCCCGAGTTGGGCCATCAGCTTTTCCCGGTTGGCCGGCGTCCCTTCGCCCGGCAGACTCCGTTCCAGCGCCAGCAATGCGCGATACCAGCGGTTGATGCGCATTTGCATCCGCCATTTAAAGGCCGCCGGAATGATGCGCAGCCCGGGAATCAACAGCACTATCAGGGGCACAAAGACGACCACAATGCGGCTCACCAGACTGGCCAGCCCGAAAGGCAGGAGACTATAGAAGAACCTTTTGCCCGATTTATAGTAGCGGCTGGCGTCGGCGCTGATGGGAAAGTCGTGCTGGGTCAGGACCGGGAATTCGCCGCGGCGCTTGAACAAACCCGGGGTGCCGTGCGCCTCCTGCGTCGTCTCGATCAACATGTCCGACAGGGCTGGATTCAAATCCGGCCGCGCCAGAAGCTCGACGGTGGGGCCAATGAGGGTCACGTCATGCGCCGGAATGTTCCTGCCGAAGTCGATTGATCCTTGCGGCAGGTCCAGCTTGTTCACGTAGCTGATGCGCCGCGAATAGCCGTCGGCTTGTGTAAAGTCGAAAAGCTGGATGTCGGGCGTCTGCTCGAGCTGGCGCATGACCGCGCCCGAGGTGGTGTCCCCCATCAGGAACACCGCGTCCACGCTGCCCGCGAGCAACGCCCTGGCCGCGTCACTGCCGTCCAAATCGACCAGCGTGGTCGCGCCGCCGGGGGTGATGCCGTTGAGCGCGAGCAGTTGCAAAGCCAAAGCCCGCGTGCCGCTGCCCACTGAGCCGATGGCCACGCGCTTGCCGGAAAACCCGGAGAGCAGGTTTATAAGCCTGGCGCTGCGATAAAAAATCAGGAGCGGCTCGTAAGCAATGCTTCCGAGGGAAACCAGTTTGTTGCTGCCGGGAATATTAGTGATGCCGCCCTGCACGAATCCGATGTCAACATGAAACTTTGGATCATCCAGGCGCTGCAGATTCTCCAGCGAACCTTGCGAGGGAATAATCTCCAGCTTCACGCCTTTGCGCGCCAGGATGACGCGGTATTTTTCGGCATTCGCCTCGAATGAACTTCCGGGCGCGCCGCTGGTAAGGATGATGGTGTGCGGCGGGGCGGAATGAAAGAACCAGAAAACCGCAAATAAGAGAACCAAACCGGTGACAAGCACCATGGCCAGCGCCAATCCCCGGCTCAGGCCGAAAATTTCCATGATCGGCGCGGTCAGCCGGCTAAAGCGGGTCTTCGAAGGCGGGTTCACCTCACCGTTTCCAATCGAACGCCCCCTTCTTCAACGCATAGACGTAACCGATAAAAAGGATGAACATGAAACAGGCCATCGAACCCAGGATCAATCCCGCGTTGTGCGCCAGCATCCCCCGGTAAATCACCGCCCACGGATAGAGAAAAACAACCTCGATATCGAACAGAATAAACAACATGGCGACCAGATAAAACTTCACCGACAGCCGGGTGTTGCCGTCCCCGACCGGCAACATGCCGCATTCGTAGGCCGTGTCCTTGATGCGCGAATCCTTGCCGCGTTTCCCGACCAGGACCGAGGCCAGCAAAGTGCCGCCGGCAAACGCCACCGCGACGATTCCCAGGATCACCACCGGGATGTACTGCATGAGCTGATTATCCGCCGTTTCCATGACCAGACTTTAAAAAATCGCCCCGCCCTTGGCAAGAGCGAACTCCAACCGAAAACTACTTGTTTTCAAGCACCCTTTCACTTGTTTTCACTTCCGGGTTGTTTCGTTGCCATTCGCCGCTTCACAATCCATTTGTTGCAAAAACGTTTGATACACCACAAGAGTCCCGCCCAAAGGATGAGACCGCCAATCGTTTGGCAATCCCGTTCAAGGTCATTGTCGTTTCCTCAATCCACAGTCTCCAGCGACATCCGCACCGCCGACTTGGGTTCAGTCAGCGCAGCAATACGCTTGTCCAGCGTGGCCAGCACGCCACCCCGGCTGCTCGCCAGGCCGAGCAGGCAGGCGTCGGTCACTTGCTGATGGCCCATCAACCGCCCTCCGGCAAAAGCGACCGTTCCGGCCACAGGCAGTTCATCCGGCCAGAACTGGTGGTCTTTGGCGGCGGTGTTCGCCGAGAGAACTTGAATCGCTTCCCGGGGCTGGACGGCATCCCGGGAAAAGGCGGGATTGGACACGATACGGACGAAACCAGCCTGTGTGATCGGGCACGTGGCCCAGCCTTTGCCACGGTGGCGCGTGAACCACTTTACGGCCAGGTCGTGATGCTCGTGGCTTGGCCACAACAGCGCAATCAGCAGGTTGGTGTCAAGCAGGTAGCCCTTCATGCGCCCTCGGCTTCGATTCGACGCACGTCCCCGGTCGTCACAGGGGGTGAATCAGCGGGCAATTGGAAAACCACGATCCCGCCCTTGTCCTGGGAAGGGGTGGGGGCGCTCAGACCCCGGCGCAAAAGGTCCGACACGGTCTTGCTGAGCGAAACGCCCCGCAGCTTCGCCTGGCGGGCGGCACGTTCGAGAATGTCATCATCCAAAGTCAGCGTCGTTCTCATGGTGAAATGATGCCCTATTTTCTGTTTGATGTCAATAGACGGAATTCGCATCAGTTCACATCTATGGTGCTGTCCCGACCCATGCCATGCCTCCTTCCAACAAATCATGCATGCCGTCTCAGTCCCGACACCTGTGTCCGGCGTTGATCTGTCAAGTGCGGTTTGCAGTCGGGCTGATTTATTTTGCGGCGGCGGCGGGACCGAACGAATCGTGGTCAAGGGCAAGGTTTTGAATTTTGTCCTGGTCCAGCGTCTGGCCGTAAATGCTGTTCTTCGGCATGTCCCAGACGACCCGCGTATGACACAAGGTCAACCCGTTTACTTCCCGCGCAAAAATTCCGGCGATGGCGTTGGTGTAAACGCCGGTAAACTGTCCGCCGGATGAAGCCGGCCCGATCGGACGGTCATCATAAAATCCGCCCGGCACGTCGCTGGTCTTGCCCACTTCCACGCGCACGTTGTCGAACACGATGTCTTCCAGCGGTTGCGCGGCGCAGCCCCGGAGATAGATGCCGCTCTCGCCCTTGCAAAGGATGTTGCTGAAACGAATCCGCCGGACGTGGCCGAGTTTCGTGTCCGGGTGGCGCGGCAAATGGCTGACGTGAATCGGCTCGCCCGCCCCCCACCATTTGCCTGGCTGCAACTGCGTCTCAATCGTCATGTTCGAAAACAGAATATTTTCAATGTCCCCCTCGTCGCGGCTTTGGATGCACAGCCCGCGATTGCTGCGGTGGATGACGCACGCGTCAAAGACAACGTTGCGAACCCCCGGCGAAGTGTAAATCTCGTCCAGCTTCAGCGCGCAGCTCCGTGACGCGATGACGCAGCCGGTGACGGTGATGTTTTCGCTGCGACCGTAGCTGGCGAAGTTTGGCGTGTTCTTGAGCACGATGCCGTCGTCTGCCGTGTCAATGTGGCAGTTGGCCACGCTCACGTTGCGGCAGTGATCGAGATCGATGCCGTCGTTGTTCGGCACGTTCCAGTCGTTGAGAATGCTGATGGATTCAATCACCATGTCTTCGCACCCGACCGGATGAAACGTCCAGCTTGGCGCGTTGCGGATCGTGATGTCGCGTACGCGGACCTGTTTGCAGCCGATCAAAAGGATCACCGTGGGCCGCCCCGCAGCGAGCGTCTTGTCTGTTGCGCTCCGGCCAAATGGCCACCGAACGCCGCAGAATGCCTGCGGCCACCAACCCGGCTTGTTCACGTCGCCGCCCTCCTGTTCGTCGGCCAGTTTTTGCCACACGGCATGGTCATTGCCATCGAGCACGCCGTCGCCGGAAATGGAAATATTGTTTGCGTCCCTGGCAAACAACAACGCGCCCGCTTCGCCATAATCCCGCCAGCGCGCGCTGCCTTTCAAAACCGCGCCGCGCGCCAGATGAAAATCAACCCCGCTGTGCAGTATGATTGCGCCCGTGAGAAAGGTTTTTCCGCCGGGTAGGATCACCTGTCCGCCGCCGTCCGCCGCGCAGGCGTCCACTGCCTTTTGAACGGCGGCGGTGTCATCGTTCGTGCCGTCGCCCTTCGCGCCAAAGTCCAGCACATTGTAATAGCCGCGACGGTCAGCGGCCAAAGCAGCCAGGGCGTTGAACATCAGGACGGCGAGGGTGAGCGTCACAATGGACCGGGTTGGTTTGGAACTGAAGGTGGTTTTCATTTTTCGAAGTTGGCTTTTGGTTGGCGCAGGGTCGCGTCGGCAGCCACCAAGGCCAGGAAGACATAAACTGAAACACAGAATAATTTGAGCCGCATAATCAAGTCCAGAGTGGCATAATTAACGAGGCAATGCCTTGGAAATCAACAGGATAAAGTAAAAAGATTAGGTGTGGTTTGGGCTAAAGAGAATGATACAGCCTGCCGATAACATGTTGAGACCGCAACCGGCTGCATGAAATTAGTAACGATCATCGCCAGGCACCGGGGAGCGCCAACTGGATCGTTCGCCAGATCGCGGGGGCTGCTGCCACGACAGGCACCCCCATGTCCCTAAGCCATCCAATGCGCGACAATTTCAACCGGCGAATCCTGGTGATTGACGACAATCGGGCGATCCACGAGGACTTTCGAAAGATTCTCTCGCCCAAGGCCGACGAGAGCGCCTATGGAGTGATGAGTGCCGAGCTTTTTGGCGAAAGCCCTGAGAAAAACACCTACGCCGGCTTCGAACTCGACTCGGCCTTTCAGGGCCAGGAAGGCCTGGAGATGGTCAAACAAGCTCTCGCCGTCGGCAGACCCTATGGCGTGGCCTTCATCGATGTGCGGATGCCGCCCGGTTGGGACGGAATTGAAACCACGAGCAGGATCTGGGAAGTTTGTCCCGACTTGCAGGTCGTCATCTGCACCGCTTACTCCGATTATAGCTGGGACGACATGACCCGCAAATTCGGCCAGAGTGACGGTTTGCTCATCCTCAAGAAACCTTTCGACACGGTGGAGGTACTGCAACTGGCCGAAACCCTTGCCAAGAAATGGACTTTGGCCGGACAGGCCAGGCTGCGGCTGGCGGATTTGGATGGGATGGTGAACCAACGCACGGCGGAACTGCGGGCCTCCAATGAACAACTGGCGCAAGAAATCGCCGAGCGCTGCCAGACGCAAGTTCTCCTTTCCGCGTTTTCGACCTTGGGCTCGCTCCTGAGCTCGGCACGGACGGTCCGGGAGGCCGGCCAAATCATTGTCGGCACGGCCGAACGGTTGCTCGGCTGGGACGCCTGCCTGGTGGAACTCTACTCGCCGGACACGGACATGCTCACGCATGTTCTGAATGCAGATTCGATAAACGGCCAGCACAAAGACCGCGTTCCCAATCGCCTGGTCCGCGCGCCTTCGCCACTGGCACGGAAGGCGCTTCAGGAGGGCGGTCAATTGATGCTGAAAAGCAGCCCGAACGAGATGCAACCCGACGGGGAGCCTTTCGGAGATGCCACGCGCCCGTCCGCGTCGCTCCTGTGCGTGCCGATTCGCAATGGCACAGCCGTGACCGGCCTTATTTCGCTGCAAAGCTATGCCGTCAAGGCCTACAACCCGCAAAGCCTTGAGACGTTGCAAGCCCTGGCCGATCATTGCAGCGGCGCGCTGGACCGTATTCGGACCGAGGAAGCCTTGCGAAAAGCGCAGGAAGATCTCAGACAATCCCAGAAGCTGGAGGCCATAGGTCAGCTCGCCGGCGGGATTGCCCATGACTTTAACAATCTGCTGGCTGTCATTCGTGGCAACGCCGACTTGGGGCGCATGGAAGCCCAGGGATTCTCCGCCGAGGTCACCGAATGCCTCGATGAAATCAGCGCCGCCAGTGAACGGGCCGCCAACCTGACCCGGCAGTTGCTCGCCTTCAGTCGGAAACAGATGATGCATTCGGAGCCGGTTGATCTGGATAAGGTCATCACGAATCTGAGCAAAATGCTCGAGCGAATCATTGGCGAAGATATTGCCCTGCGTTGCCATCATACGGCGGGGCTGCCGCTGGTGCGGGCCGACATCGGCATGTTGGAACAGGTGCTCGTCAACCTGGTCGTGAACGCCCGCGATGCCATGCCGGAAGGAGGGCAACTGCATATCACCACCGAACAGCAAACTTTCGAAGCGGGATGCGATCCCTCTCATCCGGAAGCCCGCCCCGGGGTGTTTGTCTGCGTCACTGTGAAGGACACCGGCACCGGCATTTCCCCTGAAAACATGCCCCGCATCTTCGAACCCTTTTTCACCACAAAAGGAGTCGGCAAAGGCACCGGGCTGGGCCTCGCCACCGTTTACGGCATTGTCAAGCAGCACCAGGGTTGGCTCGAGGTGTCCAGCCAGGTTGGCGTCGGCACCACATTCAGAATCTACCTCGCGGCCCTGGAATGTGCCCGCCCCGCCTCGAACAACCCGACGCCGGAGGCCGAGCCGGCCCGCGGAAACGAAACCATCCTGCTGGTCGAAGATGAAGAAGCCTTGCGCTCGATCACCCGTCTCCTCCTCGAACGCTTTGGCTATCGTGTCTTGGAGGCGGGTTCCGGTCCTGAAGCCCTGAAAATCTGGGAGTCTGCCGCTCCGGAAGTGGATTTGCTTTTGACGGACGTTATCATGCCGGCGGGAATCAGCGGCCGCATGTTGGCGGAGGACCTGCGCGGGAAGAAGACATCTCTCAAAGTCATCTTCCTGAGCGGATACGGCGGAGAGGTCCTGGGCGAGAGCACTGAGTTTCTCCGCAAGACCAACAGTTACTTCTTGCAAAAGCCCTGCGCTCCGCGCGATTTGCTCCGCGCCGTTCGGTGCTGCCTGAATGGACTGCCCCCCCAGCGAGAGCAGTTTGCATCGCTCCCGTCAAATGTTACGGGCGCGTTTCAAGGTTTGGACGCGCACGGATCAAGTCGTGCGCATTGCAATTGACTGCCCGTTTCCAAGCTTGGAAGCCAAAGGGAAGGGTCATTATGACTCTCCAGTGATCGGGAATGTGTCAGGATGAGGTCATGCTTGCCCGTTATGCGGATCCCTCAACAAAACGCAACAAGTTGATAAACAGCATCTTATAAAAACAGCGGACTCCTGGCATCCCGGATGCTTTTTTGTTCCCTGGCGGGGAATTTCCGTTCAGGTGGACGGTTGCTTCCTTTCGCCGCCTCAACTGGACATGCAGGCAGACCCGGTTGGGATGCTTTGAAGATGAACAGATCTGCATTTGAAAGGATTATTGTTATGAATAATTTGACTCGTTGGAATCCACTGCGAGAGATGGATGATATTCAACGGCGAATGTCTTCCATATTTGACTGGAGTCCAGCTCTCTTCCGCCGCGGCAATCTGGTTCCGGAAGACGAAAACATCGCCGTCTCGGAATGGGCGCCACTGGTGGACATCGCCGAGGATGACAAG
>Ga0181532_10000267_pt1 | contig 55606 bp, 74 predicted proteins | sample PEATcosm2014_Bin_33_FD_119768 | JGI IMG/M metagenome (GOLD analysis project Ga0181532, IMG submission 119768) | Peatland microbial communities from MTU Mesocosm Facility, Houghton, MI, USA - PEATcosm2014_Bin11_30_metaG | ecosystem: Environmental > Terrestrial > Soil > Wetlands > Peat | place... | reverse complement strand
TCTTCCGCCGAGGCGTTCGCCGAGCTGCTGCGCGCCGAGGGCATCGAGATCGAAACCAAGACGTCGCCGAAAGGAAACGAGATTTATGCCTTCGCCAAGAACGATCCCTTCATGCGGGACTACCTGCTTGAGCACGACAACCCGCGCGTTCGTGCGCTGGCGGAAGCGCGCATCGATGCAAAGTCTACGCAATTGCAGACCCGCGCGGCAACGCTGGGCTGGGTGGCGTCACGCGGACCTGCACCTGTTTATCTTTTTTACGCTGGAGCTGGAACGCTACGACCAAGCGGTGGCGACGGATGCAATTGGCTCAACTTCAAACGTGGTGCCCCTATCCGTCGCGCGGTCAAGGCGCCGACTGGATTTTATCTAGCGCCGGTCGACGCCAGCCAGATCGAGTGCCGCGTCGCGCATTATCTGGCCGACCCGACCAACCCGATCCTGCAGAAATTCAGGAACAACGAGGATCCGTATTCTTCCACCGCATCGAAATTTTATCAGGAGGAAATCTACAATCCGGAATACGGCGATCCTCGTTATGACGAGTTGAAGGCCAAACGCGGCATGGGCAAGCAGGGGCAGTTGATGTGCATCTATGGCGCGTCAGGCAAGCAGTTCAAGGCTACCGCCGCGGCCGGCACCTATGGTCCGCGCGTCGACATGTCGATCGAAACGGCTAACGCCTTCGTCGATACGTTCCGACAGGACACCCCCTGGATATGCGCGCCTCGCACCGGCTACTGGGCGCAATGCGAGCGGGTAATCGCGCGACTGGCCGGCGGCGACCCGATGATGTTCGGCCCGATGTTTATCAAGGATCACCGCATCTATATCGAGGGTGCGCCGATGATCTACGACAGCATGGAGTATCACACCCCGCAACCGGACGACGAAAACCCGAAGACCGGCTGGCGCGTCAAGAAGCGCGACGGTTGGCGGTTCATATGGGGAAGCAAGCTGACGCAGAACATCTGCGAGGGCGTCAGTCGAATGATCGTCAGCCAGGCAATGATCCGGATCAAGAAAAAATACGGGATAAGAAGCTTGAACTGGCCTTACGATGAGCTACTGTTGCTGATACCTCGTAATGGCCGCGAGGAAGAAATGCTGCAGCTTTGCATTGCCGAGATGACGGTTGAACCGTCATGGCTGCCCGGCATCCCGTTGGCGGCCGAGGGCGCATTAGGCGAAAGGTACGAGAAATGATTCGAGTTTATATTGCCAGCAAACTTACCTACGCCGAGCAATTCCAAGGCTATCGCGAAGCGTGGAAGGCGGAAGGCATAAATCTTCACGCCCGCTGGCACGATCAAGCAGCCCTGGAGCATCCCGGCCACGAGCTATCGCCTGAAGATTTTCATATCTTTTGGCTGGTTGACGAGGAAGACGTAAAACAGTCGGATGCCGTCATTGTCTACGGCTGCGCCAATGACAAACTTCGCGGCGCTCTCGTCGAAGCGGGTATTGCGATTGGCGCTGGCATTCTGACAATTTTAGTTGGCGACTGTCCGGATTTTGGTACGTGGCAGCATCATCCAACGGTGGCACGAGCCGATTCGTTTGAGCACGCAAAAACAATGATTCTCCGGAGGTTTCGCTGATGTGGACCATCGTAGACGACGATAATGACGTCATCCATGTTCGCGCTTCGCTTAGTCTGCTGCGCGATCTTGAAGAACTTCGAAAACTGATCGCCGCGCTAGAGAAGCGCTTAACCAAGGAGACAACCGATGAACGAACACCCGCTGCCGATGTTTGACGAACCGCCCGCCGAAACACCGACGCCGCCGAAAAAGCCGAAGCCGAAGCCGACGCGCAAACGGCGGGCTCGTAAGGCTGTGAAGGTCGCAGCACCCAAACCGGTGAAGCGCCGGAAGCGTTGCGCGGTCAAGCCTGTTACTCCGGTTACCCCCAGCGAAAAGATGGGGTTCGTGGAATTCATCGAGACCATCTACGGCTTCAAGCTGGAGCCGTGGCAGGTACGACTGGTTCAGGCGCTGGAGAAGCACAAATGAGCTTCGGAGCGATGGCCGCGCTGATGATCTTCCTGCACATGGCGCCGAACCTCGCCGGCGCGTCGTGGTCGGTCTACAAGGAGCACGGTCTTGTGATCGACCGGCATTTGCCGCACGCTAAGGCTCCGAGGCATCACCGATGACCGACACCCTCGACATTCCTGACTACCTCCGCCGAGACCCAAGGACGAACAAAATGCCGGATTTCGCCCCGAAGCCGATCGTGTTTTCGTATACAATGCTGAACTGCTACGACAGTATTTGTCCGTACCAGATGTTTCGTCGCTTTGTGAAAAAGGACATACCGTTTACGGAAACGGAAGCGATGCGCAAAGGCAACGAAATCCATACAGCGATGGAGCATCGCATTGGCGGCAAGCCACTTCCTTATGAGATGCAGCATTGGGAGCCGTTTGTCGCACCGATCGTCGAGCGCGGTGCCAAGGCCGAAGTCAAGTTGGGGGTCACGGTGGAAGGCAAGCCAACTGGCTTCTTCGACAAGGACGTGTGGTGCCGCGGAAAAGCTGACGTCGTGATGATCAGCAGCAACAATGCTTTCCTCGTGGACTGGAAATCTGGCGGGTCAAAGTATGAGAACGTTTTTGAAATCGCGCTCCAGGCTATAATGGTGAAAGCCGCCAATTCGCACGTCGTCAGAATCGCCGGCTGCTACGCGTGGCTCGGTGAGAACCGGATGGGCACTATCCACGATCTCAGCGACTTCAACTCGACATGGGCCAAGGTCAACAATATCGCCGAGCAGATCAGGGACGACATGGCGAGCGGCGAGTGGGAAAAACGCAAGAATCCATTGTGCGGCTACTGCCCCTGCACCGATTGCGAGCATCATCACGTTGCGAGGCCGAAATGAGTTGGTCAGGGCTTCCAAGTTTTTTAGAAGACAACATAATTCCTGAACCCAACTCCGGATGTTGGCTATGGCTCGGCGGTATCAGAGACAAGAAAGAGCATTACGGAGGCACGACTTATGAAGGGCGGTCATGGCGAACACATAGGTTGGTGTACACGCTACTTCGCAAAGAAGTTCCGTCGCATTTGGCTATGGATCATAACTGCCGGAATCGTATTTGTTGTAATCCCGATCACCTCGCGCCTAGGACGTGGAAAGAAAATATTCATCGCGGTGAAGGCATCGCAGCAAAGAACTTGTTGAAAACTCACTGTAATCACGGGCATGAATTCACGCCCGAAAACACGTATCTATGGACGGGTAAGCGTGGTCTGATGCGAAACTGTCGTACTTGCGGAGATAGGCACAAACGAAATTATTACGAGCGTGTTGGCAAATTCAAATACAAAAAGTACCAAAAATGACAACCCCCGAATCATGGGAAAAACGTGACGTGGACGCCTTCCTCAAGAAGCTCGGCCCCGAGCGCGTCTACGCTTTCAAGCCGTACATGGCCGGCTACGGCAAGGGCGGCGTGGCCGACTATTGCCTGTGCCTGAACGGGGCTTATTGGTCACTGGAGATCAAGCGACCGGGCAAGGAGCCGACCAAACTTCAGGAACGCCGGATGAACGAGGTGCGCGCGGCCGGCGGTCACGCCGTTGCCGGCACCGCGGACGTGGTGATCCAGGCGATGACCGACTGGTTGGCGGTGAGGGGGATTGTTGTATGAAACGTCCCCCGCGCAGAAATAAGAATCTTGCTCTAATTAAAGGACTGTTGGAATCGGGTCACTCCCATACATACATCGCGATTAAAATAGAACGGCTTATCGAGCTTAATCGTCGCAGTGCTTTGCAAGTAGCACGTCGTAAAAAATGACCTTCTGGCTCCACGGATCCCACGTGATCTATCCGGGCCAGCCCGGCGTGCTCGCGCAATACATCCCTGACCTGAAGCTCGTAAATGGTAGCTATTTCGCCGTACCCAAGACGTTGACCAACCTGCAGACGCTACGCTGGTACAACTTCGAAGTGCCGGAGATCATCAACGAATCGAATTACGACTTCCCGATCCAGCCCGGCTTCACGCCCTTGCCTCACCAGAAGGTGATGGCCAACTTCTCGGTGCTGCACCGCCGGATGTTCAATCTGTCCGACATGGGCACCATGAAGACGCTCAGCACTTTATGGGCGGCCGACTACCTGATGCAGCAATATCCGAAGGGAGAATTCCGTGCCATCGTCGTCGCGCCGCTTTCCACTCTCGATCGGGTCTGGGCCGCTGCCATATTCAAGAACTTCCTGGATCGACGCACCTACGCCATCTGTCACGGTACGCCGTCTCAGCGCTCCAATGCTTTGTCCCGTGATGTTGACTTTTACATCATCAATTTCGACGGTGTTGGAACGGGATCTCACACCCGAAGAAAATTTGAAATTGACGGATTTAGCAAAGAGCTTCGAGATCGCACTGATATCCAGCTTGCTATCATCGACGAAGCCAGCGCTTACAAAGACCCCGGAACCACGCGACACCGGATTGCGATGCAAGTGCTGGGGCGTCGTTCATACCTGTGGCTCCTGACCGGCACCCCCACTCCCAACGCTCCGACTGATGCCTACGGCCTCGCTAAACTGGTGAACAATGCGTGGGGCAAATCGAAGACCGGCTTCAAGCTCGACACCATGTACCAGCCGTTTCCGAACTCGTTCAAGTGGCTGCCCAAACGCGATGGATACGAGAAAGCGGCCAAGCTGTTGTCACCGTCGATCCGCTATGAGCTTTCGGACGTGTGGGACGGACCCGAATGCGTGACGCAGCAGAGATCGGTCGAACTTACCGCTGAGCAGAAAAAAATGATGGCGGATCTCAAGCGCGACCTGCAAGTCACGATGAAGTCGGGCATCGAGATTAGTTCTGTCAACGAGGCCGCCGCGCGCCAGAAGTTCATCCAAATCTCGCTCGGTGCCGTCTACGATTCCGGGCATAAGGCGCACGCAGTCGATGCCAAGCCGCGCATCCACGCCCTGAACGAAATCCTCGAGGAAGCCCCCGGCAAGTTCTTGGTGTTTGCGCCGTTCACCTCGGTGGTCAATCTACTGGCGAAGGAAACGAAGCACCGCACAGTAGAAGTGGTCAACGGGGATGTCAGCCAGAAAGAACGCTCGAAAATATTCGCCGCGTTCCAGGAAGGCGATCTTCAAGGGATCGTTGCGGATCCCGGCACCATGGCGCATGGGCTTGATCTCTGGATGGCCAGAACTGTTACCTGGTACGGAACCACCGACAAGGCTGAGTTGTACGCGCAAGCCAACCGACGCGCGCACCGACCCGGCCAGAAATTCCCGGTCAACGTGGTGCAGCTGGTATCGAACCCGCTGGAGATCGAGATTTTCCGGCGGCTTGAAAATAATCTGTCGCTGCAAGGATCGTTGTTGACAATGATAAAATAGAGTCGTAGAAATTACGACATTCGCTCGATGTAGCCATATAGGCAAAGTCACAAGTCTCTCACTCAGGAGCCGTCCATGAAACCAGCCGGGGGAAAGCCCCGGCATCATGGTCTTAGGAAGTATAAATGCCCCCTCGCAAGAAACCAGTCGAACCCACCGTTATGATCCTCGGCGATGTGTCGTTCGGCCACAACTCCGACGTCTCCGACGACGCCCTGATCGCCGAGAACTTCAAGATCGAGGATCTGATCAAGGCGGCGCAGGCCAAGTTCAATGAGTGGGCCGAGCCGCACAAGACGCGACTGAAGGAGATCGAGGACACCCTGTTCGCCCGGCTGGCCGAGCGCAAGGCGGATTCGACCAAGACCGACTCCGGCACCGCCTACATCTCGAACATCATGAATTCGAAAGTCGAGAGCACCGAGACGCTGTTCGACTGGGCGGCCGAGCACTGGGCCGACGTCGGCGACGAAGTCAAGATCAACATTCCGATTTCCGTGGTGCGCGAGCACATGGAGAACAACAACGGCATGGTGCCTCCCGGCATGTCCGTGTCGCATTACTCGAGACTTAACATCAAACGGAGCTAAAATGCAGAATCTTCCCACCCATCTTCAAAACCTTCAGGCCCCCGATCTCGCTTCCACGCTGTCGGCCAATCTCGGTTCGGCGATGCCCCCGCACGTCTCGATCGGCGGCGGCCGGTTCACCCTGATCGACGCCGGCAACAACGAGATCCCGGTGCCGACCTTCGACCCCGCGATCGGCGTCTACCTGGATGCCGCGATTATCGGCGTCAATCCGGTCATGAGCCGGGTCTATTTCGCCGGTGCCTACGATCCGCAGGCCGAGGGCTCGCGACCGGACTGCTTCTCGGACAACGGCATCGGCCCGTCGGTGTCGGCGAACTCGCCGCAGGCCCCCACCTGCGCGATCTGCCCGCGCGCCGAGTGGACCAAGATCAACAACAACGGCAAGAAAGTGCCGTGGTGCTCGCAGAAGCAGAAAGTGGCGCTGCTGATCCCCGGCTTCCAGACCCTGTTCCTGCTGGCGGTACCGCCGAATTCGCATGGGCCGATGCGCGAGTATGTCGAGAAGTGCAAGGGCAACGGCGTCAATATCGCCAACCTGATCACCCGCATCTCGTTCGTACCGGGGGTGCAGGGCACCCTGCAATTCCAGCCGGTGAGCTATATCGACGCGCCGACCGCCGAGCTGCGACAGGCGGCCTATGCCGAGAAAAAGACCGATGCGCTGGTCGGTCGGAATGACGTCGCAAGGCCGGCGGGGGCAGTCCTTGGCGTTCAGGGTCAGATCGCCGCTACTCCGACACAGCTTCCGCCTCCCGGTCAGCAGTTCCTGCAATCCAGCCCGCTGGTGACCGGCCCTGCCCAGCAGGCGCAGCAGCCCGCCCCTTTCGTTCCTACCCCTGCGGCGGCTGTGGGCGCCCTTGGCTGGCCAGCGCAGAATCCTGCCCCCACTGCGGCAACGACATCCCCTTCTGAACCAGCCCCCACGACCCGCAGGCGGCGCAGGACAGCCGCGGAGATGCAGGCCGATGCTCCGCAGGGTCCGAACGGACAGGCCCCCCAGCAGCCCGCGGCAGCCCCGCAGGCCCCCTTCCCACATCCCGGCAATACTCAAGGCGGGTCGGCCACCGCTGCTTCAGGAGGTGCAGGCTCTTTCGGCATCGCCCAAGGGCAGCCGGCAGCCGCCAATCCCGAGCTCGCCGGCATGCTCGACAGCTTCTTCAAGCAGGGTTGAGCCATGACCCTGCAGAAGCGATTGAAAGCGGTGATGCGACGGCGCAATATGAGGGTGGCGGACCTGGCTCGCCACTTCGGCCGGTCCTACACGACGGTGCGCGAATGGGTACTGCACGGCCGGGATCCGGGCGATGCCTCGGTGGAGAAGGTGCTTAAAGGATTGGAGAAACGAGCATGACCCGCACCCTCACCGCCGCAAGCAGAGACACCAAGACGTTTGTCACGCGCCCTTGGGACCAGCCATGAAAAACGATAACGATCTGATCCTGGAGCGGTTGCGAGGCGTTCCCATGCAGAAGGGTACGCTCAAGGATAAGTTTGATCCGCGCAATCCGAACAAGCCGGAAGCAAACGACAACGCCGCGCCGGTCATGGCGAAATGAAAATGATGAACTTTGATATTTCGATCGGCAGGGGTAGCCAAGTCGTCGTGGTTTTAACCGATCTACCCCTCCCAAAAGGGCTTGGCGGGGATGGATACGTGGGGTAGCGTGGGGACGGAGCTGCTGGCCCTGCGCGTCGGCTAGGCGTTGTAGTTCGCAATCGCATTGTAGCTGGTATATTGATTTGGAGCAGAATATCCGCCCGGCCACAGACACCATTGGTTCTGCCCACCCATAAGATATTGCGCCCCGCGCGTTTCGCGATTGGCCCCGCTAATTGTCGTAAGAGCCGCATAATAATAGGTCTGGATGAAGTTACCATAGGACGCATCGTACTTCCAAGCCTGCCATAGGGTAACAAGCTTTGTTGCGAGTTCAGTCGCGCCTGCGGTTATATCGAGGACCGTTCCGCCCGTGATTGTCACGGTAAGGCCGGTCGCCGCCGTGTAGGTAACGGTTATTCCTCCATTGGTTATCGCTGCCGTGAAGGTTCCGTTCAAGCTTGAGATTGATCCGGTCCCGGTCAGCGACATGACAACGGAGTCGGTCGCGCCGGAATCCGCGATTGCGGTCGCGAGCGTTAGGACAACCTGCCCCGTGCCACTATTGTAGGTCCCGGAACTAACCGTTGGATTTCCGGTCAGGGTGTAGGAACTCAGGTTCGGAGAACTTGTACCCCAACCGAGCGCAATGAAGCGCGCGGCTAAAGCAGCAATATCGGCCGCGTTGACGCTATTGATGCCATTTACGCCGTTAACGCCGCAGCCCCACTGTGGACCACCCTCATAATGCATCTGAGCCAGATTTGGCAGGCTGTTATATCGAACGCCGGTTGAGACGCTATTATCGTAGGAGGCGCATAACGTCTCTTCCTGCGGGAAGATGGTGCCAACATAGTATCCGCCAGGTTCAAATCCAGCGAGGCCAGACCCGCTAGGTCCGGACACGTTAGTGGTGAACATGCTAACCATTTCAGCAAAGGCAGTCGCCGTGGATCCGTTGGCATAGTTAAGCGCTGGCGCAAGCATCGTCGCATTTTGCGCGACGGTCCCGTTGATGTTGCTTGCGGTGGGATCGTTGCCGCCTAGGAACGGACATCCCCAATAGGGCGCGCATCCGGTAGCGTTGGTGATGTCTATCGGACGATTTGGAGACGCGGCATAGTTGGTCGATACCGGCGCCGTCGATCCGGCCACGCCATTGAGGCCCCCGTAACTCGCGAGAACAGTCTTGGTATTATAATTTAGATTGGCGCCTTGCAGTTGATACTGATCGAAAGAAGCGCCCGAAACGCCAGCGCCAACCTGGCTTGGCTGAAACACATAAAAATTATTGGCAACGCCCCCGCCAGAAGCCCATGCTGCCCTGGCAAGAGCTGAATATTGTACTGTTCGAAGTGCCGCGTAGCTGTAGACCGCAGAGTTGCTGGAAACGTTGCCGATCGAAAGAATTTCACCAAGGATATTGAGAAAGCCATAGACCGGATTGCCCGCGGAATCCCAGATTTCATTCCACGGCTCAAATCCGAACTTGAGGCCAGAATTGAAATTTCCGCTGTTCGGGGCGAAGAAGTTGGTAACGGCGGTGACAAATGCTCCCTTGGTATCCCCGAAATTATACCAGCAGTTCGCATTAACCTGATTGCAAAGCTGCGCAATCCACTCGTAAGGAAGGCTCTGAAGCAATCCCGGTACTGATGAGAGCACGAAGCCGCCGAGCAAGTATTTGTAGATCAGCGTGACATTGTGGCCTGACGTGAACGCGGACGGGTTTATTCGGATAATCGTATAGATGTTTGGACCTGACGAATAGGTGATCGTTAACGCGCCGGCCTGTGCCGGTTGCGGAACGATGATAACTTGTCCACCTCCGGCATTGCCGTGGTCGATACCGCCAGCGGCGAGCGTGGCATCGTTGCCGATCGCAAAATCAATATTCGCGGCCAGCGTGGAGGCGAATACGGTGTCGTCTCCGAAGTGGCCGGATGTCGAGGTAGTGTAGGTGAATACGTATGGCGTTCCGCCATGTAGTTGCGGCGAGGTCCATGGTGCACTGAACTGGATAGCAATCGTAAGTCCGTTGCCTGCGGTGTGGTCTCTGAACGTTCCGCCCGTAATGGTCAGTGTGAGGCCCGTAGCCGCCGTGAAATTAACCGTGGTCCCGGTGGTCCCTGCCGTTGCCGTGTACGCTCCATTGATGGTTGCGACCGATCCTGTTCCGGTCAACGTCACCGTGATCGAATCGCCTGACGCTATCGTAGCCCCACTGACACCCGCCGCCAGCGTCAGCGATACAGCGCCGGTCCCACTATTGTAGGTTCCCGAGGCAACCGTTTGCCCGCCGGCAGGCTGGGAGAAACTGATCAGTTGCGGGTAAAAGTACTGATTGAAAATCGGAACGGTGGCGCGACCGCCGACAGCGATTGTTGGATTGACGCCCGTGTTGGTTGTTACCCATTGGCCCTGAACAATCTCACCATCCTGATAGGCTCCGGTCCAGCCGCTACTGGTAGAGAACGACGGATTCGAGCAGGTATAAGCGTCGCTGCCGCCGTTGGTAATTGAACCAACCCAGTAGCCATTTCGGAATTGTCCCTGAGACGCCGGATAATAGAGGTATGTCGAGGGACAGCGCTGTGCAAAATCTCCCTCGAAACTAGAACCTAGAACCTGCGACTGATTCATGAATCGCAGCCAGCCGGGATTACCTCGACCTACGCCACCCGGCGTGCCCATCAGGGTTTGAAGCTGGGTTACCAGAACCGGATCGACGATTTGACCGTTGGCGATTGGTGTTTCGTTTGCACTCTCGCACCACACCAGATTCGACATGCCGGAGAAGGTGCCGGAATTATACATATAGAGGTCGAGATTGATCGCGGCATAGTAAGCCTGCCCAGCGGCACTGGCTTGAGCGTTGGTGAACAGCGATCCCGCGAGTTCAAAATACGCCGATGCTGGTGTTGAATTGGTGATCGTCCAGGTTGATGTTCCGGTGTTGTTGGCACCCGTATTTGAGTTGCAACCCGCTATCTGAATTGTAGACCCGTTGCCACCGCCAAGCGCGAGATAGCCAGACTTGACATTGACGCGGATCAGGAATCCGCCGGAGCCATTGCTTGTACCCTGACTAATGGACTGAATATTCCAGCCGAAGGCCAAGACGGTGCGGGGAGCCGACTGACCAATGATGGTGAGGCTGCCGCCTGCAAAATCGCCGTTGCTCAGGAATGTACTCGGAAGAATAGTGGTGTTTGTTGATACGCAGATGGCAGGACCGCACTGCAACTGTTGCGAACCTTGGCCGGACCACTTCCAGACGAAGTTACCATAGTATCCAGCGGGCATGGATATATTGGCAAGCCATGCGACCGATGGCGTCGTTACGGGATAGCCGTCCGAGCTCTGGTTGGTCGGATCGACGTTCCAGGTGAACCCCTTGGCGAGATTGGCGTAGCCGTTGTCTGGATTGATCGTGACGCGATTATTATTCACGGTTGAAGCAACAACGCCATGCGGGAAATAGGCTTCAGCCTTATCGATAATGGACGGCGTGAGGGTTGCTGCGGCTACCGTGCAGCCGGCGTGGACGAAATCGCGGCGGGAGAGGTGCTTCACTTTGCTGAAACCGGAGCAAGCAGGAGCAAACACGTGAGAAGGAAACGCTTCACTTTAACATCCGCTTGATGAGAGGCCGTAGGCTCCGGTCATATTAAGGCACATGCTGTGAAGATTTCCGGTCGTAAATGCTAGGGGCCAGAAACCGCCTTCCATCACAGGACCGGTAATGGAACTGGAGCCGTTCCCGGTGAACATTCTAATCGATACAGCAATGGTGGATGGCGTAGTGGTCCCGGTCGTGGATGTGCCGTCTACATTAAGAATTGAATTTGATGTTCCAGTAGCAAATACGCCTTGAACAACATGGAAAGCGCTATCATTTGCTGTTGCTGTGATGGTGCCGCTTGGAGTGTTTAGTCTAGCAGAATTAGCTGAACTATTCGGGCCGATGGTGGCGGGCGTTCCAGTAAACCCGACTGCCGCCAGGCTAGTCGTAAAACTCCCTGTCCTTTCATAGACCGCAGTTTCTGTGTAGGGCGCAGATGCAGGCAAGACGTTTCCAGCCGAAACAAGCACAGTACCGTTTGCATTGGACCCAACCGGACCCGGCAATCCGTTGACAAGACTAAATGAAAGTACCGGCTGATTGGCCGCCGTTGTTATTGAAACGGGATGACCACTGCCGCTTTGATCGTAAATCTGGGAGACATTGCAGACTCCTCCGGTTTGCAGGGCACAAAGTGCAGCAGGCGTAACTAATCCAGTGCAATAGGCCGTTAGATCGACGGTTCCTGCGGAAGTTCCTCGCAATGTGCAAAGCACAGTCGTTGGGGCCGATGACGAAACCAGATCGCAGAGCGAAGTCGAAGTGCTCGCCGAAGCTGCGTTATAGACTCGTGCGCAACTGCCCCAGAAAGTCGCCCCACTGACGACATCGCCGGGTCCGGTATAGGGGGCAGATACCGGGGCATCCATCGCCGCCCGGTTCTGGAAAACCCCCGGAGGGAATCCATTCAGGACAGCCGACTGCGCAAAGGCAAGCGGCGGGAACCAGACAAGCGCGAATGCGAGCAGGCCCGCGATGATACGATCTGGCAGCATCAGGAGAACTTTCCAACGCAAGTCGCGGTTTCCGACGCTCCAGTCGTCACCTTCCAGGCGCCGCTTCTGCTGACCGCGCCAACCGGAATTGTGAATGGAACGAGGTTCGAAAGCGTTCCAATTGTAAAAGTGAAAATCGTCGTGGCGTTATCATAAATGATAACGGTGCCCGCTGATGTAGTAGTAGGCTGAATCACACAATGTGAGAGATAATCTCCCGTCGCTCCGGTCGAGGATTGCAGCACTTGCGCGGTCTGCGAGGCCGCTACTGTGACATAATAGTTGCCCCCATTGACAACGCCGACGCCGCCGAGGTTAAGAGCCGCCCCCGCATTAGTCGCCTGATCCGTTGCAACGGTTACGCGCTGCGCGCCGGTTCCGGTTGCGCCAGTTCCGGTCAGGACCGTGACGCCATTCACCTGCGCGATATTTGCGGAGATCGGCGTCATTGACGCGATGCCCTGAACGCTCAACACCTTGGCATTGGCCGTCCCGGCGGTTCCTAATTGCGTCCCGAGGTTGACGTAAAGACCTCCGTTCACGTCGCAGTTAGTTGCGCCCACATTTCCCGTCGTAATCGCGGCATTGGTATTGAACGCTGTCCCGGCGAGACACGGAATCGCTGCCGCCGCCAGAGTTTCGATATGGGCAAGACGAGCCTCGACAGAGCATGGCGTGGTCGCTCCGGAGGCGCAGGCCGCGTCGCTCTTGGTGCCTTGCGTTATATCCCAGCCATCGACAGCGGCGCCTGTTGCCAGCGCCCCGGCTGAAACGGCGCCACTTGCCACCGCTCCCGAGGCAATCGCACCGGACGCCACTGCCCCCGATCCGATCGAGCCAGACGCAAATGCTCCACTAGCAATCGAACCTGATGAATATGCACCGGAAGCGACGGCACCAGAAGCGAGCGTGACCGCGCCGCCGCCCGATCCGCCCCCGCCCCCTGCTCCCGTCGGCAATCCAGCGCCGCCAACCATGTTGACGGTCGTGGTGGATGTCGATGTGATGCAAGTCAACTGGGTGTTCGACCCGACGGTGAATCCGAACCACGAGTTGGGAGCGATCAACTGGTCGGACGTCGTGGCCGACGCGCCGAGTTTGCAATAAGCATTATTGGTAGTGCCGACGTTGGAAGCAACGACGACGGTGCCCGCAGGAAGTGTGCCGGTAACGCCGCCGGTCGTGACCGAAATCGGGGTGCCGGTGGTTTGCGTGGTACCCGGAAAGCCCGTAGCGCTGAACGATCCTGAAATCGGCAACGGATTTGCCGCCGATACCGGTTGCCATGCCGAGAAGCCAGTGCCTCCCGTATTCCAGTACATGTTGACTTGCTGCGCGTCTGCCGGACCGAACATGGCCGACATAATCAGCAGCCATGCTGCGAGGAGCTTCCGCATCACTTTCTCCTTACGATGTAGTTCGCTGCTAACACAAAGCAGGCATAGATCGACAGCGCGATGATCTGGCGGTCGTTTGGCGCCGGAATTGAACTCCATAGCCAGAATGCCGAGCCCACCGTCAGCAGCGTGAACAGGTCGGCGATCGCGACCAGCGCCCGCTGGGAAAGCGCTTTCAGCGCCAGTGTCAGCATGGCAATCTGGACGCTCGAGGCCTGCGGCGCAGCTTCAGTTTCCGTTCCGCCGACGATCTCGAACCCCGGGTTCTCTTTCGCCATCGTCGTTCTCCGTGTTGTGGATACTGGCCGTGAAATTGTCGAAATTGGGCAGGTCGTCCTCGTCCGGCTTATCCCCGCCCTTGTTCTTCAGGAGCAGGGCATAGTACGGCATTAGCGCCTTGAACGCGTCAAGGCGGTCCCCGAACGCCTTCTCGGCCATATTGGCGTCCTTGGCGAGGCTGGCGGCCAGTTTGTCCATCTCATCGGTAAAGTCGGTCAATTCAAAACTCCGGTATCCGGCTGCTTCTCAAACTCGCCCATGTTCTCACCGACAACAGCACCCATCGCCCCGCCGCGTTGCAGGGCGGCGCTTAACTCGGTCCGCGCAGCTTCCCGCTCGGCAGGATCACGCGACCCTAGCCCCTTCCGCAGCCATCTCAAAGTCGATGGCGATGTTAGGACGCCCCTGATCGTGTTGTAATATGCCGTCAGAGCGGCACGGGCGCCAAAATTGGCTCCGGGGACTACTTTCATAGGGCCAGCGACTTTACCGAGCCCAGAAGCCCTCCCAAACGGGTTCTCGACGGCCGCCTGCGCCATCATGCCGCCGGCTACGTCGCCGCCCTGCATGGTGTGCCCACTCATCAACAGCTTCATCTCTTTGGCCAGCATGTGCATGTCGTCTAGGGTCACCCCGGGGAACATCAAGGCTTGTATCTCGGGCGAAGTCTTGGCCAGCTTCTCGCCGGGCTCGAGGCCGGCTTCCCGCATGAAGCGCTCAGCCCATACCTGCCGCATCAGCTGGAATTCGGGCGATCGCTCCCCGCCTTTGAACGCCCGGCTCGCCGCCACAATCAAATCAGGATCACCGAGAATGCGATCCACCGCTGCGTTAGCACCGACGGTCGCGTTATCCAGGAATGCCAAGGGATCAGGTTTTTTACCGGCCGCAGCTTCTTTCTTCATCGCTGCCTCGACTTGCTTCATCTCGTTCTGCATGGCCTTCAGCGGGTCCGTCTTTGCCAGGTTCTTCGCATCCTCAGCAGCCGCTCTAGCGCGCAAAATGACGTCGTTGGCGGTGTCTCCGGGTCGCGGCGCAATAGGCAGTTTGCCGCGCAGTTGCATGATCTCCATTGCCTGCTTCTGAAGCCGTCCGCCACCCTGCTCGCCGTGCAGCACGCCCAGCACACCATTCTGGAAGCGGTCCCCGACTTGTTTGGCGAATTTCAGCGCGTCTATCGAGCCGTCCAGTTGCCGGGACTGCGACAACATCTCGATCACGTCAGCCCCACGCATGGCGTCCCATGTCGTCGGCCCAACCGTGTTTCGGATCGTGTTTGCCACTTCGGTCTTGCCATCCTTGATCGCGATATCCAATAGCGCCTTCGGATCAGCCTGTAGGCCGCTATCGAGTGCTTTCACCAATGCCTTTATTTGAGCATTGTTAAGCGGACCCATGTTCTCACGGTAGAAATCGTCGGCCAGTCGCAACAGGCGAGACGCCTCGCGCAACTCAGGTTGGTTCTCGACCGAATGCAGCACCTCGTCGATGCCGTTCTGCATGTGCTTGAGCGCGCCGTTCTTGACGTCGGATGATAAGTCGTTCCACTTGATGTCCTGCCGGATCATGGTGCGCAACTCGTGCAACTCGGTCCATGCCGCGCTTACCGGCTCCCGCACCACCTCGCCGTTCTCGCCGACTTCTCCCGCCATGGCGGCGATGCGCCGAACGATGGTCGGATGCGAGGCTGCAAAACCTTCCGGTAACTGATCGAGAAGCGCCTGCGCACGCGGAGCCAGGCCTTCCGCGCCCGGAGGAACAAGACCACCTGATACCGCATGGGCATCGCCATACATACCGGTGGCGCGCTGGCCTATACTGCGACGAAGCGCGACAAAGCTTTCTGCCACCGTGCGCCAGAGATCTCCGGCGTTGTGCCCGACTTGCGCTACCCGGATTGCATCAGCCGCTTGCCGCTCGGTTGTTCGCAAGCCATCCTGCACCAGCGCGTCCGCAGCCGCCTTGGCCTGCTCAGCGGTTCTGACAATGCCCTCGTTGCGAGCGCGGTCGGCTTCGATCGCTGGTGCGTGTTTGGCTTCGACCGCTGCGCGGCGATTCGCCAGTTCCGCTTGTAGACGTGCATCGGCTTCAGCCGACTCCTGCATGATCTTAGCGTGGTAGGAGTCCTTGAGCAGAAGGCCTGCTTTCTCGGTCGGCACCGCCGCTTTGGGATGTACCACCGAGTCCTCGATGATCGATCCGATATCCTTGCTCGCAAGAATGTCCTTGGCGCGTTTGTCCATGAACTTCTCGGCATTGGCGAGATAGGTATCCGACTTGTCAAATTTCTGCTGCAGAATTTCGGCGACGTTGGTCAGATGTGGCGAGGATTCAAACATCGCCGACGGCGACACCGCCGTCCCCGGTTTGGACAGCCCGAACGGACCAGCACCAGGCTGCTCGCCCTGCGAAGCAATATTCAACCCAGTTTCCACGCCTTCAGGATTGCTGCCTAGAAATTTGTTGACTGTCTTGGATGCGCCGCGTCCTGCGGCTTTCGCAGCTTCCTTGGCTCCGGGTACGGCTGCCGACAATGCGCGCCCGCCGACATCGCCGACAGCGGAAAATACACCACTAATAACTGCATCCTCAGTAGCGCCTTCATCGTCGTATACACCAGCAAGCTGCGAGATCGTGTCGTTGAACCGCGAAGCCATATAGCCGCCATACCCGGCTCCGGCCGCGCCTCCGACAGCGGTGCCGACTCCGGGGGTACCGACCGCCGATCCGACCGCACCGCCTATGATAGCCCCGCCGCCAGCAAGCACCGTGTGGATTACCTCAGATGCAAGGAACCCGCCGGCCGCAGTAGCACCCCGACCGGGCTTGCGCAGCTTGCCGTCCTCGTCCTCGATAATGAAACCGCCGGCGGGGTCATCGCGCACCTTGCCCGGGTAGTATTTCTCAAGCACTTTCTTCCGGCCCTTGTCGGAATGCGCGATGTCGAACAGGGTCTGCGGCGTGAAGTCGATGCTCTCATATTTCGGCTTGGTGCGGATGTTGCCGGTTGGGTCAGCGTACTCGGCACCTTCTTCCACCGACAGATAATCCTGCTTGTTGCGAATCGGCTTGAATCGCTTCTGTCCTTGCGGGTCGAGATACGACTTGCCGGCCGGCAATGCTGTGTAGTCCTGTGCCGAAGATATCTGCGGCAAATCCTTGCTCTTGGTTGTCTCGCCGCCGAGATCGAACGCGGGCGCAGCGCCGGGGTCACCGGATAACATACCTTGCGTGTCTAAACCTAAATCATCCATCAGGGTTTCACCGGGTCTTTAAGCCAAGGCTGATCTTGCAAATTTTCTTCTTTCGGGGGTGTCGGCGATTCGCCTCCGCCCGATACAGGACCTCGGCCTTGTCCGCGCGCTTTGATGTCTTCCTTGATTTTTCGAATAACCGGGCGAAGTTCGACGATGGCGCGGATCGTATTAGCAGACGTATCGCCTGGATTGAGCCCGGCGAAAATAACCGCTGCATCCCTGGCTTCTGAAGATAACGGACGCCCGGTACGATCGTTGACAACAGACTGCCCCCATTCCTTTAGCTCGGTTGCGAAACGCTGAAACTGCTTGCGATCGGTCTCGTTCGACCCAAGAATGTTGCTGATCGCTTCGACGGGGCGAGTGAGTGTACCTCCGATACCGGTGAGCGCCTTGTGTTTGAGAAGCAGTTCATCCATCTGATCCATGGTGTGCTCCATACGCTCGGCTTTGGCGTATTGCACGTCATCCTGATGGGTATCGTGCGCGGTCGGCACCTGCACGGTTTTGTTGTATTCTTTCTCAGCCTCCGCAATCGTAACAGGCTTGCCTTCGTCGGCGTGCTTTTTCTGAATTTCCTCGATCGCGCGAGTTTTTCTCGCCTGCGAACTTTGTGAATTCCCTCCCCCGGTTGAGCCGGGGCGGAGGGTCAGTCCGAACTGCTGTAGCAGCTTCGCATCCTCGTCCGCTGACAGTGTCTCGCCGGGATGGTTGGTTTGCCAATTTTCCTTGGCATTCTGGTAACCCTCGATGTTCGGCGCCTTCGCACTGAACTGCTGATGAATCTGCGCCAACCCTTCCGCAAACCCGTTCGGCTCCTGGTTCATATGCGCGTTGACGTACTTGCCGACTGCTTCCTGCTCGGCCGACTGAACCTTGCCCTGCCCGCTGTAAATCCGATAGATCGAGGCTGCGAGCTGCACCTTGTCCATTGCCGGATCATCGGTGGGCGTGAACCCCTTCTTGACCGCATCGACCGCCGCTTTCTGGATGGTATGCAGGTCGATCGAGTCGGCTGCCTTGACCATATCCTCGTTGGCCTTGGCGCGGGCCGACTGCAACTCGTAGATTTCCTTGATCATGCCGTGCTCGGCCAGCATCAGCATCTGCTGGTCGCCGAACTTGGTCGCAGCATTGTGGAATTTCGCCGCCGATGCCGCCGCATCCGCCGACTGCAGACTGAGCGCGTCGCTGTAAAGCTCGTGCTGGGTCTTGAAGCGCTGCTCGGCCAGTTTCACATTGGTCTTGAACGCGTCATAGGCGCGCTCGTAATCCTTCTCGTTGGCATTCTGGATCGAGGTCACCGCGCCGGCCATGCCGTTGATGGCGTTTTCCATCGGCGCCTTGGTGAACGCCGACGCCACCATGGCGAACAGGCCGCCAGCGGAGCCGAATGCCTCGATCGGATTGCTCTCGCGCTTCTTGTGCTCCTTCTCGGCGTCCCACGGTTTCGGGATCTCGGACGCCGCCACGCCTTCGAGCTGGAAAGCCTGATTGCGCACCACCCGGTCCCGGGACTGCTGGCTGTTGAATTCGCCTTCAAGCCGGGTATCAGTCGCAACCTTGCTGCGCTGCAAGTCGGTCAGGCTGGAAACCAGTCCCGACACCGACTTGTCATCCGCGGCCGGCGCGAGATCGGCAATCGCGGGCGAAGGCTTGTCGGCAGCGGCATCCTGGGGCTGTACATCCGGCATTGGTTACCCGGTGCTGATCGTGATGCCGCCGGCGCTGTTCGACGACTTGCCGTTGAGGGCAGCCGCCAGCGTGGCGATCGCCTTGCCGGTATTCGCCGCCTGCGTGGTGTCGTTCTGCACCAGCGCCTGGAATAGCTGCCCGGACAGCCCGGCCGCCGTCGCGCCGGATTGAACGAGGCTGGTGCCCGATGAGAACAGCTGCGTTGCCACCTGGGTCTGCATGCCTGCTCGCGAAGCATCGATCTTGGCCAGTGTCGCGGCCAGCGCGGTGTTCTGGGTCGGGTCGGTATTCTGGCCTTGCTGCGCCGCGTTCGAGATTGCCGAAGTCTTGGCATCCGCGATCGCCTGATCGACCTGCTGCTGATAGGCCGGCGGCAAGGTGCCGCTGGTCAGATATTGCTGCAAAGCCTCGCCGGATTGCACCATCTGGTTCGAATTCGCGGTTGCCGCGTTGGCATCGGCCGTCAGCGCCTTCTGGTTGGCCGTGTTCTTCTGGCCCGAATAGATGTTGTACCCGAGACCGGCGGCTCCCAGCGCAATGCCGAGCGGGTTGCTGGTGATGGAATTGCCTGCTTTCTGCAGCAACTGGTCGATCGACGAGGAAGGAGCCGCCGCGGTCGGTGCTGCTGCGCCAGGGCCGGTACCGGCCGCTGCGGAGGTGGCATCCACGGGTGTTGCTCCGGCAGGTCCGGCGATGCCTGCGGCGCCGCCAGAACCGCTCGGGATCGCGCTGGGGGTTGCTCCCACGCCGGAAGTCCCTGCCACCCCCGTACTGCCTCCAGGAAGGCTCGTGCCCGTGCCGGAAAGGTTGGTGGACCCCGTGACTCCCCCGACCGCCGTCGGCTGGGGGGTCGGCACCGCAGCCCCCAGTGCTCCCGGACCGCCTCCCGGAACAAGGTCGGCAATACCGCTGGCTTGGCCGGTGGAAGCAGCCGTGCTGGCCGCCGCATCGGCCGCGGCACCGCCGATCGGGGTTGTAGCACCTGCCGCCAGCCCGGTAGCGCCAGGGGCAGCCAGGAAATCAGCCGCAGTACCTGCCGCGCCGAGGCCGGCCGTGCCCGCCGCGAGGTCCGCAAGGCCTAGCCCGGAGCCGCCGGCGAGAAGCGTGCCTTCGAGCCCCGTGGCACCCCCCGCGAGGCCAGCACCCGTGCCCACGATATCGGCGATTCCCGCACCGGTGCCCGCAGCTGCCGGCGCCGCTTCGGCCGCTGGCGCAGCAATACTGCTTAGCGCATCCACTGCCAGTCCGACGGTATCGCCCATAGCACGCTCCTATAGAACAATCGTATACACCAGATCGTGCAAAACTCCACCCAGCCGCTCGAACAGCAGGCCGTGGTCCGCATTGGCCTTGGTCCGGAAAGTGACGGTACGGGCGCCCTTTTCCTTCATGGCCTGCTTGGTCTTGGCCAGCATCCGGTAGCCGGTCAGTCCCTTGCGGTACTCGGGAAGGATGAAATGGATATCCTCGGTTGCCCGCATCAACTTGCGGTAATGCGGGTCGCTCGACAGCATCATCACGGTGTAGCCGATCATCTGTCCGCCGGCCCGCGCCGTCAGCACCCACAACTTGCCCTGCGCCTCGATCCGGTAATAGAAATCCCAATCCGGGTCGAGTTTCTGCACGCCCTTGAACTGCGCGATCTCGTCGTAGTGGAGATCGAGCAGCGCCAGGCCCTCGTCCTGCACGGCCTTGACGGTCTCGACTTGATAGGTGATCGCCGGTTTTGCTCGCGCCTCGCCGAGACGATACAGCCCAGTGAACATCTCCGGGTGCTCGGCAACCATCTGGTCAAGGTCCATCATATCCTCGCGTGGCTGATCTTGGTGTCGAACAGGCGACCGATCCTCGCCTCGATCATCGCCTTCGGCACGTCGGTGTCTTCGCAAGCGATAAGGCGCTCAGCACCCTGCCGCTTGCCCCACGCCTGCATCTCCGAGTAGAAGTCGGCCGCGTTCTCGCACCATTCCTTGTTATTGCGATCCTTGATCCAGACGAACCGTTCCTGCACGACTTTCACCGGACGAATGCCGGGACTGTAAACCAGCTGCGCGAGACCAACCGCATTGTCCTGATACAAAAACAAATGCTCGTTGCTGAAAAGTATCCCGCGCAGATACCCGGCAATCGTATTGTCGGTCATGTCGGGAAATTTGGCGGAAAACCGCTTCAGTAGCCACGCGCCATGCTGGCTGAGATCGGCCAGCTCGAAGCGGCGGGTCGGCGCCGGGACGTGATCGATTTCTTTTACCGCTGCTTCTGCCATGTTCACGTTCATCCTATGAGTAATATTTCTGCCGCCTGATAATGTTCGTTTGCGTTCAGGAAAACCCACGCCTCGAGTATTTGTGGGTTCTTCCAGTCGATGCCCGTTAGATCCTGTCCCTGGATTCCAAGGATCGCATTTTCGTTATCATGCATAAGCTGATGCTGGTACTCCCATTGCCCGCTGTCGTTCGGATCGATCGGGTCAAGGATATACTCTGGAAGTGCGACCGCGAGAAGCCTGTAAATCGCAGCGTTGATGTCGCGATGGTGCGCCATGTGCGAGAACGACCACGCCGCCCGCTCATCCTCGGTGCGCGGGACGTTGAAAAGGTTGGCCAGCCCGCTCAAGGCGTGAACCTCTCGGCTTTCCAGCGATAAATACCGCTGTTGGATGCGAGGCTGGCAGAAGCAAGGTTAGACAGCCGGATAGTGACGGTCACCACCGACGTCGTCGAACTCAGCGAGGCGAGCGAGCCGGCGAACGCCTGGTACGACACGCCTGCGGCAGCCACCGATGACGGACTGACCGCGAGGAAGTCGCCGGGCGCGGGGAGCGACGCTGCCGCGGCGGCGGCCAGAGCGGTCAGGGTGAAAGTCTGATCCTGCGTTGTCAGTCCCGGCGTCGCCGTGAACGTTAGGGTCGGCGAGTTACCCGTCAGCCAGTTGGTCAGCGTCGCCCCGCCATTGACCTGCACCGATGAAGGGGAAATCGCCGTGCTGACGTTCGCGGTGGACGAGGTAAGATGGAAACCGCCAGTCCCGCTATTCAACGTCGAATCGTAGCGCAGACTGATCGCGTTATCGATTATGATTTCATTGCCCGTCAGCAGCGCTGGCCCGGCAAGTGTGTCCTTGTAGACATTCAACGCGCCGAGCGATCCGACCGTTGCCGTCACGGCGCTGGTATTGGTCGCCGAAGCCACGCCGGTGAACAGCATATAATTGCTGTAAGCGGCTAATGTTGCCGACGGCACCAGTCCCGCAGCATTCTGAGTCAGCGTCAGCGTATTGGTACCGGCGATTGCACAAGCAATGGTATCGGCGGCACTGAGCGTACTGAAATTATTGTCCAGCGCCGACAGCTGATCCGGGCCGGGGCTATTAGCGAATTGGGTAAGGCTATAAGACATTCTTTACCCTCGATTTCCGGCGATCGTATCCTGAATCATCATCGACACAATCGCCATATCAGCGGCATTCGTCGAAATTGTAAACCCGGTCAGCACCCCGGACTGACTTACCGCTTCGGGAGCCAGCACCGAATATCCCACACCGCTGGAAAGCCATTGAACCGGTTGCCCCAGATTATTCAGCCATGTCACCACGGCACCAAGATTGTTAACCCACTCAACGGCATCGGGGACAGTAGTGATGGCGTTCAAATTCGAACTTACTTCGTTGTCGATCGAAATATTAAGCGTGGGAGACAGATTGCTGTAATACTGAACGATGCCCCACAACCGGGTCACCCATTTCGTAAACTGATACCCACCCGGTTTGTCCCATAGCTTGGTTTGGGCTGTCTTCTTAAAGGCGGTCGAAGGTTGCGCGAACAACTGATAGACCGACCCGCCGTCAGTGCCATAGCAAGTCAGAACCGAATTGATCTCCTGGTGCTGGATATAGATCAGCGGGACGTCCTGCTCGGATGCCCACCATATCTTGCTATTCCAGAGCAGGAGCTTGTTGACCTGCTGGCCTTTCACCGGATCGATGATCGGCAGCAGCAGCATCCAGCACTTCTTGCCGAAGATGATCGCCTTGCCCGCCGATGGATTGATATTACCGAAATTCGGTACAGTATTATAGATGCCATCCAGCATGTCGCTGATCTTAGTCACCGCGCCGCCATAGGAAACGTGGGCACCGAAGGCATTGGCGAACAGGATATTGCGACTGAACACATCGACCGAAGCCGGCCACGGCGAGCCAACTTCCGGATCGGCGTTCTGGTTGGTGAACGTCGTCACCGGCGGCGAGCCCGAGGTGTTGACGCCGGAAATATAGTTGACGCTGGAATCGCCGATCAGATACAAAAATCCATTGGTCTGTTTCAGCTGGATGTAGGCGACGCGCAGGAAGCTGTCGCTCGAGGTGAAATTGCCGCCGCCGTTGCCGGACGAGAAGTCGATCACCGAGCCCGGCACGCTGAAGGTGATCGTCGGACCGTTGGCAATCCACACCCGACCGGCATAAATCTCGATCGCGGTGCCGCTAATCGCAAGCGGGATAACACCGCCGCCGAACGAGGCTCCCGGGCTGTAAAACGTCGTGCCATCCCAGATGAAATAGCCATTGGTCTGCTGGGCAACGATCAGGACGTACTTGGCGCCGTACTGGGTGAGCCCCATGTTTACCCGGACCGGGTTATGGATCGTGCCGTCGGGAGCGATCGACGAATAAGATCCGGTATTGGTGTTGACCGCATAAATTTCGCCGGTGTTGACCACCACCAGCATGTAGGGCGTGGTACCGATGTTGAAGAAGTCGAAAAAAACCACGCGGTCGTTGTCGGGCGGCGTGAATAGCGCCGGAGCGACCCCCCACATCGTCCGCAAATTCCGGCCCGGCCCGAGCGGCATCAAGCCGTCGAGCCACGCGGCCTGCTTGTCGTCGACACCCGGGCGCAGCGTCGCGGTGTTGATACCCTCGAAAGCCTCGAAGATCAGCGGGTCGGGCGGACCGGCGGGGGTGTAAGGCGTCGGCTGATCGCCTTGGGGCTGGGAGGCTTCTATCATCAGACTCTTCCGTAGGGATTTATCGCCCGCCCCGGTCTAGCCTGTGACGAATAACCAAGGGTCATCCGATCGAATTCGGTTTGGTAATATTTTGCCATGTTCAGATTCTGGAGTTCCATGTAAGCAAGCTGCGCCGCCATATACGGCACGGCATCGGTCCACGGCTGCGGGATTGCTTCCGGAACCGAATTATCCAGCGTCATGTCGGTCGGCAAGCAGAAGCAGTCGAACTCCCACTGGTAAGTCTGTGAAGGTAACGGGTACGCATAAAACGATCCGCCCGCACCCTGACCGAATTGCGAGCAGAAAGTTGGTACATATTGGTACTGGAACGGGTACTGCCGAATTTGACTCTGGTAGGTGCTAAAGGCATACATTGGCAGCATGTAGCGGTAATTTGCGTAGATCACGCTGGCTGATTTAATCGCATGCACCGAGTCCACGCCCGGCCAATTGCCGAGGTAAATGCTCGAGAATGGATAGACCTCTTGTCCGATGTTTAAAGTGTTGATCGGCGATATCGCAACAGTAGCCGTTGCACCTGCGCCTGGCCCGGACGCATCGGTGATCGTGATAATGGGTTGAAAATACCCGTCGCCACCATCGTTGATGTCGATGCCCGTGATCACCCCGCCGTTCATCGAGACGCCAGCGGTGGCCTGCCTCCCGTTAGGGCTTGGCAATATTCCACTGGGGAAATCGGGCGTCGTGATCGTCGCCACTGGATTAACATAGCCGCTGCCGCCGGTAAGCACTTGCACCGACACGCATTGCCCGGAGATCGGCGTCAGGCGGCGGATGCATTGCGTGCGGCCAGCCACTTCTCGCCGAGCACGGTTGATATAAGAAAGAAGATCGGCCGGATTCTCAAACTGCTGCTTCTGCTCGCGTAAGAAGCGCTCCGTCTGTTTGAGATATTCAAATGCGTCGGTGATCATTGGGCACCTCCCGCCTTGATGCCCATCTTCTGCGCCTGCGCGGGATCCCCGGCCTGGCTGTAAATCCAGCTATTGACGCTCGGGTTGGACTGGTTGCGTGCCCGCGACATGAACTCGTTGTAATGCCCCTTGTACATCTGCGCGGCATCCGCCATGCGAGCGTTGGTCTGCGCCGACATCAGGGCGAAATAGGCGGCGAAGAACGGCACCGCATCGGTCCAGAAGTACGGCAGTGCCTCGACATCGCTATCGGCCGCCAGTGCCTGCGGATAGCAGACCGTGTTGCAATTGAGCTGGTAGATGTCGTCCGGCAGCGGCGAGACGTAGAACGACCCGCCGTTCACGGTGGTGTTGGCGACGCCGCTCGGAGCCGCGCCCTGACCATATTGCGCCCACTCCTTCGGCGGACCAGGTTGCGGCGCGGCATTGTTGCGGTTGTACAGCGAGAACCATGGCCACGGGCGCGGCGTCAGCCATAACTGCCCATTGCCGGCGACGTAATGCATGCTCTGGATGTTGATCACGCCTTGCACGCCGGTAGTTGCGGGCACGCCGACATTGATGCCGGAGAACGGGTAAGACTCCTGACCAACCACAGTCGAGATCGTGCCGTGAACGCGGATGCACTCGCCCTCGCCGGCGACCTGCCCGCGCGCCGTGTTGATGAACCGCGTCAGGTCGGCGTCGGAATACAGGCTGGTGGAATTGCTGCCGGGGAGCTGAAGCAATGACCGGGTCGAGGTGAGATAAGACGTCAGCAAAGCAAGGCACTCCTTTGCCGACTACCTTACACCTTCCTCAGAACGATATAGCTGGGAAGAATAGAACGCTCGGCGTCGATGACGTGGTACGATTGGGAACCATCGGGGCCCTGACAGAGAATGTAGCCGTTGCGCTGCATTGCTCCCTGCTGGGCCCCGACGAAATTGACGTTACCCGCCGATACGACATTGCCGGCCATATCCGTATCGCCAACCTGCAGCACCTTGGCCGCGTTATAACGGGCGTTCGAACTGACGCCCGTCAAACTCTGGCTGAAGGTCTCGGCCATTTACGGTCCCGGCTGGATGATCGCGATATCGGCACGACCACCCATGATCATGGCCAGCGTCGGAGCGACCGAGCCGGCGAGCGCGCCGAGCGCCGTGAACGTCGGAGCCGACTCGAACAGGCCGCCGTCGTAGATCGCCGCCACCGCGCCTGCGGTAACCGACGGGGACGAGATATTTGCCGGTCGAGGCATAAAGGTCAGATAGTTCGAATCCGGCCCATTGGTGATCGAACCCGGCAGCGGAGCGCCGCCGGAAGTGAGGATCGAAACCGCCGTACCGAAACCGGTGCCGGTACCCGACACGGTGCCGGAAACAACAGTCTGCAGCACATTCGCCGTCAGCGAGGCAGGGCCGCTGCCAGCACCGCCGACCGACAGCGTCACCGAACCCAGCGAACCGTTATTGAGCGGAGCGCCATTATTGGTCACCAGCACGCCGGTGATCGCGCCGGCCGAAGCCAGCGAGAACGTCACCGAGGCCTGCGTGATGCCGGTGGCGAGATTCGGATCAAACGGGCTCGGCACCACCACGGCGGTCGGAACCGTCGGGTAGCCGGCGCCGGGATTGGTGATGCTGACCGAGGAGATCGACCCGCCGGAGCCGATCACTGCGATCGCCGTGGCCTGGATACCGCCAACGCCGTTCGCATTGACGTTCGCCGGGGGCGGCGGCGGGATCATGATGATCGGGGGCACACCATAACCGGCGCCCTTGGTCGGAACGTCGATGGTGAACGTGCCGGTGAGGCCGAGCGCGCCGCCGACGATCGGAAGCAGGGTCGGAGCCGCACCGTTGCCGAAAGTACCGATCGCCGTGATGGTCGTGGTAGCCTGCACGTAGCTGGTGCCGCCGTTGATGATCGATGCCGAAACGATGCAACCGGTCAGATTGGCGATGCGCTGGGTGAATCCGTCGGCCGTGACGAAAATCTGCCCGCGGGTCCATGCCGCGCCGGCCGACATCGTCCAGGTGTTGGTGACGGGGTCGAGATATTGCAGCACGCAATACATCCCGAGGGTGATGATCCAGTCGCCGGCCGGCAACACGAACGAATCGCCAGGCGCGAGGCCGAGGCGATTGCTCGAGGCGTCCTGCGGGGCATTTTGCAGTTCGCTAGGATAATTGTTCTGGGGATAGGGCAATCCCTGCCCTGGACCTGCCAACGGAACTGGCATTTAAAACTCTCCTTTTAGAATGCAGAGCCCTGCAGGTTGTAGCCATAGAAACCGCTGACCGACTTCGCCGTCAGGATGTCGTACCCGACCACGACGACGCCCTGCTGTCCGATCTGGCCCAGTGGAACGAGCGAATAGAAGCCGGAGAAGTCGAACGCCGCGTCTTCCGACATGTACATTGACGTGTACTTGACGTTGACGCCGAAGCAGCTTCCCTTCGGACAAAAGTGATCCGAGAAAATCGGGATGCCGGACACCACGAGGTTCGGGAAGGACGATCGCACCGCGGTGTCCATCGTGTAGGTCGAACCCGGCGGTGGGTTGATCTGCTCGATCGAGATGAAGGTGTTGTTGAGCGTGGCGTAATCGCCCGGATTCATCACCACGTAAGTCGGCGCTTCACCGCCCGCCGCGTCGGTGACGCCGGCCAGCAAGGTAGCCATGCCTGCCCGAGTGAAGCCCGCGGTACCCTGCGAGTAGGTGCCGGAGTTCAGGTTGATGTACTGGCCCTTGAAGGCCGAGTTGCCCTGCGCGTTGCGGTTGATGCCGCCGTAGGTCGGCACGTTGGTGCCATCATCGAAGGCGTTGTAGAATGAGTCGGGCAGCAGCGGGTTCGCCGAGTTGTTGGTGAACATCAGCCGCGCCATATTCTGGCGGGTGACCGCGTAGACGTCATTCATGCGGGTCTTGAGCAGACTGACCTCGCGGTCGGTCGCCTGGATCACCGTTTCGCCGAACGGCAGCGGGACCGGGACCACCCAGTAGGCCAAATTCCATTGGCCGTTCTGGATGCCGGGGGTGATAACGGGGGAATTGAATCCTCCACCGTACCCGGTCCATTGACCTTGGACCATGGAATTTCCTTGCAACGGTATAGTGACCTGATTCAGGCCGCCGGCAGCGCGCTGCGAGTTGCCCAGCATGTAAAATAAACATGGACTACCAAAATAGAGCTGGACAAACAATTTTGGCACAAAAGCGCGCCTTGTCACAGCACTTAGTTCAGTATAAAGTGAGCCTGCTGCGGGTGCGACACCGAGACCTGGGAGCGGCAAACTAGCCTCCTATATATTTAACTAGTCGAAAGCCTACGGCCTCGGCCAATTCGGGATAATCCTGCAAAAGAGAAATTGCAGCAGCGACGCGATCCGCAGCCCGTTGGCCGCAGGGTTGGGTCTTCACCCACAACTCTAAATTTTCCGGGCGATTATCGGCACGATCGCCATTGATATGATGTACATTTTCGTTCCCGCGCAGCGCCCGCCCCAAGATCTTTTCCATGATAACTCGATGCATTCGCATCTGGCGACCGCCAAACGTCTTTACGACGTGATAGCCGTCGGAACTGATGTGCCCTTTTCCATAATCACCTTCAGCACGTCGCGCTGCAATCTTGGTCGCCGTCGCTTGGTGCGAACAGCCTAGCGTACAGTATTTCTGCCGCATATCCCACTGCCCGGGCTTGCCATGCAGTACATCACGGCGCCGACGCGCCTGTTTTCCGCACCCCGCACAGATATAAGTCGGAGCGTCTTCCGTCAGATCGATAACATGACGGTTCGCCGCTTTGTAAAAGCATTCCATTGAACAAAACGGTTTGATTCTGCCGTGCTTTTTCTCGTACCCGCGCGCTTCCGAGCCGCGCATGAAAAAAGTATTTTCGCACTGGCGACAAACCAATTGGACATCGGGAAACTGTCGAGGACGACCGTTGGGATTCGGCATAACGAGACCTCCTGTAAGGGCAACAATGCCCCTACCCGGTATCTCATGGCTATGTGCCGAATTCAACATTTATCTACGAGCCCCCCGTATCTCCATAAGGGTTTCGTTCGCCATCCGCCCGACAACCGAGTCGGCGACCGAACCCTCACCCTTGCTGGCGATGAGATCGGCGATGGCCTTGTCAGTGCCGGGCGCCGAGGTGTCGGTGAAATTCCACTTGTCGCCGGTGATGCCGGACGGGGTCGCGGGCATCTGCGGGGGATTGGCGCGCTCGAAGATGGCAACGGCATCATCGACGTCGATGAGGCCCTTGGTCTCCATCAGCTTGCGGACGGCTTCGACGCCTTCATCGGTGTAGTGGCCCTGAGACTTGAGGCGGGCGAAGGCGGCTTCCTGCTTGCCAGCGATCGCGGCCAGGGTCTGCTCGCGCTTCTCGTCCTCACGCTCTTTCTTCAGCGCGGCGACTTCGTCGTTGAACTTCTTCTCGAGCGCGGTGACGGGCGCCAATTGGGCGGCCTCGGCATCAAGCAATGGGGTCGCCGCGTTCGGATCGACCAGTTTCTGGGCCTGCTCCAGCAGGCGACGGGATTCCGGCTTGGCAACCATGCGGGAGGCCACGCCACGCAGCGCGACCATCTGGTTATACTCGGCTTCGTCGACCTCGACTGTCTTCGCCATGGCTTACTTGCTTCCCGTCATGGTGCCGGCGTTCGGAACGTGGCTGATGTTCATGGCCGGCGACTTCTCCTGGCCCGGCAGGTGCGAGGTGCGACCGCCAATGTCGATCTGCTTCATGCTGACCCGGATGATCTGCTCATCGCTCTCGGGGATCGACTTGGCGGAATTCTGGAAGATGTTGACGTTCGACATTGCTGTCTCCTCAGTAGCCGTGTCCGCGGCGGGGACGCTGGACATTGGTGACGCTCATATCCTTGTCGGGAATGTTCATCGCCGGTTCGTAATTCTGATGCATCTGGACCCGGGTCTGCGCGGTGCGCACTACGCCCGGATCGTTCGGACCCGGCATCTCGGTCTTGTTCTCGAAAATGGTGCTTTTCACGCGGCGGCTCCTTGAGCCTGTGGCTGCGCCTGCTTCTGTCGCATCTGCTGCACGGCCTGCGCCTGCTGATTGTTCTGCGCCATGGCGCGCTGCTGGGCTTCGATGGAATTCTTCTGGGCGGCGGGGGTGACCGATCCGGCGGGAACGAACTTGACCAGCTTGTTCAGGCAATCGAGCACTGCTTTACCGACATCCGAACTTGCGCCAACTTGCGGCAGGATCTTTTCCATCTGCTTCACGATGACCCCCAGCTCCTGCAGTCCGGCAGCTTCGTAGCCCTTGTTCGGCGTCGCACCGGTGGCCGGTGTTTGTCCGAAGGGAGGCTGCGCAGGCTGTCCGCCCGGTGCTGCAGGAGCTGGGATAGGCATTGCGGAATTACTTCCGGCCCTTGCGGTGCTTGCGCTTGTTGGCGGTGAACATCTGGCGGCCCTTTCCTATTTAGGGGTTGAAGTCATCGCACGTCATGTGCCCGCACAACCTCGTTTGGAACTGGGAAGAAGGCGAGAGGCGGAATTGACAAAAGTTCATAAGTTGTATAAGTGGTTCATCGTCCTTGGAATTATTTCGAAATACTCATGGGAATTAGCCCGACGCCGTCGCAGCGACCGTGGTTCACCGCCAAAGAGGCGGCCGATTATCTCGGCGTCACTACGACGACCCTCTACCTCTACATCAAGATGAGAAAAAATCGCCCGCCGGTGTTTCGACTGGCGGGCAAGCCCAAAGGCGTGTGGAGATTCCCGCGCGAGGAATTCATAACGTGGGCCAATGGCGGCTCACAGAAACAAGGGTGATCGATGTACAGCCTCTCAATCCACTTCGGACCGAATGCGATGGTGTGGGCGCTTCTTTTCAAAGACAAAGAACGTGCACTCGCGCACTACTCCGCGTATGAAACCGCCAAGGGTCGAGAATTGCCGGGCCGGTACATCGTTGAGGACGATTTCGGGCAGCAGGCATCAATCGAATTGGATTCAGTACACGGCGTCATGCTCGAAGACCTCGACCTCGTCGAGGAAGCCCGCATTCTCCGCAGCCTCGCCAATGCGCGGGGGGAAGTGAAGGCGCGCACGCGAGCAATGTCCGACCCGGTGCTTCGCGGCGCCCAGCAAAGTCCGGGAGTGATCACGCCGAACTTCCGTCAGTGATGAAGTGTGATTGCCGCAACAGCTACGATTACCGAAATAACTGAAATCAATATCGCTATCGCTTCTCGGGTGCGGCTGATATTCGCGGCATTAGCGGTCGCAAGTAATTCCACCGCCCTTTGATCTGCGGCCCTTAAAGCGTCAAAATGGTCACGGTCGGATACCGGCATCCTTCATCTCGCTAATGGTGCCCACCACCCGTGTGCCCAAGCATCTTCTCGATCGCCTTGTCCTTGCCTTCCGGCGATAGCTGCGCCATCAGCTTTTCCTGCATCTGCTGACCAGCGGCCTTGCGCTGCTTGAGCGAGGCCTTGGCGGTCTCCTTATCGGGCACCGCGGTGTGGTCGATGATGAATTCGCCGTCGACGTCGCCGACTTTGCGCAGCGCAAACAGCAATTGCGTCGCCTCGTCGGCGAAGATCGGGCTCGACGAGTGGCTATCCACCGTGACGCGCCAGTCTTCCGGCAGATCGCTCAGCATGAACGACGTATCTTCCATCTTCTCCGCATCGGTCCAGTATTTGCGGTCTTCCTTGGCTTCCATCATCGTCATGGTGAGATCGGCACAGGCCGCCAGTTGCTGCTCGGTCAGCAGCGCGCGGTCACGCAGCGTCGGCGAAGCCGTTTTCATCAGTGTTTCCGCATGAGCACCGGCGCGCACGCCGGACTCACCCTTGCCCTGCATGATATCGGGGAACGAGCCGAGCGTGTTGATCTGCTCCTGCACGTATTTGATGATCGGCAGCAATTCGGACGGGAATTTCGGCGTCAGATCCTCGACCTTCGAATTCGGCCCACCGTTCCAGTAACCGGCCAACCGGAACTGAGCATAAGCCTCGTCCGTCATGGTGTTATCGCCAGAGAACGACAGGATCTTATCGATCTGTAAACCGATCAGCCGCTTCAAATCATCGCACAACGCCGACAGGAAGCCCTGCGGCTCGATCAGGTCAATCAGCTCGCTGCGGCCCCAGAACCAGTTCACCATCGGGTTCGGCTGGATCAACCGATACGGCTGCACGCGATCGATACCCATCAGGTTTGACATCTTAAACCGCGTCACCAGGATATCGGGCTCGACAACCTGAATGGTCGCGTAATCTTCCTCACCCTTCACCCACAGCTCGTGAAACTTTACCGTCGGGGCGCCGTCGGTCGGACTGATGGTCGGGTAATTCGGATCGTTGCCAAGCTGGACAATGCCGCCCGACAGCGGACGCGTCGCCGCGTTGACGCCGGTGTTGAGTTGCGATGTCGACAGCACCTGATGAAAAAAACTATCGGGACCGCTGCCGGTACTTTGCCCGACCTGACCGTGAACCATGATACGATCGTACAGTTCCTTAGCCTTGGGAAAGCGCCAGATGCGCTGCCATACCTCGGGACCGGTCAAATACGACGTCTCACACATCGCTTCCTGATTATCGATGTCACTCTCGCTCTCGCGGTAGACGCCGAAATTCCACGGCATCACCAGCTTCTTCTCGTAATAAATCCGCTCCTTGCCGACAGGCCCTTCGGACTTCGGCCATTGCTTGAGCAGCGCGGCACCGTATTTCAAACCTTCCTTGACGCCCTGACCGAACAGCGTGCCGCAGCCGGATCGCTCCCAATGCCGGGTCAAGTGCTTGGCGGCGACCTGCCCGCGCTTGATCACATCGGGCTTGTAGTCGTTGTCGAAGTCGCAAGAGAATTTCAACTCGATCGGCGAGAACAGATGCGACTGCGTGCGCTCAAGATGTGCGTTCATCATGTTGATGAGCGCCTTGTTGCCGTCGGGGCGGCCGGTCTCGGCGATCTGATTCAGCAACCGGTAATACGCCGCCCGATTGCCTTGGCTGACCCGGCAGGTCTCGATCAATTCCATTGCCGCCGGGATCAGTTCCTTCTCGGCTGTCGGGAGAGGGATCATACAGGCGACCTGTAATTCGGGTTGTTGGTGATCTCAAGCGGCAGCGGGGCGCTCCCGATCGGAGCTAACGCTGCTTGTACCCGATTGCGCGAGCGCAGGCCAGCGTGCGGGGCAACGCCGGTGTGGGCCTGTGCCGCGTATTCGTTGGCTTGAGCCACGCCGAAGCCGGTCGGCATGCCGCGGGCCTTCATCTCGGCCATCCGCTGGGTCACCGGGTTGTTGACCTCGATCGCCGAGAACTCGGCATCCCTGCGGTCGTTGAGATTGGTGATCTTGAGGTTCGACATCTCGGATACCGGAACGCCGGCCATGGCAGCGCCGAGTTCGGCCCGCTTTTCCGAGCTGTCCATGATATCGCGCGCCACCTTGTCGTTATTCTTCGACTTCTGCGACAGAAAGGCAGGCATCACGACGACGTCGTCGGGCACCCGGTTATTGATGTCGGCACTGCACAACGGGCAAAAATCCGGCCAACCCTGCGCAACGTCATACTTGAACTTTTTCTCGCAAGCCGGGCATTTGAGAACGACTGCCATGCTATCTCCCGTATCTCCATGTGTTCTTCATCGCCAGCCGCTGCTGCGCAATCCGGCTCTGCTGCTTCTGACCCATGAACGCCGACATCATGTTTTGGTTGAACATCTGCGTCTGGTCAACAACACTCCGCATCTTGCGCACCTTCTCGGCCTCGCGCGACCGCTTCTGGACGATCAGGTTGCGCCGAATCTTTACGTCCCAGTTATGAACCCCGAGAGCGCCGGCCAAAGTACGGTCATCCTTGCCGGCGTCGCCGGTGCCGCTGGCCTTGATAGTGTCTCCATCGCGTGCCACCCGCTGCATCTCTCGAATCAATTCCTGCGACCTGATCCGCATCTGGCCATTAGCGACAATACCTCGAAACTTTTCGAGAATCATCACTTTGTTCTGTCCCGAAGTTTTCCAATGCCAGGCTGCGCCGCCGGTCATCGAATCCGGACGAGAATGGATGTATTGTTTGACGTTCTGAAAGATATTACGAATGCCCTGCTCGGCCAACGGGCCGTAAGAATTCTCGATCTGAAACTTCAGCCCTTTCATCTCATCGAGAACAGCGCTACCGGGACCATTAAGTTCAAGTATCCAGAATATCTCAGTCAACGGCTCAGCACCGTACCAACCCATGACCGCCGCAATCACCCACGCAAAATGTTTAGTCGAAATCAGCGGGTAGGCGTACTCGGCGACCTGATCGACGCCATCGGAGTAACAACGTAAAACCTGAAACGACGAACGATCGTTGTTCTCGTTCTCGCCGAACGCCGGGTCGATGCTGAACGAATACACCGCCTCGCGCTGCGGAGGCTCCCACACTTTCAATTCTATATTGCGCGACGTCTCCGCCGGATAAACCTTAAGATCGCAGAATTCAGTGCCGGGCAAAAACATGTAGGATTTGTATTTGTTGGAAACATACTTGTCCGACTGATCTTTAAGGCTCTCACCAGAGAAAAATACGCTGCCCGTAATCTGGAACGCCTCATCCTCATCCCATGGATCTTCCTGCTTCTGGAACTGGTTCGCTTCGAAACCAGCGTCAGTATCGCCAGTATCGCGAGAAGCCGGATCAACCAGTCGGCGATACCACGCCAGCTGCTCCTGCGATATGGCAAAATCGTACAGCTCCTTGACCTTGTCGATTTTCTTCTGCTCGTCGGCGGTCGGCGGCTGGGTGCCGTAAAACTCCCAGTCCTTGCTGTCGCGCTCGATGCGTTGGCCGTCATGCGCCCACCAGCCGATGAAAACGCAGACACAATGGTTTACGTCGGCTCGCGCCTCGTACCACATATCCTGCCACGCATTAGGTCCGCGAGCGGTGGACTCCCAGATATAAAGGCGATCGGGATGACTATCCGATAGCGATCTTCGATACGAAACAAGTCCTTCGTCATTGTCCCACGAGCAGAGTTCAGATCCGTGAGAAAGTGTAAGACCTGCAGATCGTCCCAACGTGCCAGAAGTTTTAGTTTTTTTAACTCCCGCAGACTTGAACAGGATTTTCGAGTTGTTGACGAGGGTGAGGCCATCACGGTTGTCCTTCTTGATGGTCGGGAATTTCAGGCGCTCGGGAAGATCGCTGATCATGGTCACGAGCTCGTCTCGCGCCAGGTTCTTGTTCTCGTTCGAGTCGAACACCAAAGCGCCGGACAGGCCGCGGTGAATGCCGAGATAGAAGGTGGACAGCGCGCGGGCGATCGTGGTGATGCCGAGCTGGCGGGACTTCAGGACGTAGATGTCGTGCTTGTCTTCCTCGAGGCCGTCGAGCGCTTTGGTGATGAAATACTTCTGGCCATAATAGAGATTATCGCCAAGGGAGACGAAACCGAGGTTCTTCGAATTGATTCGGCACTGCGCGAGAAAAGCGTAGAACGCCTCCTCGAACGCCACCCGTTTTTGATGCGACCAACCTGCCATGGGAGCCTTTATAACCTTGTAGCCGGGTTGGGTCTACCGACATCCTGCCTGCCCATCCGCCCAGTTGAAAATGCCCGCTATCGGCCCAGCGCCACTGCGCCCCGCTTATCAGCCCGCAGGAATTCGCCAGCGCGATCTCGTTCGAAGGCATCGCGGGCCGGGTCACGTTCCGAGCTACCTGGTTCACATCAAGCGCCAGGCCCGAGTAATGCAGACTGCCGGGAATATGCCCGCCGCGCGCAAAACCGCCCATGAACTTAACCGGATATCCTTGCTGCTCCAGTTTGTCGATGATGCACTGGAAAGCCGCGGCGGCACGCGCGGCCACATGCGTCGTCGCGCCTAATTTCGCCCGCACCACGCCGACTCCGTGATGCGCCCGAAGATCGGGCTGTCGGTAATGATGTCGATGCCGTCGATGGTACCTGTGACGCACGTGATGCCTTGCGTGATGCACAGCATGGTGTCGCTGAACGTGGTGCGTGCGATGCTTGTAGTGCCGGTGTCCAGCCTCGGCCGATGAAAAAAGGGCGAAAAAAATCAATACGGAAAACAGGTACTTCATGGATGATACTCCCGAAGTCAGTGTTTGATGGTGAGAAGGGCTTCGATCCGGTTGGTAGTCGCCTGAACCGCCACCAGTTTTTCCTCAAGCCTTGTCAGCCGCTCGCCCTGCGGCGCGATCAAGGCCACCGTCTTTTCCACGATGTCGACGCGGGTATTGAATTGAGACGCGTACCAGACCAGGCCGCCAAACTGTGCCAGTCCGATAACAAGGCTCCCCACCAACCATACGACAGGGATACCCTTGTTAAGGTGCCATTCCCGCTCCAGCTTTGCACTTCCGTTGTCGCTGAACTCGGTCATTTGCCGTCTCGATGCGCGTGCCATTCTCACCTACCCCGGTGGGAATTAAACAGCGTCGAGACGGTTACGTTCCGGCATCGGTCGCGGACGCCGCCGCGTCGAACGCCGCATCGACCTGCTGATCCAGCGTCTGCAAGGCGGTCAACTGTGCTGCTGTAGTTGCCGGGTTGGCCGATAGCGCCGCGATGATGTTCTTGACCGGGGTCACCAGGGCTTCGACTTCCTGGATAATATACGGCAACATGTTGGTCAGTGCGGTCACGATACCGTCAATCATCGTGGCATTGGCCGTCGAGGTGATCGCGGGCAACAAAGCCTCGATCATCGCGAGGACTGAGGTGATAAGAATGCTCATTTGGCAACTCCTGCGGTCGGAATCTGCGATTGCAACGAGGTCACCGTCGCCACCAACGCATTGTAAAGCGCTGCCGGGCCGGCAGTGTTGGAAACAATGTACGGTTCCAATTGGGCGCGCGTGACGCGGCCGGCACGGACCGCGGCAACCACCTGCTGGCGCGTGGACAGCGCGCAATAGGACGGCGCCGGAACTGTAGCCTTGCAATACAGCAGGTACTGCGTGGCACTGGCCTCGCCGGCATCGAAGGCATTGGCGGCGATAATGATCTGGGTCGGCGAGATCGAAGCGCCGGTGACGACGGACCATGCGGTCTGCAGGGAGGCACAAGCCCCCAGCATCAGCGCGAGGGGAATAACGAGAAGGAGTTTTTTCATGTCAGGATCCTTTGGTGGTTTCGGTAATGTCTGCCATGGCGGCACGAGTCGGAGCGATCTTGTTGATAGCGGGATCGATCGCCATAGCGGCCAATCCGTCGGTGGCCTGCGAATTGACGGAAACATGTTCGATCCCAGGCATGGCAAGCACGTCCTTGACGGTATTAAGCTGACTGGCCAAGATGACGCCGATGCCGCTGAACATGGTGTTGATCATTCCGAGCACCATGACGATAAGCGATGCCGTATCGGGGCCCCAGATTTTGGTGAAAACCGCAGTGGAAGTCATGAGCGTGTTGAGGATGACGCCGACGATGCCGATCCACTGCTTGCCACTGAGGTTCATGATTAGGATGCTCCTGCGGGTTGCGGCAACCTGTCACATTTAGGATACGGTGTCTAGGGCAGCCTTCCAGCGGCGAAGCCACGTCATCCGGTCGGAAAGCCCGGTATATCCGCCGTTCAGGTGGCGGGTGACCTGCACCACGTTGTCGGCCTGCGCCCACAGCAGGCAGCCGCAAAGGATGAAATCGGCCGCACCACATTCCAGGAAGTGTTCGGGGGCGTTGACGAGATCGGGGTTGGTGACGATGTCGAGGCTTACGCCGTTTTTAGCGAGGAAAGCCATCAGTTTTGTATATCCGTCCCGGCCAGTCGGCTGCGTCGCCCCGCGCCCTCGAAACCACCAGCCATCATTAGACTTGGGGAAATTACCCAGGTCGTTGTGTAGCGGCGGCTCGTAAATATAATTGGCGAGCTTCTGCGGGTTGTGGGCGTATATCCACGCGTTGCCGCTATTGAAATGCAAGGGCCATACCGCAGGAAGACGCTGCGGGGAATAATTAAGATCCTCTTCGACTTCCATTCCGGCGCCGCATTCAAGGCTGATCTGCGCCATCAGATGCGCGATCAGCAAATTCGAAGTGAACCCATACTTCGGAAAAACAACCGGTGCTGACTTGGCAATGCCGTCGCGCAGCCCCGGGATCAGGCGATCGCCGTTCGGCCACAGATTGTACAGGGTGTTGATGAAAGCCATTACTGAATTCTGTGCGCGCTGATCGTGCTGTCTTTGGAATTTCCGCTCTGATTTACTATTATGCTGCCTGTTGTTGCGGTAAAATCCCGGCAACTGATCCTCATGTTGGCCGCTGGGCTCGTTATAAACCCCGAAAGACTCAGACTTATGGAAGCGTTCGAGCTTACAGTCTGAGAACTATTTGAATCTATAACCGTCGTGCCGTCCCATAATTTGCAGTAAAATTGTGAAGCCGCATTGCTGTCCTGAACGAGAACATTCCCGCTTACCCACCACGTACCCGAAGTCCCTTGTGCGATGCTGGGACCATCAAAATAGTTGGCCGTGTTATTAAGAGCTACGTTGCCACTCAAAGAGTTGGTGATCGCCGCCGGATTTATGCCGATCGTGATATTGGGAGCCGACGTCGTGGCCGTAATGATGCCGCTGTTGTTGACGGTAACGTTGCCCGTCAACCCGTTAACCGCCGCGACCGATCCTGCCGAGGCAATAGACGACACAGTCGCGTATTTAAGCGCGCCGGACGCAGCCTGATCTTGCAGCAAAAGCAAATCACTGGATGCCGGCGAGGCCTTCTGGGTTAAAGCTCCGATAGTAGAAAACTGAGGAGCAGCTGACGACCCGGTAAAATTTCCTTCCAGTGAATAAGCCGCGGCATTAGCTTGTTTTGCAACGGTTACCGCGCTATTGGCGATAGTAACAGCCCCGCCAGAGGTGATGGCCCCGATATCTGCGCTCAAAGTTTGGCAGGCCGGTGCCCCAGAGGTCACGCCGACTGGAATCTGACCGTTAGTGCAAGCCGTGATGGTGCTGGGGAGTACGCCAGAACCGCCACCGATCATAATTCCGTTGACCGCCAAAAGGCCGGACGAGGCGATCGTGCTGGATCCCGTGAATCCGAGAATGCCTCCGGATGTTCCATTGGCTAGTCCAGTACCTCCGCCCGAAACCGGAACAACGAGCGAAAATGTATACGACCCGGCACCCGTCCGCTGTACAAATCCGGTCGATGCAAAACCGGTGATATTATCTAGGCAAGTGCCAGATGCAGACGAACAATTTGTCCCGCCCCCCGAGAGGCCGAGCGTGCCGAACGACATGGCGGTCGAGCCGCCGCCTCCGGAAAGCAGCGGTTGCCCCAGCGATCCAGCGGTCGTGGGCAAATTGAAATTGTAAGCGGATGTTGTCGAAGGATTTTGAACAGTAACCGTGCCCGATCCGGACCCGGCGGGAGCTAATGCAAGTTGCCCGGTGGTTGCTCCGGCAAGACCAATGGTCAGGGCGGGAGAAATCCATGTTAAATTCACCGACCCGCCAAGAGACGTGGATGAGTTGAACTGGACTTGCGTATTTGAACCGCCAGCTGATCCAGAACCTGCCGCGCAGGACGACCATATCGGATCGGAAGCTCCCTGACTAAGCAGGCACTGGCCAACATTCAGCGTAGCAACAGAATGAAATGCATTGGTGCCTTCGCCGATCAAAACACCATTGGCACTGTAGGATGAAGAAAATGGGATGCCATTGACCTTGTCCAACGTCAACGCGCCGCCAGCGGAAACCGAAGTAGCATCACCCGATAGCGAAATCCACAGCGGCATGCTTCCGGTTTGCCCGATCAAAAATTGTCCGTTGGCGCCGGCTCCGGTCGATCCGAGGGACGAGGCCGTCGAGTAGTAGGGCAGGCCGAACTGGGTACCAGCACCGATCGACGTGCCGCAATCGACGACAAGGCCGAAAGTACCACTGAAGCACGGGAGATGTCCGGTGACAACCGCACCGGAAAGCTGAAGGAAGCTGCTGCCACCGGTGGGAACCGTGACCGGCGTGCCGTTGATGACGAACTGGAGATTCTGGGGGGAAGCGGTGCCGTAATTCTGCAGGCTGATGGTGGCCGGACCGGCGGTCGAGGCCCCAAAGCAAAGTTGGTTGCGACCGGCGGCGGTTTGGCGATCGGACGAGACGCAGATGCCCGCGCCGCCGTTGTTGGTCACTCCAAACGAAGTTACAGGGCTATCCGCAGCACTCCCCGCGTCTCCTATAACGCCACTAGTGACCCAATAAGACGCGTGGCCCCTAGTGACGGTGCCGGACTGTTGGACGGACTGGGCGAAGGCCGGGACGGCGGCCAGGAGGGCGACGGAAACCAATAGTTTCTTCAACATGCGACCTGCCTCACAAACGCTGGATGCGCCTGCTTAGCACGGACCCGGGCAATCCCCAAGGCCTAGCCCCGCCGGAAGCCCTGCTGACGCGGGGCATTGTCCAGGGCGGCCACCGCGACGTTGGCGATGGTCTGGACCGAGGCCCAGAAGATCGAGGCCTCTTCCTGGTTGAGCATCAGGGACCGGAAAATCGCCTCGTCGTCGGTGCCGGGCGGGATCAGCAGGAAGGCGCCGCCGAACTTGGCATCCTTGTTGAGCCGGATCTGGCGGGCCATGTCCTCGAACAGGAGGGCGCGTTTCTCGGACTCGTCGGGTTGTTCGTCAGTCATTTTGCTCCCAGCGATTTCAAAGCAGCCTCGGCAATATGCGCCCGTTCTTTCCAGTGGTCGCGATCGCGAGCAAGTTCCCGCATAGCATGTTCCGCTTTTTCGCGATCCCTTTTAGCCTCACGCTCAGCGGCAACATGCTTGTTATTGATCTTCTGAGAAGCCTTGAATTTTGCCTGCCAGTCAACAGGCTCGGCGGAATCAGACATATCGCCAGCTGTCGGCAAACGGCTTGATCTCGGACAGGAACATCGAGCCGACCGACGGCGCTTTTGAAAGCTCCTCGGCCTTGCCTTCGTCGAAGCCCTTGTAGGCCGCGGTCTTGCCCTTCTTCTTGAAGGTCACCGTCAGTTCCTGGGTATCTTCATCCCACCCGACTTCGGATATCATCTCGGAGAAGACCGGTTTCGACCACGTTGCCATGCACTTTCTCCTTCAGGGCTTCGACGATTCGGTCAAAAACTGGCTCCCATCGCATATCATCTTTTTGCTGAAATACGCGATGTTTTGGCGTCCACAGCCGGTTCGTCCCGTCGGAACCGAGCCTGTAATCGCGACCTAAATGCGAATATGGTATCCAGCATTCTTTATCGCACATGCTGGCGATGTGGCCAAGAGCTGACTCGACAGAAATTACGAGATCTAACTCCGACAACACAGAACAGCTATCGGCCACGTCGCGTAGATATCCACTTAGGTCACGAATGAGCGGGGCAAAGCCCCACAGGTTCAGGTCGGTCTTCTTGGCATCGACCTGCAGCGAGTATAACTGAATTCCGGGGACCCGATACAGCTCCATGAAGTAATGGATCGGAATATTACGATGCTTGTCAATGTCGTTCAGCGGCGAACCGGACCAGGCAATGCCGACGTGGAATTGGCGATCGGCAACCTTCCACTGGTTCGACATCGGCGGGCGCGGCATGTCGATATTCGGCGCGTTGGCGATTTCCTCGTCGGTGAGGCCGAGTGCGAATGGCAGGCTCACGAAGGTAGACCAGGCGTCGGCGTCACCGGGGAAGTTTGATGGCGAAGGCATAAAATTGATGTTCGATAGATGGCGGAAAGCATGTTCGAAAACACGCCTAAGTTCTGCCTGTACGCACATGTGGATAAATTTGCATCGCTTAGATGCCAACTCCACAAAGCGGCTATAACTAAGAGTATCGCCCAACCCCTGATCAGCCACGAGAAATAACGTCTTGCCACGCTCGCCTCGCCATTTCGGATACGGGTAAAGCAGAAAATTCGGCAGCCGCGCTTCGAAGCGGGATTCAAAATGCTTCAAACCAGCGGCGTACTGCCCGTCGAACAGCAACGCAAACGCCAGCTGGAATTCAGCGATCGCATTGTAAGTGCCGTCTTCGGTCCGGGCGAGATCGAAGCATTTCTTGGCATAGCCAACGGCAACGTCGGTCTCGCCGAATATCTGGTGGCACATCGACATGTGCATGTAGGGCAGCGACGACTTCGGCTCAAGGTTGATCGCCTCGTGCAACAAGGGTAGAGCTTCCTTGTGGCCGCCTGTTTTCATCAGTTCCCAAGCAAGGTTAGTCAGCGTCCGGTGCCGCTCATTCGGCGTCTGCTCACATTCAAGCGCGCGACGGAACAGAGCAACGGCGGCGTGCGGGCGGATCAGATCGGAAGCCGTGCAGCCGTTGACGTACAGCGCGTGGCCCCAGGTCGGGTCAGCGTATATGGCGGAATTCAAGAGCTGATAGGCGTGATCCTGGTTGGTCGGCGCCGATTTGTCGCGGGCTGCTTCTTCGCCCTTGATCAACAGCTTGGTTGCATACTCACGATTGCCCATTCTGCTTCCTTAAATCATGCGCGCCGCAGATGCTGTGGCCGAACCCGCTTTTCCGTCCGGTATTGGGATCAACCGAGCCGAACGAAAAGTCGTGTACCCATTCAAAAGTATCAAGGCGCCGGCGCACCGGCTCGCCTGCCTTGCAGTGCGGGCACAACTCCTTGCACTTGGCTTCGAGTTCTTCAGAGGTCATATTCAACCAACCTTAATCGGATTAATCGAAGTGCCGTAGGTCTCTATATCCTCGGCAAGTCGTATCAATTCCGCCGCCATCTTTCTCGCATCATTACAGGAAAGCACGCACCCATGCCCGGATTTACCTTCGTCCCAAAGAACAATCACTGCAGGACCTTCCAAATTCCATTCCAGTAACAACTCAGAGCCGTTGGACGAAACATTTTTAAACTGCATTGACGGCCTCCAACACCACTCGCCGGATCGCCATCGGCGTGAAGGGTTTGCCGGCCCGCGACAATATTCCGGCCTCGGCCAGCTTACGCGACGTGCCGATCAGGCCTTCTTTCTGGTATAGCTGCCGCATCTTCGCAGCTGCCTGTACTTCGCTGTCATTGGGAACCAAGCAGGCTGCTCGCCCCTCCCCGACCTTCCGGAAACCGAACGGGACATTGCCGACCGGCCCGCCCCTCGCCTTCTTGGCCTTGCGGCCCTCGGCGGTGCGCTCGCGGATCCTGATCCGTTCCATGTCGGCGACAGCGGCCAGGATGGTGAACAGTAGGCGGGCAGTGCCCTCGCCGGTCACGGGTTCGTGCCCCATATCGTAAAGCACGAGATGGACACCCTTCTCCTTGAACAACTCCAGCATGTTGAGCGCATCAACGGCGGAACGGAACATGCGATCGAGCTTGCTGGCGATCACGGTGTCGCCCGGCGCCATGTCGGCCAGCAGCTGGGCGCCGGCCTCTCGCTTGGACAGCTTGACCCCGCCGGACACCCCGGCATCGGTGTAAATCTGAATGCCGAATCGATCAACGCCTCGGGCTCGAGCGAAACCTTCCACGATATCGGTTTGGGTTTGCAAACTGGAGCGATCGGCATTGGCCTGATCCGCTGTCGAAACCCTGATGTAGGCAAGAATCATGTTACATGCTTATCCGGTTAGGACATACAGCCCTAAGTGTTGTGGTCATGTTCAATCCGCGTTCTCAGCCGGTTTCGGTGTCAATTCCCGAATTCGCTTGTCGATGATCCAAACCAAATCCTCGCCCATGCCGATGCTCGGGCGTGGCAGCAGGCCCAGCACGACAACGAGATTGTCATAAGCATCGGCTTTGGGCTTGAGGCGATCGATTGTTGCCCGCATGCCAACAATCTCTTGCTTGCAGCGGTTCATCATTTCGATAGCTTCTTGGTTGCTGATCTCTGGCGGCATTGCGGTTCTCCTAGTTGTTGAGTTTCAGACCTAAAATCTCACGCATTTCCGGCGGAAGCCGCTTTGCGGCGTCCTGCCCAGATGGGCTACGTGCCCATTCGTCACTTTCTTCCTTCGTGGCGTCGAATTCGCCATTGGCGACGCGGGCGGCAAACTTGGTGAAGCCTGCGGCGGTTAGTTCCGAATAGAGTTGGGTGATCGGACACACATAGGTGTCGGCATAGTCGTCAAACTCGCCAGTCTCGGCGCGCTTCGCGAAAGCCTCATACTTCGCCGCATTGTCTGGCGAGGCTATTGCGGCAACATTTCGAAGCTCAGCGGCCAACTTATCGCGCGTCCTCAACATCTAGTATCCCTCAGCGTTTGTGTGTGGGAAGCGGATAAGCATGTCATGTTATCCTCCCTTGGTAGTCAACAATGACTACCTCAAGCCGGGGCCTTCGTCAAGGCCTGATCCCGCACCCACGGATACGTGACCGCCAACCCCATCATCAGCGACGTCTTCGGCTCCCAGCCCAATACCTTCCTCGCCAGGGTGTTGTCGGAACCGCGGGAATGCACGCCGACCGGCCCCGGCTCGCTCTCCCATGCCAGTACCTTGTTGGCGGCCCGGCACACCGCCTCGAACAGCTCGACGATCGACACCGTCTCGCCGTGCGCGATATTGACCGGACCCTGATAGTCGGATTCCATCAGCTTGAGCATGCCGTCGATCACGTCGTCGACGTAGGTGAAAGATCGTCGGGCCGTTCCGTCCCCCCAGAGCTTGACCGTTCCTGCATAAGGAGCTGTTGCAACTTTTCGACAGATCGCGGCAACAGATTTAGCACGATCACCGTCGTAAGTACAAAACGGGCCGTATGTGTTTCCGCACCTCGCCACTCTCGGGTTGATCCCGTAGTTACGAGCGTAAGCGTCGTATAATTTTTCCGCAAATAATTTTTCTTGCCCGAAGGCAAACGTATCGAAGCTGGCATCTTTTTCGCGCCACGGCTGCGTAACGTGATCCGGGATTCGCTCGGAGGCAAACGGATCAATTTCGATTGTATCCGGGTAGACGCATTGAGAAGACGCGAACAGTATTTTTTCAGCGGCCTGCGTTTTCCGAATTGCTTCGAGCGTATAAAGATTGATCTTCAGCGAATCTGTTAAAATTGCTGCGTCGTTATCGCCGACAGCAATATGTCCCAAACCCCCAACATTTCCGGCCAGTTGAAACACCACATCAAAGTGATGCCGATAAAAATGGTGGTGAAAACCAGCCTCGTTGGTAAGATCAAGTATGTTATTTTCATTCGCTACGCTTTTGCGATAAGGCGCCGCGTGCCGCGCAACAGAAACGACATAATACCCTTCCTGTTTGAGTCGGTATTCCATATGTTGGCCGAGGAACCCGCTCGCGCCCAACACCAAAGCTTTTTTCATGATGCCCTAACTCCTCTGGCATGCCCGCGCTTCTTATCAAAAGCTCTACGACACGCCTTACAAAAACGAGTCCCCAACGGTCCGACGTAAGTGTTTTCCAAATCATATGCGTGCCCTTGCGGACAATGTGTTCTCCTAGCGTGCCGTCCTCCCAGTGTGACCGGACTTCGCAACATGTTTTCTCTGTGCGTAACCGGTTCAACGTGATCGGGATTACAGCAAAATGTATTTCGACAAGTGTGATCTAATTCCTTGCCGGCCGGGATCGCTCCATATTTTTTAACATAAGAAAACCTGTGCGCGTAAACATTTCGTCGCTTGATACTAAGAATTCCGTAGTTCTTTCCGTCAAGGCAACCTAACCAAAGCCAGCATCCCGAATTAGGTTCGGGAATGTGGTACTCCTCAAATTTCTGCTCGGGAGTTTTATTTGTGGCTCGCACAAAATCAATATGGCATTGCGGCGAACAAAATTTTCGCTTAGCCCCCATATAGGCCATAACTGAAAACTCTTCTTGGCAACGACACATACGCAAAACTTGATTTCGCGCAGGCATCACTTCGCCTCCGGCAATTGCGACCAGTCGAACCTGAACGTCGTATCAAGCAGCTGCGGGTCGGCGGTCTGCAGCCCGTAGAACACCGCGCCTTCGCTCATCTCCATCGTGATTTGCCGCGGCACCGGGCCGCCCGGCACGTTGATCGAGCCGAACTGCTGCATGCCGCCGGGCAAGTCCGGCGCGAAGTTAAATCCAGAGCGGGTGTCCGTTATAGCCGCCCTCGCGCCGGTGGACCCGCCAGTGACGTGGAAGGAGCAGGAACCAGAGATGCGCACGGAAAGAGATGCGCCGCCCGGACCAGCGCGGTAGGCGAACGGGCCCCAGCCCTGAGCCCACTGTAATTCCAAATTGCCTTGCCACGGTTCACCTCCCGCCAGATTGCCGAGTTGGTGGGGAAAGAAAAGCATGCCGGCGCCGTCGCGGTGGATGGTGCCAGGGAGTTCGATCTGATGCACGCCGGCGCGGATGGCGAGGAGGTTACCTCGATAGATCTCGAATGCCTGGTCATTCACTAGCCCGGAAACAGCTGGCCACGTCACCAACTGCAATCCCTGCTGCTCCAGCGGCGGGTTCTGCCCGATCATGGTACACTTCGCCGGAGTGAGCGCGAGGCTGGCTAACCCGTGGCTGGCGAGCTGGGCTTCCCATCCCCAGTCGGTGGTGACCCACTGCTCGTTGCCGCGGAAGGCGGCGTATGTTGCTACGTCAATCCCGGACAACTGAGCCCACAACAAGCGAGTGGTTGGCCACCATGAAGTCCTGAATGAACGAAGAACGATCTCTGCGGCTTCTCGCGTGAAAATAATAAATCCTGCTCCGATGTTATGCATGACGGCATAGCCGTCTCGCTGGATGAGGACACGATCGACGTAAGATCTTGCAGACACTGCTCCAACGTGCAAGCCATCCTGCTCTCCCCGCTTGAACAGTTCCGTAGTGGGGGAAAACCAGTTCTCGTCAAGCAGGACGTCGTTTTCTAGAAGGCCGATGTGGGTCGCGTTGGACTTCAGCAACACGGTCAGCTTCCACGCGATTGCTGCATCAGCGCCGCCGAAGACCCGGGCGCTGCTCAGCATGCATGCGCCTTCCGAATGCTCTTCGAAAAATCGAATGCCTTCGTTGGTGCGCGAACCGTCACACCAGTACATGTCAATATCGCTGTGCATAATCCACGGCAAAGTCTGCTCGGTCAGCGCGACCTGGTCTTTTGTCGAAAACGCAATTGCTAATTTCATGCCTTGGCCTTCGATGCTTTGTTTTTCTGTTGGCGCAGCCAATGCTTTCCTAATTGTAGCATCCTTATCCATTCGTCGATCGTCGTGGTTTCACAGGCCGTCTCATCGGCTTTAATATAAACATGCTTATCCGGTTTAGACACACGGCCCTAGATGTTGTGGTCATGGTGCGCATTTACGCGGGTTTGTGCTTGCGGTCGCGCAACCAATGCTTTGCTTCTTCGATCTTGGTAATGGCGAGCGAATAGTTGCGATGAATGCCAATGCGGTCGATCCTGTCAACGATCCGAACAAGATCGATCATCACATTGTCAATCTCGTCGTCTTGGGCATGCGTGAGTCCGTTAGTGAATTGCATTGCTTCAGACATTTTTCTCTCCAAGAATGCCCAGATGATCTAAGGCGTTAGCTGCTACCCTGCGTAAGCCTCCGACGTGTCGCATCACCCACGAAACCTCATCAGCCGCGCTATCTGCCGGTTGATCTGGGGTATATGAGCCTCTAATGTGTATCAGGGCGGTACGGTATTCCTCTGCGTTAACCAGTGCTCGCGCCATCGCAAGCGCGGTTTCGTAGCTCTGTGGGACAGTCGCATCTTCATTGTGTAAGAAATAGGCAATGTCATTGTTTTCATCGTCGTGGACAAGGATTTGTCCGACGTGACAGCCTTCTTTCAGTTCCGGTTCCGAAATGTAGAGTTTCATTTGTCTCTCCTATATTTAGCCTGTTTCAGACTGATCCGTCGCATTTACGCGACATTTGTCCGGCCGCAGAGCCTTGAGAAGCCGCCACCACGCTTGTGCGGTTCGTGCGCTCAAGTGGAGTGTTGAAAGTTCCAGATCGGAATTGCGAGAAACGTGCGCGTCGATTTCATTGGTCAGCGCCTCTAATTCCGTCATCGATTGTCCCATCAATATCTAGTAGGTCTCAGCGTTTGTGTGCGTTAACCGGATAAGCATGAATATAAAGGTACGGTGAGTATCCTTCCTGCTTGTTGATAATCACTTTCATATCACCTCCTCTACGTCATCCAGCCATTTATGCGCCGCGTAGATCGCCTCGTCCGGCAGCCACGCGCAGTGTTCCAGCGTCGTGTAGATGATCCGCGTATCCTCGAGGACACTCTTGCCGGGCAGCGGGATGTGATCCAGTAGCTCGGCTATGTCCTTGATATGGGACATGCCGTCAATCTCGGCCTTGAGGTCAACGATCAGGTCGTGCTGATGACGCTGTTGCCACACCAGCGGCTGGCCGAAATGGACATGCAGGCCGCGCTCGCGCGCCACACGCTGCACGATTAAGCTGGCGTACAGATCGTCGTACCTGCCGACATGCGGCATGAGAAACCACGCAGGCACCAGTTCGCGCAACATAGCTACGTTTTGCGTATTGAAAACGGTGTGGGTGTTGACGTCGACCAGCACCCCCATCTCGCCAAGCTTCGAGATAGTATGAATCTCCGGCGCCTTCTCCATCCGCAGCGTGGCGTCAATATCCGGATTGCCGATCACGAGGCCTGCCGCGATACCGGCGCGGAAGTTGGTCGCTATATCGTAGTGGTGCGCCGGGATGTTGCTGTAGGGAATGCCGCGGTGTCGGGCCCAAGGGTTCAACATCTGGCCGGCATCGAACCACCCGGTCTTGCTGGAAGCGAGAATTCCGTCGAAGCGCTCGGTCAGAATTTTCTCAATCGAATCGAAGTGCGTCAGCGACATCGGAATGTTGTCGGTATCGAACGAGTATATTATTTCCGCTCCTTGCTTCAAGGCTTCAAGGAAAGCGATATTCCTGCGACTCAAGGTGTGCCAGCCAATCGCCTCGGAACACTTCCAGTTCTCGCCTAACACAACCGTCGCGCCGGCCTCATGGCAACAATCCAATAACTTCTTGTCAGGTACTTGCTCGATTGCCACGAACATCCCGACGTCAGCCGAACACTGACGAAGCAGTTTCAGAACCGCCGGAATATGTATCGTGGTTGTAATTGCCGCGACCTTCATCTGGACTTTCTCGGCTTGTTGCCGGTCAATTTGCGAATTCCAAGCTTGCGCTGGTAGCGCTTGATGAACGTCTCGCTCAGATTCATCTTGTAGGACAGTATCGCCACCGGCACGTCGCGGTTGTCCCGCAGGAAAGCATCGCGTTCCGGCGTGTACATCGCGGGACGGCGTTGCGGCCAGAGATCGGGAGCGTGAACGTCGGTCATTCGACGTGTTTCCAAGCAGTCCTATTTCTGATTCGCTTAATCGAATTCCGACTAACGCCGTACTCGGCAGCTAGTTTATTACATCCTCTGGCGTCATTGCGGATGCTGATGACTTGCTCAACAGTTAGTTTTGAACTCAGATGATCTTCGCCGCGCGATCTAAAAGAACAGCTCCTTTTAAACCGTAGCTTTTCTTCGGGGTTATACTCGTAGGAATGTCTCCAACCTCGCCCCGCTTTTATTTCGGTAACCCAACTGATGCTAATGTCGTAGGCTGCGGCTATTATACGAAGCCTTCTGGTATCCGAACGAATCGCTTGTATTTTCTCTTCGGTAAAACGAGATCGAGCATTGCGCTCACCGCGCGCTGGATTATCCCGTCGCTTCTGCACCATATCGTTTAGGTTATCGGACTGAGTCCCGATAAATAAATGTTCTGGATTTACACAGCAGCGGACATCGCACTTGTGGCAAGCAAACAACCCTTCCGGAATATCCCCGTTATGCAGCTCCCACGAAAACCGATGTGCCTGAACCTGAACGTGATTTCCGATTGAAAATTTTCCATACCCGCTATCAGATACGCTACCTACCCACAGCCAACATCCTGAATTTGGTTCTGGGATAAAGAAGTCAAAAAATCTCTCCTCTACAGAAATTCCGAAACGCTTTGGTAAAACCAAAGTATGGGTCATCGCGACCCCGCTCTTTGATATTGACACCACGAAACCAATATATCGCGAATTAAGAAACTCTTCGACCATTCCCGTTTTTTAGATTCCGCATCCAACATCTTATCGAGGTCAGGAGGAATTCTAAAAGATCGAGAAACAACTCGCTTCTTTGGTCGGCGTTTGGGCATATGTCTCCTCGAAGTAAAAACGGGGCTCCCTGCGTGAGGGGGGAGGGTCGCGCGTGGAGCCCCGTACCCGCCTGCCGGGCTGGATTGCTTGGCGGGCGGTAGTCAGTGTTGACTACTTATTTGGGATTGTCAACCGGAGCTGCTGGTTTATTTTCAGCTGGCTTCGGCTGCTCCACCGGCTTCACCTCGCCGGCCGGTGCCGATCCAATCCGGGTCTTCAGGTAGACGGCGAACTGGCCGAGATCCAGTGAGCGGGCCTGCGCCGCGGTGTCGAGGATGCCGTTCTGGCCCATCAGCATGCGCTCCTCCTGCTCATTGAGAAAAAGCACCTTGCATTTGACCCCGGGGTCGGGGCACTCGGCGGCGTTGGCGGCCACGATGGCCCAGCACCACGCGAAGGTCCAGGCAAGTGCGACGGCTCCAAACAAGAGGGGTATCCGGTGACGTCTGACAAGCACCATGAGCTTTCCTTTGCGGTTGAGAGTCTTCATCTGGTCGATGACGACCTGGTTGCGGATGTCACGTTCGATTACGCGAGCGATCTTCTCGAAGCGGATGTTCATGTGGGCTCCGTAGGTTTGTGCGTCGGATGCGATCCGATCTTCTGCGGGATTGGTTTGCGGTGCATGGTCTTGCGGGTGCGGAATTTTCTCGGCAGCAGCTTGCGGGCGGCGCGGTCGAGCTCGTCCTGCCGGCGCTTCTGGTCGAGCAAACCCTCGATGGCGACGATGTACGGACCGGGCACGATGTCGCGATGGGTGAGACGGTGGATGGTCGACTGGTCGACGCCCAGCGCTGCGGCCAGCTTGTGCTTCCACTTCTTGCGGCCATAGAGTTTCTGGCCGGCGGTGATGAGCTGCAACGGTGTCACAGGCTCCTCCCGCTCGACGTGTGCTCCAGGATGATCAGCGCGATCGCAATCAAGGCCGGGCCCAGTATCCACCAGTTGACATCACCGCTGACGGTGTGCATCCGGCCCATCTCGTAGACATCGGCGAGCGTCATTTGGAAAAGCACCTCGCGCGCACCGCGTCGATCTCGGCGTCGGTGTAACCATGCTGACGGCCCTTGGCGCGCGCCGCCTTCTCGCCCAGCACCTCGATATACGCATGCACCAGCCAGCAAGGGACGGAGGCGTGCGGCGTCGCCGTTCCAAGGAAGACCAGAAGCGAGATCATTTGGTATTCTCCACCGCTTTGCGCAGCATCTCGTACATCTCCGACTTCGTCATCTCGACATGCTTATACGGCTTGACCGCGATCGTGTTGCGGTTGGGGATGATCTTGCGAGTATGGGCTGCGGACGAGCGGGCGGTGTCGGTGAGACGGGGGTCGGTCACGGGTAATTTCTCCACGGAATGAACCAGATTAGCACCGGCCAGAACAGTACCCAGCAGATATTGAATAACCAGATGCGGCCGAAAAGTTCGAAGTGCTGGCCGACGAACAGGCTGGCGATCGGCGGGAGAAAATAGAAGATGAGGCAGATCGCCAGAATCATGCCTTTACCTGATATCCGGCCGCATTACGGTGACCGCCGCCCCCGAACTGCTTCGCCACTTCGCTGACGTCAACGCGGCTGTCCTCCGATCGCAAGCTGTACTGGATCATGCCGTCACCGCGATGAAACCAACAGGCGGCGAACGGCGCGTGCGGGTAGGCCTGCAGCATCGCGTGCGCGGTGTCGCTGGCATAGTGATAGGGCACGTTGACGACCGGCACCACATGATCGCCGATGCGCTCGTCGTAAACCTCCTTGATGAACTTCTCGATGTTGGCGTTGTGCGCCCGCAAGATCGCCTCGCCGTCATTAATCAGCGATTGCGGCTTGTGGATCAGGCGGTCCCAAACCTCGAACTCCATCGGGTAAGTGCGCAGAGACGCAGAAAACTGTTTGGTGTTCTCGCCGAACTCGAACTTCCAGAGGTCGCGGTCCTGGATCAGCTCGATAAAGTGCGGGATCAACGCGCCGGGATGCGTGAACTTCCAGGCCATCATCGCGCCGGACTGTTGCATGTCGAACCACGCGCGAATGGGGCCGAGGCCCGGCTGCGTAGCGGCCAGTACTTCGTCGATGTCGTCGGCGCTGACCGGGTTGAAGATGGCGAACGTCTCGAGGTCGGCCTGCGCGGTTTTGTGATGATCGATGATCGTCATGTCCCTGACAATACAGTCGAGCGCATCGAGAACTTCACGCTTGTAACTGAAATCAACCATCAGCACGCGCTTGTCGCTCAGTTGCTCCGGCACTGGCTCCTTGCCGTACAGGCCCGGGATGAACTTGCAATCCGGCCACCGCTTCCAAACCGCCCACGCCGCGGCGAACCCGTCGTCGCAGGCGCCATGATAGACGCAAACGTCGGGCTTGTAGGCGGCGCTGGTGGGTTTGTTTTCAAGGGCCATTTTTGCGGGCTTTCGGGTTTAAACGAGCGGGTGACTGGTTAGCGGTCAATGGCGGGGGTGTGTAGCACGGGTCTAGGACCATTGCAATATGCACTTTTTTAAAATTTTTTACCGGCGGGGGGTCGGGTGGGCGTACCCAAAGATTGCTTTTCACTTGGGCATCCACCTAAGCGCGAACGATCACGATAATGTGATAATAAATCGTCGCTGCACCGCACCATGATCCGGTTCCATTTCGGCACCCCGGACGCGTCTAGGTTAGCTGTACCTCCTAAGCTATTGATCTATATATCATATAAGGTTTGATCGTTGTGCGGTCTGTATCTTACTCTTGAGTGGGATACGGGACGTGGTGCGCGGTTGGCAGGTCGAGCTGGCTTTGACGGCCTGGATTGAACGGGTTAGAGGTTGGAGGCTGGCGCGCGGCGCCTGGCGGTGCGAGATGATAGCAAGCGACTCAAGAGTACCGGCGAGATTTCGATTTGACAGTGCTTACCCCGTTCGTGCGCGCCATCGAAACGCTAAAGCCTGGCGCAACCGGATCCGACATCGCCGCACTGCTCGACCACAAAGTTAGCCGCCACTGCGCCCTTAACTGGAAAGCCGGCCGGCATCCCCCGCCCGCTTGGGCGCTGGCGCTATTGGCGCAAAAAGTCAGAGCTCAAGCCAACCACCGATTCGCGATCGCGCATGATCTCGAACAAATGAAAACGGGCCCCGGCCGAAAAGCCGGAACCCGCAACATCATGGCGTATAACGCGAAGCGCTAAGCCGCTATCAGTTCCGAGACGGTCCAAGTAAACGGCGCCGACTCTAGATAGGAACCGTTTTTTATTATGTATCGCGAGCCCGCCGGAGTTCGCCAGAATTCCACGAAACCGCCTTCGCCCGCATATCCGAAAGAACTCGACCACTTAGCATCTTCTGGAACTTGCGCCAGCGCTTCGCAGTATGATTCGAACTGCATATCATTTCCCCTTCTCTTCTAACCCGCCGCACCATTGCGGACGGTTCCAAACCTGAATCAGTAATAGACCTGGCGAAACACCAAATTACCTTCGTCGTCTCCCATCACATAGCCGCGAACCTTGACGCCAGCAATCGAGCATTCCGCCGGCTGACTAAACCACGCATCGGGCTCGCCGGTAATTGTCACAGTGCGGCGCATATCGCCTTCAAGGTTCGCCAAGCGGCAATTCTCAATCTTGGCAAGGGATGGTCCGCCCATCCATTTAGCGTACCAGGTAACGGCGCCGTCCGCTTGTTTGGTCGATTCGTCACAACGATACCGCATTTTATCCTCCTAAAACCGTCCTAAAATCTCACAAAAACACCTATACAACGTATAAACAGCCTTGTCAACGGTATAATCGTACTAATTTGTGACCGATGTGACCGTACTTGTGACCAATCTTTTGGAAATTCCCCAATGATTTCAATGTGTGACCGTGACCAACCCAAAATCGCGTACATAGGGCCTATACGCCCCAGCGTGCCTATCTGCAGCGCTGTGCCTATAGCTGTACGGCACTATATAATAATACTCCATATATAAGATAATAGTCACACTGGTCACACTGGTCACAAGTCAATGGTACCAAGGGTTTTTTGCGTGACCGATGTGTGCCCAACCGCCTGGATCAGGCAAAAGAACGGTCACATCACGTTTTTGTGATAATAAACCCCTTGCATTCCTGTTTATACAGTGTATCGTTAGCGGATCGAAACCGAAGGGGAACCAAATGGCACAAGCCCGCTACTATGCAGTTTCATCCGGCAACGGAAACGATGGCGTTTCGCACCTCTTTCCCGACTACATCGTCAAGACGGATCATCCCTATGCTTTGGCGCGTCTCGCCGCGCTAACCACGTTCAAGCATGGCAAGGGCCAAGCGTGGTGCGAAGAAAATCTCGATGTGGACGGCGAGGCGGAATACACCATCTATGCGACACTCATGGAATCGCCCGAAACGCAAGACGAACGCGACGAAATGCAAAAGCGCTGTGACGAGCTCCGCAACGAATATGACGAGGCGGAAACCGCCGGCGCAACGGAAGGCGAGCTCGAAGCTATGCAAGACGAGATCACGGCGCTCGAAGATGAAATCGAGGGCTTTGGCTGCGATACCGCCTGGCAATGCTTCGAGGTATTCCCTTGGGAACAAGACGACGATTTTGACGCGCGGCACGGCGCGCGACCGATTTACGAATCACTCGAAGAATGCTTCGGGGATGATGTGGCGCTAGTAAAAGAGGAGGTGGAATAACTCAAAACCAAAATCGCTTTCAAGCCCGGCTCCGAAAGGATACCGGGCTTGAGGCGGTAGAAGCAACACAAACGAGGGAATCACCATGTCAAAGCATCTTTGGGACGGCGATATATTCGAGCACAAGGGCCGTAAGTACCGCGTTCGTTTCGAGCATGACGATTCGCACGGCGCGCCGTGGGAAGAATGCGATGGGCACGGCGTTGTGTCCGATTGGACGACGCGCGACAAGGCGCCTGGCGAACGCGTCCTCGCTTCCGATCGGAGTTCGAAGCGCTATTACGACGTTTGCGAAACCGCCAAGATTGCCAAGAAAGACGGTTGGGGTTTGGGCAACGACGAATTGGCGAAGCTGGCGCAATCGTTGGGCCGCATGCCGACGAAAAAGGAAATAGTTGCGCGCGCCGTCGACAACGATTTTGAATATATGCGCGCATGGTGCAATGGCGAATGGCATTATTGCGGCGTTGTCGTCTCGCATTGCGAATCGGATGAAACCGAATCCCTTTGGGGGATCGAAGATAACGAATATGATTATCTCGCCGAAGTGGCGCGCGAACTCGCCGATGAAATTTCCTCGCGCCTTGACGACATCATGGCGCAAGAGATTCAGGAAAGCCGGCCGGACATGGTGCCATGCGTCCAAACCTGATCCTGCTAACAGCCCTCGCCATCAACGCGCTGTCGTGGATCGCGCTGTATCTGCTAATCACCAACCTTTGAGGCTTGACCCCCTCGCCTATACATTGTAACATATAACCGGCTCAAACCTAGAGGAACACAAATGACTTATTTCGTGAAACACCGCAACGGCGCCGACCTGTTCAAATCCGATCGCGCAACTAACCTCAAAGACGCGTTAACCGAGGCCGTAAACGGTGGCGCGAACCTTGGTGGCGCGAACCTTCGTGGCGCGAACCTTGGTGGCGCGAACCTTCGTGGCGCGTACCTTGGTGGCGCGGACCTTCGTGGCGCGAACCTTGGTGGCGCGAACCTTCGTGGCGCGGACCTTCGTGGCGCGGACCTTCGTGGCG
>Ga0181532_10000265_pt1 | contig 55732 bp, 29 predicted proteins | sample PEATcosm2014_Bin_33_FD_119768 | JGI IMG/M metagenome (GOLD analysis project Ga0181532, IMG submission 119768) | Peatland microbial communities from MTU Mesocosm Facility, Houghton, MI, USA - PEATcosm2014_Bin11_30_metaG | ecosystem: Environmental > Terrestrial > Soil > Wetlands > Peat | place... | reverse complement strand
TAGGCCGGGATGACTTCAAGGTGGATGCCCGAGTCCTGCGCCGCGGATTGCTGGACAATGGTTATGGCGAATTGCCGATTATCAGCGATCACGTCGTCGCCATGGAGAGCTTGCCGACGATTCCCAAGGATCCATTTGACCGTGTCTTGGTAGCACAGGCCACCGTGGAGGGTATTACGCTGCTTACGATGGATTCTTTGGTGGCGAAGTATCCCGGGCCCATACGAATGGTGTGAGGAAATTCACGCAGAAGTTCGCAAAACGGTCAAAGCCTGCGCGGCGTTTCATTGGCAGAGCCTGCCGAAAGTTTGAGTTCTTGGTGCTCTGTTCAATGCCCGACAACTGGCGACTCGTCGGGCCTCGCTCTTTCCCGTGCCCCTTTAGCGTGCCCTCCTTGACTCGTCTTCCTCGCATCCGTTTTGTGAAATTTGGGAAGCCAGACCCAGCAGGGGATTGCTTCCATTAACTCGGGAAATGTCGTCGACCGGTCCTAAATTTGGGTCGGTAGCGAATTCATTTTGTCGGCCGCCGGATGCTAACCAGCGACATGTGGCCATGCCGCCGCGACGCCATAATGGCATTAGTCTGCCTTGTGTGGCTGCAGAGGATCCGGTATTTTTGAGAAGCGGATCTGGCAGGGCAGTAGCGCAAAGGCTTATATCCTAACTATGCCGCAGGTGAAATGATCAATCGCCGAAATTTCTTAGGCACTCTTGGCGCTTCAGCCGTCCTTTCAGCGGTCCCACTTCTTGCAACAGAGTCGGAGCCAATCGTTTCCGGCTCCCGAACCCGCATCTCGCTCGGTGGCGAGTGGGAACGACGTATCGGTGACGTGCGTTACGATACAGTCGTCGTTCCTTCCTCTCTTCGTCCGAGCGGAAACTACATTTTGAATCGGAGTTTCATACTTCCTCGCTTGAGCCGAGGGGAGCGTGCCTTCATTCATTTCGAAGCCATCGCCTTTTGGGGACGGGTGACCGTGAATGGAAAAGAATCGGGAACCACCGGAGGACCATATATCCCGGCTGAGTTCGAGTTCACCTCTTCCGCCAGGGAAGGAAAGAACGAAGTCCAGGTTCAAATTGTTGATCTCACTCCTTTGGCGGACGGCAGCGGCACAGCGGAAGTAATCCTGGGACACAACCCCGGGTGGGAGGCCACTGGCGGAATCATTCGCGATGCCTGGGTGGAAATTCGCCCCGCATCCTTCGTGGACAACGTTCGCTTCGCCTACAGCCTGAATTCCGGTTACAGCGCGTGCAGCGGCAAGCCGCGCGTCATGGTGTTGAGCGCCGAGGGGGCCAGCGGCACCGTGGAAGTCGTACTCAAACGCGGTGAAACGGAAGTTGCCCGAGCCACACTGCCGGTCCAGTTCACCCCCGGAGGGAATGAGGTCGAGCTGGCATTCGAATTTAAGGATCCAATCCTATGGTCGCCAGAATTTCCCAATCTCTACGAGTTGGCGGCGACTCTCAAAACTCCCTCCGGAGAAGATAGCTGGTCATGCAGAACAGGCTTTCGAGACATTCGCACCCGGGGAACAGACTTCCTTTTGAACGGCCAACGTCTGGTCCTAAAAGGAGTTTGCCGGCATGACTTATGGTTGGAAGAGGGATTCACCCTGTCTCGGCGCCAGCAGGAGCAGGACATGCAGATGATCAAAGCGATCGGATGCAACTTCATCCGGCTGGTGCATTACCCGCATGACCGGCACATCATCGAACTGGCAGAACAAGTCGGATTACTAGTGTCCGAAGAGCCGGGCTTCTGGCAAGTAGATTTTGCCACTGCACCAAGACCGCTTATTGAGATGGGCTTCCGCATTCTGGAAGGGATGATCCGCCGGGATTGGAATTCTCCGGCAGTCATGTTCTGGTTTCTCTCCAACGAATGCACTCTGACAGAAGCGTTTCTGCGAGAAGGCAAGGAGCGTTGCAATCGCCTTGACCCCATCAAGCGGCTTGTTTCCGCCGCCAATGACCGCAGCGGAAAAAAAGTAAAACCGATGTTTGTTGGGGCCGACATGGACTTTTTCGACCTGCACCTCTACAACTTCGATCCCGAGGACTTTGCGCGAGAAATGAAATTGTTCGGCCCATCCAGGCCGTTTACCTTTTCCGAATGGGGCGGCAAGGCGATCGGCCAAACAGACCTGTTGATGCGCGGGAGCGTAGATCGTCTGATGGACCTGATTGAATCAGGCGAGTTGGCGGGAACCGCGTTTTGGTCGTGGCAGGACCTGCGGGAGTACAGCCGTATTGATGGCGAAATGCGTGACGGCGTTCTCGAGTCTGGCGTGGTCACGGAGGCTCGTGAGCCACGCGAGATGGTTACGAGCGAGCTGACCCGGTTGTTTGAATTGCGCCGTCACGTGGATGAGCAGCCCGGCAGTCAGCCCAAAGAAGTGGCGCTCAAGTGGCCGCCATGGTCGAAGAAGAACAAGTTCGAACCTATCAATCTCCAGCCCTTGGCGGAAACTGCCGATGCCAATCGAGCCTGGAGCAGCTTCAAAGCTCGCATGGTGAAGTATTGGGAAAAAATGGATTCCTCTCACTGGAAGGAAACCGGGAACGACTTCCTGCTGTGGCAACCGACCGAGCTCCAAATTTCAGGGGTTAAGTTCGATGTCCCGATTGTTAATGGGCGAGCGCGACCCATCATTCTGACACCGGAAGCGCCGCAAATCACGATTCCGCTCAGGGGCAAGGCCGAGCGTCTCCATATTCTCGGACAGGTGAGTTTCGGCGCGGGCTTTCCGGTGGTTGGCGGGGATGGAGATACTGTCGGCAGCTATACCTTCGAGTTTGCTAATGGCAAGAAACGACAGATTCCTCTCCGCAATGGCTATGAGATCGCCCAAGCGCAAATGATCCGGAGTGGAGGGCGAATCGACCCTACAGTCACCGAGTCGCAGAGAGCGCTGGTGTTTGTGAAGCATATCGCTCAGGAGCAGTATCAGATTTTGCTTTTGTCAATTCCCGCCGACGGGCCGGACTTGGTCAGCCTGCATTGCCAGTTGAATGGTGAGCAACCGCCGCTCGCGCTCTTTGCGATCACGGTGGAGCGTGTCTAAACCTTCCACTCATTCGAAAGATGCACAAGAGGGCTGCCATTGTTTCCAGAAAGAGTCGGATTTCTACGGTTACATTCCTACGGTTCAAATGAGGAGATCATGTACCAAGCGGCTTCGCGTCCTTCCCGCACGGCAGTTGATCTGAACGGCGATTGGGGAAAATACGTGCATGGCAAGCTGATGGATACGGTAACGGTCCCATCTTCCTTGCGTCCTTCCGGCTTGTACCGATTGCGCCGTAGTTTTCTGTTGCCTCGCCTGTCGAATACCCAGCGGGCGTTTGTCCACTTTGACGCCATCAACTATCACGGGCGCGTTTTTGTGAATGGCCAGGACCTGGGCACGACAATTGCCTTTCTACCCCATGAGTTCGATTTCACGAAAGTTGCTACCGAGGGTAGTAACACCGTCGAAGTACAAATTGCCGACGCGCTTCCTGAGCAAGATGGCACCGGTAAGGATGACATTGCGTTCAGTGACAGTAAAGGATGGGAGCCCTATGGCGGAATCATCCGGGATGCGTACGTGGAAGTCCGGCCTTCCGCCTTCATTGACAATGTTCGCTTCGGCTACAAGCTGAGCGGCGGCTATGATAGCGCCGCTTGCACCACGCAGGTTTTTGTTTCCTCTGCGGATGCTCAGTCCAGCGAATGCGAACTTTCTCTTTGGTGGAGAAACACTGAAGTCGCGCAGGGCAAGGCTAGATTGGACCTGAAGCCCGGAATCACGGAAGCGGAAATCAAATTCGATGTGAAGCCCTTGGCGTTATGGTTACCCGAGGACCCCAATCTTTACGAACTGCGTGCCACGTTAACCACACCTGCCGGAGAAGATCGTTGGAAGACGCGCACCGGCTTCCGCGAGATCAAGACGCAAGGGCGCATTTTCGTCTTGAACGGCGAGCGTTTCGTCATGAATGGAATTTGTCGCCATGACGCCTGGAAAGACCAAGGCTTCACTCTATCGCGGAAACAGCAAGAAAAAGATATGCGCATGATCAAGGCAATGGGATGCAACTTCGTGCGCCTGGTGCACTACCCTCATGACCGTAGAATTGTCGAACTGGCCGATGAAATCGGGCTCTTCGTTAGCGAAGAGCCGGGTTTTTACGGAGGCATGGATTTCGAGAAGATGCCCAGCAGCGAAATTGATTTAGGTTGCCAGATTCTGGAAGGCGAAATCCGGCGTGACTGGAATTCTCCCTCCGTCATGATCTGGTTGCTCGGAAATGAATGCGTATTCCCCGTAAGTTACCTTAGGCGGGGAAAGGCTATCTGCGACCAATTGGATCCGCTCGGAAGATTGGTGTCGGTTGCGCACACCTTCGGCAAGTTTCCCGCCGTGAAAAACACTTTCGACGAAGCGGGAATGGACTTTTATGACTGGCATGCCTACGAGTACGAAGACGGGAAATTTGCCCGTTTGGCCGAATCTTTTGGCCCAGGCAAACCCCTGACATTCACCGAGTGGGGCTGGGAGGTAGCGGGACCGAAGGCGGTTTTCTACGAGCCAGATTTCGATGGTCTGCTGGAATTGGTGGAGGCTGGAAAGGTTGCTGGACACGCCTTTTGGAGCTGGAACGATGTGCGCGAGTACAATCGCGAGGATTGGTCTACCACGAACGGGCAGTTGCGCTCGGGCGCGGTAACTGAGGATCGGGAAATTCGCCAGCCGATTTACGGAAGATTGGCTGCACTGTTTGGCGGCAGAAGAGAAGAAGAGAATAGGACCGCACCAGAACGTCCGACGGTCCTTCCCCTACGCACCTCTCCATTCGCTCCGGGCAGCACATTTCAGACTGCGGACCTGCAAGCGCTGGCGGATTCGGACAGCGGGAAACGATCGTGGAAGGCGTTGGCAAGGGAGCTGGAGAAATTCTGGGGTTCAACCCGGATGGCTCGTGACCAGTGGAAGGTTACCGGCGCAAAGTTTGAATTGTGGAAGACTGCGGAGTTGAAGATCGCCGGCGTCCCCTTCCGCTCGCCTGTGGTCGAGGGCCGGGTGCGCCCCTTAGTTCTAACCACGGAAGTTTCTGAAGTCACAATTCCCATCCAACAATCTTGCACGGCACTCCATATATTAGGTCAGGTTGCCTTTGGAAAGGGATATCCATTGACCGGCGCACCAGACGGCTTCGGTCATCCTCCCTCAACGAATAGCAATCATCTCGGGGACACCGTCGCGGAATACACTCTGCACTATGCTGGCGGAAAGACGCAAGTACTACCAGTGCGCAACGGCATTGAAACTGCCCAGGCAAACCGCATCCACGAAGCCAGCCGTATCCTCCCCATCGCCACATCGGCTCAGCCGGCCCTGGAGTACATCAGGGATGTAGTCCGCGAGCAGTATCAGATATTGCTGTGGTCCATTTCCACCCGAAAGGGCAAACTCGAAAGCATCAGTTGCAAGTTGACCGGCGGTCAGGGAAATCTGGCAATCTTTGCAATCACCACCGAGGAAGCTGTCCTCTCCTGATACCCGAAGGAAAGAAAAGGATTGGCAGAATGCTGATGCGGTCAGGATAGAAGAAAATCTGTGGGTTGTGAACTTTTGGGCAGCTTCAGCGTGGGTGCAACGTCCCACATGCCGGAGTGACGCGAGACGGTCATGAAATTGTGATGGTTGCACGTTTGAAAGGTGGATCAGCAGACTGAAGCAAAAGTGTAGTAGTTCCATGTTCAAGACGAGGCAAATTGGATCATGACGGGATGAATCGACGTTTTTGTAAGCGGTGAAGAATCAAGTAGAGTAAAGGGTTTTCCTAACGGCTGAGAACCCACTGTGGAACTCACAATCTGCCAGGGCTCGATGCTTGCGCGTTCGGTCTGTCCTTCACCCCGCCTGCTAGGAAACCGTAGTTTCCTAATCCGACATTTCTCGGTTGCGGCCAAAGCTCGTGCGCCGTTCGGAGACGCGTGAGCGAGCTATTCGGTCGAGCAGGAGGTCAGGGAATATTCAGAAGAGGAAACGAACAACCTGTTTGAGGCGTGCCATGAGAATGAGTGGATGGTTTGGAATTTGTTTCTCGTGACCGGGATGCGTGAGCAAGAGGTCGTCCCTTGTGCTTGGTCGGATTTCGGTCCGTCTCAGGGGACGGTCTCTGTCAAGAAAAAATGAACCGGGATCTCGGCGTGGAGTTCGTACCGAAGGACTACGAGGAAAGAACGCTTCGGCTTACTAACGACGTGATCGCTGCCCTCAAGAATCGGCGGTCCTGTGCCAAGTGTCATAATCTAGAAGAATCGTGTTCTTTCCGAGCGAGACCCGTGACACGAAAGTGGGCCGTTGCCTTGGGAATATCTGCGCGCGAGGTGCTATGAAAGAAACGTTCAAGCATTTGTGGAGCCCTATACCTCTATTCGTCGTGTCAGTCTTGATGATCGCGGGTCCTCCGGCCGGGTTCGCGGTCGGACCGCCTGCGCAACAGAAGCTTTCCCCCTCCGAGATCGACAGTCGGGTGGACGCCTTGCTCAGCAAGCTGAATCTTGATCAGAAGATTGCGTTGCTGGGGATAAGCTTGGACGGTTCGTTCTTCCACCCAATTCCGGAGATCGGATTACCCAGCCTTAAGATGTCCGACGGACCGGTGGGCGTCCGCACCTGGGGCCCGAGCATCGCATACGCGATCGGAATCGGACTAGCCGCGTCGTGGGATGTGGACTTTGCCAGGCAAGTCGGAGTGTCGCTCGGCCGCGATGCCCGCGCCCGGGGAGTGCATTTTCTCCTTGGTCCCGGCGTGAATATCTATCGGGCGCCGATGAACGGCCGCAACTTTGAATATTTTGGCGAAGATCCTTACCTGGCCGGACAAATCGCGGTCCGCTACATTCAGGGCGTGCAAAGCCAGGATGTCGTTGCCATGGTTAAGCACTATGCCGCCAATAATGCGGAGTACGACCGCAATGGAGAAAACGCGATTATTGATGCCCGTTCGCTCCGTGAGATTTACCTGCCGGCTTTCGAAGCTGCGGTCAAGCAGGCAAACGTCGGTTCCGTGATGGATTCCTACAACCTAGTCAATGGTGAGCATTCCACGCAGAACAAGTTCCTGAACCTCGATGTCCTCAGAAAAGACTGGGGATTCCACGGCATCTTAATGTCTGATTACGGCGCCACTCATGATGCTGTGGCCGCCGCGAATGCCGGGCTCGATCTGGAAACCCCGGCGCACTTCTTGACCGCGGAACAGCTTATGCCCGCCCTCAAGGCGGGCACAGTCTCCGAGGCCACCATCGACGAAAAAGTCCGCCATATTCTGCGGATTGCAGTCGAATATGGCTTCATCGATCACGACCAGACCGACGTGAATATTCCCCTATACGATCACGACTCGCTTGCGGTCGCCCTGCGTTCGGCGGAAGAGAGCATGGTGCTGCTGAAGAATCAGGGAAATCTACTTCCCCTCGACATGCGCCACATTCACTCCATCGCCGTCATTGGCCCGGATGCGTACCCAGCAGTCGCTTCCGGCGGCGGCAGTGGTCACGTTACTCCGTTCGACCCGGTCAGTTTCGCGACTGGCCTGAGTGATGCTTTCTCTCCGGGCGCAAAGGTTTACTGGAACCGCGGCGTCAAAGAATTGCCTGCGATCTTTCAGACCCCTTACTTCTCGACCGATGCGAAAGGGACCCAATTCGGTCTTAAGTGCGAGGAATTCGCGAGTGCCAGCTTCAGCGGCAAGCCTCTCAGCGAGCATACCGTCTGGACTATAAATTTCTGGGGGGGCGATCAGTGGGCACCGCCCTCACCGGCAAAACACGCCTATCGCTGTTCGGGATACTACACGTCGGACATATCCGGAACGCAGCGCTTCATTGCCGCAGCAGTGGGCGGGGACGAGTACTCTTTGTACGTAAATGACAAGCTCATGCTGAAGCAAACCCATCAAGAAGGCCAGGTGCCGCAGGCGGCGGATGTCGATCTTCCTGCCGGCCAGCCAGCGGCCGTGCGCTTTGATTATTTGCCAGACACCGAGCAAATCCGTGCCGGGCTCGGCGCGCTGCCAGTGGGCCAGATGCTCGAGCCGAATGTCAAGAAAATCGCTGCCATGTCCGATGTGGTAGTGCTGGCGGTCGGCTTCAATGAAGACACCGAAGGCGAGGGTCACGACCGAACTTATCGTCTGTCTCCCGGTCAGGACGAACTCATCAAGGCCGTGCTTGACGCGAACCCGCATACCATTCTGGTGCTGACTGCCGGTGGGAGCGTGGATACAAACGGTTGGATCGACCGAGTGCCCGTGTTTATCCAGAGCTGGTATGGGGGATCGGATGCCGGCCACGCTCTGGCCGAGGTGCTGACCGGCAAAGTGAATCCCTCTGGCAAGTTGCCGATGACCTGGTGGCGGCGGGTCGAGGACGATCCCACTTATAAGGACTACTACGAGGAACTGGGAACACATGACGTACACTATCGGGAAGGGATCTTCCTCGGCTACCGGGCGTATGGCCACGAAGGCCAGCCCGCGCCGCTGTATCCTTTTGGCTATGGGCTCTCCTACACCCAGTTTGCTTTTTCCAACCTGAGCGTGACACCCAAAGAGGCCAGCCCCGGCGGTCCGATCACCGTGACTTTTAGAATTCAGAACGTTGGCCAGCGACCTGGTGCCGAGGTCTCCGAAGTTTACATCGGCGATCCTTCAGCTACCGTCCCGCGGCCCGAGAAGGAGTTGAAGGGTTTCGAGCGCGTCATGCTTGAGCCAGGTGAGACGAAGGACGTTTCCATTACGCTGGACCGTCGCTCGCTGGCCTATTGGAGCGTTGAGTCGGGAGACTGGAAAGTCGATCCCGGCAGGTTCATTGTCTACGTCGGTGATTCCTCGGAGCACTTGCCCCTGCAGGCGGATTTCAATATCAGGTAGACAGCAGTGGCACCCAGACCTTGTTCGCGCAGGGCTCGGCCCAGAAAATGTGGCCCGACACCGGCCTCCATCCCGATCAACGATGGTGGCAGACATACCCGGCTGAGTCCAACTGTGGGCGGCTTTCGGGTGAAAGTTCGAACTTGCGACCGGCGCTTGCGCCGCCTGCACCGAGGCGCTTTTTTCATTGACATGCGGAACGCCCCCGCACTTATACTGCGGCCGCGATGACCGAATTCAAACCAATCGCATTTTGGTTTTTCTTGTCTCATTCTCTTTGTCGTGACCGTGGCGTAAGCCACGAATATTCTGCACTGGAGCTGAAATGAAAATCTCTTACCTCGGGCTGACCCTGGTGCTGTTGATCATCTCGTCTTCGGCTCAGGATTTCCAAGGAAACTGGCAGGCATCCGTTCAAGAGTCCGGCAGGCCCGTGCGTTACGTGTTGCATATCAAGAAAACTGACGAGGGATTCTCCGCAACTGTGGACGTCCCGGCCACCTTCTTGTTCGACAATACGGTCGACTCCATCTCGCTGGATCATGGCACCCTGCAACTTCGTGAAGGACAGGTCACCTACCAAGGCTCTCTGTCAACCGACTCTCAATCCATCGAAGGAACGTGGTCCCTCGGCGGCGAGCAGCAGAGCGTCACCTGGCGTCGTCTTGCGCTCGATGGGGGCGATCACCTGGAGTCTGTCGCGAGGCATCTGCAGTCCCTCATTTATCTCACTGCGGAGCAATGGAAGTTGCACGCTGGCGATATTCCTCACGGAGAGTCAGTCGAACTGGACGACAGCTCCTGGCAAGTTGTCGGCCCGAACAGCTTCGCCCCCGATGAAGCCGTCTGGTATCGGCGCTGGATCGAGGTTCCGAAAACTCTCAACGGATACGATGTCACCGGAGCCAAGGCGTGGTTCGACTTTCAATACGATGCCAACGGTCCGGTCACGGAGATTCTCTATTTCAACGGCCGCCGCGTCGCCATGGGTGATGAACTCGAATCCATTGTCCTGTTTGAGCAGGCGCATCCGGGCGACAAAGTCCTGGTCGCGGTAAAGCTGTTGCGCTCGGTCGATCGCAAGCACTTTCTCGGAGCTCGAGTGCGTCTGGAGTTCCCCGGTTCACGTCCCGACCCGTCCAAGTATTTCCAGGAACTCGGAGCAGTTTCAATCCTCGGTCCGCAGGCCGGGCCCCAAATGGAAACTGCCGTGAACAAGTCCGCTGATGCAGTCGATCTCGGCGCCCTCACCCGTGCCGACCAGCGCGCATTCGACAGCTCGCTCGTCAAGGCCTCTGGATTCCTCGATCCCCTGAAGAGCCAGTTGCAGCAGTCCTCCATTCGCATGACCGGCAACTCCCACATCGACGCAGCCTGGCTCTGGCCGTGGACGGAAACGGTCGACGTAGTGCGGCGAACGTTCGGCACCGCTCTTCAGCTCATGGAAGAGTATCCCCAGGCCACATACACACAATCCGCAGCCGCCTACAGCGAGTGGATGTTTGAAAAGTACCCTTCCCTCCACCAGCAGATTGTCGATCGCGTCAAGCAGGGCCGCTGGGAGATGGTCGGCGGCATGTGGGTGGAACCGGATCTCAATATGCCGGATGGAGAATCGCTCGTACGCCAGCTCTTGGTAGGAAAACGCTTCTTCAAAGACAAATTCGGAGTCGATGTGCGCATCGGCTGGAACCCCGACTCCTTCGGATACAACTGGCAGCTGCCACAGATCTATAAGAAATCTGGCATCGATTATTTCGTAACCCAGAAGATGGCATGGAACGACACTAACCAACTTCCGCTGAAAACCTTCTGGTGGCAATCTCCGGACGGAAGCCGCGTCCTTACATATTTCCCGCATGATTACGTCAATGAGATCGATCCCCTGAGAATGGCGAGGGATCTTGCCACCAGCCAGACTCTCAATCCCGGTACTCGGGAGATGATGCACCTTTATGGAATGGGTGACCACGGGGGTGGCGTGACCCGAGCCATGCTCGAAGATGGAGTGAGGTGGTCGAACCCGGATACCGTCTTTCCAAAGACCAATTTCGGCGTCGCCCAGGGCTTCTTCTCGGATATTGAGGCGGCAGCCGACACGGAACATGCTCCAATCTGGAACTATAAGACGCTAGCCGTCGGCAATACCCAGTTGCCGACACCTCCGAGTGGAAAGTTTAGTCTGCCCGTTTGGAACGATGAACTGTACTTCGAATACCACCGTGGCGTCTTCACCACGCAGGCGCAGCACAAGCGCAACATGCGGGAGAGTGAAGAACAACTACTGAATGCCGAAAAGTTCGCCTCGTTGGCGTGGCTTTCGGGCGATCCTTATCCCGGCAGGGAACTAACCGAGTCCTGGAAGAAGGTCCTATTCAATCAGTTCCATGATCTCGCAGCTGGGTCCGGCATCGGTCAAATCTATCGCGACGCGCAGCGAGACTACGATTCCGTTCGGCTTGTGAGCGAACATGCGACCTCTCAGGCAGTGCGCACCCTGGAAAACCAGATCGATACACGCGCCCCGCGCAGCGGAGTTCCCATCGTCATCTGGAACCCGCTTGCATGGCAAAGGACGGATGTCGTTCCCATCGACGTGCAGTTGCCGGATTCGCCAAAAGGCGCGATCTCCGTAGTAAACTCCGATGGTCAGCCGCAACCGTTACAGTTGCTCACCAAAGATCCAAGGCTCAACAAGTATCGATTTCTGGTGGAAGCAAAGGATGTGCCGTCTCTCGGTTATCGAGTGCTCTATGTTGTTTCCGGCGGACCTACGGCGCCCCCCGATCTGAAGGTCCATGACCTGACTTTGGAGAATTCGGCGCTGCGTCTGACCGTCGATCCCAAGACGGGCTGTATCACGAGCCTGTACGACAACCGATCCCACTTCGAGTCCGTCGCAGCCAGTGGTTGTGGCAACGAATTGATCGCGTTCCATGACAAGCCCAGGGACTACGACGCTTGGAACATCGATAGTGATTTCGATCGCCAGTTCACCAAACTGGACATGGCCGACTCCGTCAAAGTCACCGAAGAAGGACCGCTGCGAGCAACGATCCGCGTGGTGCGCACCTGGCAAAACTCGAAATTCGTTCAGGAGATATCACTCTATGCCGGCATGGACCGCGTTGACGTGCGTAATGAAATCGACTGGCACGAAAGCCATATTCTCTTAAAGGTGGCGTTCCCGCTCGCCGCATCCGGCAGCGAAGCAACCTACGAAATTCCCTACGGAGCCATCGAGCGGCCCACGACGCGCAACAATCGCTTTGAAAGCGCAAAGTTCGAGGTGCCCGCGCTGCGCTGGGCTGATCTCGGCGACGGCAATCATGGCTTCAGCCTGATCAACGAATCTAAATATGGATATGACGCCAAAGGCAATGTATTGCGGCTCTCGCTTCTGCGTTCACCCACTTGGCCCGATCCTGACGCCGACCGCGGCCATCACACCTTCAGCTATGGTCTCTATCCTCACAGCGGCGATTGGAAAAGAGCTCTGACTGTCCGGCGAGGGTACGAGTTCAACTACAAACTCTCAGCCTCGCAGGTTGCCACTCATGCCGGAATGCTTGGGGCAACACACTCGTTTGCCGATATCAAGCAGGATGACGTGATTCTCACGGCTGTTAAGAAGTCAGAGGATGGCGATGCTCTCTTGCTCCGGTTCTATGAGTGGGCCGGACAGACTGGCGACGTACAGGTCACCGTTCCAAAAGGTGCAACGACCGCACAGCAGACCAACTTGATGGAGCAGCCGGAAGGGTTTCCGATCCCGATCACAAGCACAGACCAAGTGAACGTCCTGGTCCACCCTTACGAGATCGTGTCCTTGCGCGTTAACTATAAGCCGGAGAAAGGAAAGACACGAGACGGCAACTAGTCTGCGCTGCAGTTTTCCGGGAAATAGAAGATGAGAACACTTGCCCGCAACCGAGACAGGTGGCACTGGACATTACCGGACTTTTGCGGGAGGGACCGGCGCGGGTCGTCGAAACGATGAGAGGACATGGAATGCCGGAGCATTTGGCGACAACATTCGTGACAATGCCATCGCTGAGCTCCGTATCTCTTTCTGCACCTGAGCCAACTTTTGAAATCTGTTTCGTTTTCAGGCCTGTGGACGAGCGCCCGCAACCAGTGGTGTGTATCGTCGCAGCCAATTGCTAGTTTGCCCGCATTCCGGAACTATGCACGTTCGAAACGAAGGTTCCTTTGGTATCATGCACCCGGTGAAACCTCAAGCGGATCCCGCAACTGAGGAACGAAGACCATATTCCCGGAGAGAGAGGAAAATGCCGCAAGACAAGCGGATTGGCTATGCAGTTGTCGGAATGGGAGCTCTGGCACAAGCTGCGATTCTCCCCGCTTTCGCAAACAGCAGTAACTCCCGATTAGTCGCTCTCGTTACTGGTGATCCGCAGAAAGGCAAGAAGCTGGCTCGACAATTCCACGCAAAGCACACGTTCCACTATTCAGAATTTGCGGAATGCCTTCGAAAATCAGAAGTGGACGCAGTCTATATATCCACGCCACCCGGAGAACACGAAAAGTACGCCGTTGCCGCCGCGAATGCCGGCAAGCACGTCCTCTGCGAGAAGCCGCTGGCCGCAAGCGTCGAGCAAGCCCAGAGCATGGTCCATGCAGGTCTCCGGAACAAGGTCCTCCTCATGACCGCATACCGGAAATATTTTGAGCCCGCCAGTGTCCGGCTCAAGAAAATGATCGTCGAGGGGGACTTGGGGCGGATTGATATTATCCATACTCTGTTTTCCGAGTTTCGGCCGCACGGCGACAACTCCCCTCCTTGGCTCTTTTCGCAGCGACTGAGTGGTGGTGGCCCGTTAACCGACCTCGGTGTGTATTGCCTGAACACCTCGCGTTGGCTCGTGAACGAAGATCCTGTTTCTGCCAGCGCCATCAGTTGGGCGCGCGATCCACGGCGCTACAAGGAAGTCGAACAAGGGATCTCGTTCCGTCTTGATTTCGCGAGCGGTCTGATTTTGCAGGGGACGTCCGCCTACAGTGCTGCGTTCTCTTCTTTTATCCATGTGCATGGCGAAAAAGGCTGGGCGGAACTCGCTCCGGCTTTCGCCTTCGAAGAGGAACGGCGCCTCAGCGGAAAAGTGGCAGGGCGTTGGTTCGCGAAAACCTTCCAGCCGATGGATGAATTTGCCTTGGAACTGGACTACTTCTCAAAATGCATTCGGGAAAACAAGAAGCCAGAGCCCGATGGAGAGCAGGGACTCCGCGACATGATCATCATCGAGGCGATTTACCATGCCGCGCGATCCGGCTGCACCACGGAGATTCGTTACTGACCGCCGCTGAGGCGGTCATCTCGCACGCGGGTACGCACGTATCCATCTCCTTGGCCCACTCAATTTGCCTGAAACCAGCCCGCTAAGACTCGCTAAAGTCAATCACCACCGGCTTGCCGAGTTGCCTGGCCTTCAGAGCGACATACCCGGCGCCTGCCGCCACCCAGGCTGCTCCCACCCATAGGGTAGAGCCTTGCAAGCCCAGGAAGATGATCAAGCAGAACAGAAAGCCAAGCGCCGGGATAACCACATCGAACAATGGGTTCCTCTTGCTCTGCACTCCAGCCGTGAAACCAAAATGTTTGAGAGCCGCCAGATTCACAGCCATAAATGCCATCAAGGCGCCGAAATTCAGGATCTCGACCGACCGCTCCCACTGCATGGTCAGTGTCCCTACGTACGCCACGACTCCTACAATCGCCACGTTATAGGTGGGATTCCCCCGAGCTGCGTTGAGGTGGCCGAAGATCTTCCGCGGCAGAACGTTATCTCTGCCCATTCCGTACAGCAGCCGCACCGCACCAAGCAAGCCGGCCAGTCCGCAGGCGAGGCTCGAAATTAAAAGAACCACCCCAAAGGCCATAAACAGGCCGGAACCACCCACGACCTGCGCAACGTCCATAAAAGCGGTTTCAGGATTGGCCAGAGTGCTGTAATCAGGCCAAACGCGGACCGCCAAGAAAACCTGAAATGCCGCGAAAAGTCCTGTAAAGACGCAGACGAGCACCGACGCGAGCAGGACGTTTCGTTTGGGATTTTCCACCTCTTCCGCCAGAATGCTGACGCCATCGAATCCGATGTAGGTTGTCGCCGCCAGGGCCGTACCCGCAGCAATCGCGCGCACGCTGAAGGTTCTGGGATCGTACAGGGGACGTGTCGAAACGAAACCCTGCCAGTGCTGGTGCGCAAAGATGTACCAGATGGCTTCTCCTAGAAACACCACCATCACCAGAGACATCAGAGCGAGCAAAACCTCATTGGCGCGTGCGGTTGTCCGGATTCCGAACCAACACATCAGCGTCATGAATCCGACTGCCACCGCAGACAACACGGCAAACGGAATGTGAGGCACCAATCGTTGTATCGTCAGTGCCGCATAGAGACTGTTTTGCAGGGGTTGGAACAGATACTCCAGGAACATCGCCCATCCGAGCACAAATCCAATTTCAGAATTGAACGCCCGGCTGACATAGGTGTACACGGACCCCGCCGAAGGATACACCGTCGCCATACGCCCGAAACTGACCGCCGTTGCGGTCATGGCCACCATCGCCGCGAGCAGCGTGACAACCGCGTGTCCGCGCGAAAGCACTTGCGCCTCGCCGAACATCGGCACGACTGCGATCGGCGACGTCAGAATGACCCCGTAATAGACAAGGTCCCACAGGCTCAGTACGCGCTTTAGCTTCGGTGTTTCTGGAGCAGCCATTGTGGAGGGCAATTGAGATCCCCGACCGTTCTGACTCATTTCGGACAATGCAGTTCAACACCGATCACTCACCGCCCCCGTCATCTCCGACAGCGATAAACACTGAGTTGCCGATTCACTCCCTGCAGGGACGCGATCTCGTCTGCGGAGTTCCCCAAAATCGAGAAATATCGCAGAGCCCTTTCGCTGGTCACGAGTTCTTGCCGCCAGCGATTATTCCGGGCATGATCTCACATCGCAACGCAATTTTGCACGAATTTCTGACCCGCCGGCCGATGCAGCTAATCGACTAGACAACACCTGATCCGCCAAAGCGAAATTTTCTAGACAATCGACTGATATAGGGAATATAGACCATTTTAGTGAGTATAACCGCTTAGCAAGATCTGCCCTGGTACTGGCCTGATCTGAATTGACAGAAAGGTACGCATTTGCAATAGTGTCAAAGCGATTAGAGGGGGCACATTCATGCTTTCAATACGAATCGCGCCCTGCCGTTCCTCTCACAGGGCGATATGAGCGCAAGCGATTCTCTTGTCCATTCCCGCAATCCTCCCTCGGATCAAGGCGGCGAACTTCTCCACCTACCTCGGCAAAAGGCCCAATGGGAGTGGATGAGTTTCTTTGTCCGACGCTTGCTTCCGCAACAAACTTATCGCACCCACACTCAAAACGAAGAGGCCGCGTTTGTCATTCTCGGCGGAACCTGCCAAGCCGATTGGGGAAGAGGTCCTCAATCACTAGGCAAGAGAAAGAACGTTTTCGATGGTTTTCCTTTTACTCTCTATCTGCCCGCCGGGAACGAGGTAATCTTCACCGCCCCGTCCTCCTGCGAAATTGCGGAGTGTCGCGTTCCCTCCTCGGCCCGCCTTGATCCGAAGTTGATCACGCCAGCTGACGTCGTCAGCAGTCTTCGCGGAGGCGCAAATGCCTCGCGCCAAATCGTCGATATTATGCCGCCGTCCTTTCCTGCCGACCGCCTGATGGTGATCGAGGTCTACACTCCCGGCGGAAACTGGTCAAGCTATCCTCCCCACAAGCACGATGTGCACAGCCCGCCCTCCGAGGTCGATCTCGACGAAATTTACTACTACCGGATTCGACAGCCGCAGGGTTTCGCGTTCCAGCATCTCTACTCGCCTGAAAATCCGACTGGATGCACGATTCAAGCCCGCGATGGGGATGCAGTTCTGGTACGCAGCGGTTTTCATCCGGTCGTCGCAGGTCCCGGATACGATGTCTACTATCTGAACTTTTTAGCTGGATCAGCGCGCGCTCTGGCAGTGACGGAAGACTCCCAACACGTCTGGATTCGGTCTACCTGGAAGGAAACGGATCCTCGCCTACCGCTGGTGAAAGGCTGAGCGCTTCGATTCGGATTTCAGCATCCCATTTTCCCATGACTCGGCGCGCGATATCCTTCTTCGGCGTGTACCCTCAATTCACAACACCGGCAAGGAGCATGGCTCCATGACAACTCGCCTCACCACCGCCCAAGCCATCATTCGATTTCTTAAGAACCAGTACACCGAGCGCGATAGCGGGCCAAACCGACTCTTTGAAGGATGTCTCGGAATCTTCGGCCATGGCAATATTGCCGGCATCGGACAAGCGCTCGAGCAAGACCCGGGAATGCCCTACTATCTGTTCCGCAATGAGCAGGCGATGGTACACACCGCAACGGCCTTCGCCAAAATGGCCAACCGCCTTCGCACGCTCGCCTGCACGACCTCAATTGGTCCAGGCGCAACCAACATGGTCACGGGCGCCGCGGTCGCTACCATCAATCGACTTCCTGTACTTCTCTTGCCCGGTGACATCTTTGCGCGCCGCAATGTTGCTCCGGTCCTGCAGCAACTGGAATCCGCCGCAACCCAGGACATCTCCGTCAACGATTGCTTCAAACCTGTCGCACGTTACTGGGATCGCATCGAGCGCCCGGAACAAATCCTGACCGCGCTGCCCGCCGCCATGCGCGTGTTGACTTCTCCGGCCGAGACTGGCGCCGTAGTTCTTTCCCTGCCTCAGGATGTGCAGGCAGAGGCCTTCGACTATCCCACCACTTTCTTCGAAAAAAGAATCTGGCAAGTCCTGCGGCCGCGTTGCGACTCCCAACTCCTGCAGAAAGCTGCGCAATGGATCCGTTCGGCGAAACACCCTCTGATCATTGCCGGCGGCGGCGCGATCTACTCCGAAGCGACCGTAGCACTCTCCGCATTCGCCAGACAAACTGGCATCCCGGTCGCGGAAACGCAAGCGGGAAAGGGCTCCCTGCCCTTCAACCACCCGCAAGCGCTGGGCGCCATCGGCGTCACTGGAACACCCGGCGCAAATATTCTGGCGCGCGAAGCCGACCTGATCATGGGTGTCGGAACCCGCTACTCCGATTTCACCACTGCGTCTCAGACCGCATTCCAAAATCCCTCGGTGCGATTTATCAACATCAATGTCGGTGAATTCGACGCCGGCAAGCAATCCGCCTTGCCGCTCGTGGGCGACGCCCAGGTCACGCTCAATGAATTAGCTTGCGCCACGCAGGGCGTAACGGTCAGCACCGCTTATGCGACTCGTGTAGCAGAGTTTCGCGATGCCTGGGACAAGGAGGTCGACAGGCTGCACAAGCTCAACCGGCATCCGATCAGCCAAGGAGAAGTCATCGGAGTCGTGAACGAAATCGCCGGACCACGCGATGTGCTGGTTTGCGCAGCGGGCAGTCTTCCCGGCGATCTCCATAAAATGTGGCGCACGCGCGATCCCAAGGGCTATCACCTCGAGTACGGCTACTCCTGCATGGGATACGAGATCAGTGGAGGCCTAGGAGTCAAAATGGCTGCCCCCGACCGTGAGGTCTACGTGATGGTCGGTGACGGCTCCTATCTCATGATGGCCCAGGAGATCGTCACTTCCCTGCAAGAGGGATACAAGCTCACGATCGTGATCTTGGATAACCACGGGTTTTCCAGCATCGGCGGCCTGACTCGCGCGTGTGGAAATAAGGGCATGGGAACCGAATATCGCTATCGCAGCAACGGACAACTTGAAGGTGATCTGATCCCAGTGGATTACGTCGCCAATGCGAGAAGCCTTGGAGCGGAGGCCGTTCGAGCCGCTACGCGCGACGAATTCAAAAAGGCCCTCCTCGCCGCCAGCAAGTCCCAAAAGACATCAGTCGTCGTCATTGAAACCGCCTATGATCAGCGGGTTCCCGCGTACGAATCCTGGTGGGATGTGCCCGTCGCGGAGGTCTCGGAAATCGCCTCCGTGCGGGCAGCTCGCTCTAGGTATGAGGAGGCAGTCAGGAAGGAGCGGCTCTTCTAGTGGATCGGCACCTCGAAGAATTGCTGGTTCGTTCATCGACTCCGACCCCAGCGGCGATCTGGACATTTTGACGGATCAGAGAGCTTGACAAGAGCCGAAGGCTCCGCTATAAGCCGGAGAGTGTGGAATAAGCGGTTAGAGTGTTGAATTTGTTGACGTTTGCATAAACCTGAAACGCACACTTTTGCGGTTGCGTTTTTCGGCCCAGGAAGTCGCGTGCTGTGATTCGAGCGCGACGCTCGCATCATTTTTTGTGGAGCTTGCCATGCCGAATCTTATGTCTCGCTTTCATTTCGCTTGCGCACCTAACAGTTGGGGGGTGCTGGATTATCCCGGCCCTTCCTGGAACCAGTCTTACGAGAGCATGCTGGACGAAATGGTTGCGGCAGGATATACGGGGACCGAACTCGGGCCCTATGGATTTTTCCCGACCGATCCTACGATTCTGCGGCCGCAATTTGAAAAGCGAAGACTGAAGTTGCTGGGATCCTTCGTTCCAGTGGTACTCAGCGATCCAGCATCGGCGAAGATCGCGGTGGAACATATATCTGAGGTGGGACATCTGCTTTCGGCTCTGAAGGCGCCATTTCTGGTTCTGGCAGACGCACAGTCGGAGGAACGCAACCGTCTCTCCGGACGTGTGCCGCGGGACGGCAGTGCCGGATTGACGGCAGCGCAGTGGAAGAACGTGGCCAAGGTGGTTGAGGGGGCGGCGAAGGTTTCGGCGGATTTCGGGCTGGATCTGGTTTTCCATCCCCACGTGGCTACGTACGTGGAAACGCCGGAGGAATGCGAGCGCTTCTTCGATGTGACGTCGCGCACGGGAGTGGGCCTTTGCCTGGACACGGGGCATTGCGAGTACGGCGGCGGCGACAGCGTGACAGAGGCGGGCAAGTTCGCCAAGGTGCTCCGCTTTGTGCACATCAAGGATGTCGACAGGAAAATCCTGGAAGAGGCGCGGCGGAACAAGCTTACGTTTGAGCAGGCGATTGAAAAGGAAGTGTTCACGACCGTTGGGCAGGGATCCATTGACTTTTCGGGATTTTTCCGGTTGCTCGATCGAATCAACTACGGCGGCTGGATGGTCATCGAGCAGGACGTGAAATTCGGCGCCACCGTGGTTCCTCCGGCGGAAAGCGTTGCCGCCGGATTGCGTTACTTGCGGGGCGTGGTGCAGGAAATTGCTGCGATGCCAGCCAGGTGAATGCGACTGCCGAGGTGTGCGCTTGGTGAGGAGAATCCGTGGGTCTGAAGCGTGGGGGTGGGGTGCTTGGGGTTGGGGTGCTCGGGGTCGGGGAAATGGGGCGACGGCACGCTCATAATCTGCGATGCCTTGTTCCTGAAGCGCGTCTCGTGGCGGTCGCAGACCCTGCAGAGAAAAGGGCCAGGCAGGTCGCGCAGGAACTGGAGATCGAGCATGCATTTCGCACTCTGGAAGAAATGATCGAGTGCAAAGAGATCAATGCAGTTCTCATCGCAAGCCCGGACAAGTTTCATGCGCAGGCGATTCAAGCCGCGGCGGCGGCCGGAAAAGACATCCTCTGTGAAAAGCCGATTGCTACGACTCTGGCCGATGCGAATACCGCACTGAACGCGGTTGCGAAAGCCAATGTGCAACTGCAGATTGGTTTTATGCGCCGCTATGATCCGGGATATCAGGCAGCCTCTGCTCGCATCGAGGCAGGCGAGATCGGCGAGCCAGTGGTTTTCAAGTCCGTGGGGCGAGACAAGGATGTTCCACCGATTGCGGCGTATCAGTCTAACCTCAATGGGATGTTGTTTTACAACAGTACAATCCACGACTTCGATTTAGCTCGATGGCTCATGCGAGACGAAGTCCGCGAGGTCCAGGCTTACACCACAGTGGCGATTCGTCCGGAAGTGGCGGAGTACGGAGACATCGTGGCTGGTGTAGTCAACCTGAAGTACGATCGCGGTGCGGTGGGCAATGTGGAGTCGTATGTGCAAGCCTTATACGGCTACGACGTGAGAACCGAAATTGTCGGATCGAAGGGAGCCATATTTGTCGGCTCATTACAGAAGACCCCTGCGACTTTCTTGAACGTTCATGGAGGGACCGAAATCCTGGCAGACCATTATTTGTCTCGCTTTGCAGACGCTTATCTTGCACAAGTGACGGACTTCGTGCACAACGTTTTGCACGGGTGCCCGGTACGCATAGCGGGCGAAGAAGGGTTAAAGGCATTGGAGATCGCGGTGGCGGCGGAGCGTTCGCACCTGCATTCCAAGCCCTTCGAGGTCACACGTAATTAGGCTGGTTTGAGTACAGGAGGTATGGAGTGAATCGAGTTGAAGTTACTTACAAGAGCCCGCTCCACGAGATGACGCAGACCACGCCGACCTGTCTGTGGAATGATTCCGCGTCCATACAGGAATTGACTTACTCGATGGAACACGGGGCGGTGGGCGCGACCTGTAATCCGGTTATTGCGCTGGGGGTGCTGAAGAAGGAACCAGGGCTGAGGGCACAGATCCACTCACTTAGTCAGCAAATGCCTACGGCAACAGAGGAAGATCTTGCCTGGCAATTAGTTCAGGATATCTCGATCAAAGGTGCAGCATTGTTGAAGCCTATTTTCGATCGGGCAGGTGGAAAAAACGGCAGGCTATCGATCCAGACCGATCCGCGCCTCTTTCGGGATACTACGGCTATCGTCGAGCAAGCTGTTCGCTTCAGCGGCCTGGCGCCGAACATGATCGTTAAGATCCCGGCGACGACAGCCGGCATTCCGGCGATGGAGGAAGCGACGTATCGGGGAATCAGCATCAACGCCACTGTTTGTTTTACCCTGCCGCAGTGCCTTGCCGTGGCCGAGGCGGTTGAGCGAGGACTGACGCGGCGGGAACGTGAAGGCAAAAAGATCGCCGGCATGGGTCCTGTTTGCACGATTATGGTGGGGCGACTCGACGACTGGCTGAAAATGCTGATCGAAAAGGAAAATATCGCGATCGATCCCGGGTACACGGAGTGGGCGGGAGTATCGGTGTTTAAGAAAACGTATCAGATTTTTCAAGAGCGGAGATATCGAGTCCGGTTGCTATCGGCGGCTTTCCGCAATCACATGCACTGGAGCGAGTTTGTGGGGGGGGATGTCGTGATCTCGCCGCCATATTCATGGCAGGTGCGTTTCAATGCCAGCGATGTTCCGGTACGTAATCGAATCGATGTCCCAGTCGAGTCGAAAGTCGTGCGCGGGCTTCTGGACAAGTTTGAGGATTTTCGACGGGCGCATACAGAAGATGGGCTGTCCATCGGTGAGTTCGATGTGTTCGGCCCAACGCGCCGCACACTGCGCCAGTTCATGGAGGCGTGCCACGGCTTGGAGGTGTTGGTGCGAGATGTTCTGGTGCCAAATCCTGACGCTGGCTGAGCAGCTTTGATTCGGAGCAGAGGTTGGTACCAAGACTCGTGGAGGAGGTTCGTTAGTGGGAAAGTTAGCGATCACAGGCGGTGAAGCATTACGGAAAAAGTCCTTCACGCAATGGCCCATGGCGATGAAGGAAGAGCGCGCAGCTGTGGAAGACGTGCTGGCCAGTTCTCTGTGGGGGGGGCAGCCGTTTCCGGGGAAATTCGCGACGGTCTTTGCGAAAAAGTTCGCTGAGCTTCACACCGCGAAGTACGCGCAGTGTGTCAATACGGGGACGGTGGCGATCCAAGCTGCGTTGAAGGCAATTGACATTCAACCGGGCGATGAGGTGATCGTGCCGGCGTACACCTGGGAAGGTACGGTCGGGCCCGTCCTTCTCGTGAATGCAGTGCCAGTCTTTGTGGACGTTGATCCGGAGACTTATTGCCTGGATGCAAAGCTGGTCGAGAAGGTGATCACACCAAAAACCAAAGCGATTCTTCCCGTGCATCTGGGAATGCGCTTTGCGGATATGGATGAGCTGTTGCGGATTGCCGCCAAGCACAATCTGAAGATCATCGAGGATTGTGCCCATGCGCATGGAGGAATGTGGAAGAACAAGGGCGCCGGTTCGATGGGGGATCTAGGTACCTTCAGCTTTCAATCAAGCAAGCTCATTACTTCTGGAGAAGGCGGCGCGATTATCACGAATAACCTCGAATACATGGAGAAAGTGCAGAGCTATATCAATGCGGGACGCGCTAGTGTGACGGACACGTTTCATCACCGGATGATCGGGTTCAATTACAGGCTGGGGGAGTTCCAAGCAGCGGTTCTGTGCGCGCAAGTGGAACGCTTGCCGGAGCAAGCCAAGGTGCGCGAGGAGAATATGAAGTATCTGGAGAGCCGACTGCAAGGCACGAAGGGGATCCGGTTGTTGAAACCCGAGCCTCGAATTTCACGGTTGGCTCCCTATGGATATGTGCTGAAATATGTTGAGGAGGAGGTCGACGAGATTCCGCGGGCTGCTTTTGTGGGGGCGCTTCAGTTGGAAGGGATCCCATGCGATGGCTTGTTCTATGAACCGGTGTACAAGAGTTCGTTATTTCCGCTAAAAGCGTCCGATTTCCCGGCCCTAAGCTGGAACCGGGAACGTCCGCTGGACCTGAGAAGTATGTACTCCTGCCCGGAGGCGGAGCGCGCGGGATATAAAGAGGCGGTGTGGCTCATGCATCAACTGTTCCTGGGTTCGAAGCAGGACGTAGACTCGATTGTCGATGCCATCCACAAGGTGTTGGAGAATCGTGAAGAGTTGCGCAGCCTGGATCACAAGGCGATTCGGAATCAGCGGCTGAGCCGCGCGGACCGAGAGAGTTAACGCCGATTTGCAAAAGTGAGTAAGGCTAAATCCAATGACCGGTCGAAGGAGACCAAGGCGGCAAGCATCTATGACGTCGCGCGCGAATCGAAGGTATCGATCTTTACCGTTTCAGCCGTCATCAATAACAAAAGCCATGTAGGCAAGAAACTGCGCGATCGGGTCGAAGAAGCTATCCGAAGGCTGAACTATCGGCCGAACCTCATCGCGCGCAGCCTAGCTAAGCAGCGTACCCACACGATCGGAATGATCGTGTCAGACATCGCGAACCCATTTTTCCCAATGGTAGTACGAGGCGCGGAAGACGCAGCGCAGCGCCATGGCTACAACCTGTTGCTCTGCAATAGCGACGATACACTAGAGAAAGAAGAGAAGGAAATCGAGTTACTGCTGTCCAAGCGGGTGGATGGGATTCTGCTGACGAAGGCTGCCGGCGACTTCCGGCCATCACTGCGACAGATGATCAAGGAAGTGAACATTCCCTTTGTGCTGGTAATGCGGACTTACCCAAAACTCACCAAAGACGCTGTTATTTCTGATGATTATCAAGGCGCTTATGATGCAGTGTCACATCTTGCTCGCACGGGCTGCCAGCGCATCGGGTTGATCAGCGGTCCGCTGAAAATCAGTAATGCGATTGCTCGGTCAAAGGGATTCCGCGACGCATTGAAGTCGCAGGGTCTGCCTTTCGAGAAGAATCTGATGATTGAAGGTGATTACCGGATCGAGTCAGGGTTTCGTGCCGGGCACGCGTTACTCTCGCATCAGCCAGACGGAATTTATGTTGCGAATTACCTGATGACGGTAGGCCTGTTGCAGGCAGCGGAGGAGATGGGATTGAAGTGCCCCGACGATTTCGGGTTAGTAAGTTTCGATGATTATCCGTGGCTGGGAGTATTTCATCCGAAGCTGACTACGGTAGAGCTTCCGAAGCGGCAGTTAGGGAGCGAGGCCGTGGAGTTGCTGATTCGAAGGATCGGCGGGAGTACGGAGAAAGCCCTTGTGCGAAAGTTGCAGCCGGAGTTGCGTGTTCGAGAATCGTGCGGGCTGGCGCTGCACGTAACGAGAAGCTCTGCCTCTGCAAGCGCGAAGTAAGCTCGCCCGTGGCTGCCGGGGACTAACTCTGGAGCTGTGACAGAATGTGACAGAAAAAGCGGTAGTGGCTACTTTTAATTAGCACGTAGCGGAAGAGAATATAACGGTCAAAAGACAGTGTGAGTGTGAGTTGCCATTGTGTCCCCACCCAAGAGTCTCACGTAAGAATACGAACTGCACAAGCTGGTCTGAATCTGATGGTCTCTGTAACGAGTGCCGCAAGAATAGACCAGCAGCGAAGATAGAGATGGCTAAAACTAGGGTTTATTCAAAGTAGCCCACTACCGAAAAAGCGGCCCGATCACTAAAGGGAGAAGTCACATTCTACTGTGAACTGATTTCTGGAGGGCATGGTTGACACTCTTTGCCGCTACTCTGCTGTGGAACGCCGTACTAGCTTTCAAAACGATACGAAACAGGCTCGAGTGTGAGGCGCCGCGAAGGCGCGTCATTTCGCTCAGCACGGAGGAACGAGTGCAAAGTCCGAAACGAAGAGTTCCTAGCCTAGTCTGCCGTGCCGTTGTGCTGATTTCTTTCTTGCCGTTTGTAGCCTGGGCACAAGGCGAGGGCAACGATGTTCGCGAACTTCTGAAGGACGACATAATGTCTCCGGCAGTGTCCGACTTCCAGATCCGGCAATACATTATTCAAAATACGGCTCCGCTTCCGAAAATACCGGCAAGCGCTCAAGAATGGACCGCTTCCGCCGCGCGTTTGCGGCATCATTTGCTCGATGATGTGGTTTTTCACGGATGGCCCAAAGAATGGATCGACTCCTCCCCCAAGTTTGAAGAAAGCGGTGTAATTGAGACCGGTAACGGCTATCGCATCCACAAATTGCGCTACGAGGTGATTCCGGGTCTCGAATCTTCCGCGCTACTTTACGAACCGGATCACATAGACGGCAAAGTGCCGGCTATCTTGAACCTGGCCGGACACGATGGCCCGCTGGGATATGGGTACGAGTTTAAACAAAAACGATGCATCAGCTTCGCCAAGCATGGCATTGTGGCGCTGAATCTGGAGTGGTTCGGGTTCGGCGAACTCGCCAACCAGGGAAATGATCATTGGTTTGCAGCTCATCTTGACTTGGTAGGAGCCAATGGACTTGGGCTTTTTTACCTGGAAATGCGCCGCGGCCTGGACTATCTCTATGACAGTGCGCACGTCGATCGAAAACGAATTGGAGTTACTGGCCTGTCGGGAGGAGGATGGCAAACCATAGTCCTGAGTTCTTTAGATGAGAGAGTCAAAGCCTCGAATCCGGTTGCTGGATTTTCCTCTCTTCGCACCCGCGTGGAGGTCAAGGAATACGGCGATATGGGCGACGTCGAGCAGTCGGGAACCGACTTTCTGCAAGGCTCCGATTATCCCTACCTGGTAGCCTTGTTGGCGCCCCGACCAACATTGCTCACTTACAACGGCGAAGACGACTGTTGTTTTCGCGCAACTCTGGTAAAACCGCGTGTTTACGATGCGATCCAGCCATTCTTCGAGCTTTATGGCAAGCGGGATGCTTTCACTTGGCACGAAAATCGGGATCCCGGCAACCACAATTACCAACTGGACAACCGGCTCGCCGATTATAGCTTCTTCACCACACACTTTGGGATTCCTCCGATTGAGAATGAAGACGGCGTTGCTGCCCAGGTAAAGAGCTACGAAGAACTGGTTACTCCGTTACCGCCAGACAATTTGACCATGCTCGAACTGGCACGCAAGCTGGGCCGCCAGATCACGCGGATCCCGGTTCCGACTGGCGCTTCGGATAAAGCGGCATGGGCGACTTCCCAACGAGCCAAACTCAGAGATGTGGTCCGTTATAAACCAGTGGAGATGCAGGAAGTTTGGTCCATCGCGATGACCAAGCACCACGATCTGCAATCCACCTCCTATCTGTTTCAACTCAACAACGGTCTGAGCGCCAACGGGGTCTGGTTGCGATCGATCCTGCAAAGCTCGGACAGTTCGCCTGTCACGATTGTGCTGAACGACAAGGGCAGGGAAGCGAGCGCAGATGCCATCTTGCAGCGCTTCAGCCGGGGCGAGCAAGTGCTCGCGCTCGACTTGATGTTTACCGGTTCGGCGTGGAAAAACGAATACCCATTTCTATTTGCTGAAATGCTGGATTCGCTCGGCGATCGTCCGATCGGAATGGAAGCTGCGCAGCTTATCCGTATCACGCGCTGGGCAGAGCAAAAGGCTGGCGTTGCCAAGGTGCGCCTGGAAGTCGATGGCATGCGAAATCAGGTTGTGGCCCTGGTGGCAGCCTCGCTTGAGCCTGATCTGTTTTCTGAACTTGTCGTCCGCGAGGGCATTCGCAGCTTCAGTTACGTGCTGGAAAAGCCGGTAACATTCATTCAGGCGCCGGAACTTTTTTGCCTAGGGCTTTACAAGGAGTTCGACATTTACAGTCTGGAGGCTCTAGCGGGGCCGGTGGCGGTTCGCGCCGGCCATGATCTCGAACTTACTGAAACTAAGCCGTAGTGGCGCGACGGTGAAGTGCGGTCGAACAAGCCGATATAAGACTCTGCGCGATCCTTCGGTCTGATTTGCGCACTCATGTTTGGTGTTTGGCTAGAACAACCCCTTAGCCAGGAGAGATCAATGAAAGTTGTGTGCAGGAGCGGACTGCGATTTCTGAGCGCTTTGTTCCTCTACTCTCTAGTTTTTGCGGGCGGCACGATCTGCGCGCAAACTCCCCGAACGGCGTCGCTCCTGCTGCCGAAAAATCCCGCTGCGCCGCTGAAAACGGGCGCTACTGCGCTAAGCGAGATGCTCATCAGGAAAGGGTTGCAGGTCAAGGTTGCGAGCGAGCGGTCGCCTGCCGATTTCGAAGTGATGGTCAGCGACAACGCAAGCTCGTCCGATAGAAGCCACCAGCAAGCTCCTGACAAGCCCGAATCCTATGCCGTTTCCTTGTCTGCAGACAAACGCGTTGCCTATGTAGAAGGCAGTGACGCCACCGGCGCCATGTATGGCGAGTTTGAGTTGGCAGAGCAGATTGCCGCCCCGCCGGGAGACGACTGGAGCAGCCAAATCAAGCCGATCACGAAATCACCTTTTCTCGAAGTGCGCGGCGTCAACATGTTTTTGACCGTAACGGATGTGGACAATCCCGCCGGCGCCTTTTGGTCTGATGATTATTGGGAAAAGTATCTGGATATGATGGCGCGCGACCGCTATAACTTTCTTGATATCCACGGGCTTTGCGATCCGGTCACGCTCACCTTTCCCAATGGCTTTGCCTATTTTCTTAACCTGCCCGACTTCGCTGACGTTGGCGTCGGCCCGGAGCGGGCTGCCATGAATCTCGCCCGTTTCCGCCGGGTGATACAAATGGCCGCGGATCGTGGCATCAAAGTCGGGTACATGAATTACGAAGCGCCGCCTCCCATAGGTCCTTGGAAAACGCGCCGTGTGGGAGTGGATGAACGCTGGCAGGACGTTCCGCAGCAATTCGTCGAAGGCCCGCGGCTGGTGCAGTACACGCGCGAAGCTGTGCTCAGTTTTCTTAAGCAACTTCCAGGCCTGTGGATGTTCGGCTTCCGCGTGGGCGAATCCGGTCAGCCGGAGGATTTCTATGAGAAGACATACTTGGCGGCGCTCGCCGAACTTCCTCCCTCACGGAAAGTTTATTTGCGCACCTGGATCGCCGATCCCAGGAAAGTGCGCGAGCTAGCTGCCTCCACCAAGAACCATATCTACATCGAGCCGAAGTACAACGGGGAACAACTGGGCCTGCCCTACCAGGCTTCGCTCGGAGGTCGGCAATATCCGCCCAGCGGTTCGTACGAGGATTACACCGACAAGCCGCAGAACTATTCCATCATCTGGCAAATTCGCGCCCACGGCACGCACCGGGTTTTCTACTGGGGCTCGCCTGAGTTTGCCCGGCGCACGGTTAGAAGCTGCAAATTCGGAGACGGTGTGGGCTTTTCCATGGAGCCCATGGAAGCCTATATGCCCGGAGCGGACTACCTGCACAACAACCCCAGGACGGACCACGCTTTCTACAAGTGGATGGTAGAGCGGGAGTGGGTTTGGCACCTGATTTGGGGACGCACGGCATACGATCCCGATGTATCAGACCAGGTCTTCGTCGATGAGTTCATTCTCCGCTTCGGAGTGCAGGCAGGACCGCTGGTTTTTCAGGCGCTCAGCGAAAGCAGCAAGATTGTGCCGTTCGTTTATGCCTACCACAACATCGGCATGGATCATCAGGACTTTGCGCCCGAGTTAGAGAACGCCGACCATGCGCCAGGCGCTCGATCGCGACTGTGGCAGGGAACCCGACTCGTGCCCTACGGGGGCAACATTGATGATTTTCTTCGGGTGAATACGCTCGATCGGACTGCCATGGCTTCGCCAGCGGTCTACGTGGACGATGCGCTGGATGGAGTCGTTACGGGCAAGATGACCCCGTTCGAAGCAGCCGATTATCTCGATGCTGCCACATCGAAGAGCGAAGAGGGAATCGATCTGGCCGCAAAGCTGCGTCCCGGTTCGCCGAAGAATTTCGATTGCATTCGCATGGACATTCAGGCGGTAGCCTGGCTCGGACGGTATTACCGGGATCGCATTCTTTCGGCAACTCATCTCAGGTTTTACGAGCGCACTTACGATCACTCGGAATTGGCGCAGGCGTACCAAGATCTGCAGAGCGCCGTGGTGGATTGGGATCGGCTATCGGATATCACGGAAGAGCACTTCGGTTTCGTGCCCGAGTATATTCGGATGGGAGTCAAGCAGTTTCGCTGGCGAGATGAGGGCCGGGGTCTGGGCGTCGATCTTGATCAATTGAATAATCTTGAGACTGCGTTCCGACGGCTGCCGCAGCAGGAAGGACTTGGCGTAATCATTGGTCATGTTCCCGCGACAAAGGTCGAGCCAGGGAAACCGCTGACACTCCGGGCAACGTACGCTACGTCTTCGGATGATCCCCACGTACATGTTTTTTATCGAAACTCGGAGAAAGTCGGCTACACCAAACTCGAGCTCAAACAGGACGATAAGGTTGCCCGCACTTGGAGCATCACAATCCCGGGTGAGCAGGTGGCTCCCGGCTTCCTCGAGTACTATTTTGGAGCGAACTCCGGGCGATGGAGCGACTACGACGAAACTATCGGTCATCGCCCTCCCTTTCGCGTACTGGTCAACCAGGTCAATTCCAAGCCATTGATCTCCTACAATCCACCTGCAACGCCGGTGACTGGGAGTGCGATCAACCTAAGCGTAAAGGTGCAAGATCAGTCCCCAATCGAGTCTGTTTCGGTGTATTACAAGCTGATGCCGGCGTACCACGAATGGCTGCGAATTGCGATGCACTCAAGCGGAGACGGCAATTATGCTGCGGCCGTGCCCCTCACGCCCGAGGGGATTCTCTACTATTTCGAAGCGGTTGACGAAGCCGGCAATGCCGCCAACTATCCCAACTTTCTCGAACAGACGCCATATCTTGCAATTGACAGCTGGGCGCCGCAGTTGATGAGCCGGTGACCTCTCCCGCTGATCGTGGACCGGGAGTAAACGTCGAGCTGGTTCCAAAGCCGGTGGTGCTCTCACATGGGACCTCAGGACTCAGGCTCAATTCGATAGCGCTCTCCGGGCTGAGTGTCGAAAACGAAAACGTCGTTCTCGGTGCGAACCGAGACCTCCCCGCCGTCCGATAACCGCTTTGTCCTAATTCTTTGCGAACTCCATGGCCCCACCACACGCGCGGTCCTACCTTTCTCGCTGAGTATTGAGAGCCGGGTGAGCGATTTTCCGTCATAGTCGGCGCTCACCAGGAAAGCTCCTGCCGCCCGGAGATTGTGAAATCGGGCAGGTCCCAAGTTGCGCGTGTTCGGGAAAAGATGAATCACGCCCGTGTAACTCTGCATCATGGATTCATTCAGCACCGCCGGCAGCGAAAAGTTTTCCGTCCAAATACCCATGCGCATCATGAAGTCAAAGTCGGCCGAGTCGTCGTAACGTCCGCGTACTTGGCGAACTCGATCGTTGGCGACGCCATTGGGGAGAATGCAATATCGGACTTCACGTTTGAACCAGTCGAGATCCAAGATGCCAAGCCGGGCGCGAATCAACGGCTGAAAAACCAGATCGTTTCCACCTTCCAGTCGAACCGTCAGGGCCGTGCGTCGGGCGATATCCATTTGATCGAGTCCTCGCCCAATTCCGACCTGCTCTGCCGGAAAGACTGGTCCCAGCGTGACCGGAACGTTGTACACAGTCTCTAGCGGTGCGTCCCGCGTGTCGAGCCAGACTTCGCCATACGGGCTCTGCCCCGTGGGATACGGCGCCAGGTGGTCGCGAATCTCTCTCCAATGCCTTCGCTCTTCCGCATCTGTTTCGAGCACAGTTGAACTTTCGATGACGGCGTCCAGCAGAAACCGGGTCAGCGCCAGGTCCAGAATGCAGTCTTTGTTCAGGCGAAAATCCACCGTAAAACCCCAGTTCTCCGGGGAAACGGTTGGGATGATGTGAAATTTCCCGCCTTCCCCTCGCTTGGAATAGGCGGCGACAAACCGGGCTGCCGCAAGCAGGATGGGGTAAACACGCCGCAGGTAGTCGCTATCCTGAGTATAGAGGTATTGCCACCACAGACTCTGCACGGTCCAGGGAGTATTGCTGAGCTGATAGGGGAATGGCGGCGACGGTATGAAGACACTTTGGCTGGGAACGGGAACCGCGGTTAGCGGAAAGCACGCGCCCGGGAGTTCGAATTTGTCCTGCGTGAATTTCTCGCACATTTCCAGCAGGTTTTGACACAGCTCGACATAGGGCAGATGCTGTTCTACGTGATTACTCGAAAAAACGCCCCAATAAACTTGCTGGCAGTTGTAATCGAGGTGGTAGTCGCCGTGCCACGAGGTCCCGAGATCGTGGGTCGACCAATTCCCAAATAGTCCAGGGGCAGTTCTCCCCGCGCGCAGGCAGCAAGCCAGGAAGTACTGGTTGTGGTACCAGATCCGTTCGAGTTCTTTGTCATCGAGTTCCACAGCCGAACGCGACCAGAATTCCCGCCAGTGGGAGTCAGAGTCATTTCGAATCTGCTCGAGTGGCACTACTGCAATGCGCTCAACTTCGCCGCGCGCATACGAGCGCGTGTCCAGATCTTGCTCGCTGAAGGCGTGGTCTTGGGGAATAAGAATCCACGGATTGCGCTCGCCTCGCGAGGCTGCCGCATGCTGGAGCCGCTCCAGCAGGATTTCCCGGGGCGTGGCCAACTTGATGTCCAAACGCAGAGGTTGCTCTGCCTGAGACTTGAGCGAAACCTCTTTCGCTGGGGTGCCCGGTTCGACCGACCAGGCACCTGCCACCCGTGCGTGTAACGCAAAATTGCGATCTTTGTCAGACCGCGGAGGATTGGGCACCTTCTCGGTAGGACCTAATGCAGGAAAATATTGGAAGCAGGAAAAATATGTGAAACCGCTGCCGGATCGTGCCTCAAGTTCCGGCGGAGGCAGCGCGTTGGTCTCGTGTTTGGAACTGTCCGCGCCTGCCGATAAAGGATGCTCCTCGTCAATCTTCGGATAGTAACTCAACGTAGAAAATGGCACAGGCGCATTGGTTGACCCGGAAATCAGTCCGGTAGACCAATCTACAAAACACACGAGGTGGCAATTGCGCGAAGTTCCTCCTGGCTTTGCACAATTGAGTTCAAGCGTGAACAAGCCATTCGCGGGATCGAGCGCGTGAGTCCGCGGTCGAACCCAACGCGGATCCCAGTGCAGCCAAATGGTTCCACAGGGCCACGGTCGTGGCCACGGTCGCAGATAAGAAGCCTCGGTCTTCTGGGTGTAGTCGCGGAAGAAGTCAATATTGTCTTCGAGAAACAGCATGTCCGGCTTGCCCAGCCGTTTGGCTTCATCGCTTGCCCGCGCCCAGAGCTCGAGAAGCTGAGAAAAGGGGAGAACATGTTCTTCCACCTCTTCACTCATACGAGTGTCCCAGCAATCGTTCTTGCCGATGTGAAGACCGAGGGCGTCGGGTCGCACCACCACGCAAACGCCCACATCCCCGTTGCCTAACAGCATTCCTTCAAAAAAGTTGGGAGTAGGCACGTCCCTGACGAGGGTGTGTGTGTGCGCAATCGAGAAGGCATCTAGGGATTGTTCGCTAACGCCGGCCGCGTGAGTCTTAGCGCCCAACGGTTGCGTGGCTGCCAGAGTCGCGAAAGTGGAGATCTTCAAAAACTGCCGGCGAGTAGAACTCACGTGCTGCCTCCCCTGCCGAGCCTAATGTGGAATGCGAAGCGATCGTGTGTTTTTGAAAGGACGATCGGCAAAGCGAGAGCATTTTTGCGTTAACAGACTGGAAAGCTCTTCCGTTGCATCTCTGCCGAGTCCTCCGAACACTGCCCATAAATCTCCCGCCCTGACTACTGACTGGTTAACGCGGGCAGGGCTGCAACATCGACTATGGCAGGATCATCGCGAAGTTTAATGTACAGCGTCTTGGCTTTCGGCGGTGGAATCGTCAGCGCGTCTTCGACGAAGCCCTCGGGAACGGCCACCGAGTTGGCGAAATCAGGATCAATGCTTACTGAATCCAGCAGGAAAAGGTTGTCACCACTGAGGGTGCACTGCTTTTCCGACGCCGGAAGGCAACGAAATCCCCGGAGCTTGGGCAGGCGCACAAGGTTGACGAGTGGTTGCCAATCGCCTTCAATGCCGTCTGTCGTAACCGGGCGAAATTTCAGCAGTCCAAATGCCGAAGGGCCGAGCAGCCTCATGGGATCGAGAACCGCAAGAACCGTCCGCGAGTCCTGCAGCGTCAGGTTACCGTCTTTGACGCTGAGCAATACGCGAAAAGATTCATCCGCGGTGGCCACTTCGATTCTTTCGGTAGGGGGGAAAGTCTCCGGCATCTGGGTCTTGAGGAAGAAGTTTAGTCGTCCCTCCTGCGGAAGTTCCTCTGGACTGCCAAGGCGTACGATGGGAGGCGAGATCGATTGGTCCAATTGCACGCTCTTGGTGAGGATGCTGAGTCTTGGGCGAGGCGCCTCGACTTCAGTTTTGAGATCGAGGACGCGGCCATCCATGAGCGTGATGTGAGCGACTATCGAATCTCCCTGGTGCAATCGGGTGACGCTGGCCGTTTCGTGCAGGGACAATTTGAGTTCGTCCTGCTGGTTGGCGCGGGTCAGCGCATCCGATTGGAAGCGGAGGCCGTTCATCTCCAGGGTTTCGACCTGATCCAGCCTCCTGCCTTTGAGGACGCCGTTGGCATCGCCCGCATGGATGCGGAAACTATCGAGACGGGCTGCCTCAGCGTAGGTGTGAAGCGGAATCTCCTCGGCGTCACGCAGACCGAACTGCTTGATCAATATTGTGAGTGATCCCGCTGTGGCATTTTGAAGCGGGACTTTTACCTCGAGTTCGTCTGGCTTCGCGGCTCTCCACTCGGCTCCCAGTGCCTTGCCCTGCTCATCTTTCACGCTGACCTCGCTTACGCAGCAAGCATCGGAAGACTGCAGGTGCAAAGTGTCTTCGCGGCCGACGATCAGCGCACTGGCCTCTTTGGAGGCCACAATCCATTGTCCGGCTCGCGAGGTGCGCAGCCGGTAGTGAGGTCCGTCGAAAGAATAGAATCCCCAATCCCCGTGCAGAGTCCCGGTTACCTCCCCCTCCAGGTCGGCGCCTTGCAAAGTCTGCGTCTCGACGACAAATCCGCCGCCCTTGGGATCAGCTTTCGCGGGCAAGCTAATCTCCGGGCCGGACTTGGATACTATGCGCAACGTGAAGTTGTGGGCGAGTTCAGTCCCAAAAGCCAGCGGAGCGCCTTCAGCTGGAAGCAGCAGCGAGGGCTTCTCGGCGCAAAATACCTGCGCAGGATCCACCGCGCGCAGGGGAGGAACAGGAGAGGGACGAACCGGGGGCAGACCGATCACGAGCACCGACTTGGGATTACGAAATGAGGGAGGATTGTTAAGGCGGAGATTCAATTCGTCACCCTTCGGCAGTGCCAGAGCCGGAATGTACTGGTACTGCGCGGTGTGAGTTGTCCCGAGAATACGCGCCAAGTCCACCACGGCCCCAATGTAGGGGCTGTAATAGCCGCTGCGGGCGGAGGGCGTCGAGCTGATCTGCGAGAGCAGGTCGCTGGACGAACCGGAAGTCAGGGTCGCCACCATAGTCTGGCTGTGGGCGTCATCGAGCACGAGTTGATCAGTATTCTGAGTCAGGCATGGCACCTGCTGGGCGCTGGCCTTGTCGAAGCACTGCTGATCGAGGCGGATATTCAGACTTCGCGCCAGCAGCGTCGTCCGCGACTTCAGTTGTTCGGGGTCGCTGGTGGAAATCTCACGCACCGCTTCGAGATACTTCTCGAGACGGGCGCGGTCCAGTCCAGCCTGCACCAGATCCTGCGCCGCGCGCACGAAAGAGCCGGGCTTCCCACGAACCGCGGTACGAAGAGTGCTGAAAGCGCCGCCGGTATCCGGAGCCAGCAGCACGAGAGCTTCCTCGGCCTCTTCCGGCACCAATACGAAGACTCCTTCGTCATGAACCGGCTGGCTCCAGGTCTCGACACGGGTGAACCAGGAATCAGGTGGAGGGTTCGTGGCGCCGCGGAGGAAGACGATCACCATGAGATAATGCACGGACTGGCTGTCGGGCAGGTCGGGATGTATCCACAACCGGTCCCCCGCTTGCAGATTAGGGACCTCTGCGATGGGCAGAGTTGTTCCCGCGCGTTGTACCCGGACCTCAATTTTAGGGCCGATGAGATCAAAAGCGGCAGCTTGGCCGGCGACGTAAGCACCTGAGATCAAGGCTGTACAGAGAAGACACAGTGCCGACACAATCCTGAGTCGACGCAAAGGCGAAATCCACCCCTTAAAACGCACTAATCACCTCGCTTCGTCACAAGTATTGCACATAAATTCTGAGAGTCGGGCGCGCATCGGGGGCAAAAGCGGGATGCTGGCGCAGTCTCAATAAGCGAGCCACTACCCTCGATAATCCAGTTCGCGCCCGTGACGAACGCTGCACATGAGCTAGATGGGGAACGCCTTCCAAAAAGCAATTTCAATATATTTCACTTGTGTTTGTGAAGTAAAGAGAGGCCGTTCCGTAATCCGGATGCGCAGCATTATTGTGCTTGACTTCGCGTGAGCATGCACAAGTTGGGACGAGAGAAGCGATGTCGACTCAAGAATGTTGTAATCTGACGCCTAACGCGCGCGAGGATCGCGCCCATTTCACTGGAAGAGAGCCAGAGAGCTCGAAATTTAGCCGTTTCGTCACGATGTTGACAAGTTGTAAAGCGGTCGATACGGGAGAGAATATGCAAAGACGGAAGTTTTTAGGAATCGGGTTGGCCGGGTTGAGCGCAACGGCCTTGCGGCCTTGGCTGGCTCTGGCAGGCGCGACGTCGGCTGACGGCTTCTGTTTCATGATGGGAAATCATTGGAGCTACATCGGCATTGGCTGGCAGCTAGGCATCGAGTCCTGCGCCCTTTCGGTTCTCGACGCGCTGAACATCGCCGATGCGAAGCCCGGGGCGAAAACCTGCATTAATCTCGACGCCCGCGCCTATGAATTACTGGCCCAGGAATATCCTCTCTTGTGCGAGCGGCTGAAACAATATCTCGCGGAGGATAAAGTTGAACTCATCGCCGGATCGTATTCCCAACCGATGGCAACGCTGTTCTCTGGCGAGTCCTGCATCCGGCAAATTGTGGTCGGACACGAGGTCATCCGCAAGGCCCTGGGGGTTGAGATAGAAAGCTTTCTCGAGGAAGAGGAATTTTCCCATCCTCAGATGCCGCAAATCCTGAGCGGCGCCGGCGTCAAATACACCAGCCTCGCCCAGTTCGACACGTGGGCCTACGCCGGCTGTCCAGAGCTCCCGCTGAACGTCTTCTATTGGAAAGGAATGGATGGCAGCACTATTCTCTGCCAGGCGAAGAACAATATTTTTGGCTGGGACGGAAGCTCGCATGACTTACCGTTCTTTTCCACACCGGAAGGCAAAGCCGAAATGGCAAAACTCCAGCAGTTTGGTAAGCCCTGCGTCCAATACTGGTCTGAATTGGGTTGGGAAGATCCTGAAAAGCCTCGCTATCTCACCTATCCAAGAGATTTTTCCCAGATGTCCGCCAATAGCAATGTCGAGTACGTTACCCTTCGCGGCTACCTGAAGCAGTACGGAAATCAGGCGCGCGAAACCATTTATTTCAATATGGACGCATGGAAAAAGCTCTTGCCCTGGGGAATCGGCGGAGACCAGGTGCGCGTCAATGCCCGTAGGATCGAAGCGACCCTGCACGCAGCCGAACGATTCGACGCCGTGGCCACCGCGATGGGATCACCATCGAAGACTTTCGTACTGTACAACGCCTGGCGCAATCTGCTGACGGCGCAGAGCCACGACCAGAATCTTTGCGAATACTCACGCTGGCAAGGCGACCGCATGGCTCCGGTCGGCTTGATTGAAGATCATCATGACCAGACTTGGGGGTCGATTGGCTGCCACCACCTCGATGAAGCCCTCAAAGACGGGAACGCCACGCTGGAAGCTTCCCTCTCCGACATTGCCAATCGTGTGGCTGCGCCGCGCGGCGCAGCTGGCCCCAGCCTTGTGGTCTTCAATCCTTGCAGCTGGGAACGCACTTCCCTGGCCCGCACCGGCAAGGTCTATTTGAAAGACCCGCCGGCCAGGAATATTTCTGTCATCAACAGCGCGGGAGCATCGGTTCCGTTCCAGGTTGAACGCGCGGAAAATGACACGGCAGGAAACCTTGCGATGGTGGATCTCAGCTTTCTGGCGGAGAATGTGCCGGGAATTGGGTACGATACCTACCGCTTGAAATTCACTCCCGATCCAGTCGAATCGCCGAAAAGCGCGCTCACTGTAGACGCAGCCAAATTCGAGATCGAGAATCCGTTCATCCGTATTCGCCTTGACTCCACCCACGGGACGCTGGTCAGCCTGGTCGAAAAGAGATCCGGCAAGGAATTCATATCGGCCGAGAAATTTTCTACTCCCTCTTTTCACGGCCAGCCGAACATGAAGTATCCGTTTCTAGATAAAGATCCCGATCTTTCGTATGACAGCACGACGGCCAAAGCTTCCGTCATGTGGTTGGAAAAAGGTCCTCTGCGCGCCACGCTCAGAGCCATTAACAAGTGGAAACAACTCACTTTTGAAACCCAAGTTACTCTCTCGGCCCATTCTCCCAATGTAGATATTTTGAGCCGCGTGCTTACGAGCGTTCCGCCGGCTCTTGATGGCTTCCCCAATGGCGGCCGCGCCGAACGCAACATCAACAACGGCTACTGGCTCGCTTTTGCCCCGGCCTTCGCCGCCGACGAGGTTTATCGTGACTTTCCCCTGGGCGTGGAACCCACAAAACACGAGCGTCTCCACGGTCTCACCTTTGCGGACTTAACCAACGCCGATCAGGGTTTGCTGATCATTCACTCCGGCAGCCAATACTTCCGCAAGGAAAGCGATGGCACCTGGTCGAACCTGGTGATGCGGGAATGGGAATCGCATTTTACCGGGGAGTATGGCTTCCCCAATTACGCCGAGTTCAACCACGCGTTGCTGGCACACGGTCGCGAAATGGATAACGCGCAACGTATTCGTGCCGCTATAGAATGTGACTCCAGGTTCCTGACCGCCGTTTCCACCGTAACTTCGGGCAAGCTTCCCGGGAGACAATCTTTCGTACGCATCAGCCCCGACAACGTTTTGCTTTCCGCCTTCCGCAAGCGCCCCGACAGCGGCTACGAACTGCGGCTGCTGGAAACGGCCGGCAAAGCAGCTACCGCGAAGGTCGAACTCGGATTCGCCGCCTCCCACGCGGTGGAAACAGATCTCCGGGGTCGCGTTACCGGAAAACCTATGGACGGACGGGAAATCAGTCTGCCGATGAAACCCTGGCAGTTCCGAACGCTGCAGATTGCTTCATCAGAGGGTTGATTCCGATGAACGAGGTGGTCGAGTCGAATATTTAGATTAAATGCGATGATTATCTTAATCACGACGGTTTGCGACGCTGGCCGCGGCGGGAGAATCCATAGATCAAATAAGATTTCTGGAACCGATGCGGGGTGCGGCTGAGTCGGTTGCTCTTACCTCGGTAAATGGGAAATGGAGCTAGGGAGAGACTTGCTTGCCGAAAGCACGGAGTCCATAATTCCGTTTGTCACCGTCAGGGATGCAAACGAAACAATTAGATCGTTTCAGCATTTTCGACATTAGCTATCCGGCGCATTCCGGTGGCAGTCTGTTTTTCTCAGCGATGAGGAAGCGAACGCCAAAGCGAAGCGGAACTGCTCTGCTCATAATTAGTTTTGCTGCCGCATTGCTGTCCGGGATGGCTGCGCCTTCCAGGGAGATAGGCCCGGCCCAAATTACCATTGATTATCCGGCCGATGAATCCATTTTCCCGCCCGAGTTCACGCCTCCGACTTTTATCTGGCGTGATGCATCCGAGGAGACCGCGGCGTGGCGGATTGATGTCACCTTCGCCGATGGTTCGTCCGTGATCCACGCGCAGTCCCGTGGCGAGCGGCTGAACCTTGGTGAAATTGATCAGCGCTGCATCTCCAAGACGAATGAATTGCCGAAGCTGTCGCCGGAGCAGGCGAGTGCGCACACCTGGGTGCCAGACGCCGAAACCTGGAAAGAAATCAAACAGCATTCGGTGGCAGGTCCGGCGACGGTTACGATTCTGGGTTTTCGGGAGAAGGACTTCAGGCACGCGCTTTCGGAAGGTCGCGTGGCGATCCGGACCTCCAAGGATCCAGTAGGTGCACCAATTTTTTACCGCGACGTGCCCCTGATGCCCTCGGAAACGGAAAAGGGAATCATCAAACCGCTCGCTACCAGCGCAATACCGCTCATTCAGTGGCAGCTGCGCGATGTGGGCGCCTCGCAGAGCCGGGTGGTTCTTACGGGCATGCACACTTGCGCCAACTGCCACTCCTTTTCGCTCGACGGCAAAACCTTGGGCATGGATATGGACGGTCCCGCGAACGACAAGGGGCTCTACGCACTGGTTCCCGTCCAGCCACAAATGTCGATCGGCACCAAGGACATGATCTCCTGGAATCCATCCCAGGACCGACAGTTTGCCTTCAACCGCGTCGGTTTCATGTCCCAGATCAGCCCGGACGGACAGTACGTGCTGACTACCGTAAGCAGCGCCGACCGCGCGCCTCAGAACAACTACTATGTAGTCAATTTTAAGAACTACCGTTTCTTGCAGGTGTTTTATCCCACCCGCGGGATTCTTGCCTGGTATAGCCGTACCGCCGGCCAGCGCCAGCCACTCCACGGCGCGGACGACCCGCGCTATGTGCAGACGGACGGAGTGTGGAGTCCTGATGGCAAGTATGTCGTTTTTGCTCGCGCGTCAGCCAGAGAACCATACCCGGCTGATGGGAAGATGGCTGACTACGCGAACGATCCGAAAGAAGTCCAGATTCAGTACGACCTATATCGGGTTCCGTTCAACGCCGGAAAGGGAGGTGCAGCGCAACCCATTGCCGGCGCTTCTGCCAACGGCATGAGCAACACTTTCCCGAAAGTCTCGCCGGACGGCCGTTGGATTGTGTTCGTGCAATGCCGCAATGGCCAGTTGATGCGTCCCGACAGCCAGTTGTACATCGTCCCTGCCGCGGGAGGACAGGCGCGACGCATGCGGGCAAATATGGCACCCATGAATTCCTGGCACAGTTTTTCACCGAACGGCCGGTGGCTGGTTTTCTCCTCGAAGCGGCGTTCTCCTTACACGCAGATGTATCTGACCCATATTGACGAGGCAGGAAACGACAGTCCGGCGATTCTTGTGGAGAACGCAACCGCAGCGAATCGCGCCGTGAATCTCCCCGAGTTCGTAAACATTCCGCCCGATGGGCTGCAAACCATCGCCACTCCCGCCGTCGATATGTATACGAAATTCGACGAAGCCGTGGAGTTAGGGAAGAAGGGCCAGTACGAATTGGCAATCGCCGGTTGGAAAAAAATCGCGGAGACCGATCCCGATGACGCAAGGGTCCAAAACAATCTGGGCACCGCCCTCTCCTGGAGCGGCAGATATGACGAGGCCATTCCGTACTTTGAGAAGGGTCTCGAATTGAATTCGCAGTACCATGCCATCCATAACAACTTGGGATTCGCCCTTGCCATGTCAGGGCGCCTGGATGAAGCGATGGACCAGTTTCGCAAAGGTCTTGAGTTTTATCCCGAATCGGCAGACTTGCACAACAACCTGGGGCACTTCCTCGTGGCGCAAGGGCGGCTTGATGAGGCGAAAGTCCAGCTTGAGGAAGCTGTGGCAATCAACCCCGATCTAGCCGACGCACAGAATAGGCTGGGTCGGGTCCTGGCGGCAAAAGGTCATCTCGACGAAGCCACGGTTCATTTCGAGAAGGCGGTTCAACTCGACCCGAATCTGGCCGATCCACAAAATGACTTGGGAATCGCATTGTTTTCTTTGGGGAAACTGCCGGAAGCCCTCCCACATTTTCAAAGGGCGATTGAAATCAATCCCCAGTTCGCCGAAGCCCATTGCTACCTGGGGATGGTGCTGTACTATGCGATGGGGAAAGTACAGGAATCTCTTTCGCACTGGCATGAAGCGATCCGACTGGAGCCCAACAATGCGCTCGCTATCAGCGAGATGGCGCATGTGCTCGCAGCCAGCCCCGAAGCTTCGGATCGCAATGGTGAGGAAGCACTAAAGCTGGCTGAACAGGCGGTGCAATTGTCCAGCGGTCAAGATCCGGAATATCTCGGCACTCTGGCTATCGCCTACGCGAATGCCGGGAGGTTCCCGGAAGCGTTGCACACCGCCCACCGCGCTTTGGAATTGGCTATGCAACAAAACCAGTCGGAGCTGGTTCGACAATTGAATTCCGAGATTAGGACCTACGAGGCGGGCCAGCCGTTTCGGGACACACGGCGCAGCCGATAACCTTTATATATAGGGGGTCCATGGCGGCGGATTTGGCATCAGTGAAATGGAGTGTGACGGGCTGTCCGCTGCGTCAATGGACAGGTCCCAAGGTCACAGAATTTGCGCTTTTTTCTAGGGCACGGAGCTTCACATCGTCAGGAAACAGTTCAATACCTTGCCGCAGAACAGCAAGAGCATCACCGTACTGGCCTAGTGTCATGTGGGCGCTTGCCAGCATTTCATACACTTCACGGAAATACGGACTCGAGCTACGAGCTTTCTCAAGAATTTTGACCGCCTTCTCCTCCTGTTGCGTACGGGTGTACAACTCTCCGAGGAAAAGATAGTCATCAATATTGGGGTCCGTGATGCGAAACAGGTGCGTCATGTGATCGATGGCTCTTAGTTTTCCTGCGGGCGTGTCTTTTCTGAATTCGGCACGAGCCAATACGCGAAGAACAGCAGGATCTGAAGGCGTGCTGCTCGCAACCTGCTGTACGAGCTGAGTCAACAGCGGCTCAAAGTCATGATGCCCTTCACGTACCAGACTGTCGTACGCCTCCAGCAAAACTACGGGTGGAATTGATTGGAGTTGCTTCCATTCGGCGGGTGGCGCGGATAGAACTAGCAATTCCGGTTTCTGATTGTGATGCGACTGATCTGACGGTTGCAGTGCTGAGCTCGCTTGCGCAGGGATGGAGTGATCTGTGAGCGCCGCGTGAGCAATGGTGGTGACGGTGCGTTTGGGCATGTGGCAGGTCAGACAATCATCGGGCGGATTGGTGGCCAGTCGTTTTGTCGGTTCCAAGCGGCAACTCCGTTCAGTGTGGCAGCCCAAACACTCGGAACGGTAATTATCAAGGGCCTTCGCCGCCGAAGACTCCACGTGGGGATCGTGACACGTGATGCAGTGCAAATTTCGACTGGCCCGGTAGCATTTGCTGAGCGTCATCCCAAAGTAATGTTCCAGCGGCAGAGCGGAGGGACTTGCGCCAGCCTCCGGCGCAATTTTGAAAATGGAAACATAACTGCCCAATGGCATTCCAGGACGAAAGTCCCGTATGTTTTTTCCTGGCATTTCGACCCGCACATCTTGCCCCTGGTGGCATCGCATACAGATGTTGTCGGCCAGCCATCCTGACAGCCGCGCCGGATTCACAATGCTCGGGTCGGCGCTCGCAGAAGGTGCCGCGCCCGTCATTAGTTCTTGAGCGCGTTCGGCAACGTGCAACTCGCCAGGACCATGGCAGTTTTCACATCCCACCGCCAGTTCGTCGAAGGGCGGGTCTTTATATAGGCCGACTTGCCCCGCAACCGGATTGGCCTGACCACTGTGGCATGTAATGCAGCGACCCAGAATGGGCCGAGTAAAACCCCGATTCTGAACCTCAAAGCCTGGAGCAAAGCCCCAAGAATGCGTCTTGGTGTAATAGCTAAGAGGAGCTTCGAACAAATAATGGTCCCGCTGAATCAGGAAGCCGAAACCGTTCGCTCCCGCGCCAATGTCATAGTCGACTTTCCAAGTTTGCCGGAAGAGCTCTTTACCGTCGGCATCAAGAGCATACTGGCTCTGAAAAAGCCCGCCATCTTTGCGCATTACGTCGAAATACTGATTGCTGTCCTTGTCGTACACCGTGGCCGGAACGGGCAGCACCGATGCCAGAGAGTTCGCATCACCGGGCAGCATGGACATCCCCATCGAGGTCTGGCGGAAGCTGTTGTAAATATTGGAATGGCAGGAGGCGCAGACCTTTGAACCGACATAACGCCCTCCCGCCTCAGTGTTTCCGGGGGGAGCAGGATTTGAGCCCTTCGTCCCAGATTTTGCCCGAGTCGTTGCATGGGTCGACTGCTGGGCCGCGCCGGTCAGCAAGCAAACGAAAGCAATATGGATGAGAATGCAAGCAAAACCCCGTGCTGGAATGGTGCGTTTCGAGCGAACGGGGATCGTCCTTAAGGGATACTTCATGGTGTCTGCAAGACGCGTTTTCAACTCACTTGACCGAAACGCACAAGTCGAGCCAACGCATATCTTGCCGGTTGACTGCTCCGCCAAGCCCGCGACCCCGAGTTTCCAGAGTGATGCCCACATCATAACGGGTATCCAAGAATTTGGAACGCCATTCTTTATCGTGGATTTTACCCGGAAAAACTGGCAAAATACCCAAGACCACCACCCGCATTCCCGACGCGGAGTTAACCACGACATGGCAAACAAGTTGAAGCAGATTCTGCAAAAAGGCAAGCCTGCAATCGGTACCTGGCTGGGATGTTCCGATCCATACTTTGTAGAGATGATGGCAGATTTGGGTTTTGATTGGCTGCTCATCGATATGGAGCATATCCCAATCAGCCAGGAGGGCCTGCGCACCATGCTGATGGCGTGCAAAGGCAGCGAGAGTACGGTCCTGGTTCGCGTTTCCCTCAACTCCAGGAATCATATTCAGGCAGCCCTTGATCTAGGTGCTCAGGGAGTCATGGTGCCCATGGTGAATTCCCGCGCCGACGCGGAACGTGCGGTCGAATTTACGCGCTATCCGCCTCGAGGACGGCGCGGTCTTGGCCCTATTCGCGCCGGACGTTATGGCAAGAATGACGCTGGTTACCGAAAGACGGCCAACGAGGAAAATCTGCTCTTCGTACAGATCGAGACGCCGGAAGCGGTACAAAACGTTGAGGAAATTCTCAGCGTAAAAGGCATCGATGGTCTCTATATCGGGAACGGAGACTTGGCCAATTTCATGAATGACGGGAAAGTCGGTTCCGCAAAGGTGCAGAAAGTCGTTGATGATCTTATCGAACTTGCCACCCGCAGGTCGTTACCAGTCGGGCTGCCCACATGGTCGCCAGCGGAATACCACCGTTATGCCCAGCGTGGGGCGCAGCTCCTCACTATCGGGAGCGACATGCGGTTTGCCGCAAACGGAGGCACAGCAGAACTGCTCGGTACGCGAGAACTGTTGAAGAACGGTTAGAGTACAATCCTAGTCAACCCCTCAGGACCTGGCGCAAAAGGTGCTGAAGTACAGCCATGAGGTTTCTGTATATATGCCTCGTTCCAGGAATAGAGGGTTTTCAGTGTTGGGGAATGAGGTTCTAGATTGGTCGGTTGCGGGTCAGTTACCTGACCCACCACCGATTGGTCCTTAGCTTTTGTCCGCGAGCTTAGTCACTGCTATGATAAAGCTTTGGACAGGTCCCATAATTCATAACGCGAGCTGAACATTGTCCTCCGCAAAAGAATCCCGATCCGGCGCAGTACCAGCCAAATATCCCGTCAAATCGCTGGCGAAAGCGCTACGCATCTTGGATACAGTGGGCCGTTTTCAGCACGGCACCAGCATCGTCTCCCTGAGCACAGAACTGAAAATGGGCAAGAGCACGGTCCATCGCCTGCTCGCAACCTTACGTGAGTTCGATCTGATCTGGCTGGATCCCACCACCTCCAACTATGCATTAGGGTCGCGCATTCTTCGATGGAGCGACTTGCTGGTCCAGCAAAACCTCCTGGTCCGCCACGGACTGCCTGTCCTCCGAGACCTGGTGAGCGTTGGCCGGGAAACCGCAAATCTTGCGGTACTCGACGGTGCTGATGTGCTGTATATGGCACAGTTCGAATCCATGGAGAGACTGCGGATGAGCGAAGCTGTGGGGACCCGTCAGCCGGCGCATAGCACCGCGCTGGGAAAGGCTCTGCTCGCAAGCCTGCCCGAGGAGGAATTTGATCAGCTTTACAGCAAGTTGGACGTGCTGAAAAGCCCTACTGCGAACACGATTACCGACAAGCGGCACTTGAAAGAGCATCTGCAGAAAGTGAGAAATGAAGGACTGGCCTACGACTTCGAAGAAAACGTTGTCGGAGTTGTTTGCCTGGGCGCAGTGGTACGAAATTTCACTGGCAAGCCCATAGCTGCGATGAGCGTCTCACTTCCGATTCAGCGGTTTCGCGGAGAGAGGTCGATCAATTTGAAAGAACACTTGCTCGACGCCGCGAGCCGGCTGTCGACAGAACTCGGGTACAGCGCGGCCGACGCCTCCCCGCAAGTTGCTCGCGGTGCCGGCTCCACTGCCGAGGCCACTCTCTAACGCTACCCTACTGTATTTACAAGCGTGCCGATGCCGTCGATTGAGATTCGCATCTCGTCGCCGTGCTGCAGCGTGAAAGTACCCTCGGGAACGATTCCTGTGCCCGTCATCAGCACGCACTCATGGGGGAAGCTGCAGTGGCGGAATAAGTAAGAGATCAAATCGTCCGCCGTGCGCTTCCGTGCCGCCAGAGTGGTCGCTCCTGAAAACGCTATGTTCTCTGTGCGAAGAATCTCCAGTTTGATTTCGCTCGAGTTGGCCACCGGCTCAGAGGTCACCAGCACAGCTCGTCCCAGTGCGCAACATCGGTCGTAGGTCTTGGCCTGTGGCAGGTAAAGGGGATTTATACCCTCAATATCCCGCGAACTCATGTCATTCGCGTGTAACCCACGATCTTTGCGTGTGGGCTAATCACCAGGGCTAGTTCTGGCTCCGGGACGGACCAGTTCGAGTCATCGCGAATGGCGACCTTTTGGTTTGGCCCTGCAACGCGGTGCGGCGTCGCTTTAAAAAAGATCTCCGGACGGTCGGCCTCATACACCCGGTCGTAGAAGTCTCCACTTTCTTTCGACTCCGCCATGCGCGCGACGCGGCTGCGATAATACGTCACCCCTGCACCCCAGACTTCCTGACTTCCGATGGGCGCCCGCAGGTCAGCTAACGCGTTTGCCTCGGCGCGCTGCCATTGAGGGATGGAAGCCTTCAGATGTTCGTCGAGATCGTCGCGGGTTATCGCTTTCGAGAGAAACCGTCGCCGAGAAGTACAAGCGATCGGCGTCTTCTACTACCACCCCTTTCGCTGTCCGATATCTCTTCATTTTCCTTAGGTGCGTTCCCTTGCCAAAATGGCGCCGACCTATCGCATGGAGACTGTCGCGGCCGACTCTCCCGAGATGGCGGTCAATCGCGGCCTTTGGGGCTCATCGATTCGTTCCGTCCCCATACCACCCGAGAGCGATCTGCGGTTTTTTCGTCTACGAAGTCAACCTCCACCTTCCCGCTGCGCAAGAACTCCTCACGGATTTCCACGCCCAAACCCGGCCCTGGAGGCACTCCGAGCCGGCCGTTTTGGGGTGCGCCAGATGCGGTCACCACAGGCAGAAACCTGTCGTTGTAATGCCGCCGGACCGTTTCAAGAATCTTCAGGTTCGGCGTTGCCATGGCCAAATGCCAGCTCGCGAAATGCGTGATCGGCCCTCCACAGTTATGGTAGGCGACTGGCAGATACATGGTGTGTGCCGCGGTTGCGATCTTCCTGGCCTCCGATAGCCCGCCGCACCAGGCAAGATCGGGCATAATGATCGATGCCGCCCGCCGTTCAAGCAGTTCGCGGTAACCCCACCTCGTCAAAAGCCGTTCACTGACGCACAATGGCTGCTTCACCTGCCTGGCCAGTGCTTCATACGCTGCCATGTTGTCCTGCGGAAGCATCTCCTCCAGCCAGGTCACGTGATAGGGTTCCAGGGCATGGGCTATTTCCACGGCACAAGGCAGGTTCCAGAAACCATGGAACTCGACCATGATCTGCATGCTGTCGCCAAGGGCTTCACGAATCTGATGAATCGGCCCGATCCCCTCAGCCATTTCCTCCGATTTGATCGACTGTCCCCGATTTCGGATTGCGACATTGTCGAATGGCCAAATCTTCATGGCCTTGATGCCCACGCTCATCAGCTCTTTGGCCAACTCAACCGGTTGCCGATTGAAGTCGTAGCCGTCGTCGTAGCAGGTGTTGTAAAGCTCAATCGAATCCCAGCACTGCCCGCCTAGCAGTATGTAGGCGGGAAGTCCGGCGCATTTTCCCAGCAGATCCCATAACGCCACATCGATTGCGCTCAGAGCGCGTATTTCTGCTCCGCTCCACCCCCGGAATTGAACATGTGTGAAAAGGTCCAGCCAGAGGCGTTCGATGTCGCGAGGATCCCTACCCAGCAGGACCGGAGCGTAGTCGCTGAGAATCACAGCCTTCTCGCAATCGGGCGCTGGAAACGTTTCCCCAATGCCATACGAGCCCGTATCCGTGTGAATTCGCACCCATGTCCAGCCGATTCCTCCGGCGTGGACTTGCGTCACGTTGCGGTAAGTGATGGTCTCTACTTTTGTAATTTTCATCGCGAGCTGCGTTCGATGGTTCTGGATTGTAGCACGCTGTTCTGTTTTCAATTGACAAAACGTAGCTGAGACTCGATACTGCTGCCGCACCTAAATGATTCGCCCTATCCATCTGGCCACGGGCTACGCCGGAGAGTGGTTTTCGCTGAATCTGTCGAACGGCTTAGTCGCTTTTTCCGTCGTTCCCAGTATCGGCGGGCGAGTCATGGATTTGAGTCTCGGGGAGACCCGGGTCTTCTATACGAACCCGCGTTTGCGCGGCAAGACAATTTCTGGGTCACCCGGCACCGAATTTTCTCTCGGACGAAATTACGGAGGAAGCAAAGTCTGGCCAGCACCACAGGGCTGGTCCAGTGAGCAAGAGTGGCCCGGGCCACCCGACCCCGTGCTCGATTGCGGTCTCTACGGTTGGCAAGCAGCGCTCGATCCGGATTTGGCGACAGTTCATTTACAAAGCCCACACGATGAATACTCCGGAATCACGATGCGGCGGGAGATCAAAATCAGCGGAGGTAGCAGCTCAGTCGAAATGCTTCACACCATGGAAAATACTTCTCGCAGGCCGGTACGCTGGTCGGTCTGGCAAGTGACTCAGGTGGAAGCAACCCAGGGCCTGGAGATTTTCGTTCCAGCGAAAGGATTCCATCAGACCTTCGGTGACAAACCTTATCCCGCCGTCTGCTTCAGCGCTGCCGAACGGCGTGTGCGTTTGAAATACGAGGACCAGGTAGCCAAGCTCGCAGTCGAAGCGGACCAAGGATGGTTCGCATCGCTCGACCGGGCCCGCGGTTTCGTATTGGCTGAGACCTTTTCGACCACACCCGGTGCCAGCTATCCGGATGGTGCCCCGGTTGCGTTCTGGATCAGTGGTCAAGGTACCTTCACCCTGCATGGAGATCAGGTGGACATGTCGGCAGGGACTGCCGGCTGTGATCCCCACGTGGAAACCGAAATTATGAGCCCATTGACTGACCTTGAACCCGCCCAGAGTTGTCAATTCCTAACCGCCTGGCACCTGGCTACCATTGACGCACAGGAAATCATCTCCGTAAATCACTGCGGGGCAATTGGCGCTTCGCTCGCGGTTCAATCTGGCTCTCCGGCGCGCTTCACCGGCTCTTTTGGAACCTTCTGGGAAGCTGATCTCCAACTGGTTGCCTATGACCGCGCTTCGGAGATCGTGGGCGCGTTTGACTTGGGCAAAGTGAACCCGTGTCGTCCTGTGATCCTAGACAACAACGTTGCTTTGCCTCCGCGTACCGTTCGCTGCAGCCTGGTGCTGTTTGACTCTGACCACAAACAACTTGGGGTTCTCGACCGTGTCTATATTCTCTGACGATTGTCTCGCCGGCAAGAGCATCCTGATCACCGGCGCCCTCGGTGCGATTGGTCAAGTGGTGGCCAGCACCCTGTTGGCGCACGGAGCCACCGTTCTTGCCAACGACATTCTTTCCGATGAGGAAGGGAATTCCCTTGCCGTCATGCACCGCTGGCCTGCCACACGTTACCGGTACGTGCGGGCGGATATCACCAAGTCCGACGAAGTGAATAGGCTGCTGACGGCTGCCGTGGCCCAAACCGGCAGGCTGGATGTTGCACTGTGCCATGCCGGGATGGTCCAGGGCTGTTCCATACTTAATTATTCGGAGACGGATTGGGACCGCATCGTTGACTTGAATCTGAAAGGGAGTTTTCTTAGCGCTCAGGCGGCAGCACGAATTATGGTAACCCAGAAAACGACGGGCAAGATCATCTTTACCTCATCCTGGGTACAGGACGTCCCTTGGCCGGAGATAACGCCCTACGCGGTCACGAAAAGCGCCTTGCGCACCATGATGCGAGGCATGGCCCGGGAACTTGCGCCCCAGGGCATTCGAGTCAATGCCATCGCTCCTGGAATAGTCGGCGTAGGCATGGCAAAACGGCAGTGGGACACCGACCCCGACTACCGCCGCCGCGCGGAGAAGGCTATCCCCCTTGGCACCCTGCAGACTGCCGAGTCTGTGGCCGACGCCCTTCTGTTTCTCTGTTCCGACGCCGCGGACTACATCACAGGCGCCACTTTACTCGTTGATGGCGGTTGCAGTTTGTACCCGATGGATTGAAGGATCCCGCAACACCTACTGAAGCGGACGCAGCAGGGCACGAGCAGGGGCTGCCTCGTGACCGACCACCCTCAACGGCAGCACGATCAAGTGGTACTCTCCCGCCTTGATTCCGCGGAGGTCTAACCCTTCAATAATCGGGATACTTCGCCCAAGAAGGATTTGATGAGTCCTGGGCTCGGAAGCCCCGAATTTCTCCGCCGACAGGTAGTCAATGCCTACGAGCTCTACCCCGGAGTCGGCCATGAGTTGTGCCGCGTCCGGCGCAATGTAGGTAAAATCCTGGTGAAAGTTTGGATCGACCATCCAGGAATTACGGCTGTTACGCGTGCGAAATAGGATTCTCTTCGCGTCGCGCCAATTGTGCTTGTTCAGTTCCACCGCATCGATCGCCCCGGCATCGGGCGAGCAATCGATCACTCGAGCTCGCCCCATCAATGTGGTAAGTGGCACCTGATCGATGCTTGCTCCCTTCGCCACAAAATGCAGGGGTGCGTCCACATGTGTCCCGGCGTGTGCGGTCATCAGGTAGGAAGACAAGGTCACTTTGTCCCCGGCCGTAAAGCTCCTAAGGAACTCAAACTTTAGCCGTGTATCTCCCGGATAAATGGGAGTAGTGGCCGTATCGAGAGGTGTGGTTACGTCGATCCAATCATCTTCGGAACCATTGCTCGAGACTTTGGCTCTTCCCGCTTCCCAGTTGGCCGCAAAAATGATCGCACTTACCACCACGATACCGAGGACAAATCGAGATTTCATTGTCTACCAGCCTAAGTGGGATGACCACAACTACCCATGTGGGACCTTCTTAATGCGCGGGTTCGCCAGAACCTTGCTGCGAGGATCCATCGATAAGGCTGTCGGTGCCATACTCGTGGACCAGCTGCTGCTGCTGCTTTCTCTCCAGCTCTGCAATCGTCTTCTTTTCTCGCTCGCCGTCAGCCTTTCGCCCCAATCGGAAGTAAATCGTGGCCAGCGCCACATGAGCTGCTGTCACATCCGGCGCTGCTTGCACCGCTTGTTCGATGAGCCCGGCCGCGTCCGCGTACTGACCCTTGGACTGGTAACACAAACCGAGCTCCAGTTGGATGCGCCAGTCACCTGGGTTGATAAGTTGAGCGCTCTTGAGCCGTACGATGGCGTCGTCTAGCTTATCGGTGCCTTCGCGGCGCAGCAGCGTAGCATAAGAGACATAGTAATCAGGGTTCTTGGGATTTTCCTCCATTGCTTTTCGATAGGCGCTCTCAGCCTTGTCTAACGTGCCCATCGCAAAGTAAGAGTCACCCAGGACATGTTCAACTTTATCCTCGCGCGGAGGGTTGCTAAGCAGGAGCTTTTCCAAAGTATTTGCTGCTTCTGTGTAATGGCGCTCACCGTAGTAAGCCAGTCCAAGGGCGTATTGATAATTTGGAAGGGTACCGAACTTAGCTTCCACGGACTTCAAAAAAGCGACCAGTTGCGATGGGCGCTTCCAAGCCAACAGGACCCGCACGAACCCAAAAACATATTCCGCAGAATCGGGATCCAGTTGAATGGCTCTTTGAAAGCAGTCCGCTGCGTCCGAAAACTTCTTCTGCTTTAGATAAATCTCCCCCAGTGCCCCATTGGCGTTAGCCTGGTTAGGGTCCATCGCAAGACTGTTTGTAAGCAGCTTTTCTGCGGGTTGAGGCGCGCCATTCTGCAAGAGAATCGCTGCAAGCTTAGTCTGATCGGTGGGTGTGGCGATTTTCGCGCCGATGATTTCGTCAGACTCTCGCTCCGCAGCAGTCTGCTGCCCCGTCTTCAAATAGCACTCAATCAGGGCTACCCGGGGGGAAATCCCCAACTTCGGGTCGCTCTTGAGGTCCAGCAAGGGCGCGATCGCTGCCTTGTAGTCCCCCGTCTTCATCAGAAGCAGGCTATAGTTCTGCAAAGCAGTCGTTTCTTTGGGGCGGAGTGCCAAGCCCGCGCGATAGGATTCTTTGGCTTTGTTTATATTTCCTTTCCGCCAGTACACCAAGCCCAGATTAAAGTACGTGTCCGCCTGTCGCGGAGCGAGAGCGCGGGCACGCTCAAATGCGGTGATTGCCTCGTCGAGCTCGTTAACTTCCGCACAACTTACTCCCAAGTGGAACCATAAAGCTCCGTCGTTCGGATTTTGCTCGACCGCTTGGCGCAACAGGCGACGTGCTTCTGCAAAGTTGCCCTGATCCAGGGCTGCCTTAGCCCGGGTCCAGAGCGACTCGGTGGTCTGCATTTGCTGCGCTGAGGCGTGCAGCAAACCGGCAAAATTCCGGCTTACTCCGTTGTCTGCGGACACGGCGACGAGATCCCCGTCGTGTCTTAGAGGGTTAGGGTTATTGAGAAAAATCTGTGCCGGGCAACTGCTGGCCGCTCCCAATGCGAGGAAAAAAGACAGATAGGGCAGGAGACCGCTAGCCATTCGAGGATCCAAACCCCATTCTAGTGCAGCGCCAAAAAAAAGAAAGGCCAGCGGGCTGGCCGGAGGCAGCCCGCTGGCAACGCGTCAGAAGTAGAACTTTATAGCCGCCTGACCCACACGCGCCGAACCGTAGCCGAAGTAGGTGAGCGCATTGTCGCCGGTAATTTGCCCGAAATTCGACGTTGCCGCCGGATTGTAATCGCTGTTCGGGTTCGAGAACTCCGTGCGGTTGAAGGCGTTGAACATATCCCACCGGATCTGGATCCTATAACGTTCGTGGAAATTGAAGTTCTTCGAAATTGACAGGTCGGCCTCGTTCCAACCTGGTCCGAACATGCTATTTCGTCCCGAAGTGCCGAAGGTACCGGGAGCGTTAAAGGTAAATGCAGCAGTATTAAAGTACTGGTTCAGCCAATGGGATTTCCCTCCCTGATGTACGTTATACGACTGGCCCGCAACCCGGTCTGCATGGTCGGAGCCAACCTGCGCGCAGGAGGCATTATCATCCCCGCAGGGTGTGCTGGGATTGTTGCCTCCGCCGATTGACATAGCCTGTCCGGAGTGCAAGACCCACAATCCACTAAGCTGCCACCCGCCCAGTACTGCATTCCCGACTGCGCCCAGGCTATGTAGGGCAGGCATTTGGTACACAAAGGTACTGTTCCAAATGCGCGGCACATCATAGTCGGAAATGCCATAGGCTGCGTAGGGATTGAACGGGTTGTAAATCGACCCGACGTTGGAAATGGACGCTTGCGAACTCATGTCCAGGTTCTTGGACCAGGTGAAATTCGAAGTGAACTCAAGTCCCCTGGTGAATCGTTTTTCGACTGAGATCTGCAGTGCGTTGTAGTTGCCCCTCCCAATCGACTCATACCCCAGGATTGACTGGAAGTTTGGCAAAAGCGACGGGGTTCCGTTGTTGTTATATTCCGTAGATGTACAGGTCGACGAAATTGGAGCGCAAGTAAAGACACCCGGGCTCAACTGAATGGGAACGGGGAGGTGAGCATCGTGCCTGCCGATGTAGGTAGCCGTGATCAGGTAGTCGCCGCCCAAGGCGTGTTGGATACTGAAATTCCAGGTCGTCTCCTTGCCTGCCTGGAATCCATTCGTGAAAACCGCCTGTAGCGCCACCGGCGTGGTAATGGGAACGTTGCTGGGAGGCTGCAGCCCAGGTCCGGCAAACGGAGGAAATGGGTCTACGAAGTTCGTTGGTGCGTAACAGGCGAAAGGATCTGCAATGTTCAATGTGCAGTTGCCGACCTGGTTGTAGTTGATGTTGTAGGCGGGGCTGAAAGGAGCATTCGCGCTTTGGTGGTTATAGTACGAGTAATCATAGGGCACCGCCATCAAGGCAAAAGCGCCGCGAATACTCGTCTTGGGCAAAGCCTTGGGCGCCCAGGCAGCGCTCACGCGGGGCAGGAAGGTTGCCCACTGATTGTTCCACCCACCGGCCGGTACTCCCCGATCTCCTGGATAAACCATGCCCTCAGGTGCGTTCGGGAAACGCGTACTCTGTTCGCCCGGTATAAAGTCTACAGTCTTCTTGTTATCCTGAGACACCGGGGCGATCTGCGGCTCCCAACGCAGGCCGAGATTCACCGTCAGGCTCGGGGCGAGCTTGATGCTGTCCTGCGCGAACATCGCTAGATTGAAAGCGCTGTACACGTTGTACTCGCCACCGGAGGCTTGGACCTGATTCGGCAGACCCAGGAGGAAATCCGCGTCCGAATCGCCGGTAACCGAACCGTTGAAGCTTACGCCTGGGTCTCCTTCCCACGTCGCTTGTTCGAGTCCGTACTGCGTGAGGATACTTCCGCCCGCCGTGATGGTGTGCTTGCCTTTGTTCCATACGATCGTGTCAGCGAAATTCCAGTTGTGACGCCCTTGAATCACTGGGATTTCCGAAACAAAGAAACCATTGGTGCCAAACCATCCAAACCACTGGCTGGTGGTATTCAGATTCGATCCAAGCGTCTTAAAGTCCAAGGGAGCGAGTCCCGGTATAGAGGAGGTGTTGTTCTTGTGATAGCCCCCGTAAAGATTGTTAACCAGGTTCGGGTTTATGGTCCAAGTGTGGCCAACTACGATGTTCAAGGCGTGACCGAACCAGCCGCGGGAATCGCCGCTCGCGGCCAGGAGATCTCCACCCCCGCCGTAGCCCGGCCGGTTGTAGTTGTCGTAAAAAATGCGTCCGGTTAATTTCTGGTTGTTCGAGAGATTGTAGTCAGAGCGGATGGTGAATTCCTTCGACCAATCGTTCTTGATGACGCCAGTTACGAGATACTGCCCATTGGGCGCATCGCTGTGGGCAATCATCTTCTCAACATTCAGAGCGAATGGTGAATACGTCGTCGGATCCACTTGGTTGCCGAGGTAGGCGTTGGCGAGCGAGTGATCGTTCCAGCTCTTATAGATCTGGTTGATGACATTTCCGTTTGAATCGCGGTCGTTGCAAATGCCGTTGGTAAATCCTGTTCCGCAGATTTGGGAGAAGTCGCCGTTCAGTTCGTTGTTATTCGGCACGTACGAGTAGCCTTCCGAGGAAGACAGCAGTTGCCGGGTGAATTGAACGTTGCCAAAAATGAATAGCTTGTTCTTCACAATCGGACCGCCGATGGATCCTCCGAACTGATTGCGTTTCAGCGGGTCGGCCTGATGCGTGAAGTAGTCCGTGGCATTGAAGTCGTTGTTGCGCAGAAACTCGAAGGCGTTGCCATGCCACTGGTTGGTTCCACCCTTGGTCACGACGCTGACGATGGCGCCGGCGGTGTAGCCGTACTGCGCGTCGAAGTTGTTGCTGAGGACGTGGAACTCCTCCGTGGCATCCGCGTTGGGGAACGGATCGGCGGTCTGGAAGTAGTTGTTCATGGCGACAACGCCATCCAGTTGGTAGTACACGCCACCCATGCGGCTGCCGTTTACGGAGGCGCCGGTCTCTGTGGGGAAACCGCTGCCCGGCCCGGGCGTATTGAAATTAGTGACCTGATTAGCGTCGATCGCGCCCGGAGCCAAAGCCACCAGCGCCGCCGGATTGCGTCCGTTGAGTGGCAGTTCGGTGATTGTCTTTGCATCAATCACCAGCCCCACCTCGCCGGTGGTTGTGTCCACAGCGGTGGCGTTGGCACTGACTTCCACCTTCACGTTTTCCGAGCCCGGCTTCAGGGTAAAGTTCACTGAGGCCACCTGCTCGGCCGACAGCACCACGCCGGTCTGGGTCTGCGTGTTAAACCCTTGCTTGGCG
>Ga0181532_10000264_pt1 | contig 55748 bp, 44 predicted proteins | sample PEATcosm2014_Bin_33_FD_119768 | JGI IMG/M metagenome (GOLD analysis project Ga0181532, IMG submission 119768) | Peatland microbial communities from MTU Mesocosm Facility, Houghton, MI, USA - PEATcosm2014_Bin11_30_metaG | ecosystem: Environmental > Terrestrial > Soil > Wetlands > Peat | place... | reverse complement strand
CGAGCAGTGGAATCATAGGTGGCATGTCGACATAGCCCCATGCCAGATGATGTGCGCAAGAAAGATAATAGAGTTCGTCGCGGAAGTATCCATAGCGCCCACTGAGGAGCACGTGGAGGAGCGAAACCGCACCGCTGAGACCAAGCAACAGACCTAATGATAACGAAGGTTGTGGGGCCACCTCGCTTCCTGACGGTCCGTGGCAGTCGACGCGAGGGAGCGAAGCTCTTGCGTCCATTAGACAGGCCTCCAAACCGCCTTCAACATAACACACGCTGTCAGCGCCAGCGCAAATGAGCTTCCCTGAGCGAAGCCGAAGGGGCGGGATATCTCGAACCATCTATGGGCCGAGTCCATCCACGACATCCCGGAGGACTTTCCATTGAGCGGAAGCCCGTGGCGTGCGTGTACCAACATGTAAACGGGCAAGCAGTCGCGTGTAGCTGACTTGAAGACATAGGCAACGAACAAAATCTCCGAAAACTGCCCGGCACCAAGAATTGCTCTTGTTTCCACAACGCAAGCTGATAAGAAGAAGGTATGCAGGGAAAAGACGAACAGCAACTGGAATGTGTTCAGCTACATAAGTCCCGAGCAGCGAGTTCCGCAGGACCATCCTCTGCGTTCGCTGCGGGCCATGACCGATGAGGCGCTTCAGCAGTTGAGACCTCAGTTCAACAACTTGTATGCGAAGACTGGACGACCCTCGATCGCGCCAGAGAAGTTGTTGCTAGCACTCCTGTTGCAAGCGCTGTACTCGGTGCGCAGCGAACGGCTGTTGATGGAACAGATCGACTACAACCTGCTGTTCCCCGGGTTCGTGGGTTTGAACATGGATGACCCCATTTGGGACGTGACAGTGTTCACCAAGAACCGCGAGCGCCTGCTCGATGGGGGCATTGCCGAAGCCTTCTTTCACGCTGTGCTCAAGCAGGCACGTGCGCGGAGTCTACTCTCGGATGCGCACTTCACGGTGGACGGAACGCTGTTGGAAGCTTGGGCGAGTGTGAAGAGTTTTCAGCGAAAGGATGGCAAGCCTATGGGTCCGCCGGACGATCGTGGCAATGCGACAGTAGACTTCCACGGGGAGAAGCGGTCCAACGAGACGCATGAATCGAAGACGGACCCGGACGCGAAGTTGGCACGCACGGGCAAGGGTAAAAAAGCCAAGCTGAGTTACAACGGGAATCTTCTGGTAGAGAACCGCAACGGTCTGATCGTGAACACAGAGGTGTTCGAGGCCAACGGAACGGCCGAACGCGATGCGGCGCTGGTGATGCTGGAGCAGATTCCGGGGACGAAACAAGTAACCGTGGGCGCCGACAAGGCCTACGACACGGCGGACTTCGTGGCCGAGTGCCGAAACCTAAAGGTCACGCCGCACGTGGCCCAAAACCTGGAGCGGCCAGGTGGAAGCACGATTGATGCTCGGACCACACAGCACGTCGGATATGCCATCAGTCAGAGGAAGAGGAAGCGCATCGAAGAGTGCTTCGGCTGGTTGAAGACGATCGCGCTGTTGCGGAAGGTTCGGCATCGTGGAGTCTTCAAGGTGGGATGGGTCTTCACCTTCGCAGCCGCCCCTTATAACCTAGTCCGCATGCGGAATCTCGCGATTCAAGCAGCGTAAGCCAAAGTAGCAGCGTGTTCGCGGGCACGAAAAACCATCTGCAAGCCGCCAACGGATGGCCAAGAACTCTTCCCTTTAGTCACAGAATCGCAAATCCGGAGAGAATCTGAGTCGCAGCGTCTGTTTTTCCGCAGCCTGATAGGGGCTAAAAGATAAGATTTCTGGGGGTCTGCGAATCGATCTGATTTTGTTCGCGAACTTACTCTTCTGAATCTATTTGGCCTCGCCTAGACTCTGCAACACCTTCGACAAGCTGTCTTCGACATCCGGGCTCTTGTCTCCCAGAGCGATTGCCTTTTGCAGCTGTTCCTTCGCTCCCGGCATATCCTTCAGCAAAGCCAGCAAAGAGCCGAGTGCGTGGTGCGACATCGCAAAGTTTGGGTTGAGGACTACGGATTCCTCCAGATGAGCGCGCGCCTCCTGCCATTTTCCTGCCTTCATTTCAAGGACGCCATTCAGATACAGCACCTCCCAATTGTGCGGAGACGTCTGCAAGAGTTTTTCTCCGACTGGGGGAGCATTTTCCGAGTTACTGGCGACCAGCGCATGGAGCAAACGAACTTCGGTTTCGAGGTCTCCTGGATGAAGCGCCAACGCGAGATTGAGAACAGTAATCGCCTCTTCGGGGCGGTCGAGTTGCAGGAGCACGTCCGCTAACTGGTTGGCCAATGGAAGGGAGTCCGGCGATGTATTCAGCCCGTCGCGCAGAGTCTCAACCGCTTCGTCGAACCTGTTGGTTCTGGCGTACGCCAATCCCAGATTCAGGCTCTGCACCGCCGTTCTTTGCCCGCGAATGACGGGATTCTCTAGAACAGCGATCGTTCCTGGATAATCGCTGTCGATCACCAGGTCCCGCGATAGGGCGTCCAAGGCACTCGACGAGTCCGGATCAAGCACCAGTGCGGCCCGCCATTCGGCCTCGGCATTCCTGGTCTGATGCAGGCCATCGAATGCCGATGCGAGCACGGGATGGAGTTTTGGGTTGCGGGGGCCCAGTTTCTCCGACACCTGCAGCACAGGGATCGCGTCCTCGGCGTTGCCCGATAGAAGCAGGCTCGCCCCGAACATAAAAGTTACATTGGCCGAATTCGGCTGGATGTTCAGTGAAGCAGCAAAGGCGTCGGCCGCGCACGCATACTGTTTTTGTTCGCCAAACCAGATTCCGAGATCCGCGAATGCATCTGCCGTGGGATTGCCTTGAAGTCGCTGCCTCATCGACTCCGGAGCCCTGCAGATTTCTGCCGAAAGGACAGATTCGGACGCAGACCACAACAGGAGGATGCACAGACATCCCCGCAGTGCGGCACATCTCGCTCTGGCAGCTTTGTGGCGCGAGATCCGCGTTCCTGGTTCATCGGCTGGACCGCCCGGTCTCAAAGCCGACACATCCATTTGTATTGCCTGTTCCATCTACTTCGCACCATCGGCAACGTGGACTTGAATGTCCTCGATCCCGTCGCTCGTAGTGTTGACGAATTCGGGAAGGTTGACGGCACGGTTGGCAGCAGTGGTGTTGTCAATGAGGATCGCGGGGCTGTCATTGCCGCTGGCGTCGATATGGGTCAGATACATCTGGGTATAGGGCGACCGCGCTTTCGAGGAAAACACCAGCCAATGTCCGTTGGGCGAGAAGCTGTGCCAGGAATTCATACGCCGGGTGTTGGCCCGCAGGCGCCGGGCGACTCCTCCGTTGAATGGAACAATGTAAAGCTGGCTGTCGGGACGCATGAGCTGGCCGTTGTGGCACTGCACGAAAATGATCCAGCGGCCGTCGGGCGAAACCTTGGGAAAGTTGTTGCTCATGCCGTTCTGCGATGCCCCGACGATCGGCTCCGGCGTGCCGCCTTTTCCGTCATTGAACGGAATGCGATAAAGGTCATACTGAATTTGAGTTTCGTTGGGATCATTCGCGCGATATGCAGGCTCCTGTCCCTTGACGCGTGGATCCCTGGCGACCGCGCGCGCAAACACAATGTATTTGCCGTCGGGACTCCACACTCCATCCGTCTGCACGAAATGAGGATCATCGGCGCCGGGCAACGGCTGGCGCAGACCGGTCGTCCGGCTGTACCACTCGAGGATGCCCCGCGTCGGATAAAACACCTGCAGGAACTTGTGGTCCATGAAGTTGGTGACGTAGTACGTGTCAAGAATCTTCAGAGACGGCCCAGCGAAGGTGCTCACAACATTTTGCCCGTCGGGGGACACCTGCGACATGAACCCTACGCGGACCTGGCCAACCTTGCCATCGGTGTTCCAATGCACCAGGTCCTTTTGCGCGATCGTCATGTGCTGCTGCACCGGGACAATGGCGTAAAGGCCCTTGTCGTTGGCCGGACCGTCAACGTCCATCCCCAGGGTCTTGCCGTCGGCGGAAAAAGAATGGCAGTTGCCGCAGGTGGGCATGTTTTGCAGAACCGTGTGGCTTTCCGGCCGGCGAATGTCGCGCATTCGCCACTGAATCAAATGGATGGTCCCAGACGCCAGGGGCTCGACCACTCCGTTTGTGCCTTTCGTCGGCATCAGTGGAACGTCGCGGTAGAAAATAGGGGCACCGACTGGGTCGGGAGAAGTCGTGATGGCAATCTTCGACTGCGAAACAGCGGTCGCGCCGTCGCGGTAGCCGCGAATGGTGATCGTAGCTGGCTGACTGACACTGTGCAATTGGATGACGGACCATGTGCCTGCTTCCGGCCTCCAGGTCCAGGTCGCAGCTTGCTGCGGCGTTAATTGTGGAAGGTCGTCAGGGTTGGAGATGCACTCCGGATCAATGGTGCCGATTTTCAGTCGCTCTCCTTTGGTCACAACGTGGATGGGCGCGGCTTTGTCCGCAAACGATACCTCGATGCTCCACGAAGTCCCCGCCGCATCCCGCCATAGAAATGTAGGTGGCGTAATCCCCGGCGGGAAGATGGAACCCTCCTCAGGGTAGTCAATCGAAATCGGCCAGAAGCTCTGCCTGGAATCGGGCGAAGCTGGGCCAGGTTGTCCCGCCATGCCTAAGTCGCGGCTCGGTAACGGCAAAGACCAGAGCAAGGCGAGCAGGACTGTCAGAATGGCCAACGCGGCAGGGACCGAAGGCCTTGGCCGGCGCACGAAGCGCGAGCTCCAGTCGAGCATTTTTCATCTCCTCGGCGCCCGCGGTACTGCAGGTCGACACCGCATTGCGATGCTCTCAGGAAGGTGAATCCTGCCGCCGTGATTCTGATCACAGAGTCCCCCTGTGGACGAACCCACCGCTTGTCCACGGAAATATTTGTTCGCCGTCCAAAAAGTACTTGACATAATGTATTAGTAGTGTAGTACACTGATACGCATGGGAAGAAACCACACTCCCGCGGCACCCCGGTTCGCGATCGACCTCCACAGCGGCGTCCCGGTCTACCGGCAGCTGATCGACCAGGTGCGCAGCGGAATCGCCTCCGGCTCGCTGACCGAGGGAGATCAGCTACCCACGGTCCGTCAGCTCGCCGTGGATCTCGCCATCAATCCCAACACGGTCATGCGGGCCTACCGCGAACTGGAACTCGGCGGTCTGCTGGAAACCCATCAGGGTACCGGAACATTCATTTCGAACAAGAAGCTGGAAAAGAATTCGGCCGAGCGCGAACGACAGCTCGGCCAGATGGCTGGAGAATTCGCGGCCCGCGCAGGCGCCGCCGGATTCACCCTTGAGGATCTGATCGATCGTCTGCGCGACTTGTTGCCTAAAAGGAGATAGACGTCATGGCGAACATTCGAAAGAACGAAGTCAGTGGCATTGCCCTCTTGCTGTTTGTCATCAGCATCGCGATTGGCATCGCAGTATCCCAGGCAGTTCACCATCCCGCCCCGGCCATTTTCGGAGCCTTAGTCGGCGTCTACTTTCTATTCGCGATCAAGGTCGTGCGCCAGTGGGAAAAGGTCGCAGTCCTGCGCCTGGGCCGCTACGTCGGCCTGCGCGGCCCCGGCCTCTGCCATATCATCCCCATCTTTGAGACACTCAGCCCCTACGTGGACCAGCGCGTCCGCGTCGCCAGCGTCTCTGCTGAGTCCACGCTCACGCGCGACACCGTCCCCGTGAACGTCGACGCCATCGTCTTCTGGCTGGTGTGGAACGCCGAGAAATCCATTCTCGAAGTGGAGAACTTCATCGAGGCCATCACCATGAGCGCGCAAACTGCCCTGCGCGAATCCATCGGCCGCCACGAACTCGCACAAATGATCACCGAGCGCGAGATGATGGGCCGTGAACTGCAGCGCATCCTCGACGAAAAAACGAACCCCTGGGGTATCACCGTGCAATCGGTCGAGATCCGCGACGTGAAAATTCCGTCCGGCCTGGAAGATGCTATGTCGCGCCAGGCGCAAGCCCAGCGCGAGCGTCAGGCCCGAATCATCCTCGGCCAGGCGGAAAGCGAAATCTCCAACAGCTTCGTGCAAGCCGCAGCCGCCTACGCCGAAAACCCCGTGGCTCTGCACCTGCGCGCCATGAACATGCTCTACGAAGCCGTCAAGGAAAAGGGTGCGATGGTCATCGTGCCCTCGTCCGCCGTCGAAACCATGGGCCTCGGTGGAACTCTCGCCACAGCGTCACTCGGCGGCGCGAAAGCCCAGTGAAGAACGCGATGGATCTGCGACGATTCGGTTAAGGCCACTGACCGCACCCTAGGAGGAGGATCATGAGAACCAGATATCTGCCGGGGATTGCTGCGATGCTGTGCCTCTCGATGGCTTGGGCTCAGTCTCCGGTCACGGCCACCCAAAGGGAGAAATTACCCGACAGCGCCTCGATCGTTGGCATATGGAGGGGGAAGCTGGATTCTTTGCCCGCGATCACTCTCACCATCGAGGAAGAAAATGGCAAGTTGACGGGCGCGGTGCTCTTCTATTTGATTCGAACCGAACCGGGCATTCCGGCTACCGCCACGCCCGGCGCGCCGGAGCCGCTGATCGATCCTCACTTCGACGGCAAAACGCTCGTGTTCAAGGTCAGTCATCAGCATGCACATCCGCCCGGAACCTTACACGATCCACCTGTCAGCTTCCGCGTGGAACCCGCTGGTGCCGACAAATGCAAGCTGTTCGTCGAAGGAGAACCAGCCGTGGAGATGGTACGGGACACGTATCAATAGTATTCAGGAGCAAGTCACACGAGATGTGGGGATCGCATTCCATGGAAACCCTTTGGCAGGACATTCGCTACTCCCTGCGGAGATTGCGTCGCAGCCCCGGATTCACGTCCGTTGCAGTGCTATCCCTGGCACTGGGCATCGGCGCCAACACAGCCATTTTCAGTTTGGTCTACGCTCTCATGCTGCGCACGCTGCCGGTGCGCGATCCGGGAGAGCTTGTCGAACTCCTGCACCGGTACCCGGGTGAGCCGCACTTCAATGGTTTTTCCTGGCAAGCCTGCCAGCTCATGCGCGAGAACAATCATGTGTTCGCCGGCCTGATCGCCACAGTTTACCAACCCTTTCACGTGCGTGGTGAGGGCTTGGAGCCACAGACGGTATCCGGCGCGTATGTGGATGGATCTTTTTTCCCAGTCCTCGGGCTAAAGTCCGCAATCGGCCGGCTGATCGGTCAGGAGGACGACCGAGTGGGTGATTCCTCCGCGGTCGCAGTAGTGAGCTGGTCCTATTGGAAAAGTCAATTCAATCTCGACCCGGCAATCTTGGGCAAACAGATTCTTGTGGAGAACGTTCCAGTCACCGTTATCGGAGTCGCGCAACGGAAATTCTCTGGATTGCAGGCCGAAGCCAGCCAGGACTTCTGGCTCCCGCTCGCCCTGGCGCCGCCCGCCCTTCGCTCCAGTCATGGAGGATCGTTGTGGCTGGTGGGTCGATTGAGACCGGGCGTGTCGATGGAGCAGGCCCGCGCGGAGATGGCGGTGCTGTACGAATCGACCCTCGATGAACAAGCCCGGATCACCAACAATCCGTTTCTGCGCAAGATGAAGTTCGAAATGGAGCCTGCAGGTGCCGGGCTGTCGCAGTTACGCGAAGAGTGGGCGGAGCCGCTGCTGCTGCTCATGGCAGTTACTGGCCTGCTACTGCTGATCGCCTGCACCAACATAGCCAGTCTGCTGTTGGCGCGTGGAGCGGCGCGGGAGTCTGAGATGGCATTGCGGATTTCTCTCGGCTCAGGCCGCTTCCGCTTGGTACGCGCGGGCTTGACCGAGTCGCTGCTGCTCTCGGTGACCGGCAGTGTGCTCGGCGTTCTCCTGGCGTATTTCGGCGCCGGAGTATTGGTGCGGATCATTCTCGCGGCCAAACGGATTGGACCGCCCATCGAATTCCAGGTCCGGGCCGATGCGAGCGTGCTGTTCTTTACTGCTGTCGTCGCGTTGCTAACCGGAGTGCTATGCGGGTTGTTTCCAGCTCTGCGCGCGCTGCGGTCCGTCCCGAGTTCTTCGTTGCGAAATACAGCCAGGTCCGGCGAGACCAGGCATCGGCGACTTCTGGGAAAGGGTTTGGTGGTGGCGCAGGTAGCTTTGTCGGTAGTGCTGCTGAGCGCGGCCGGATTGTTTGCTGGCCACTTATCTAATCTCGAACACCTCGACCTCGGTTTCGAGCGTGACCACGTTCTGCTGGTGGTCCTCGATCCTGCGGGCAGCGGATACGAGGGTGCACGATTGTCGCGCGCTTACCAGGATCTGCTGGAGCGTCTGGAAGCGATCCCGGGTGTGCGCTCGGCTACTATCTGCGCCGCCACGCCGCTCTCAGGCGCCGGGGCGAATCGCGGCGCCACCGTGGAAGGCTACCAGGCTAAGCCCGGAGAGATCCGCAATATCACGGAGAACTGGGTCGCTCCGAAATACTTCGAGACCCTCGGCACACCTTTACTGGCAGGGCGAGACTTCAAGCCCGACGACCAAGGTCATGCGCGCGTGGCCATCGTCAATCAGACCATGGCGCATTACTATTTCGGCAACGGCAGCCCCATCGGGAAACACGTCACCTTTGACGGCGACAACCGTCCCTACGAGATTGTCGGAGTAGCGGGCGACGCCAAGTACTACGAAATCCGCGAAGCGACCTGGAGGACGATCTACCTGGACACGTTCCAGGAGACTGAGCCGGCTTCGCATTTTGCGCTGCGGACTAATGTCGACCCTGCAACTGTGGGCCCCGATGTTCGGCGCGTTGTGCACGACTTGCTCAAGACCGTATCGGTTGGGCGCATCATTACCCTGGACGATCAAGTAGATGCGACCATCGTTCCGGAGCGGCTCATGGCCACGCTGTCCGGATGGTTCGGCGCCCTGGGATCGACGCTCGCGGCCATCGGCCTCTATGGGCTGCTGGCGTACGCGTTGGCACGCCGCATCAACGAAATCGGCATCCGCATGGCTTTGGGAGCGACTCACAGTGACGTTACTCGGATGGTGCTCCGGGACGCGCTCACAATGGTGGGCACCGGGCTGGTGATTGGAGTCCCGCTCGCGCTTTGGGGCAAACGATTGGCCGCAAGTTTGATCCAGGATCTGCCCTCAAGGTGCGCCATTCCGATCGCCTTCGGCGCCCTGGGGATGATCGCCGTCGCCTCGCTCGCTGCCTATCTGCCGGCACGGCGTGCGGCTCGCGTAGATCCGATGGAAGCCTTGCGCCACGAGTGAGCGAGGCAGCAGGCACCACTCTGGCCAGCGGGATTCGGCCAAGCAAGCCGACCTCGACTCCCGTGCATCTCAGGCTGGAGATGGTTTCACCGAGGTCCGCATAGACGGTCGATGCAGTCAACGCCAGCACGGCAAGAAACTTCCGATCAGATCCAAGAAATGCGATCGACCTGACCGCGCCAGCGTGAAGATACGCCCGGGTGCCCCATTTCTCGCGCTCTTTGCGAGAAGTGAGGCCTTTGGTTCGCCGGCAACTGGCTCTAAGTGGTGATTACCAGGAACGCTGATGACCACAGTCACTCCGGTAACCAAGATTTCCCCTTCGCGCCCATCGACTAAAGTTCGCACTCGTCATTGCCGATAGAAAGAAAATGGACATTTCCGCGATTGCCCTTCAGGGCCTGGACCAAGCCTCAGCTCAACTCGATGCGTCGGCAGCCCAGATCGCCAGCGCCGGCGCGGCTTCGCCCAACGGAAGCAATCCCGACGTGGTCAATCTCAGTGCGGAAATGGTGGCGCTGATGTCGGCGCAAAACTCGTTTTCCATCAACCTCGCCACTCTCGAGACGGCGGACCAGATGCAGCAGAATGTGATCGACCTGACCGCCTAGGCTTCATCAACCGCAGGCCGGGTGCCCCATGTCTTGTGTCTTGCGAGACGTGGGGATTCCGCCGCGTGGCCCATTTCTCGCGTCCTTTGCGAGAGGTGGGGCTTTAACCGGATCGCCGGAAACCGCGTCGTGTCCAACCAACTTGAACCTTCAGCTTATTTCGGCGGCTGCGCTGGACCAAACCCCATCTTTTGGGATCCCATCATCTTTTGCATTTCGTTCGGGTCGTAGAAGAAAGGGCTGTAATCGCGGTCGGAAATTTTTTCCGGATCGGCCTGATCGGTCACTGGTCCGGGTCCCATGATGGCCGCTCTCCTCTTCATTTCGGCCATGTAATCCTTGTCGAGGAAGATCTCTGCCGGCCGCGGTTCCTTCAGCATCAAATCCCTCGGACCCAGGTAAAGATAAGCATCTACCATCTTCGAGAATGCACTTGTCGCATCGTTCGGGTTCATGCGAGTCTCGACCCTTTTGCCGTCTTTTCCTGTTGTGAAAATGACCGCCGTGCCTCCGAACGTATGCGTCTTGTCCAACAAATCCGCCAGCCACGTCCCCGCCATGTCTTGCACCAGGGATGGAACAGGCCAAGCGGCCATCCGCGATTCGAACTCGTCGTTGTACTTCGCCAGCGGCGAATAACTGCCAAAGCCAGTGTGATCGGCAATCACAAGGGTCACACCCGGATAGTTCTTCTCATAACTTTCTACCGCAGACTTGGGCAGCATCGGTGCGCTTCGAATGTGGTGAAGATGCGTAGTACCGAAAAGCATGAGCGCCTTGCGGTGCTTTGAAAGCACCTCCCTTTCCATGACCGAAGCGATACTCGGATCACGCATCATGAGAGGCCTGAGGTCCTGAGCTTTCCCCTTGCTCCAGTCAACGGGAGGATCGCAGGCCAGCATACGAAACTTCTTCTGCGGTGGAAGCTTCTGATTGATTCTTCGGACTAACGGAAACAGTTCCTCATAAAACGCCGACACACTGCACATGGGCTGCGTTGTGTTGCGCCACACTTGCCGCACTTCGTCCAGTGCAACATCGTCGCCGGCAATGTACCGGTCCAGGATCGGCTGGTATAGCGAATTGCCACATTCCACGGCAATATCGCTGATCTTGCCCGGAAGCTCAGGATTTCGGATGAGCCTGAGAATGAAATCGTCGAGATCCTGATTACCGTGGGCCGCGCCCATGCCAACGACTTCGTATTTGTCAAAGGCAGCGAGAATCGCCTGGACGGCATCCTGGGGCTTAGGATCGCTTCCCGTCAGAACCGGGCGCTGCAGCTCGACCATTTCCTGTCCGGGTCCAGGTATTTGGATGGTTTCTTGCGCTGATATACACTCGCCGTAAACGAACGCGACGATCAAAACCATCAGAAAGCGCGCCGCACACCGGGACCATTTCATAGTTCGTCTTCTCCTTGACACTCACGAAACGATACTCACGGAAAGGCGCCGGGCTTCTTCGGCGCACTGCGCTCACCACACGTGGCAAGCATTCTCCGCCACCATCGGCTGCCCCGCCTTGCAGCCCCACGCCTTCTGGAACTCCGGCATGTTCTGCACCACGCCATCCACGCGATACTTCCCTGGCGAATGCGGATTGGTGCTGACCTGCATGCGCAAATATTCCGGCCGCTGCTTCTCGCACCACACCCGTCCGAATCCCAGGAAGAATCGCTGCTCCGGCGTGTAGCCGTCGATGCTCTGCCCTTCTTTGCCCGTCTTGTCGTCGGCAATCATGCGCTCCAGTGCCGCGAGCGCAATGCGCGCTCCGCCGTTGTCAGCCGTGTTTTCGCCCAGCGTGAGACGCCCGTTCAGCTTCATATTGTCCACGGCCACAAAGGTCGAATATTCATCGGCAACGCAGCTCACGCGTTTCTCAAACTCCTTGCCATCCTGCTCCGTCCACCAGTCGCGCAGGTTTCCGGTCGGATCGAACTTCCGCCCCTGATCGTCGAATCCGTGCGTCAGTTCGTGACCAATCACCAGCCCAATGCCTCCGAAGTTGATCGCATCGTCCATGGTCTTATCAAAGAATGGCGGCTGCAAAATGCCCGCCGGAAACACAATCTCGTTGAACGATCCGCTGTAGTACGCGTTGATCGTCGGCGGCGTCATGCCCCACTCCTTGCGGTCCAGCGGTTTGTCGATCTTCCCGATCTGCCGCTTCGCTTCGAATTCATTGGCCCGCTGCACGTTCCCCATCAGATCGTCCGTCTTGATCGTCACCGAACTATAGTCGCGGTACTGCTCGGGATAGCCAATCTTGTTGCGGATCGCCTGCAGCTTCACCTTGGCCTGCTTCTTGGTGTCATCCGACATCCAGGCAAGACTCTGAATATCCTCATCCAGCGATTTCTCCAGCGCGTCCACCATCTTCAGCATGCGCTGTTTGCCATCCGCCCCGAACGTCACCTCGACGTAGCGTTGCCCCAGAGCCTCGCCCAGCGATCCGTCGACCAGATTGACGCAGCGTTTCCAGCGATCCTGATTCTGCTTCTGTCCGGTCAGAGCCTGCCGCATCTTGAAATCAGCCTCCACAAACGGCTGCGACAGCCACGGAGAAGCCGCCCGCAGCACATGCCAGCTCACATAGGTTTTGAGCGAATCGAGAGGCAGCGCCGCCACTACTCCGTTCACTTGCTTGAAGAAATCGGGGTTGGTCACGTTCATGGCTGTAAAACTCGGCGCTCCCACCGCGGCGAAATAGCGATTCAGCGCAAAGTCCGGCGCCATCGCGACCACCTCGTCGCGCGTCATCTTGTGGTCGCGGTTCTTGGGATCGCGCCGCTTGGTGCGGTCCATCGAGTTGGCCGCGAGCAGAGTTTCGACCACCAGCACGGTCTGCGCCGAAGCGGCCGCCTGTGGCGCAGTCTGGCCGGCCAGTGCGAAGACTTCGGTCGCGTAATCGACGAAATGCTTGCGCACCTCGACCTTGTCGGCGTCGTCTTTAATGTAGTAGTCGCGGTCGGGCAGCGAGAGTCCACCCTGGTCGATGTAGGCGATGACCTGGTCGGCATGGTGCAGGTCGGAACTGGAATAAAAACTGAACAACGAAGTTCCCCCCACCAGGTGCAGATGGCCAATCTCCTCGACCAGCGCGCCCTTGTCTTTGATCGCCGCAATCCGCTCCAGCTCCGGCTTGACCGGCGCAATTCCCTTGGCGTCCACGGCCTTCTCATCCATGCACGATCCATACAAGTCGCCGATCTTCTGATCGATGGCGCTGCGCCCAGCCCCAGCCGTCTCGGCCTTCTCCAGAATTCGCCGCTCGATCGCAAGGTTGCTTTCATTGAGTTCGGAAAAGCTCTGCCACGCCGGCCGGTCCGCGGGAATCTCCGAATTCTTGATCCAGTTCCCGCATGCGTACTGATAAAAATCCACGCACGGATCGACACTCTTGTCGATGTTGTCGAGACTGAATCCAGACCCAGGCTTGGCGGACGAAGCAGATTGCGAAAAACTGGCAGCAGTCACAAGCAACAACGAGGCCAGCACGAGCAAGAAAGAACGCATCGGAAGTCTCCTTAGAGAACGGGTGAAATTCTAAGCCTGGAATTCTAGATGAGCAAACGTCAAGCCTCCGCGCCCGCAGTGTCCTCTGTGGTGAAAGCCTTTCTGTCAGTTGTGAAAACGGACCCTGCACCCACTCCATCGAGCCCCGACGCGGTTATAATCGAGACACACTTGATTTCTATCAAGCTGGGGTTCTCATGACTTCCACCAATGGTAACGGCAGCAACGGATACAACGTTCCCCAACCGCGCGCAGAATGGCTCGCCCGCCGCAAGAAAGAAAACACCACCGGCAACTTCTCCCAGATGCACTACGCGCGCCAGGGCGTCATCACGGAAGAAATGTCCTTCATCGCCCACAAAGAGAAGCTGACGCCGGAGTTGGTCCGCGACGAAGTCGCCCGCGGACGCATGATCATCCCCGCCAACATCCACCACCCCGAACTCGAGCCCATGGCGATCGGCGTGGCATCCCTCTGCAAGATCAACGCCAACATCGGCAACTCGGCCGTGACCTCGGAAGTGAACGAAGAACTCAAGAAGCTCCACACCGCCGTCCACTACGGCGCCGACACCGTCATGGATCTCTCCACCGGCGGCAACATCCACGAAATCCGCGAGGCCATCCTCCGCCACTCCCCGGTCCCCATCGGTACCGTCCCGATCTACGAAGCCATCGCCCGCGTCAAGCGCGTCGAAGATCTGAACGCTGAAGTCATGCTCGAAGTCATCGAAGAACAAGCCGCGCAAGGCGTCGACTACATGACGATTCACGCCGGAGTCCTGATCCAATACCTCCCGCTGATCTCCAAGCGCATCACCGGCATCGTGAGCCGCGGCGGCGCCATTCTCGCCCAGTGGATGGCCTACAACCACAAACAGAGTTTCCTCTACGAACGCTTCGACGACATCGTCAAGATTTTCAAGAAGTACGACGTCAGTTTCTCTCTCGGCGACGGCCTCCGCCCCGGCTGCGTCGCCGACGCCAGCGACGAAGCCCAGTTCGCCGAACTCAAGACTCTAGGCGAACTCACCAAGAAAGCCTGGGAGCACGACGTCCAGGTCATGATCGAAGGCCCCGGCCACGTCTCCATGGACAAGATTAAGGAGCAGGTCGAAAAAGAAGTCGAGCTCTGCTACGAGGCCCCGTTCTACACGCTCGGCCCGCTCGTCACCGACATCGCTCCCGGCTACGACCACATCACCTCCGCCATCGGCGCGGCCATGATCGGATGGTACGGCGCCGCCATGCTCTGCTACGTCACGCCGAAAGAGCATCTAGGATTGCCGAACGAAAAAGACGTGAAAGACGGCATCATCGCCTACAAGATTTCCGCCCACGCCGCCGACATCGCCCGCGGACGCCCCGGCGCCCGCGACCGCGACGACGCCCTCAGCTACGCCCGCTACAAATTCGACTGGGAAAAACAGTTCGCCCTCTCCCTCGACCCCGAAACCGCCCGCTCCATGCACGACGAAACCTTGCCGGACGACTACTACAAAGAAGCCGCCTTCTGCTCCATGTGCGGCCCCAAGTTCTGCTCGATGAACTACTCGTCGAAAGTGGACGAATACAACAAGCAGGTCCACGGCATCGAGAAGAAAGATTATTCGGAGTTGGTGGAGAGGCTAGTCACACTGAAGTAACCGTGCCCGTGCCTAAGGATTCACTCGTAGCGCAGGGCGATCACAGGATCGACTTTCGCTGCGTGCCGTGCCGGTATCGCCGCCGCTGTGAACGCGACCAACGCCAGGACACCAACCGCGCACGCAATCGTGACAACATCGGTTGGCGCGATCCCGAACAGTAAGCTGCGCAGCGCTTGTGCCGCTGCCACGGCGCCCGCTATACCAATCACCATGCCGATCGCTGTCAGCCAGAGAGCACGGCCAATGACCAGACGGAAAATTCCTTCGCGCTGCGCTCCCAAGGCCATCCGGACTCCGATCTCTGCGGTACGCCGCCCCACCAGGAAGGCCATCAGCCCATAGATGCCCACCGCTGCCAGCAGGAGTCCCAATCCGCCCATGACGCCAGTCAGTTCAGCCGTAACTCGCTCTGTAAAGAGCGCCTCGCGCATGTGCTCTCGCAATGTCACGAGAGAAAGAACAGGTACATCGTGATTGAGTTCACGTAATACTCTTCGCACCGCAGGGGCCACTGCTTCCGGATCGACGCCGGTTTGTACTGCCATTGCCAGTTCGCCATATTCGTTGCTCTTCATGGGCAGAAACAGATAAGGCATCCGATCTTCACGGACATCGTTGTACTTCCCGTTTTCCGCGACTCCGACGACCTCGTATTCATCTCCGTCTGCCCGATCGAGATGAAGGCGTTGCCCCAAGGGGTCTCTATTTGGCCAGAAACGATTTGCCATAGCTTGATTCACCACCATGACATGGGCATTCGTATCCAGGTCGTGCTGCTCGATGGCGCGGCCACCGAGGATTCGTGTGCCGAGGACCGAAAAGTATCCTTCCCCGACAGGGTCAAAATTGATGGTGGTACCCTCAGGACCTGCGCCTGCCAGGTTTCCGGGAAGAAACACTTTGTGGGTCGCACCTCCGCCGCTCATACCAAAAGGAAACCGCATCGCGGTAGTGGTCGCCGCTACTCCGGGTAGTGCCTGCAGGCGCCGGCGCGCCTCGCGCACGAATGCCATGCTGCCTTCTTGATTTTTCGTGCCGAAGTCCGGCACCAACTCCATGATGAGCATGTTCTGGTGGGCATTGAAGCCGGGATCGAGAGCCAACGCTTTTACTACCGACCGTGCCAGCAGGCCGCTACACACGACCATCACCAGTGAGAGCGCAACCTGCGCAACGATAAGCACACTTCTCGTCATCCTGCGTCCGGCTCCGGTCTGCGCGCCGGATTGCTTGAGCACCATGGCCGGGCCGACGTTCGTGGCCTGTAGTGCCGGAATCAGCCCGAAGAAAAACAACGAGACGACCGCCGCCACCACAGCAAATAGAAGGGCCCGTGAATTCAGGTGGGCGTCTACAGCAATGGGGAAGCTGGTCTGCGGCAAGAGGTTTGGAAGTTCGTTGAGGACGAGCTTTCCTAGAAGCAACGCGGTCACCATGGCCGCTGTTGCCAGCAAGCTAGTTTCGGCGAGTAACTGGCGAATGACCTTCCCTCGTGAAGCGCCCAAGGCTAGCCGGATTGCAATCTCCTTCCGCCGATATTCCCCGCGCGCAACCAACAGACCGGCTACATTGGCGCACGCGACCAACAACACAAGCGCCGCTATACCTAGAAATGCCAGCCCGATGTTCGCGACTCCGCCTCGCGTCTTTTCTTCCGGAACGATCGTCATCCTACGTCCGAAATTGGTGGCCGGGTAGGACCGGGCCAATGCGGCAGCAATAGTCCCCAATTCTGCGTTGGCTTGTTGCAGACTGACGCCCTCCCGCAATCGCCCGAACAGTTCGTAGTCGCGCAATCCCCGGATGACCTGCTTTTCGCGCTCCCCCGTGAGTTGCTGCCATGTCGAGATTGGGATCCACAGGTCGGGCACGATCATCGATTCTGAACCGCGGAAGCCTCGCGGCAGAACACCCAGTACAGTCACCGGCTGGCTATCGACGACCATCGTCCGTCCTGGAAGGGTTGAATCGCCGTTGAACTGCCGACGCCAGAATGGGTAACTGAGCACAACCAACGGCGCTTGTGAATTTTGAAACTCTTTTTCGGTGAACGTCCGCCCGAGAGACGGGGTGCCTTCGAGCACGTCAAAGAAGTTCTCCGAGACCACTGCCGCTGATACCAACCTGCTCTGCCTGCCGTCATCCACCAGCGCCCCGCGGTTGTCGAGCGCTGCCACGCCAGCAAGCGTCTTGGAATTAGCCCGCAGGTCTCGGAAGTCCGGGTAGGAGCTGGTCCCTGGTCCTATCTCTCCTTGGCTGCTGGGATTGCTGGTAAAGATGCGCACCACGCGATTGGCCTCTCTTACCGGCATCGGGTGCAGCCAGAGTTCATCCACAAAACTGAAAGTAGCGACATTTACGCCAATCCCGACTGCCAAGGTCAGCACACAGGCGGCGGCGAATCCCCGGTTTGTGCTCAACTGCCGCAGCGCGTAGTGTAGATCTTGGGCTAGTCCGGTCATCTCCCGCCCCTTGCGAGTTCGGACAACTGCACACCGACCTCTACCGTTCGATACTGCGGCAATTCTCCCACCATCTGTACGGGACCGTAAACTATGGACTGCAAAGGTGGTGCAGGTTCAATCCAGAAGGCCGAGCTACACCGAACGTCCACTTCTGGAAAGCTGTGTCCGGAGGTGGACAGGCTCAGGGACTTTAGGAAAAGGGACTTTAGGAAAGAGGGCTGGCCCCAGCTTTCCCTGCATTGGTTTCCCCGCCGGCTGGCCCAGGTTTGCGCCGCCAAGAACAGGCTGCCCCCGGCGATATCAAAGACAAGCAAGTCCGGCGAAATTGATAATTTGGCGCCCTCGTAGAAAAAAAATCATGACGCACCCCCGGCGATGACTAGTCAACTGCAAAAGGGTGGGAATTTCACGTTTGGATCCGATGGGAACATCGAAATCTACGTTAGGACCAGCCCTTTGACCCTACTTCCCTTCCAGATGAATATCGCCCACCCCCACGTGCGCCCGCAGTTCGTACTTCCCGTCGCCGTGATACTTCAAGGTCTTACCCAGCCAGCCGCTGGTTTCGCCGTAGCCATCGCCGTCCACATCGCCAATTCCCGCGCTCGCGTTCACCATCCGGTATCTTGCACGCCCGCTAGAGACGCTGATGTCGCCAACCCCGAGGCTCAGATCCTTGTCGCCCTCAACGTCCTCCACCGTCACATCACCGACTTTCGCGTGCACATCGATATTCGTGGTTTGGGGCACTTCGAGTTCCACGTCAAACGCCGTGTTGCCGCCCGAAGGCGCGTGAAATTCAATCGTGGCATCGTTGCCGCGGACCGTGAACTCCACAGTCGCTTCTTTGACATTCCTCTCGTGGCGCGACTTGATCGTGTAACGCAGGCTGATCTTGTTGGTGTCCCCGCGTTTGATGTGCATGTCGCCCACACTCAGCCGCACGTGCACGAAGCCCCCAGCGGCAAACTCGCGGGCATCGCTGCGCGTCTCCTCATAGTTCCAGTCGTCGGCTGCGCGCAACGGAGCCACGCCGAAAGAGACTAAGACCATACACACCAGAACTGTTTTGCAGACCGGATTCCAATGGACAAGAGACCTTCCAGGCATGAAGCACCTCTCGGGCGCAAGAGCGCCTGTCTAAAGGTACGGCTGTGAAACGGCCGAAGTTCCCGGAAAGTTCCGGGCAGGGTCATTTGAAGTCGGCGACGCCGTTCCACACCAATTGGACAGCAATCGCGAGAATCAGAAAGCCGAAGATCTTGTTGATCGCCCCCACCGCGCCCGGCCCGAGGCGCCGCACCAGCGGTCCTCCGAGAGCGAAGAAGAGAGTAACACTAAGCGCTACCGCAGCCACGCCAATGACCATCCCCAGATACGCCGCAGCGTTATCCACATGAGCCGCCAGCGCCATGACCACTCCAATCGCGCCCGGCCCCGACATCAGCGGCATGGCCAGCGGAGTGAGCGAGATGTCATCTTTGTCCTCCGCCTCGTGGCTCTCCTCCGGCGTAATGCGCGCGTGCGAAGTGACCATGCCCCAAGCCGTGTTGGCCACAATCAGTCCGCCGGCGATCTTGATCACCGGCAGAGAAATGCCAAAGAAGTGCAGCACGAAGCGTCCAAAGAAAAGAAACGTCACCAGGATGGCGAACACCCAAAGCCCGGTCTTAACCGCCGTGCGACGCCGGTCCTGCGCGCTCCAGCTCGACGTCATGGTAAAGAAAATAGGAATAGCGCCGAAGGGATCGACAATCGGAAACAGCGCCAGGAATGTCGCCGCCGCCGAATTAGGCAGGGTTCGCAAGAACTGGCCGAGGGCGTAAGCGGAAGTCATGAAGCTAACGATAGCCTTCCAGCGTCTTCGCCGCCTGCTCGAGCGCCGCGGTGAGCGCTGCCAGCTGTTGTCGCGCCCGCTCGCTATCGCCCTTGTCGAGAGCCTCGTTCACTCCCGGAATCACCACCGCCGCGTAGCCGGTGTATTCGCCAGGCGCATAAATCACATGGCGAAACCAGGGACGGTGCGGCAATCCTTGCGGCAGCAACAGCGCCCGCTCCGCCCCGCGCAGAGCCTGGTTCAACCGCGCGGCGTCCTGGGGTGGATTCTTCTGCTTTCCGAGGATCTTCACCCCCGCAGCCTCGAAACGATGAGCCGCGTTGTTGACCGCCTCGAAATCGAGCACGTGTTTGCCGAACTTGTCTTCCGCGCGCCTGTGGGCAGCGTCCAGATACACGGAAATCTCTTTCCCGTATTCCTCGTAGTCGTAAGGCAGAACGTCAACATCGGCCATGCGCACGGCTTCCAGTCCAAACACGCGCGCCATCTGCTGTTCGTACACAAAATCCGGATCACCGAATTTCTTGAACCACGCAAAATTGTCGAACACGGAATGGTAAACACCATAAGAACCGCTCGAACTCACGTCGCTCGATGGAACTCCCAGATGCTGCAGGAACGCGGTGTAATCGGAACCGCTGCCCAGGTCTCCGACTGGAACGTCGCTCTTCACTTGCGCCGCGGGAAGACGACGGCTGTCTCCAATCGCTTCCGTGGGAGACTGCGTCGCAGGCGTATCCGGCTGCGCGGCCTTCTGCCAGACCTCGTAGACCGTCCCGCCTTTGGGACTGGGCACAACTTTGGTGACGTCGCGCAGAAACTGTTTGAGACTCGGCACGGCCGACGCGCCGAACTTCGGCCCCGAAACGGCGACATCCATGTTGAAATAGGCCGCCGCATTCGCCAGTTGCGCTTCGTGCTGTTCCACCCACTCGGTCGAGCCGATCAGGCCTTCTTCTTCGCCATCCCAGCTGCAGAACACCAGCGTCCGTTTCGGTTTCCAACCAGACTTCTGCAGTTCGCCAACACCGTGCACGGCCTCCAGCATTGCCGCCGTCCCGCTGTTGGGATCTACCGCTCCATAGACCCACGCGTCGCGATGGTTGCCCGCGACCACCCACTCGTCTGGCAACTCACCGCCGCCAACGCGCCCGATGACATCCCAGAGCGTGCGGAACTGATAGTCCTGTTTGAGATGCATCTTCAGCTTCGCCGGCCCCGGACCGACGTGATACGTGAACGGCAGCGCGCCCTGCCACTCCCGCGGCGAGTCCGGACCGCCCAGGTGTTGCAACACGGGCCACACATCGTGATACGACAACGGAGTAACGGGAATCTTCGGCATCTGCGCCGACTGCTGCGGCGAAATGCGTTTAGACTCGGGCAGCGACGGCACCGATGCCACACCCGGCGTGGTCGGATCACCGGGAAACTCGAACATGTATCCCACCGACCCGCGCTGCACGCCCGTGTCCGGCCGCCACGGCCCGTCCGGATATTTATCGCCGCGCTTCCACCCATCATCGGCGGGATCGGAGTAGAGGATCACGCCCGCCGCGCCATGTTCCTGCGCGACGAACACTTTGACGCCCCGAAAATTCTGCCCGTAGCGCACCAGCACGATCTTGCCGCGCACGTCAACCTTCAGCTTGTCGAGTTTCTCGAAGTCCTCGGGCGTCCCATAGTTGGCATAGACCACGTCGGCCTCGACGTCCCCCGAGGGCGACATGCCGCTGAACGGCATCACCACGCGCGGATCGTCGTCATAGGGATCGCCTTCAACGTGCTCCCGCGTGGGTCCGTGCATCGCAATTCCGGCGGGCGCGGTCATGTCGACGCTGATTTCTTCGGGATAGTTGATCCAGACTTTGTACTCGACGATCTCGGTGTCGAGCCCGGCGTCGCGGAATTTCTGCGCGACGTAGTCGGCGGTCGCCTTGTCTTCGACGGTACCCGCCATGTGCGGAGCCTGGGTCAGAATGCGCAGATGCTCTTCCGCCAGTTTGGGATCGGGCACCGCCAGGAAGCGCGCTTCCGTGGCTGTTTCGGCAGCGGCGTCGCGAAAGCCGAAGATGGCCGGGGTCGAAGTTGAGGACGCGCCGACATTCCCATTGGAGGGTGTCGACGAACCGGAAAACAAGATGGCAGAAGAAAGAAGCGCTGCTGAGAAGAGTTTCATGGGCTCCGGGGTGAAAACTAGTAAGGTAGCACAGACCCTTATCGCAACGCTGGAAGCAGTCCGCCACCCAAAGTCCGAGGATTTCCTGTTAAGGACGAACCTGCCCGGCCCCAACAATCTCGTACTTCGAGGAAGTTAACTCCGCCAGCGCGAAAGGCCCGCGACAGTGGAGCTTCTGCGTGCTGATCCCCATCTCAGCGCCGAATCCGAATTCCGCGCCGTCCGTAAACCGGGTCGAGGCATTCCAGTAGACCGCAGCCGAATCCACGCCGCGCAGGAATTTACGAGCGTTCGCCTCATCGTGGGTCACGATGGAATCGCTGTGCTTGGTCGAATAGCGGTTGATGTGGGAGATGGCGTCGTCGACATTGGCCACCACGGCCACTGCCATACATAGCCGCAGATACTCTTCGTACCAGTCTTGCTCAGATGCGGGTCCAACGTGCAATCCGGCAGCGAGGGTGCGGGCTTTGCCATCGCCGCGCACCTCGACTCCGGCAGTGATTAACTTCTTCACGATGCGCGGCACGTATTCCGCAGCCACGCGCTCATGCACCAGCAACTTTTCGGCGGCGTTGCACACCGACGGACGCTGGGTCTTGGCATTGATGACAATGCGATCGGCCATGTCAAAATCGGCGGACTCGTCGACATAGACGTGGCAATTCCCTGCTCCGGTCTCGATGACCGGCACAGACGAATTCTCGGTAACGAATGTGATCAATCCCGCGCCGCCACGAGGAATGATAACGTCGACCAGACCGCGGGCTTTGATCAGTTCATGGACAGACTGGCGCGTGCTCGAATCAAGCAATTCGATCGCGCCCTCGGGCAAACCGGGAACCGCAGTCATAATCTTCACCAGACGCTGGTTACTCTGCGCCGCTTCTTTGCCCCCGCGCAGGACGATCGCGTTGCCGGTTTTGAGTGCCAGCACCGCAGTATCGACCGTAACGTTCGGACGTGATTCGTAGATGATTCCCACCACGCCCAGAGGAACGCGCACTTTGCGGATGCGCAGACCGTTCGACTTCGTCCATTCCGCCAAGGTCTCGCCGATGGGATCAGGCAGAGCCGCTACGTCGCGCACGCCACTTGCCATGTCCTTGATTCGCGATGCAGTCAGCCGAAGACGGTCGCGCATCGCTCCGTCGAGTCCGGAATTCTCAACGTCCCCGCGATTCGCGACGAGAATGCTCTTCTCGTTCGCCTCGATTGCATCGGCAATTGCCCGCAGCAGATTATTCTTCTCGTCCGTGGACAGCAACGCCAGCCTGGCCGACGCGGCGCGGGCACGCAGCAATTTCTCGTGCGTCGAAGCGGCGGTGGTGAAAGAGGCGGCCATTTGCCCTACTGCCTGTCCTTCTTAGGCGGAAAATAGGTTCCGATCTTCCGTTCCAGTCCCGCCGTGATCGCCTTGGGATGCCGCCCATTCACGATGGCCACGTGGACTCCACCCTCGCTCGCCAGTTTGGCGGCGCGCAGTTTGGAAACCATGCCGCCGCGGCCCAGCGAGCTCTTGCCGTCGCACTGCGCTTCGAGCGCGGGAGTCAGCTTGCGAATCACCCGCTGCAGACGCGGCTTCTTGCGCCCGTGGGGAACCAGGAATCCGTCGACATTGGTCAGCAGCAACAGCCAGTCCGCTTTCACGGCTGTAGCCAGCAGCGAACTCAGCTCGTCGTTATCACCGAAGGCGCCTTCCAACTCACGCACCGACACGCTGTCATTCTCGTTCACGATGGGCACAACGCCCAGTGCGAGCAACTCGGCAAGCGCGTTCTGCAGATTGCGGTAGCGCACCGGCGAAGTGAAGTCGTCGCTCGAAAGGAGCAATTGTGCGACCACCTTCTTGCCGAAGAACAGGCGCTCGTAAGTGTGCATCAGCTTGCTCTGGCCAACGGCGGCACAGGCCTGCATGCGCGGAACATTGCTGGGTCGCTTCTGCAGATCCAGGCCCGACATGCCGGCGGCAATTGCGCCCGAAGTGACGATCAGGTATTCGTTTTTCGAGAGATCGAACTGATCGACCATCCCGCGCAGCAGATTGATGTCGATCTGCCCGCCGGGAGCGATAAGACTGGTGCCGACTTTGATGACTATGCGCATCGTTGTAGGGTTGCGGGCCGGGACGAATTCATTTTTCCTTCGCTGCCGCAAAACTCCAGCCTGGAGTACCCGGCAATCCGGCGGGGAGGGACAACATCTCTATCCTGCCGTTAGAATGAATTTCTGGCAAGGTGAAAAATCTTGTCCGTTTGCATCACTATGCCTGCTTCCAACTCGACCAGCCGGTTCTCCGATCGCGTCGAAAACTACGTCCGCTACCGGCCGGGATATCCGCCAGACGCTTTGCGCGTCCTGCAGGACGAGTGTGGCCTGGCGCCATACCACGTAGTTGCCGATCTTGCCTCGGGCACAGGCATCTGGACCCGCATATTGCTGGAGAATGGCAACCACGTCTTCGGAGTCGAACCCAACGCCGAGATGCGCCAGGCCGGCGAGCGCCTGCTGGCATCGTTTCCAAAGTTCACCAGCGTGGCGGGAACGGCCGAAGCGAGCAGGTTGGCCGATGGCAGCGTCGATTTCGTCACTGCCGCCCAAGCCGCGCACTGGTTCGATCGCGAGCGCGCGCGATGCGAGTTTGTGCGCATTCTGAAACCGGGCGGCTGGCTCGTGCTCCTGTGGAACGAACGCCTCACCGACTCGACCCCGTTCTTGCGCGACTACGAGCAACTGCTGCTGACTTACGGCACCGACTACGAGGATGTGCGGCATGAACGCACCACCGACGCCGTGAATGAATTCTTCGATCCAGCGCCGTTTCAGGCGCGCGTGTTTGCCATGCAGCAAGAGTTCGACTATGCCGGCATCGAGGGCCGCCTGCTGTCGTCATCCTATGCACCCGGACCGGAGCATCCGAAGCATGCGCCGATGCTGCGCGAATTGCGACGGATCTTCGAAGCACATGCCGTCGTGGGACGCGCGACCTTCGACTACAAGACGCGGGTGTACTTTGGACGATTGAAGTAACGGGACACAGGAGGGCAAAATTGTCCGACGAAAAATCCTTCCACATGACGCCCGAAGAATTCCGCCGCCACGGCCATGCCGTGGTGGACTGGATCGCCGACTATCAATCGCGCATTGAGTCATTCCCCGTGCTCTCGCAGGTGAAGCCGGGAGCGATTCGGGCCGGCCTACCGGCGAATCCTCCGGCACAGGGCGAGGCGTTTGACGCGCTGCTGAAAGACGTGGAGCAGTTGATTCTGCCCGGCGTCACCCACTGGCAGTCTCCTAATTTCTTCGCGTACTTCCCGTGCAACGCGTCGGGCCCCGGGATTCTTGGCGATCTTCTCTCTTCCGGCCTGGGCGTGCAGGGGATGCTCTGGTCGACCAGCCCGGCGTGCACTGAACTCGAAACCCACATGATGGACTGGCTCGTCGCCATGCTCAGCCTGCCCGAGAAATTTCTATCGTCGAACACCGGCGGCGGCGTCATTCAGGACACGGCTTCGAGCGCCGCGCTCTGCGCCCTGCTGGCTGCCCGCGAGCGAGCCACGAACTACGTCAGCAACAAGAAAGGCTGCGACGGGCGCCTCGTCGCCTACGCTTCCACGCAGACGCATTCCTCGCTGCAGAAGGCTGCGATGATCGCCGGCATCGGCGTGGATAATCTGCGGCTGATCGAAGTCGACCAGAACCTCGCCATGAAGCCGGACGCCCTGGCACGCCAAATCGAAGCCGACCGGCGCGCGGGCCTGACTCCGTGCATGGTATGCGCGACGGTGGGGACGACTTCTTCCAACGCGATGGATCCCATCGCCGCGATCGGCGAAGTCTGCCGCCAGCACAATCTGTGGCTGCATGTGGATGCGGCCATGTCAGGCACGGCTATGCTCTGCCCCGAGTTCCGCCCTCTGCAGAACGGAGTCGAACTCGCCGACAGCTACAACTTCAACCCGCATAAATGGATGTTCACCAACTTCGACTGCAACTGCTTCTGGGTCTCCGACCGCAAGGCGCTGATTCAGACGTTGAGCATCCTGCCGGAATACCTGCGCAACCAGGCTACGGAGTCGGGCGCGGTCATCGACTACCGCGACTGGCACATCCAGCTCGGACGGCGTTTCCGCTCGCTAAAACTGTGGTTCGTGATCCGCCACTACGGCGTCGAAGGCTTGCAACATCACATTCGTCAGCACGTGCAACTGGCGCAGCAGTTCGCGGAGTGGGTGCGCCAAGACGCGCGCTTCGAACTGGCGGCGCCCGCGCCACTGAATCTGGTTTGCTTCCGGCACAAGGCGGGGGATGCCGCCAATCAGACCATCATGGATCGCCTGAACCGCAGCGGGGACTTGTTCCTCACGCACACAAAATTGCATGGGAAGCTGACGTTGCGTTTGTGCGTGGGCCAGACCCACACGCAAGCGCGGCACGTAGAGAACGCGTGGAAGCGGATACAGGACGAAGCGAAAGCCGTGGACGGGGCGGCATGAGCGTCAGATGGAGTTTCTCCCCGTGGCTAAGAGTCGCACTTTTCTTTTCATGGCTGATCTTACCCGCTTGTCTGCATGCGGCGACGATTTCAGGAACGGTCAAAGATCCGTCGGGAGCTGTCATTCCCGGGGCGCAAGTCGAGATCACAGGAGGAGACTTGCTTCAGCCCGTGGAGCTGACCTCGGACGGACTCGGCAGATTCGCCTCAGCAGATTTGAAACCCGGGAAATATGTGGTGCGGGTGACACGAGACGGCTTTGAACCGCTGGAGAAAACCGTCGATTTGCACGAGGAACCAGTGGATCTGCAGCTTACGCTGGCCATTGCGCGGCAGCAGACCAACGTCGTAGTGCAAGGGCAAGCGCTGGCCTTCGCGAATTCCGATCCTGTGTACCGGCAATTGCGTGGAGTTGGACTAAGTGAAACGTTTCGGTTCGACAATTACACATTGAATTACGACGTCGCAACCTTTCAGTTTCAGAAGGGCACGCTGACGTGGTTGCGTGCGGTGGAGGGGGTCGTAACGGGCGCGATCTTTGTGGGCGAAGGGCACTTCCATCTAAAGGCTGTGACCAGCCTGGACGCCCACGAAATCAGCCGGCGAACCGGGGCCGAGGAGGTCGACGAAGATTTCGTCGACATTATCTTCCGCTTCACGGGAGAAGAACGCACCAAGTTGCTTCCCGGATTAGGGGATCGCGTCGAACCTTCCGCCGAGGCGGGCGCGGCCTTTGAGCATTGGAAGGAGCGAATACGGCACCGGAGTGAATACCCGTTGGGCTTCACAGAGTTTGTTCTGCACGGCGAGACTATGGACAACGTGGATGCCGACGTCCTTGCCGCAATCTACAACCGCGCGCACCCGCCGTTTTTCAATGCCTATCTCCGCGGCAAGAAGCATAAGGATCTCCGATTTTTTGTGAGAACTCGGGTGGGAGCGCTGCCTCAGCTTGATTCGCCGGAGGAAGTCGCACTCATTAACTACGATCCCGAAGGAATGAGCGATGGCATCTGGTATCTGGCTCATTTGAAGTCCGAATATTTGAACCGGACGGCCAGCTCGCTAGAGGACCGGCGTCTCTTCGCCACGAGTGGGTACAAGATTGAAACGGTGATCGCCAAGAACGAGCACTTGTTCGCTAGCGCCACGATCCGATTCAAGCCGCTGATCACCGGCGAGCGAGTTCTCAAGTTTGGATTGCTGCCGAATCTACGGGTGACCCGCGTCGCGGACGAACAAGGGCAGAATCTTCATTTCATCCAAGAGAGCCGCAAGGAGGATGGATCGTTCTATGTTGTGCTGTCGCAGGCTCCGGCCGCAGGCAAAGAGGCTTCGATCACCGTTGAGTACGCCGGCGATAAAGTTCTGGAAAGCGCGGGCGAGGGAAGCTTCTACGTCCGGGCGCGCACATCGTGGTACCCCAATCTGAACGGATTCGGGGAACACGCGCTTTATGACCTCACTTTCAAAGTTCCCCACAGATACAAAGTGGTGAGCATTGGGAAGTTGCAGGAAGAATCGGTCGAGCAAGAACTCGCGGTCAGCCACTGGGTCACTCCGATTCCGGTAGCGGTCGCAGGATTCAACTACGGCGACTACAAAAAAGTCGAATTGCCCGATGACGTCACGCACTACAAGATTTCCGGCTATTACTTGAGTGAACTGCCCGACAGGCTACGCAGATTCCGCGCTCTGCAGTCGATGGCACCCGGCAGCATGACGAAATATGCGCTGGAACAGACTCGGGCGCAGTTGCAGATATGCACTTCCTATTTCGGCAGGAGCGCTTATGAGGACGTTTCCATCACCGAGCAGCCCGACTTCAATTTTGGGCAATCGTGGCCGAACCTTGTCTATCTTCCCATTTCCGCGTATACCGATTCGACCGAGAGATGGATGCTGTTCGGGCACATCGACAACAAGTTCACCGGCTTCGTGCAGGAGGTGACCCCGCACGAGGTTGCACATCAGTGGTGGGGTCACACCGTGGGCTGGGCTTCCTACCACGATCAATGGCTTTCCGAGGGCTTTGCCGAGTTCTCAGCGGGATTGTTTCTGCAGAATGCGTATGGCAAGGATTGGCGGAAAGACTACATTGAATTCTGGGACCGCCTGCGCCAGAGGCTTCTCGATAAGAATAATTTTGGCATCGCTCCGAACGACGCGGGTCCGTTATGGATGGGAACGCGTCTGATTTCTCCGCGTACGGAGAATGCGTACCAGAACGTGACCTATCCCAAGGGCGCTTACGTCCTGGAGATGATGCGCTCGATCATGTACAGCCCGGATGACCAGGATAAGACGTTCATCGAGATGATGCATGACTTCGTCGACCGCCATCGCGACCGGCCGGCTTGTACCGAATCGTTCAAGGTGATCGCCGAGAAACACATGACCAAATTGATGGACCTTCGGGGAGATCACCGTCTCGATTGGTTTTTCGACGAGTGGGTGTATGGCACTCAGGTTCCGCGGTATCACTTCGATTACCAGGTCACCCCGGCGGACGGCGGGAAGGTGAAGTTGCATATGACCCTCACCCAGAGTGACGTCGACGAACACTTTGTCATGCTGGTGCCGGTCTTCGCCGATTTTGGCAAGGGCTGGATTCGGATAGGGCAGCTTGGCATCGGAGGCAACATGACGCGCACGGCAGAGGCGGTGTTGCCCAGCGCGCCGAAGAAGGTCGCCCCTGAATGTGTACAAAGAAATTCTGGAACGATGAGCGCTGCGCGGCTGGCTTCAGTCCGCAGGCATGGGTGCGGGGCGTGGCACGACACGACGCTCGGTCCCAGTGTAGGTCGCTTCCGCCGGAGTCTCCAGCCACTTCCGCACTTCAGGCAGCGCTTTCCGCATCGCTGTTTCGCCGACCTGAATCAGCTCGTCGGCGCGTTTGAAGTCATCGTAGGCAAATCCGGCAATATCAGGCTCGATGACCACGTCGGCGGCATTGCGCCACAGAGACGACATCGCATCCTGCGCAATGGCAAAAGATTGTCCGATCACGTCAAACAGATGGCGCGGGGCTCGGCCGTTGGTCCACGTGCCCTTCAAATGCACTGCCAGCACGCGATCGGCGCCCATGTCTCGCAGGGGACGCGTCGGTACCGGATGCGAGAGCATGCCGTCCACCAGGTAGCGCCCGCGAATCTCCACTGGCAGGAACATTCCGGGATACGCGCAACTGGCGCGTACCGGATCGATGATCGATCCCGAGTGAAACACCACGCCTTCGCCGGTATTGAAGTCGGTTGCGGTCACGCCGAGGGGAATGCGCAGTTCCTCGAACGTCTTCACCTTCAAGGTGCGAGTCAAGAACGAAACCATGCGGTCGTTGGAGGCAAAGCCGCAGCGGGAGAGTGTCCAGCGCGCGAAGGAGGTAAAACGGACGTTGTGGGCAAGGTCTCCCAGTTCTGCCAGCGAGACGCCGCTGCAATAGGCCGCGCCCATCAGCGCGCCCACACTCGTGCCCGTGACTATCCGGACAGGAATGCCTTCTTCTTCGAGGACTTTGAGAACTCCGATGTGCGCGATGCCGCGGGCAAATCCGCCGCCCAACGCCACGCCAATGGCAGGAATCCGGGGGGACGCAGCCGGGTCGGTCTTGCGGGAAAGTTCCCGACCAAAGGCCTGTACCGACCGAATAATCTTCCCCAGACTCTTCACCGCAAACCCCATATCTCCGGCCCGAACTGCCGGAACACCCCAGCTACCATATAAGATGCCGCAATCGCAGCCAGGGCTGCAACGGCACAACAGTGCCATTGAACCATTACGCTCGGGGGATCCAATTGGCCACGGTAACAGTTACCGTGACACCCGCATGCCCGTGACGAAGTCCCTGTATTCCTGCTAAGTTGCAAATAGTATGGTGCGCGAGATTTCAGCCGGCGGTGTGGTCATTCGCAGCAAAGACGGTACCTGGTGGATGGCTGCCATCGAACTGCCCTCCGGGCCGGCGCCCGCCCCGTCGGCCCCCACCCGGCGCGCCGTTCGCTGGCAACCGAAGCCCGTGCTTTGCCTACCCAAGGGCCTGGTTGATTCCGGCGAAAAAGCGCTTGACGCGGCCCTGCGCGAGGTCCGCGAAGAAACCGGGATCACTGCCGTTCCCATCACCAAGCTCGCTGACAGCAAGTATGTGTACGTGCGTTCCTGGGGCGATGGCGAGCGCATCTTCAAGATCGTCAGCTTCTACCTTCTGCGCTACGAATCCGGACGCATTGACCATATCGCTGACGAAATGCGGATCGAAGTCGCGCGCGCGAAATGGATACGCCTGGAAGACGCGCCCAAGCTCCTAGCCTACGGCGGCGAAAAGCAAATGGCGCGCCAGGCGCTGGAGTATGTCGAGGCCCACGCCGACCTGTGACGACCTGTGACCGCAGCCCTAGAAAAATTGTCCCCGATGCGATTACCATTACCAGTTCAACAGTCAATTCGAAATCCTCTGTGCTCTCTGTGTCCTCTGTGGTTAAGACATTCATTCCGAGGCCCTCATTATGAAGCGCATCAATAAAGTCGCCGTTCTTGGCGCCGGAACCATGGGCGCCCGCATCGCCGCGCATTTTGCCAATGCCGGCGTCCCCAGCTACCTGTTCGATATCGTTCCTCCCGACGCCGACGGCCCCGCGCGCAACAAAATCGCCGCCGCCGGTCTCGACGCCGCCAGAAAATCCAAGCCTGCCGCGTTCATGGAACCATCCCTCGCCCGCTTTGTCACCGTCGGCAACTTCGAAGACGACCTCAAGAAACTGGCCGACGTCGATTGGATCATCGAAGCCGTGGTCGAGAACCTCGACCTCAAGCGGGCCTTGCTGAAGAAGGTCGAAGCCATCCGCAAGCCCGGCACCATCGTTACGACAAACACCAGCGGCTTGCCCGTGGGCAAGATCGCCGAAGGATTCTCCGACGACTTCCGCTGGGCCTGGTTTGGTACGCACTTCTTCAATCCGCCGCGCTACATGCGCCTGCTGGAAATCATCCCCACTCCCGAGGCCGACCGCGCCGCCATCGACGCCATCGCTCACTTCTGCGACGTGCGCCTGGGCAAGGGCGTCGTCATCGCCAAAGACACACCCAACTTCATCGGCAACCGCATCGGCACGTTCTCGGTATTGAACGTGATTCGCCTGATGCAGGAAATGGGCCTGACCATTGAAGAAGTGGACGCTCTCACCGGACAGGCCGTGGGCTGGCCCAAGTCGGCCACGTTCCGCACCATCGATCTGGTCGGTCTCGACATCCTCGGCCACGTGGTCGGCAACATGACCACCAACGTCCACGACGAGCGCAGCAATCTGCGCCTGCCCGAATTCTTTGGCCAGATGCTGCAAAGGAAATGGCTGGGCGACAAAACTAAAGGTGGCTTCTACAAAAAGGCGAAGGGTGGCCCCGGCAAGGAAGACGAACGCCTCGCCCTGGATTGGAAGACGCTCGAATATCATCCTCGCCAGAAGCCAAAATTCCCTGCGCTCGAAATGGCAAAAAACATCGAGGACACGGGTACGCGCCTGCGCACTCTGCTAGGCCTCGATGGCAGCGGTCCGCAGAAGGGCGACAAGGCTGGCGCCTTCCTCTGGACCGCGCTATCCGACCTGTGGACCTACTCCGCCAATCGCGTTCCCGAAATTTCCGATTCCGTCGTGGAAATCGACCGCGCCATGCGCCTCGGCTTCAACTGGGAACTCGGCCCCTTCGAACTCTGGGACGCCGCCGGCGTCGAAGCCACCGTAGCCCGCATGAAAAAAGAAGGCAAGCCGGTCGCAGCGAACGTAGAAAAGCTTCTGGCGGCAGGGCAAAAGTCCTGGTACATCGACGACCCACAATCCCCCTCGGGACGCAAGTACTGGGAACTGGGAACGGAAAGCTGGGAAGCCGCTCAAGTCCCTGCTGGCGTGTGGTCGACGACGGTCGCCAAGAAATCCAACGGTGTGGTCAAGAAGAATTCCGGAGCCTCGCTTATCGATCTGGGCGACGGCGTGGCCTGCATCGAGTTCCACAGCAAGATGAACTCGCTGGGCGCCGACATCATCAGTCTGATCGTTCAATCCCTGAAGCCTGGCGGCCCCGGCGATGCCTTCGATGCCTTCGTCATCACCAACGACGCCACCAATTTTTCCGTCGGCGCCAATCTCATGCTCCTGCTCATGAGCGTGCAGGAAGAAGAGTGGGACGACGTGGACCTCGCCATCCGCCAGTTCCAGGGTATGACGCAGGCCATCAAGTTCTCTCCCAAGCCGGTCGTAGCGGCGCCGTTCGGCCTGTGCCTGGGCGGCGGCACGGAAATTTCGCTGCACGCCGCCGCTCGCCAGCCGCACGCCGAGCTCTATGCCGGCTTGGTCGAAGTCGGCGTCGGCCTGCTCCCCGGCGGCGGCGGCTGCAAAGAGATGCTCCTGCGCGCCGTCGACAGAGCGGCCACATCGCGCGCCAAGGTCTCCGGCGAGGCTCTCGCCGGCTCCGTCGAAATGATGGAGGCCATGAAGAAAGCCTTCGAAACCATCGCCACCGCGAAGGTAGCTACGTCGGCGCACGAAGCCCGCGGCCTGGGATTCATCTCCGACGGCGACCGCATCACCATGAACCGCGAGCGCGTCCTTTCCGACGCCAAAGCGCGCGCCCTCGAACTCGCCCGCGCCGGATACGAACCGCCAGTCCCGCGCGCCGACATTCCCGCTCCCGGTGAGAATCTTCTGGCCGCGCTGAAAATGGGCGTCCACTTAATGCGCCAGGGCGACTTCATCACCGACTACGAGGTGAAGTTAGGCGCCAAAATCGCCGAAGTGCTCTGCGGCGGCAACGTCACGCCCGGCACTCCGGTGAGCGAGCAATACGTCCTCGACCTGGAACGCGAAGCCTTCAAATCCCTCTGCGGCGAAAAGAAAACCCAGGAAAGAATTCAGTTCACGCTGAAGACGGGGAAGACGTTGAGGAATTAGCATTCCATTAGCTCGCAGGACGTACGATCACGGTGTAGGCGAAAAGCGCGAGCGAGAGCCCTTGTTGGACTGGAAGACGAGGGCTCTGGAATGACACAATGCATTTATGCAAAGACCTGAAATAGCCATCGCCCCCTTCCTCGGATGCCTCGTCGTCCTTGTTCTTCTTGCATCCGCGAGCGCGCAAAACGAAGCTTCCGCGCAGGAGTTTGCTCCCGACGTACCCGATGCCATCGCCGTTCCCGCTGGCGAAACGGTCCAATTCTTCGTGATGGCCAAGGGATCGCAAATCTACACCTGTCAGCCAGCCGCGGACGGCAAGTTCACCTGGACGCTGAAAGGTCCCGAAGCCGAGCTGCGCGACCGCAAAGATAAAGTCATCGGCCAGCACTTCGCCGATCCGACCACAAAGCTCCCAACCTGGAAATTGAAAGACGGCAGCGAAGTCTCTGGCAAAGCCGCCGCCCACGTCGACTCGCTCGACTCCGACTCCATCCCGTGGCTGCTGGTGAACGTCGTGAGCCACGCGGGAAAAGGTCAACTGACAAACGTGACCACCATTCAACGCGTCCACACGCACGGCGGCAAACCTGGCAACGACGCCTGCGATGAGTCGCATAAGGACGCGGAAACCAAGAGCAGTTACACGGCCGATTATTACTTTTTCGTGCCGGCAAAGTGATGGTCGTTCACATCAACGTCACGCTTGCACCGGCGCAGCTGAAGCTGGCAAAGAATGACAAGCATCTAACGAACAGCCTGCCGAAAATGGAGAAATCATATGCGTGAAGTCATCATTGCTTCGTCAGTTCGTACGCCCGTCGGACGCGCCTACAAAGGCACGCTCCGCGCCACGCGTCCCGATGAACTCGCGGCCGTCGCCATCAAAGGCGCGCTCGACCGCGTGCCGCAGCTCGACGCCAAAGAGATTGAAGACGTCATCCTGGGCTGCGCCATGCCCGAAGCCGAGCAAGGCATGAACGTCGCCCGCATCGCGTCGCTACGCGCGGGACTGCCCGTAGAAGTCTCGGCGCTCACTATCAACCGCTTCTGTTCCTCGGGACTGCAGGCGATCGCCATGGCAGCTGAACGCATCATGAGCGGCAGCGCGGAAGTGATCGTCGCCGGTGGAACCGAGTCGATGACAATGATCCCCATGGGCGGTCACAAGATCTCGCCCAATCCCTGGCTCGTCGATCACTATCCGGACGCGTATCTTTCCATGGGACTCACTGCCGAGCGCGTCGGACAGCGCTTTGGCATCACGCGGCAGGCGGCGGATGAGTTCTCGCTGCACAGCCATCAGAAAGCACTGGCCGCGATTCAGGCGGGAAAGTTCTCCGACGAAGTTGTGCCGGTTCCGGTAAGCTTCAGCACGCCGAATGGCTCGAAGCCAAAGCGCCAGGAGGTCATATTCAAAGTGGACGAAGGCCCGCGTGGCGATACATCGCTCGAAGCCCTGCTCGCGCTCAAGCCTGCGTTCCACGTAAAGGGAACGGTGACCGCCGGGAACTCGTCGCAGATGTCCGACGGCGCAGCCGCAGCCGTCGTGATGTCGGCCGAGCGGGCGAAGGCGCTAGGCATCAAACCGCTGGCCCGTTACGTCTCCTTCGCGACCGCGGGATATAAGCCTGAGGAAATGGGACTCGGCCCAGTGTTCGCGATCCCGAAGGCGCTGAAGATGGCCGGGCTGAAGCTCGCTGACATCGACGTGATCGAATTGAACGAAGCCTTCGCTGCCCAGTCGCTGGCAGTGATCAAGGAAGCAGGATTGGACCCTGAGAAGGTCAATCCCAACGGAGGAGCGATTGCGCTGGGACATCCGCTTGGATGCACGGGAGCCAAGCTGACGGCCAGCGTAATCCGAGAACTGAAGCGCCGCAACGCCCGCTACGGCATGGTCACAATGTGTGTCGGCGGAGGCATGGGCGCCGCCGGAATTTTCGAAAACTTGAAATGAGAACAGCGCTATAATTCGCTTTGGAGGGTTCCCATGACTCTCACTCGCCTTCTCGCTGCCGCCCTGCTGGTTTGCTCTACTCTAGCATTCGCCCAGAAGAACACCGACTCCCTAGCCGTTTCAGATCAGGCTGCCGCGGCGAGCAATCCTGCAACAGCCGCATCTTCCGAGCCCTGGAAGTTCATCTCGAACCAGCCTGCGGACACCACCGCTGGAAAAGATCCTCTCGACCGCCTCGAGATCGACAAATTCAAGGTGTACCGATCCAAGACGGACGCCCGCACTCTCCTCGTAGGCCCCGAAGCCGACGCTGGCATGTTTCTTTCCGGCTTGGACGGAACTGACGCGGACACGACTTGCTTCAAGATTCGCAGCTACGTGGTCGCTCGCGATTCCAAGAATTCAGATTCCACTCACCCGGTCAGCTATTCGACCTGCCAGCCGGCTTCCCGTTATCGCCTGAAGACCACGGAGATTCGGACTGAGTCGGTAGACCGCTAAGCCGCATAGCGTAACAGTTCTTTACCCAATTACTACGCTCTTTGACACGATTTCGGAGTACTCTTTTCTCGGACGGCAACGTCGAAAGAGGCCAAGGCATCCCCCGCCTTGGTTCGGTTGGTACGAGGTGCTTTATGCGGCTCTCCAGCCTTTGTCTTGCAGCGGTTTTTCTCATCTCATCGGTTGCCTTGGCACAACATTCATCCGGAGGCGGTGGGAGTTCCGGAGGCTCGAGCGGCGGCGGTGGAGGCGGTTCCTCGGGCGGGTCCAGTTCGTCAGGCAGTTCCGGAGGCAGCCACAGTTCCGGCGGTTCGGGTTCGCACGCATCGAGCGGGCACAGTTCGAGTTCCGGCTCCTCCCACTCCGGCGCGACTAACTCTCATGCAAATAGTGTGCACTCCATCCGTGAGCCGAATGCAGGCGGCCGAGGCAAGACGGAAACGCCTGAAAAGAAGAGTTTCTTCTCGTTCCTGCGGCATCCCTTCAGGAAACCAGAACCCAAACCGGAGCCCAAGACCAAAGTCGTCGCCGATCTGCGGCGCCCGATCTGTTTCAAAGGCCCGTGCCCCGTTTGTCCCTCTGGACAAGCCCGCGCCGGAGGATGCGGAGTGGCGTTTGTCCCCAGCCATAAACACCATTGGTGCTCGGCAGGAGAGGTGTGGAACGGCGGCGCTTGCCTGATGCAAACCCCCTTTTTGGATGATTGCGCCGGGTTGCGGATGACGCTGCAGCGGCAGGAACAGCGCATGCGAGCGGCTCAGTTGGAGCAACGAAATGCATGCACCGGGGGCCTCACGCAACGCTGCTCGGACCTGAGCAGCGCGGCGCAAAGCGAAGCCGGTCTCTACCAGACGCTGCAAAATCGATACCAGACGTGCATGCAGCGCTCGCTTGCCAGGTACCCCCTCAACGGCTTCGGGTTCGGCGGTCATTCAGCGGGGCTGCCGTTTGCACCACTGCAGATGGAGTTGGACTATCCTTAGCCATTCGTCGGTCGGAAAGAGGGACGACCAGAATTCAGCCGGCGGAAAACAACCATTCACACCAGGGATTTTCCGCCTTTCGCGTCCTTCCTTTCCCTTCCTCCGGGCATTAGAATTGTCAATGTCAGTTTCGCCGCGTCTCCACGGACTCGGCGTTTTCTTACTGGGGGATAGACATGGCCACGACCACCGCAGTTCCTAAAGCTCGGATTTCCGGCGGCAGCTTTTTGCTGGAATCCAGGCAGCCCGAAGACACTTTCACGCCGGAAGACTTCAGCGAGCAGCACCAACTCATCGGGCAGACGGCGGAGGAGTTTGCCGTCAACGAGATCCTCCCCAATGTCGAAAAGATCGAGCACAAGGACTTCTCGGTTTCCCGCGAGCTGCTGAAAAAGGCGGGAGAACTCGGGCTCAGCGGCGTCGAGATTCCTGAAGCCTACGGCGGCCTCGAAATGGACAAGGTCACGGCTGCCGTCATCGCCGATCACATCGCGAAGTATGCCGGCTTCGCCACCACCTGGGGCGCGCACAGCGGCATCGGCATGTTGCCCATCGTGTACTTCGGCACGGAAGAGCAGAAGAACAAGTACCTGCCGCGCCTGGCCTCCGGCGAAATAGTGGGCGCATACGCGCTGTCGGAAGCCTCGTCTGGGTCCGACGCACTCAACTGCCGCGCCCGCGCCGAGCTTTCGGCCGACGGCAAGCATTATGTCCTCAACGGCGAAAAAATGTGGATCACCAACGCCGGGTTTGCCGACCTGTTCACGGTCTTCGCCAAAATCAACGGCGAAAAGTTCAGCGCGTTCCTGGTGGAGCGAACCTTCCCTGGATTCTCCGTCGGCGCCGAAGAGCACAAGATGGGAATTCGCGGATCGTCCACCTGTCCCATCATTCTGAACGACTGCAAAGTGCCCGTCGAAAATCTGCTGGGCGAAATCGGCAAGGGCCACGTAATCGCCTTCAACATCCTGAACGTCGGACGTTTCAAGCTGGGCGCGATGTGCGTGGGCGGAGGCCGGTTGTCGCTGGAAAATGCCATTGGCTACGCCAAGCAGCGCAAGGCGTTCAACAAGGTCATTGCCGACTTCGGACTGGTGCGGGAAAAGATCGCCAACATGGCGACCCTGCTCTATGTGGGTGAATCGCTGGTCTATCGCACGGTCGGCATGATGGACGTTGCCCTGGGCGAGGTCGACAAGTCGGCCGCCGACGCCGCCAAGCAGACGCTGAAGGCGATCGAGGAGTACGCCGTCGAGTGCTCCATCATCAAAGTCTGGGGCTCGGAGATGATCGACTACGTCGTCGACGAAACCGTGCAGATTTATGCGGGCTACGGATTTGTCGAGGAGTATCCCGCCGAGCGCGCTTACCGCGATGCCCGCATCAATCGCATCTTCGAAGGCACCAACGAAATCAATCGCCTGATCATCACGGGCTTCCTGCTGAAGCGCGCGATGACCGGGCAGTTGCCGCTCATGCCGGCAATCAAGAAGCTGATGGACGAAGTTCTTTCGGGTCCATCCGTGGCGGAAGAACTTGAAGGCGCGCTGCCCGAAGAGCGCAAATTGGTGGGGCAAGCCAAGAAGCTTGGACTGTTTGCGGCGGGTGCGGCCACGCAGAAATATATGCAGGCGATTCAGGATCAGCAGGAAATCATGGGCGCGATCGCGGACATGACGATTGAGACGTATGCGATGGAATCGGCTGTACTGCGCGCGCAGAAAATCGTGGACGCCAAAGGAGAAGCCGCTGCGGCGTTGCCGATTGCGATGACGCGGGTTTATTTGTCGCAGGCGATGGAGAAAGTCGAGTCCGCGGCGCGCAAGGTGATCGCCGCCGTCGCGGACGGCGACATGCTGCGCACGCAGCTCGCCATCCTGCGCCGGTTGGCGAAGTATGAACCGTTCAACACCATCGAACTGCGGCAGCAGATCGCGCAGAGAGTGATCGAACGGGGGAAATACACGCTCGCGTAATAACCACAAATCGAAAACACAGAGGACACTGAGGACAGAGGATTCTCGGTTCCTCTGTGTCCGCAGTGTCCTCTGCGGTTAGTTTTCGTTCTTGCCCGTCGCTCTGATACAACTGTCACGATGAGAATCACAGCGCTGCACCTCATCGCCGCGATTGCGATGGCTCCAGCCTTGGCCGCCCAGTCGAATTCAGCCACGCCTCAGGACTCGGCCACCTTCGATGCCGACGGCACCGCCCACATCACGCGCGTCGTGCCGATGCCGACGACGATCAGTCCCGAAGCCCAGAAGTGGCTGGAATCGCTGAACCAGCAGAAGGTCGGACCGCCGGAGACGCTCGCCGAACGCCGCACCAACACCGATGCCTGGCGCAAGATGGACTCCGCCGAGGCGCGCAAACTCTATCCCGTGAACGTCGAGGAAACCACCCTCGCCGGCGTACGCACCGACATCATCACACCACTGTCGGATCCTCCGGGCAACCGCGTGCTCATCAATCTGCACGGCGGCGGATTCAACTCCGACTCAGGTTCGCTAATCGAGGGCATCCCCATCGCGAGCCTGGCGAAGATCAAAGTCGTTTCCGTCTACTATCGCCTCGCGCCCGAGAATCCTTTCCCGGCGGCGGTGGAGGATGTGGTTGCCGTTTACAAGGACCTGCTGAAGACTTACCCAGCGCACAACATTGGAATCTTCGGAACATCGGCTGGAGCCATTCTGACCTGCGAAGTGGCTGTCCGACTCAAGCAACTCGGACTGCCACTGCCCGCAGCGCTTGGCATTTTTTCCGGGCTAGCCGACTTCAGCCGCGTCGGCGACTCCCGGCAACTGTTTGCCCTCAATGGTCTCCCTGGACGGATGGAGCCCATCGATCCTAATCATTTGCCCGACGATCAATATGTCGGCAAGACCGATCGCAAAGATCCAGTCCTGTCGCCGCTTTTCGCCGACCTGCACGGCATGCCTCCCAGCCTGCTCGTCACCAGCACGCGCGATATTTTGCTCAGCGACACGGCCACTCTCCACCGCGCCCTGCTGCGAGCCGGGAACAACGCGCAGTTGGTCGTCTTTGAAGCTCTGCCGCACGCCTTCTGGTATCACTTCCAGTTGCCGGAGACGAAGGAGGCACTCGAACTGATGTCCAAGTTCTTCGACGAAAAAGTGGGACGATAAACGGAAGGTCTTTCATGTTTCATGTTTTACTGCCGAGGAAACCGTACAAATGACCCTAAAGCCTGTTCGATTGCCCTTGCTGCAGGTACTCTGCACTCTATTCGCGGTCGCATTCACGCTCTCCATCCGCAGTTTCGCGGACGTCACCCTGCCCGCGTTGCTCGCCGATCACATGGTGGTGCAGCGCGGTCTGCCCGTTCACGTCTGGGGCATGGCTGCGCCGCATGAGGCAGTCTCCGTCACTTTCCGGAGCGAGACGAAGTCGGCAATCGCGGATGACGACGGCCGCTGGAGCGTTTATCTGTCTCCCTGCGAAGCCGGCGGTCCTTTCCAATTGAGCATCAAGGCGACGAACACGGTCGAGCTCAACGATATTCTGGTGGGAGACGTTTGGGTCGCGTCCGGCCAGTCAAACATGGAATTCCCCATGACCGGCCTGGTCAACGCACCAGCGGAAATCGCGGCGGCGCAGTACCCCAAAATTCGTCTGCTCCTGGTGAAGCACAAGCCCGCGGACTATCCGCTGGAAAATGTCGAGCCCAAAGGCTGGGCCGCGTGCACTCCGGAAACCGTGGCCGATTCTTCCGCCGTTGCGTATTTCTTCGCGCGTAATCTCCAGCAGAAATTGGGAGTTCCTATCGGACTGATCGAATCTTCGTGGGGAGGAACCGCGGCCGAGTCCTGGACGAGTCTGCATGCTCTCTCCGCCGATGCATCGCTCATGCCGGTGTTCGCGGCGCGCGCGAAAACCCTCGACACGCAGGCCACTACGGTCTTACATCTGCAAAAGGAAGAACGCGAGTTTCAACAGGCGCTCGCGCAAGCCAAAGCTGAGGGTAAGCCTCTGCCCTGGCCGCAGTGGCACCCTGATTTCGCGGCTTGGGCTCCGGCGGCACTCTACAACGGGATGATCGCCCCGCTGACTCCATTCGCCATTCGCGGCGTCATCTGGTATCAGGGCGAAGCCAACTCCGGGCCCGATCGCGCCTCGCTGTATTCTCGACTCTTTCAAACCATGATTCGCGATTGGCGCAATGCGTGGGGCGAGGGAGATTTTCCATTCCTTTTCGTGCAGATCGCCAACTGGAACACCGAGCCCGGCGAGCTTTGGCCGGAGGTCCGCAACGCGCAGCGGCAGGCGCTCGCGCTCAAGAACTCGGGCATGGCCGTCACCATCGATATCGGCGACCCGATCGACATTCATCCCAAGAACAAGCAGGACGTCGGTCTCCGTCTCGCGCTGGCGGCGCGTGCGATCACCTATGGCGAAAAGGTTGAATGGTCCGGTCCTCTCTATCGGCAGGTCACGCAGGAGGAACATGCGCTGCGAGTATGGTTCGACCATGCTAACGGACTGATGGCCAAGGGCGCGGCACCTACCGGCTTTGAAGTCGCCGGAGCGGATGGGAAGTATTCCGCGGCAGAAGCCAAGATCGACGGCACATCCGTCGTCGTATCCAGCCCCACGGTGCCAACGCCGGTCTCGGTTCGCTATGGATGGGCCGCCAATCCGAATTGCAATCTTGTAAATAAGGAAGGGCTGCCGGCGTCGCCGTTTCTGGCCCCGGAATGAGTTTCTTCACTTGCTTGTCTTTTCCTCCGGCACGAGCATATAGCTGACGAACGCCACCTGCGTGCTGTCGGGCGACCACGACGGCACGTTGATCGTTCCCTGGCCGCCGAACAGCTTGGCCAGTACGGTGATCTTTTTGTCCGTCGCTTTGAGATCGGCGAGCGGCATCAGCCGCAGCATTACGTCTTTATTCTCAGGATGTCCAGTCACATCCGCTCCGTAGGTTAGGAACACCATCCACTGGCCGTCCGGGGAGATATGCGGGAACCAGTTATTGAGATCGTCGGAGAAGACTTGCTCCTGTTCGCTGCCGTCGGGCTTCATGCGCCAGATCTGCATGTGTCCGGTGCGCTCGGAATTGAAGTAAATGTACTTTCCGTCGGGTGAATATTCCGGGCCGTCATCCAATCCTTTGGCCGTAGTCAGCCTCGTCTCTTCGCCGCCGGCTGCGGGGATCGTATAAATATCGAAATCGCCGTTGCGCTGGCCGACGAAGGCCAAAGTCTTTCCGTCAGGCGACCAGCCATGCCAGTACGATGGGGATTTCTGCGTGATGCGACGTGGCGTGCCTCCGGCGATCGGGACGATGTACACCTGCGATTCGTGGTCGCCCTGCGAGTTGTCGCTGATGGCGATCTGCGTTGCGTCGGGCGAAATGCCGTGATCGTTGTTGCAGCGGTTCGCGAAGCCGGTATCGATCGTGGCGGGCTTGTCGCTGCCGACGGCCAGGCGCTCGATGTGACCCTCACGGTTGAAGAGAAATGCGCTGCCATCGCGCGTCCAGTTCGGAGCTTCGAAGCGTCCTTGGGCAAGATACGCTACGCGCCGGTCGGCGGAGTCGATGGTGATGGTTTCGAGCGTGCTGTAGAGAACTGGCTTGCCAGCTTCGGCGGGAGCCTGCGTCAACTCGACCTTCGAGAAGATTGCCGTCTCCACCACGTCCTTGTCGTGGGAACAGACGCCGAGCCCGACGTAGAACGAACCCTGCAGCGGAATGCGCAGCCAGCCGCCGGCAACTTCCGGTTCGCCGCCTTCCGCGGATAGAGACATGTAGACGTAATCGCCGCGCTTGGCGATCCGCAGGCGCTTCGGGGCCGAAAGATCGGATTGAATCTCGCGCGTCACCACGCCCTTCTCGTCGCGAAACTGCAGCGAGGTCAATCCGCTGGCATGCAGAGCCACGTCGGCGTATACGGAATCCGCATCGAGACCCTGCCGCAGCATCAGCACGGCTTTCTTGTGCTCGTTGCCACTCTTGTTCAGAAAGGAGATGTCGGCCGTTAACGTCACATCTCCCGAAATCTTCTTCCACACGAATTGAAAAGCATCCGCCGCAAACCACATGTTCTCGCCGCTGCCGCTGATCGTGTAAGTTCCCTTCGCATCGTCGTAGTCCACGGAACCAGCATGCAGCACGGTGCCTACGTCGCCGTGCCCTTCGAAGATTCCGACGGATGCAGTTTGCGCTGAAGCACGACTGCCCATCACGGCAACAACCCAGCTCAAGATTGCGACCATCGTGAGAGCCCGAAGAACGCGCATGAAAATCCTCCGTCGAGCCAACCTGCGAATGAGATAACCAACTCGGTATTGTAAACCTTATCTTTTGATATCAATCTCCCGGCGCTTCTGGTAAAACGTCTGCATGAAAACGACGCGAGCCCTCCTCGTCATATTCTTCGGCATGCCGCTTTTCGTACCCTCCGTAATCGCGCAACAGAGCACTTCTCCGTCGGCCAATTTGGCGCTCACTCCGCCCATGGGCTGGAACTCGTGGAACAAGTTCGCCTGCAACGTCAGCGAGGACATGATCAAGAGCATGGCCGACGCGATGGTGAAGTCAGGCATGAAAGACGCGGGCTACGTATACGTCAACATCGACGACTGCTGGCAGGTGAGCCGCGACGCCAATGCCAACATCGTTCCCGACCCGCAACGCTTTCCGCATGGCATGAAAGCCTTGGGCGATTACATTCATTCGCTCGGGTTGAAATTCGGAGTCTATTCCGACGCGGGATCGAAGACTTGCGCAGGTCGACCCGGCGGCCTTGGGCACGAGTATCAGGACGCGCTGCAGTACGCGGCGTGGGGCGTCGACTACTTGAAGTATGACTGGTGCAACACGACCACGCAGGATGCGAAGGCTTCGTACGCCAACATCCGCGCTGCTCTTGATGCTTCCGGACGCCCCATTGTGCTGAGCATTTGCGAGTGGGGCACGGCCAAGCCCTGGCTGTGGGGTAACGAAGTCGGCGGCAACCTGTGGCGCACGACTGGCGACATCAACGACAAATGGGCCGGCTCGACCACATGGCCGGATGGCACTTGCTGCGCGAATGGCATGCTGGCCATCGTCGACATGCAAGTCGGCTTGCAATCGTATGCCGGGCCTGGACACTGGAACGATCCCGACATGCTTGAAGTCGGCAACGGCGGCATGACGGACGTGGAGTACCGCTCGCATTTCAGTTTGTGGGCGATTCTGGCCGCGCCGCTGATCGCGGGTAATGACCTGCGCAACATGCGGCCGGAGATTCACGACATTCTCACCAATAAAGAAGTGATTGCCGTGAATCAGGACGCGCTCGGGCGCGAGGGCGAACGCGTCGCCAAGAATGGTGACTTGGAAGTTTGGGCGAAGCAGCTAAAGGACGGCAGCCGCGCTGTGATATTGCTGAATCGTGCAGCGACCGAACGGCAGATCTCCGCGAACTGGGAGGATCTCGGCTACCCAAATAACGTCAGTGCTGCGGTGCGCGACTTGTGGCAGCACAAGGATCTGGGAAAGTTCACGGGGAAATTCTCAGCGACGGTTGCATCGCATGGGGTGGTGATGGTGACGGTCAAGCCTTAAGGTTTGAACCACAAAGGGAACGAAGTAGCACGAAGGTGTTTGCGGAAAGGTTTCCTTCTTGAAACTTCGTGTCCTTCATGGCTGGCAGTTCCTTTCCTTTTCCGGAAAGTCCGGCTCACGCCGAAGCGGAGATACAGAGTGTTCAATCCTTTGGCTTCTTCAGCTCTTCCATGACGCTCTGGATCAGTTCCTTCGCGTCGGTCAAGCTCTTCATGATGATCTGAATATCCATCACGGGCTTGCCGGGCCAGCGCTGGCTCTGGCAATAGACGCCGTGCTGGCCGACCAACGCCATGGCGTCGGTGATTGTGTCCATGGTGACGGCGAGACGTCCGCGGGGTACACCCATCATGGTTTCGTAGTGTTCCAGTTCCTCTTGCTTTTCGTCGAATACCGGCATCGGATGATTGTAACGGCATGCAGCCATGGCGCATAATGACCTAGCTGCTGACTTATTCTTCACTCAGGCGTCAAGACCCTTGGCATTCAACATTCCAAAAGGAGAGACCATGCAAAAAAGAATTGCCCTTCTCGCGTTCACGATTTTGACTTTCAGCCTATTCGCTTCGGCGCAGGCCAGTCCTCCGGCTTCGGCCACATGCGATCTTGGGGGCGGCAAGACCATCAAGACCGACTACTCCAGCCCGCGCGCGAAAGGCCGCAAGATTTACGGCGGCCTCGTGCCCTACGGCGAAGTCTGGCGCACCGGAGCCAATTCCGCCACCACGTTTGTGACCAGCGCCGACGTGAACGTAGGCGGCAAGACCGTCCCCGCCGGCAACTACACCATCTTCACCGTCCCCACCGCGGACAAGTGGACCCTGATCATCAACAAGAAGACGGGCGAGTGGGGAATCCCCTACAAGTATGAGAGCGACGAACTGGCGCGCGTGGACATGAAAGTCTCGAAGCTGCCCGCACCAGTGGAGAACTTCACCATCTCCTACGTCAAGTCCGGCAGCGGATGCACTCTGCAACTTGACTGGGAAACGACGCGCGCGTCAGTCGACATCGGCGCAAAGTAACGGATGGGATCCATTGTTGATTGTTGATTTCTGGATCGCTGATTGAAAAACCTGCTGTTGAGTCTTGAAATCTCAAGGCGAAAGCGAATTCCAATCTGCAATCAAAAATCAGCAATCAACAATCTCCTCCGGGGTTACAATCCTCTCAACACATTTCCACGGGAGGTCTCCATGCCCGTCTACGATTATGTTTGCCTCGATTGTCATAAGCTCTTCGAAACCGTTCTAACTCTCAACGAGCACGACAAAGAAACCCCCAAGTGCCCACATTGTGGAAGTGAGCATGTGGAGCAGGAGGCCGCCGCATTTTTTGCGGTGACTTCGAGGAAGAGCTAGCCGAGGAACTGCCCGCGGGCCCGAGAGAGCCGCCCGCAGGCAGTCTCATCGCTTCTGTTGCCGCAATGCGTCGGCGGCTTGTTCGGCTTCGACCAAAGCAGGCGAGATTTTCAGCGCCTGCTCGTAGGCGTCGAGCGCTTCGGGGACATGCCCGGTCTGCGCCAACGCGCGGCCTAGTTCGAAATAGCCTTGGGCCGAGGCCTGTAATTCCACGGAGCGGGAAAGATCGCTGACCGCTTCGTCCAGCTTGCCCTGCTTCTGCGCCAGCAGGCCGAGGCCGAGCCACGCGTTGAACTGGTTCGAATTGAAGCGCAATGACTGCTCGAAATCCCTATGCGCTTCCGCGTCTTCTCCCAGCGCGCGATGGGCTGAACCCAGATTCGCGTAGATTTGGGCTAACAAGCCGGAGTCTGACGTGAGACTGGCTGCAGCTTCATACTGCGTGACGGCCTCCTGCATCTGGTTGTGTTTTTGAGAATAGATTCCCAGATTGTTGCGGCTCATGGGATCGTTGGGATTAATGCGCGCCGCGGCCTCAAAGTGAGGATGCGCCTCCTCTTCCTTATCTTCCAGAATCAGCGCTCCGCCGAGATTATTCTCCGCTACAAAATTGTTTTCCGTGACCGTGATCGTGTGCGACCACAACTCGTAGTTGCTCTGCCAGTATCCGATCTGACGATGTGTGGCGAGTACAAGGGCTACGACGACCACTGCGGCGAGAACCGCAGGCCCGATGCCGAATTTCTTGTCCTCTGCCCAGTCGGCGACGCCGAACGCAATCATCCCGAAAATGCCAATCAGCGGGATGTAAGCGTAACGGTCGGCCATGGCAGCTTCTCCGACCTGCACGAGTCCGATCACCGGCACCAGCGTACCCAGAAACCACAGCCAACCTACGAGCAAGTAACGGCGATCGCGAAACCGTAACGCTGCAGCGGTGATGGCAAGCAGAACCAGAGCGGCGACCAGCACCTGCCACGCCGAGAGCGAGTCTCCGGGATGCGGATACAAAGGCGCCAGGCGCACGGGCCAGAGCATCTTCCACAGATACATTGCGTAGGCGTAAATCGCGGTCGCGATGCGTGCTCCGAAGGAAATCTCGGAGGTCGTCCGTATCGCTCCTCCGGTCTGCTGCGCCTGCATCGTAATCACGGCGCTGACGGCAGAAAGCGCGAGCAGCGGCACTTTCTCGAGCAACAGTCGTGACCAGGCGAATGTGGGCAGCGTTTTGTCAGCTTCCGCGCTTGCTCCACGCACTCGTGCCAGAGGCCAGTCATCGAGGAGCAACAGGACAAATGGGAGCGTGATCACCATCGGCTTGGCCGCAAGCCCGGCGGCAAACAGAACGGCCACCACCAAGTACCGCTTCCAGTCCGGCTTTCGGGCATACCAACCGTAAGCCCACAGCGTGAGGAAGAAGAACATTGTGCACAGCACGTTCTTGCGCTCCGCCACCCATGCCACCGACTCCACATTGATGGGGTGAAGCGCGAACAACGCTGCCACAAACAGGCTCGGCCCAAACCGCTCGGTGGCCCACATCAACAGCAGAAAGAGCAGTATCACGTTCACGACATGCAGCAGGATGCTGGTGAAATGATGGCCGACGGGATTCAGGCGATACAACGAGTAATCGAGCGCGTGCGACATCCAGGTGAGCGGATGCCAGTTCGCTTGTTCGGTCGAAGTCAGAGCCCACGTGAAGGTATCGGCCGTCAGGCCCTGCCGAACGTGCGGGTTGTTGATGATGTAGCGGTCGTCGTCATAGTTCACGAAGGGATGGCGATTGACCGGGTTGTATAGCGCCAGAGTGACCACCGCGAGAAGCAGGCACACGATAGGATTGCGTTTCTCGGGAGACGCGAACATGCCCGGCGATTCCTCCGCGGGCAGATTTTTCTTGGCGGGAGGCAATATCAGGATTTAACCACAGAGGACACGGCGCAACACAGGGGAGGAAACACGGAAGGTACGGGCAAGTCGGCGACTAACTCGCGGGCTTCCACCGCAAAACAGGCTTCCTAGCCGCGGCCGTCTCATCCAGGCGTGAAACTCGCGTCGAATGCGGCGCATCGAGCACCGTCTGCGGATCTTCTTCAACTTCCTCCGCGATCGACTTCATCGCCTCGATGAACAGGTCCATCTCTTCCTTCGACTCGCTCTCAGTCGGCTCGATCATGAGCGCGCCGGGCACGATCAGCGGAAAGGCTGTCGTATAAGGATGGAATCCGTAATCGATCAGACGCTTGGCGATGTCCATGGTGCGCACGCCCTTTTTCAGCTGCAATTTGTCGCTGAACACGACTTCGTGCATGGTCGGCGTGGAATACGGGAGATCGTATGTGCCTTCCAGGCCTTTGCGAATGTAGTTGGCGTTCAGCACCGCGTCTTCCGTGGTCTGGCGCAGTCCGTCCGGGCCGTTCGCTTGAATGTAAGCCAGCGCTCGCACAAACATTCCGAAGTTGCCATAGAAAGCGCGCACGCGCCCCACAGACTGCGGACGGTTGTAGTCGAAAGCCAGCGTTCCGTCGGATTTCTTGGTCAGCACGGGCGTCGGCAAGAAAGGTTCGAGCGCCTTCTTGATCGCCACCGGGCCTGACCCGGGACCGCCTCCGCCGTGCGGAGTTGAGAAAGTCTTGTGCAGATTGAGGTGCATCACGTCGACGCCGAAATCGCCCGGGCGCACCTTGCCGACCAACGCGTTCATGTTGGCGCCGTCCATGTAGAGCAAGCCGCCCTTGGCGTGCAGGATGTCGGCAATCTTGTGGATGTCCTGTTCAAACACGCCGAGCGTGTTCGGGTTCGTCAGCATCAGCGCGGCGACATCTTCGTTCATCTGTGCTTCGAGAGCCGCGATGTCGACCATGCCCCGCGAATCTGACTTCAGATTCTCGACGGCATAGTTCACCATGGCGGCCGTCGCCGGATTCGTTCCGTGGGCGGAGTCGGGAATCAAAATCTTTTTTCGCGCGTTGCCCTTGGACTGGTGATACGCGCGAACCATGAGCAGGCCGGTCATCTCGCCATGCGCGCCGGCCGCGGGCTGCAGCGTGATCGCGTCCATGCCCGTAATTTCGATCAACTGCTCACTCAGCGTCTTGATAATGTGCAGCGCGCCCTGGGAAATCTTCTCAGGCTGGTAGGGATGCCCGTTCGCGATTCCCTCGACCCGCGCCACCGCCTCATTCACACGCGGGTTGTACTTCATGGTGCAGGAGCCCAGCGGATACATGCCCAGATCGATGGCGTAGTTCCACGTGGAAAGCCGTGTGAAATGGCGGATGATCTCGATTTCACTCACTTCCGGCATGTTGCCGAGATCTTTTCTTTCGGACGCGCCCAGCAGCGCAGCCGTATCGACTTCCGGCACGTCGAGCGGCGGCAACTTCCAGGCGGCCTTGCCGGGCGAGGACTTTTCGAAAATCAAGCCTTCGTTCTGGTTCACGTGGCGAGTCGCTTTGCGAGTCATGTGCTTCATCGCGCCACCTCTTCCACTTCCTCTTTGGCCGATCGCACGGAACGCTCGCTCTCGGCCACCAATCCCACGGCCGTATCGATCGCGCTGCGAGTGGTCAGCTCGGTACAGCACCACAGTGCCGCGTTCCCCAGTTCGGGATAGAACTTTTTCATCGGCAATCCGCCGACCATCTTGTGTCCCAGCAACCGGCTGTTGATCGCGTAAGGATCTTCACTGGTCTGCACCACGAACTCGTTGAAGCGTGGTGTGCCGCCGAACAAGACTTTGCCGTGCTTCGCGAACTGGCCCGCGGCGTATGCCGTCTTCGCCAGATTTTGCTTCGCCAATTCCTTCAGCCCAACTTTGCCGTAAACGGTCATAAAGATGTTGACCATCAGCGCGACCAGCGCCTGATTGGTGCAGATGTTCGACGTCGCCTTCTCGCGCCGGATGTGCTGTTCGCGGGTCGCCAGTGTCAGGACGAATCCGCGCTTGCCTTGCTTGTCGACGGTCTGGCCCACTAGGCGTCCAGGCATTTGCCGCACATATTTCTCGCGCGTGGCGATGACGCCACAGTACGGACCGCCGAATCCAAGAGGCACTCCGAACGACTGCGCCTCCATGGCAATGACGTCGGCCTCGCGCGGCGGTTCCACGATTCCGAGCGAGACGGCTTCCGCGATCGACACCACCAGCATCGCCCCGTGCTTGTGAGCGATCTCGGCAATCGTGCCGATGTCTTCAATCGTGCCAAAGAAGTTCGGCGACTGGATCAGCACACACGCGGTTTCCGGCGTGATCGACTTCTCCAGTTCTTTCAGGTTGAGCCGGCCATCGTCGTTGAAACCTGCGACCGACAACGGCATTCCCTGATGCGTCGCGTACGTGGCCAGCACCTCGCGATACTCCGGATGCAGGCTGCGCGCCACCACGACCGACCGCCGCCCAGTCAGGCGGACCGCCATCATCACGCCTTCGGCTGCCGCGGTAGAACCGTCGTACATGGAGGCATTCGCCACTTCCATGCCGGTCAACTCGCAGATCATGGTCTGGAATTCGAAGATGGATTGCAGCGTGCCCTGCGAAATCTCGGCCTGGTACGGCGTGTAGGCAGTCAGAAATTCCCCGCGCGAAATCAGCGAATCAATAATGACGGGCCGGTAATGGAAATATGCGCCCGCCCCTAGAAAGCTGGTGTAGCCGTCGCCGTTCTCTCGCGAACGCTGGCGGAAGAAGTCGACAATTTCCGACTCTGCCATCTGCCGCGGAATGTTCAGGTCGCGGGTCAGGCGGTACTCGGCGGGAATGGGCGCAAACAGGTCGTCGACCGAGCGCAGGCCAATGGCTTTCAGCATGGCTTCTCGGTCGGCGGGAGATTTCGGTAAATAGCGCATAGGAAATTCTTTAGATGTGCCTCGGGGTCATTTGGATTGCGGCGCCACGAGCTTGGTTTGAATCGAGGGCAAAAGTCATCAAGAGGAGCCGTGGAGCGTTCAAAAGGCGGCGTCGGACCTCAGTCCTCGGACTTCGGCAAGACCCGGCTACGGTCTGACGTCCGATGGCTGAGGTCGGTGTTTTCAGTGTCCCGCCTCGTCCGCTACAAACTTCTCGTAGTCCGCGGCAGAGAGCAACCCATCGAGTTCGCCGGGATTCTTCAGCGTGAGCTTCACCATCCAAGAACCATGGGCATCTTTATTAACATTCTCCGGCGACGTGGCCAAAGCTGCGTTAACCTCGGTCACGGTGCCCGATGCGGGAGCAAACAGGTCCGACACGGCCTTCACCGACTCAACCGTGCCAAACGTCTTGCCGGCGGCGAGTTCGGCGCCCACCTGGGGGGTCTCGACAAACACGATGTCGCCCAGAGACTGTTGTGCGTAGTCCGTGATGCCGACCGTGGCGGAGTTGCCGTTCACCTGAATCCATTCATGCTCTTTGGTGTATTTGCGATCTGTAGGGTAGGGCATAAAAGCTTCTAGCTCCTAGCTGCTAGCTTCTAACGAAAATTCTCTGTGTACTCCGTGCCCTCTGTGGTTATTTCTTCGGCCGCTTATAAAAAGGAGTCGGAACCACCACCGCCGCCACGCCTTGACCTCTGATTTCCACTTTCACCGCGGTTCCTACAGCCGCCAACTCCGCCGGCACGTAGGCCAGCGCGATGTGCTTTTTCAAGAACGGCGCTGGCGATCCGCTGGTAACGTATCCAACTTCGCGGCCGCTGGGGTCGAGCACTTTGTAGCCATCGCGGGCGATGCCGCGCTCCGTCATTTCCAGGCCCACCAGAGACCGCTTTACGCCCGCGGCTTTCGCCTTCTCCAGAGCGGCCCGACCGACGAACTCCGGCTTGTCCATCTTGCAGAAGCGGTCGAGTCCGGCCTCCCAGACATTAATGGTATCGGAAATCTCGTGGCCGTAGAGTGGAAGCTTGCCTTCGAGGCGCAGCGTGTTGCGCGAACCCAGGCCACAAGGGACGACGCCAAACTCCTTGCCGGCGGCCAGAATCTCGTTCCAAACCCTAGCGCTCGTCGTCTCGTCGGCCGGGATGTAAATCTCGAAGCCATCTTCCGCGGTGTACCCCGTGCGTCCCATAAGAATGTTGTTTAGACCGCACAGCCTTCCACGCGTGACCCAATAGAACTTCACCACCGATAGGTCGGCGTCGGTCAGCTTCTGCAGCAGGTTCACGCCCTTCGGCCCCTGGATCGCAATCTGCGTAAAGTCGTCCGACAGATTCTCGACCGCGCAATCGAACTGGCGGGTATGGTCGCGGACCCAGTTGAAATCTTTCTCGCGCGTCCCAGCATTGATCACCAGAAGGTATTCGTCTTCCCCGAGGCGATGGACGATCACGTCGTCGACAAACGTGCCTTCGGGATAAAGCAGCGCGGAATACTGCGCCTGACCGATGGCCACCCGGCGAGCGTCATTCATGGAAATATGCTGCACCGCGGCCAGTGCCTGCGACCCGGCCAGTCGAATGTCGCCCATGTGGCTGACGTCGAAAATGCCCACGCCCGTGCGCACGGCCATGTGCTCGTTGATGATTCCGCAGCCGATTGAGGCGGGATACTCCACCGGCATGTCCCAGCCATTGAACTCCACCATCTTCGCGCCCATCTGGCGATGGACAGCGTTCAGCGCGGTTTTGCGGATGGCGGGCGTCGCCTCAACCGAAGACAAAATAGACCTCAATCAGCGAGCAGTGGCTGGCCTGCTGGGATGGTGTGACTGATTACCGTATCACGCGCTTTTTCAGTGGGTCAAACCGGAGCAGACTCAACCGCGGAGAACACCGAGGACACAGAGAAATTCATTGGACTTACTCTGTGTCCTCAGTGTCCTCTGTGGTGGAGAATTCTGGGGTTACTTCCCGAACTGCACCGTCACGCGCGCCCCGGCGACCACGTGCGTTCCGGCGGCGGGAGATTGCTGACGGGCCACGCCGCTACCAACTGCATCGAGTTCCAAGCCTATGTCCTGGGCAGCTTCTACGGCTCCCCGCACCGTCTTACCCACAAATGACGGCACTTCGATTCCGCCTTGTTCGACGTCCAGCACCACGGTGCCGGTGACGGGCAATTTTGCTTGTGCCGAGGCGGCGTCCGGCGTGTTCGACGGAACTTCCTGACCACTCGTTCCCGTGGACACCGGCTCGCGCATAGCGGCTTGCACGACATTCCCGTCACCTCCGGCATTCGCGGGTGTAGGCGCCCGCGCCACATTCGGCGCCTTCGGCGATGCGGAGGAATCGCTGTTCACTTCCGCCGTCTCCAGGGGCTCGCCGGGATGATCCGGCGTTCCTTCCTCGAGATCTTTGTCTTTCATCTTCGCGAGCAGCAGCCGATGCTGCGGGGCCAGTGGCAGATCGTGCGGCACGTGCAGATATTCCAGCACCTGCTGCGAAATGCGTTTGAACACGGGCGCCGAAATCTGGCCGCCTTGGTGCAGCCCCACGGCTGAATCCAGAATCACCGCGACCACGATCTGCGGATTGTTCAAAGGAGCGAATCCGGCAAACGATGCGATATATTTCGTCTTCGAATACGCGCCCGTTGCCGGATCGACTTTCTGCCCAGTACCTGTCTTGCCCGCCGACGTGTAGCCTTCGAGAATTGCCTTGCGGCCCGTGCCTTCGAGCACGACTTTCTGCATCATCGAGCGCATCTCGGCAGCCGTGTACGAAGAAATCACCCGATGCGACGCGCCGGGATGAAACGCGACCGTCTGCAGCGGGGTCTGCGGCGTCGCCGTTCCGGCCACGATGCGCGGCGCAACCCACACTCCGTCATTCGCAAAGGTCGAGATGAGGCCGGTCAACTGGATCGGCGAAATACCGATCTCCTGTCCCATCGAAATGGCGGCGATCGAAACTTTCGACCAGCGGCTCACTGGCTTGGTCATCCCGCGCGTTTCGCCGGGCAGCTCGATCCCGGTCTGCTGCCCGAAGCCGTAGGCGCGAATGTATTTGTAGAAACGCTCTTCGCCCAGGCGCAGCGCAATTTTGATCGAGCCCACATCGCTCGATTCCGCCAGCACGCCCCACACTGGCAGCAAGCCGTGCGGCTTCGAATCACGGATGCGCATGCCGTTATAGACGATCGATCCCATTTGGCAGTCGAAAATCTCATCCGGATTCGTGAGCTTCTCTTCGAGGGCTGCCGAGATCGTCACCAGTTTGAACGTCGAACCCGGCTCATACGCGTAACTCACCGCGCGGTTCGTCAGCGCGCCGGGCGTAATCTGCTTGCGCAGATTCGGGTTGAACGTGGGCCGGTTCGCCAGCGCCAGAATTTCTCCCGTGTGCGGGTTCTCGACAATCACCGTGCCGGAAATAGCCTGCGTGTCGTGAATCGCCTGATCCAACTCCTTTTCGGCGATGTATTGGATGTTCTTGTCGATGGTCAGAACCAGGTTGTCGCCCGGGTCAGGCTGAGTCTCGACATCGGCGAACCACCGCCGGTGCGCGTCGACTGAGATAAACATCTTTCCTGGCCGTCCGCTGAGTTCATCGTCAAACTCGTGCTCGATGCCGCTCTGGCCGGAATCTTCCATACCGACCGAGCCCAGCACCTGCGCGGCCAGGTCGCGCGCTGGATAGAACCGCTTCGGCTCCTTCTGGAAGTGAATACCCTGCAGCTTGAGCGAATTGATGCGCTCAATGGTCTCGTCGTCCGCCTTGCGCGCAACCCAGCAGAAGGTCTTGTGTGCACGGCAATCGGCCAGCACAACGTTGTAGTCTTCGCCCGTAATGCGCGTGATGAGAGAAACCGCTGTCGGAAGATCTTTGACTTCCGTGGGTACGGCAAACGCGGAATCGACCAGCACCGACATGGCCAGTTCGTGCCCGGCGCGGTCGTAGATGACTCCGCGCTTGGCGGCGAGCGGGATCGCGCGCTGCTGCTGATGTCCAGCCTGCTTGACGAATTTGCCGTAGCTGAAGATCTGCAGGAACACCAGGCGTCCACCGATGGCGAAACACCACAGGAAAAGGAAGGCGCCCAGCAGGTAGAGCCGTGAATTCTTGCCGGGGCTGGAATTGGTCGCCATGGGAAGTCTTCGTTAGCCGTTGGTCGTTAGTTGTTCGTCGTCACTTCATTCGCTCCTCCTCCGCTCTGTCATCCTGAGCGGAGCATGCCGAGGAGCGAAGCGAATCGGCGGAGTCGAAGGATCCCTACCCTGTGTGCACTGCCGACGTCGTCGAAAGGCGTTCCCATCACTACCCTCAGACAAACATGGCGGCCCATGTACAGACAGGCCGCCGCGGAAAAGCAGCCGAGCTTCGCTCGGCCCGTCCGGGCCAAAGACCCGGACCCACACAAACTTCACCCACCAATCACTACTGGCCCGGGATCACCGTGATTGGCATAGCGCTCGCCATGACCGGAGCCTGAGCGTCGGCCGAGGCGGCATCCATGCGGATCACCTGTCCCGGTTCCGGCGGAACCAAGCCCATGCGGCGTGCCAGTAGGTCAATCCGCTCGGGATCGCGCAGCGACGCATCCTCCAGGCGGAGCGCGTGGTTCATCTCGGTCTTGTCGCTGAGTTCCCGCTTGGCCGACTCGATCTGGTAGCCGTATTCGATCGCCTTGAAATGTTGCCAGGCATAGGTAAAGACCAGCAGGAACAGGCAAGCCAGCGCGGTGCCGAACTGCTTCATCTCGCGGTTGCGGCGCGGATCTTCCACCTTGACCAGACGGGAATTATCGATCGCCTTGGAGAAGTAGATCTCGGGTGTACCTGTCCAAAACGAACGACGCCCTGCCGCTGGACCTGCACCGCGAATTGTCGCCGCCGCTGCCGCCATTATGCCGCCCCCATGAATATCTGGTCGCCCTGTATGACTGGAATCTGCATGGCGAAAATCGCGTGCAGTTCCTGATCGTCGGTGATGCGTTGCTCTTCCAACCTTTGTCCGACGCGTTCTGCCGCTGCCATCAAATCGCTGATCATCGTGCCCGTATACATTTCCCGCTACCTCAAATTTGGATTCCTACCACGGAACCCGGTCCATCCCGCCCCAGCGGATCTTCGTCCGCCTTGACCTGAATCTTGAAGGCCCGGCACGCCATTACAGCTGTGCCGGGAACTCCGGCAGGTTTTCCGGAGCTAAACTCTTTCCGCTGCCCGCAATTTCGCGCTGCGTGCCCGCGGATTGCGATCGCTTTCCAGTTCTGATGCTGTTACCGGTTTCTTGGTCAGCACCCGGAAGTACTTGTCCTTCATCCCGCCCTCGCGGAAGGCATCCTTTACGATGCGGTCTTCCAGCGAGTGAAAACTGATCACCACCACGCGTCCTCCTGGCTTCAGAATCCGCGGCGCCGCTGCCAGCAGCGCCTGCAGATCTTCCAGTTCGCGGTTTACGAAGATTCGAAGAGCTTGAAAGGTGCGGGTCGCCGGATGAATCCTACGTTCGGCCTGATTCATTGGCCGGGCCGCGGCTGATATGACATCCGCAAGATGTGCGGTAGATCGTATCGGCCGCGACCGG